>WNGE01005259.1_pt1 | contig 27665 bp, 29 predicted proteins | sample 5400651 | NCBI WGS metagenome assembly WNGE01 (sample SAMN13153370, study PRJNA577476) | soil metagenome | isolation source: 60 cm soil or saprolite under grassland replicate 2 | place: USA:California | collected 2016-06-15 | reverse complement strand
CGCCCGCGTGGTCGAGGACCATTGCGACCGCGTTCACGACCTTCCGGATCGACTCGCGCTTCGCGCCCTCCGAATCCAGTCGAGCGACGAGGTCGGCGAGGTCCTGGGCCCTGATCGTGTCGAGCCGGCGCTTGCCGAGCACAGGCAGCGCTTTGCGGAGCGCCGTGCGGTGCTGCAACTTTGTCGCCTCGGCGACGTCGACGCGCGACTCCTGCCAACGCTGCGCGGCCTCGGCCAGCGTCGGAGCGAGCACCGGCTCCCGGAGAAGCTTGAGGTCGGGGACGCGAAGAGCGGCAAGCTCGCCAGCGATCCAGTCGCGGCGAACCTTCGCCTCGCGCATCGTCGTGAAAGATCCGCCGTAGTGGCTGCGGCTCTCGCGCCCGCCGAGCCGGTACTCGACGCGGTAGCGCTTCCCGTTCTCCTTCGTTTGCCGCGTCCTGATCCAGACGCTAGCCATAAGCATCTACCGCTTCCGCCATCGGCCGAACTCGATCATCGCGATATGTGCAGCGCTCGACGAGCTCGAGGTATTGCTCGACGCGGATCATCGGGCGCGAATAGCCGGGCAGCGCCACCACTGGAAGCGCTCGGAACACGGCGTCGACCGCACGGCGTTCGAGTCCGAGCTCGCGCAGATGTGTGCGGTTGAGCAGTGATCCCGGCGTCTCGAGCAGTTCTCTCGCCACCGGATGAGGTCGGGTTGACTGCTGGGCCGTCGCTTCTGCGGATGCGGCCCTTGCGCCGTCGCCCATTCTTGCCCGACCGACCGAGGCATGGCCGTTGGTGCTCGTCGCTTCCGCACTTGGCCGCTCCTGCGCCGAGCGACTCGCGTTCAGAGTCTCGGCCCAGTCGTCCAGCGTCAGTTGGCTGGCAGCGGGAGCGAGGTTTGGACGAGCGCGTGCCATGTCGGAGACTCCTACGGTCGTGGCACGATGAAGCTTAGAAGCATATCAGCCACTGATGACGGAATGCGGTCGGAGCCGTAGAATCGACCCGATGCGAAGCGGCGATCTGATCCGGGAGGCGCGCCTGCGGGCCGGCCTGACCCAGTACGAGCTGGCCGAGCGGTGCGGCCGCGACCGCTCGGTCATTGCACGTTGGGAGCAGGGCACAGTCGCCCCGAGCATCGAGACGCTCGTCGAGCTCGTCCGCGCCTGCGGCTTCGACCTCCCGCTCGAGCTGATCCCCTACGACCCCTCGCGTGCCGAACGGCTGCGCAAGAACGCGCTTCTCTCGCCCGAGCGCCGCGTGCAGCGGTTCGTGCAGGCGCACGGCAGGGCCGCCAGCCGCGTCCAGTGAGCGCGAGGCCGGAGCGGTTCGACCCGTACGCAATCCTGACCGCGCTTGAGCGCCGGCGCGTCACCTACGTCTTGATCGGCGGCTTCGCCCGGATCATCCAGGGCACCGAGGAACTCACACACGGGCTCGACCTCGTCCCATCGATGCGCCTCGAGAACCTGCGCCGGCTCGAGCTCGCGTTCGAGGAGCTCGACGCCCGCCTCTCGAACGGGGAGCGGCCGAACCTCGACTGCGATCTCGCCAGGCAGGTGCTGGAGCTCCGCACGGACGCCGGCGAGCTGAAGATCGTTCCTGAGCCCACCGGCACCCGCGGCGGCTACGACGACCTCCGCCGCGCCGCCACCCGCGAGCCAATCGGCAGAGGCCTCCGCCCCAGAGTCGCCTCGATCGGCGACCTCGCCCGCATGCTCGCCGCCCTCGGCCGCGACCAAGACCTACCGCCACTCCAGCAGCTCCGCACGCTCGCCGAGCTCGAGCGCAGCCTCATCCGCGAGATCGGACGCTGACCGGCCGCCGGAGCCGATCGCACGACTCAGGCGTACAGCAACTACCCACCGCGATAGCAGGCGAGACACAGATGCATCAAGATGCAAATACGGGTCATGATTTATGTACGCTTGTACGTGTGTCCCGACGAAGGAAGCACCGCACAGGCGGAAAGGGCAGGCGGCAGGCGCCGTCCGCGACCGAGGCCTTCCGCTCTGCCGTGACCGGCGTTCGTCAGGCCACGCACGTCGACCGACTCACCTACACGCGAACGCAGGCTGCGGACGCGCTCGGCGTGAGCCGCTCTACCTTCGACCGCCGCGTGCTGCCGCTGCTCGAGACCGTCGACATGCCCTGGGGCACGCGGCTCGTTCCGGTCGACGAGCTCGAACGGCTCGTCGACGAGCGACGCCGGCGCGCTCGAGGGCGCGCGCAGACGGCGTCGCCGGGACGACGGTCCGCCGTCCCGGAGGAACTCGTGCGTCACATTCAGGCAGAGCATGCGAGAGGCGCGAGCATCCGCCGGATCGCGCGCGACCTGAACGCGAGCCAGACGCCGACCGCCCAGGGCGGGGCGCTGTGGTGGCCCTCGACGGTACGGGCCGTTCTACGCCGCGCAGAAGGCTGAGGCACCCGAACCAGCTCTCCCAGTCAGCCAACCAGCTCACCCAGAGAGAGCGGCTGACCGCCTACTACCGCGTTGACAGCGCCGGTCGACCCGGGGAGACTCCCCTCTCGCATCGCACCACGAGCTTTAGGGGGTAGAGGGGATGAGAAGAGTCCTTCAGTGCGCCGCGGCGGTCGTGCTCGCCGCCGTCGTCGTTGGTGCGCCCTCGGCCGGCGCCACTGGGAACCCGATGAAGCTCGTCGGGGCGTTGAACCCGTGGAAGGACGGGCAGTTCTCGAACGTCGCCGCCGACGCGAGCCGCCACGTCGGCTACCTGGGCTCGTTCGACGACCAGGGCGTGGCCGTGATCAAGACCACCGATCCGACCCACCCCGTGCTGACGGACACGCTCTCGACGCGCATCGTCAGCGACACGAAGACCTCGGACTCGGCCGACCTCGACCTGGTCGGCCGCTACCTCGCAGTCAGTCATCAGCCGTGGACGGACGGCGGCTTCTCCGGGATCAGCGTGTACGACACGGCCGTAGATCCCTACCATCCGACGCTCTTTCGGCGCGTGGCGCTTCCGGGCGGCATCCACACAGTCCAGCTCGACCCGGAGGTGGAGTCGGGGCGTCCGTACGCGTACGCGAACGCGTTCGAGTTCGGAACCGAGGCGGTGTTCATCGTCGACATTCAGACCGGCGCCGTCGTCGGCACCTACCAGTCGCCCGAGCCGCAGGGCTGCTACCCCTCCGACGACGACTGCCAGCAGTTCAACTCACCGCACGATGCCTGGCTCCAGCGCAGCCCGGCCGGACGCATGCTCGACTACGTCGCCTATTGGGACAGCGGCATGCGGATCGTCGACGTGACCGACCCGGCGCACCCGGTCGAGATCGGCTCCTTCGACTATCCGGGCCAGCCGGGTAACTGTTGCGCCCACTCGACCGCACCGACGCCGTCGGGGAATTACGTCTACTTGGAGGACGAGATCGGCGTCGGCGGCACGGGCGGCATCCACATCCTCGACACACACGGGTGCGACGGCGTCCACACCTGTGCGCCGCGGCAGGTCGGGTTCTGGCACATCAACGGCCACCCCGTGCAGGCGGCGGCCGTGAACGGCCAAGGCAGCGGCTCCTACCACGGCGTGATCCAGCGCTTCTTCACCTGGGACGCGCACAACCTCGACCGCAAGGGCGAGAACACGCTGCTCGTCGCCAACTACACGATGGGCATCCGCCTGATCGACACGAGCGACAAGACGAACCCGGTCGAGACCTCCTTCTACCTCCCGAACGCGAACAAGAACCTCGCCTGCAACCAGGACTGCTTCTTCCAGGGACGCGAGACCTGGGGCGCCTACTTCGGCAGCGACGGCAACATCTACGCGAGCGACTTCTGGCTCGGCTTCTTCATCGTCAACCCCAATTAACCGGCCGCAGCTACATGGTTCGAGAGGGGGCGCGAGGCGCCCCCTCTCGCGTGGGTAGCGAGGTTTCTGGATCCTGAAGCGAACGCTATAGGCGCCGGGGAGACCGCAGGCGAAGGGGCGCGACCGAGGACTCGCCATCTGGTTGCGGCCCGCGACCTCGAGTTCTGATTCGGCTGATTTGACTCGGCTCCCGTTTCTGAGAGAGTCGGTGTCGCGATACACGGAACCGGGGAGAAGTGCGTGTCAACGGCCGTCTGGCAGGCAAGCCACACGTCGAGCTCGCCACGTAGCGCCCGTCCGTGCGTCGCGATTCGGCGAACTCGAGAAAGGGGTAAAGCCATGCGAGCACCGTCGAGGCTCCTGCTCCTCGGCCTGCTAGCCGCGCTGGCGCTCGTGCTGCCGCTGACGGCCGGCGCCGACGTGACGGACGCGGTGAGCACGTTCACGTACTCGAACAACATGCACCCGCTGGGCTATTCGCCGCGGGTGGTGCCGTTCGAGTCCAGCATCTTCAACACGGACCTTGCGTTCTGGGGAAAGCGGGCTTACCAGGGGACATACGAGGGCTTCCGAATCGTCGACATCACCCAGCCAGACAACCCGGTCGAGCTCGAGAACTTCACCGGCTGCGTCCAAGGGACCACGACCGGCAACCAGGGCGACGTGGCCGTGTGGGGGAACATCCTCGTTCGCTCCTGGAACTCGCCCGGGCCCGCCGGCGGCGCCTACTGCGGGGGGATCTTCACGCCGCCCTTCCAGGAAGGCGTGCATGTCTTCGACGTGAGCAACCCGACCCATCCGGTCGGCCTGAAGTTCGTACGGACGCCGTGCGGCTCGCACACACTGACGGTCGTCCCCGACCTCGCGAACGGCCGGCTCCTCGTCTACAGCGACGCCTCCAACGGAGCGCCCGGGTGCGAGGGCATCGACATCATCCAGGTTCCGCTGGGCAATCCGTCGGCGGCGTCCTACCTGCGCTTTGAGCCGTCGGGGAACCCATGGGGGATCTTTGTCGAGGTCGCCGGCGTCACGTATGGGGCGACCGGCGCCGCGTTCGGGCCGCCGCCGCCCGTCGACGGGATCAGCGGTGACGTGGTGCTGGTTAACGACGGCGTCGCCACGACGACCGATGCCTGCGAGCCGCTCGTCGGCTTTCCCGCAGGGGCGATCGCGGTCGTCGACCGCGGCACCTGCACGTTCGTCCAGAAGGTGAAGAACGCTCAGAACGCGGGCGCGGTCGCGGTGATCGTGGTCAACAACGTGCCCGGTCCGCCGATCGGCATGGGCGGTACCGATCCGACGATCACGATCCCGTCGGCAATGGTCTCCTTGGACGACGGGAACGCGATCAAGGCGAGCCTGCCCGCGACCGGGCGGATCTGGCTCGTCCCGCCGCCGCCGAATCCCGAACGCGCCTGCCACGACGGCGGCCTCGTTCTTGGTACCGCGAAGCTCCTGACCTGTGCCGGCGGCGACGGCTTCAGCGTCTGGACCCTCGACCCAGCCCAGGGCGGCTCGCTCGAAGATCCGAAGCTGCTCTACAGCCAGGCGGTGCCCGGCGTCGACATCGCCCACTCCGCCGCGTTCACCTGGGACGGGAAGTACCTCGTGTTCGGACACGAGCCCGGTGGCGGCGGCGAGCCCCGCTGCCAGGCGACGAGCCCGGAGGTCGACAAGAGCATCTTCTTCTTCAAGGCGAGGACGGGTGAGCTGGCCGGCAGGTTCGTGCTGCCGCGACCGCAGACGCAGTTCGAGAACTGCACGTGGCACAACTACAACGTCGTCCCGACGAGCAAGCGCTACGTCCTCGTCTCCGGCAACTACCAGTCGGGCATCTCGGTGGTCGACTTCACCAACCCGGCCGCTGCCAGGGAGATCGCCTTCGCCGATCCAGCGCCGCTGTCCACCACGAGCCTCGTGCTCGGCGGCGACTGGTCGAGCTACTGGTACAACGGCCACATCTACGAGTCGGACATCAGGCGCGGCCTGATCGTCTGGGGTCTCAGCGACGCGGCCGTCGCGGCTGCGCAAAAGCTCGATCACCTCAACCCGCAGACGGAGGAGTTCTCGATCGCGATCGCGCCCTAGGCAAGAGGCCGATACGTCACGCGGAGAGGCGGCCTGCGGGCCGCCTCTCCGCGTTCAGCGCGCTGAGCGCCCGAGGGACGCGCCCGCACAGCGTCGCGGAGCGGCAGAAGCGCCGCCGTCGCGCGCCGCCGCCGCGAACGTCGGCTAACGCCAACTACCTGTCAGTGGCTTACACGCTGTTGTCCGTAGTGGCGGAAGTCTGTGCACGCACCGGTGCCCGCACGTGGCGCGCGTCTCGCCCCCGCCCGCCGCTGTCAAGCGCCCACCGGGATTGGCGCTGGGCGAGCCGTGCGCGGCGAGCGACATCGGGGCCGCGCGGTAACGAACCCTGCTCGAGCGCCGCCATTGTGCGCACGCCGGTAAGGACGCTTCAAGCGCGGCGAGGCGACTAGGTCGTGCTCCTCGGCAGACGAAGGCGCTTGAGTGCGAGCGCGTTGACGGCGACGAGCACGCTCGAGCCGGACATCGAGATCGCCGCGATCTCGGGCCGCAGCGTCAGCCCCCAAGGTTCGAAGATGCCGGCGGCGATTGGCAGGGCGAGCGAGTTGTAGCCGATCGCCCAGCCGAGGTTCTGGCGCATCTTCCGCACCGTCCCGCGCCCGATCTCGACGGCGGTTGCGACGTCGAGCGGGTTGGAGCGCATCAGGACGACATCGGCCGTTTCGATCGCGACGTCGGTCCCGGCGCCGATGGCGATCCCGACGTCTGCCTGGGCGAGCGCCGGGGCGTCGTTGACGCCGTCGCCGACCATCGCCACCTTCCGTCCCTGCTGCTGGAGTTCCTTGACCTTCTGCGCCTTTTCCTGGGGCAGGACCTCGGCGATCACTTCCTCGACACCGAGCTCGCGGGCGATCCGCTCGGCCGTCTGGCGGTTGTCGCCGGTGAGCATCACCGGGCGGACGCCGATCTCCTTGAGGGCGGTGATCGCCTTAGCGGCGGTCTCGCGTGGGGAATCGGCGATGGCGACGAGCCCCGCGGCCTTGCCGTCGCGCGCGACGTGCACGACGGTTCGCCCCTCGCCGGCGAGCTCTCGTGCGCGCTCGGCCAGCCCGTCGAGGGAGACGTGCTCGCGCTCGAGCAGGCGTGCGTTCCCGAGCGCGACCCGCTGGCCCTCGACGGTGGCGATGGCGCCGTGGCCGGCGACCGCCTCGAACGCGGTCGCGCGCGGCGTGTCGAGCCGGCGCTCTTCGGCGGCGCGGACGATCGCCTCCGCGAGCGGGTGCTCGCTCTCGCGTTCGACCGCCGCCGAGAGACGAAGCAGTTCGCCTTCGTGGACGCGGTCGGCGGTGACGACGGCAACCACCTCCGGCTCGCCCTTGGTCAGCGTTCCCGTCTTGTCGAGGACAACCGTGTCGAGCGAGGCGACCTGTTCCAGGGCGATGGCGTTCTTGAACAGGATTCCGCGTTTGGCGCCGATCCCGGTCCCGACCATGATCGCTGTCGGGGTCGCCAGCCCGAGCGCGTCGGGGCAGGTGATGACGACGACGGTGATCGCGAAGAGCAGCGCGTCGAGCGTGTCTCGGTCGAGGACGCCGAACCAGACGAGGAAGGTGCCGAGGCCGCCGACGAGCGCGACGAGCACGAGCCAGAAGGCGGCGCGGTCGGCGAGCCGCTGCGCGGGCGCCTTCGAGTTCTGCGCCTCCTGGACGAGCTTCACGATCTGCGCCAGCGCGGTGTCGGAGCCGATGGCCGTCGCGCGCGCGCGGAGCGTCCCCTGCTTGTTGATCGTCGCGCCGATCAGCTTGTCGCCAGGCCGCTTCGAGGCGGACAGCGACTCGCCGGTGACCATCGACTCGTCGACCGAGCTCTCGCCCTCGACCACCTCGGCGTCGACCGGCACCTTGGCGCCGGGCCGGACCAGCAAGAGATCGCCAACACCGACCTCGGCCGTCGGCAGCTCGAGCTCACGGCCGTCGCGGATCACGACCGCCTTCGGCGGCGCCAGGTCGAGCAGGGCGCGGATCGCGTCGTTGGCGCCGCCGCGGGCGCGCATCTCGAACCAGTGCCCAAGCAGGACAAAGGCGGCCAGGAAGGCCGAGGCCTCGTAGAAGACGTCGCCGCGGATCCAGAAGGTGGCGGCGACCGAGTAGATCCAGCCGGTGCCGATCGCAACGGCGACCAGCACCATCATGTCGAGCGTCTTCGCCTTCAGCGCCTTGTAGGCGCCCCTGAAGAAGACCTGCGAGGAGTAGAAGACGACCGGCAGCGAGAGGAAGAACTGCCACAGCGAGTCGCGCATCCGAAACGGCGTCGGCGGCGTCGAGCCGAAGAGCGACTCGCCCAGCGGCGACCAGAGCGCGATCGGGATGGCGAAGACGAGCGCGACCAGGAAGCGGTTGCGCATGTCGCGCACCATTTCGGCCATCGACATGCCGGCATGGCCGCCGTGTCCGTGGCCGTCCGCAAGCTCGGCGCGCTCGAGCGCAGCGTGGTCGTGCGCGGGCGCGTCGGCACCCTCCTGTGCCAGTGGATCGCAGACGTGACCTGGCGTGGATCGGCCGGCGCAGTGGTAGCCGCACTCCTCGACCCAGCGCTGCAGCGCCTCGACCGACGTCTCCGCCGGGTCGTACGCCACGGTCGCTGTCTGCGCGACCGGGTTGGCCTCGACGGCCTCAACGCCCGGGCGGCCCGCGAGGACACGCTCGACGACCGCCTTCTCCGAGGCGTAGTGCAGCCCGCCGACGTGTAGAACGGCCGAAGCGGCCTTGCCGTTGTGCTCCGCCCTGCCGCCCTCTCGCGCGTGGGCGTGGGTCGACATCGCTACCTCGTCTTGGCGAATCGCTGCACCGCGGCCAACAGCTCCTTGCTCTTCGTCGTCGCGACCTTCTCGTCTCCGGCGGCGAGCGCATCGTGGACGCAGTGGTTCACATGGTCTTCGAGCACCTCGAGACTCAGGCTCTCCAGTGCAGTTCGGACGGCGGCGACCTGGGTCAGGATGTCGATGCAGTAGCGGTCGTCGTCGACCATGCGCTCGACTCCGCGCACCTGTCCCTCGATGCGGTGCAGGCGCTTCTTGAGCGCGTCCTTGTCGTAGCCGTGTTGCATCAGCGCTCCTCTCTTCGACTGTGGAAGCGGCGCAGCCGCAGCGAGTTCGAGACCACGAACAGCGACGAGGCGGCCATCGCCGCGGCGGCAACGATCGGACTCAAGAGCCCCGCGACCGCAAGCGGGATCGCGGCGACGTTGTAGGCGAACGCCCAGAACAGGTTGCCCTTGATCGTCCGCAGCGTCCGGCGCGCGAGACGGATCGCGTCGGCGGCGGCACGCAAATCGCCCGATACCAGCGTCAGATCGGACGCCTCGATCGCGACGTCCGTCCCCGTGCCGATCGCCAGGCCCAGGTCGGCCTGCGCCAGCGCAGCCGCGTCGTTGATGCCGTCGCCGACCATCGCGACGACCTCGCCCTCCTTCTGCAGGCGGACAACCTCGCGTACTTTCTCGTCGGGGTAAACGTCTGCGAGCACGCGCTCGATCCCGACCTCGCGCGCGATCCGCTCCGCTGTCTCGCGATTGTCGCCCGTGAGCAGCACCGGGGTCAGCCCGAGCGCCTTTAGATCGGCGACGGCCTCGACGCTCGTGGTTTTGATCCGATCGGCGACCCGTAGCTCGGCGCGCTCGCTCCCGTCCCAGCTCACGACGATCCGGCCGTCGCGCCGGCCGACCGCGACCTCGTGGCCCTCGACCACGCCCCGAACGCCCATGCCCGGCTCGTTGCGGAAGTCGCGGACGCTCGGCAGAGCACCGAGCTCAACGCGCGCCGCGCGCACGATCGCCTGCGCAATCGGATGTTCCGACGCCGCCTCGACGGCACCCGCCAGGCGCAGCACATCGGAACGGCTGGCACCGTTCAGCGAAGTGACATCGTCGAGCGCCATTCGCCCCTCCGTGACCGTGCCGGTCTTGTCGAGCACGACCGCCGTCGCCTGGCGCGTCCGCTCGAGCACCTCCGGGCCCTTGATCAGGATGCCGAGCTGCGCGCCCCGGCCAGTACCCACGAGCAACGCGGTCGGCGTGGCCAAACCGAGCGCGCACGGGCAGGCGATGATCAGGACGGCGACCGCGGCCGTGAACGCGGCGCCCGCGTCGCCGCTGAGCACGAGCCAGCCGGTGAGGGTCAGGAGAGACAGGACGATCACGAGCGGCACGAACACGGCCGAGACACGGTTGACGAGGCGCTGCACCGGCGCCTTCCCCCGTTGCGCCTCGGCGACCAGCCGCGCGATCTGGGCCAGCGCCGTATCGGCACCGACCTTCGTAGCCTCGACGATCAACCGTCCGTAGGTGTTGAGCGTCGCGCCCGCAACCTCGTCGCCGGCGACGACCTCAACCGGCACCGATTCACCCGTCAACATCGACCGGTCGACCGCGGAGGCGCCGTCGACAACGACGCCGTCGGTCGCCACCTTCTCGCCGGGACGAACGACGAACCGATCGCCCACGCGAAGCTCCTCGATCGGCACCGCCTGCTCGACGCCGTCGCGTAGCACCTGTGCTTCCTTCGCTCCGAGCGCGAGCAACTTCCGGATCGCTTCGCTCGATCGCCGGCGTGCGCCGGCCTCGAAGAAGCGGCCGAGCAGGATCAAGGTCGTCGTCACCGCGCCGACCTCGAAATAGGTTCCGCTGTCGAGACCCGCGACGAGGACGACCGTCGACCAGAACAAAGCGGCCAGGGTGCCGATCGAGATCAGCGTGTCCATTGTCGCCGCCAAATGGCGCGCGTTCAGCGCCGCCGCGCGGTGGAACGGCCACCCCGCCCACAGCACAACCGGTGCGGAAAACGCCAGCGCAACCCACTCCCAGCCGGCGAACCGCGCCGGCGGCACAATGACGAAGAGGACGGGTGCGATCGACAGCAGCGCGGCGACAACAAGCCGCAGCCGGAGCATCCGGGCCCCGCTTTCGCTCGCCTGCTCGTCGAGGCCCGCGCGCGGCGGCGCGGCCGTGTAACCCGTCGCCTCGACCACGGCTACCAGCGCGTGCACATCGACGCGCGCCGGGTCTAAGCGCACCGCGGCCTCCTCGGTCGCGTAGTTCACGCTCGCCTCGACCCCCTCGAGCTTGTTCAGCTTGCGCTCGATCCGCGACGCACACGACGCGCAGGTCATGCCCCCGATCTCGAGGCGAACGGTCCTGCCCTCTGTCGCCGTTGCCGTCATCTCTTCTCGGCTCCTATGCCGCCACGTAGCCGGCCTCTTCGATCGCCGCGCGCAGCGCCGCGTCGTCGAGGTTAGGGCCGCGGACGGTGACCAGCTTCGTGTCGAGGTCGACGGCGACACTGTCGACGCCGGCAACCTGGGTCAGTTCGGAGCTAACCGCCTCCTTGCAGTGGCCACAACTCATATCGGGAACCGTGTAGGTGATCTCGCTCATCCCACTCTCCTTGCTATACCCCTCCAGGGTATACCAGAGGCCGGCGCCGTGGCGACGAGTCTGCGACGGAGGACAACGCAGGCGGCGAGGCCCATGCCGCCGACCCAGGTGAGGCCGACCGCGAGCGGCAGCCAGGCGGCGAAGCTTGGCGCGAACGCACCCTCGAGCATGACCCGGGTCGGCCCGTAGCCGGGAAGCAGCGGCGCGTACCGACTCGGTGACCCGTGGAACATCGGCGTTTGCACGACGCTCAAGTCGGCGGCAACGATGAAGAGGATCGCGTAGGTGGCCGCCAGCTTGTCGAGCAGCACGCCGACGAGCGCGCCGATGCCGGCGTAGATGGCGCCCGTGAGGACGAGCGCGCCGACGACCGGGAGCCACGCGCGCGGCGTGAAGTTGAAGGCGACCGCGACGGCGGCGGCAGCGACGGCGACGGTCGTCGTCGTCAAGAGCACGATCAGCCGCGCCGCAACCGCCTCACGCGCACGCAGCCCAGCGACGACGAGGCGACGGTCGCTCTGCAGTGCCGCGCGCATCACGAAGACGCCGACCAAGGCAGCGACGAAGGCGACAGTGAACTTCGCCATCTCCGGCCCGTGCAGCGCCTTCATCGTCGTCGTCACCCAGACATCGTTCGCGAGCTCGATCCGCCGCGACTCCGGCTTGGTGATCGCGACGCTCCAGACGACGATGAACACCGGCACGATCACGAGCAAGATCGGAACCAAGGGCCGCCGCAGCTGGTCGCGGAAGGCCATCAACGTCGCCGTCCTCGTCCGCCGCCACGCCATCACGCCCTCCTCGTCCGCGCCGCGAACCAAAACGCCGCTAGCGCCGCGGACAACGCCACGACGGTGACTGCGGCGACGCGCAGCCAGTCGCCCTCGGGCGAGCTCTGGCCAGCGCCGGCAGCGATCAAGAGATTGGCGGCGTCGCGCGTCGGCGTCAGCAGCCCGCCGCCGCTCGAGGTCATCTGCGGGCCCGAGAAGGCATCGAGCGACCAGACCAGCATCACCAACAACGAGCCTTCGAGCGGCGCCGCGATGAAGGCGCCGACGATCGCACCGATGCCGATGTAGATCGCGGCAAAGGCGAAGACGGCGACAGCGGCGTGCCAAGGATGGCCGATGCCGCTTCGCACCCACAGCGTCACGACCGCGACCGCGCTGACACAACCGGCCAGGAGAAGCGATGCCGCGATGCGCGCGACGGCGACGCGCGCGGGCCCAAGCCCGGCGACGGCCAGCCGGCGGTCGGCACCGCGTGACGAGGACACCTGGAAGAAGCCAAGCGCACCCGACAGAAACGCGGCCGCCCAGCCGGCGCTGATCGAGGTCGCCGAGCGCGCCGCCAGCGTGCCTCCGAGCGCCGCGGCGAACTCGCCCAGCCGTCACCGCGCGACCGCCTTGCCGCCCTTGAGCTCGTAGACGCGGTCGAGGCGATCGCGCTCGCTCAGGAAGTGCGAGACGATCAGGATCCCCATCCCGTCGGCGCGCCGGCGCTCGGCCATCTCCCAGAAGCGCAGGTACGTCTCCCAGTCGAAGCCGCTATAGGGCTCGTCCAGCAAGAGCAGCTTAGGCTCGTGCATCAACGCCAGCGCCAAGTTCAGCTTCTGACGCGTGCCGCCCGACAGCTCCTCAACCCGATAGCGGCGATAGCGCCCGAAGCTGAGCTCAGCGAGCAGGTCCGCGACTGCCTGGTCGACGAGCTCGCCCGAGCAGACCATCAGGCTCGCACCCCGCAGCACCTCGACCCGCCGCCGCCAGGGAGGGAGCCCCTTCGAGAAGCTCTTCCGAAGGTCGTCGACGCGCAACACGCAGTGGCCCGGAGCGACGCAGCGCTCGTCGTCGCGCCCCGATGTCGGCACCAGCTGAACGACCGTCGTCACTTGCCGCCGCCCGCGTGATGGCCCGGGTGCCCTGACGGCTGCGGCTGCTCGAGCGTCGGCGCCGGCGTCTTCTCGGAGCGGGTCAGGCGGGGAGCGATCACGAGGTTCGACACGCTGAAGACGGCGGCGAACACGGCGACGGCCAGGGCGGGCGCGACGAGCGTCCGAAAACGCCGGTAGAGCCGCCGCAGCATCGGCAACGAGAGCACGAAACCGAGCACAAAGAAGATGGCCTTGCCGCCGAAGCCGGCCAGGAGCACCGCACCCGCGAGCGGGCCCGCGTGGTGGAGCACGTGAGGCGCAACCCCGGTCACGACCCCCCACCCCGCCACCACCGCACCCCAGACGCGGGCGCCGAAGCGACGCGGCGCCGAGACATGGGCGGCCGTCGCGCTCATCGCCGCCCGGCGCCCACAACGGTCGGCGTCTCCTCCCGTGAATCGCGCTCGGCGATCTGCCGGTCGAGCTCGTCGCGCTGCCGGCGCAGCTCGCCGGTCGACTGATGCGACTCACGCTCCGGGCCGTCGTTGCCGCCGTGACAGCCACCCGCGTGGCCGCCGTGGCCACTGCCGTGGCCGTGGCCGCCGCGCATCATGAACATCATCATCAGCGGACAGGCGAGGACGAGCAGCAGCAGGAAGACGCTTGAGCCGGTCATGACTCCGCCCTCGGCTTCGACGGCGGCCGCTGTGCGAGGCGCACCGCAATGAAGATGACCGCGCCGAGGAGAACGAGCCAAAAGCCCATCATCAAGGTCATCCAGAGCCAGTCCCATCCATCCATCCAGTGCATGACTCCTCCTTTCTCGTGACTTTGAGCTGAGTGTCGCCCTACGCGCTCGAGCCGGCATCGGCGCAACTCCGCATACCCCGTGGGGGTAATTACTGACGCCGCGCCAGCGTCTCAGGTCTGCGGCAAACCCGTGACGAGGTGCCGTAGTTCGGTCGGATGCGCCGCAGGCGGCGCCGCGACACGCTGCGACCAACCCAGCACGACAAAGGAGGTGAGCTGGAATGCGGAATCTCCTGATCGCACTCACCGGTTTCCTCGTCGGCACCAGCCTCGTCGTGGGGCTCGTCGTGGCGTTAGACCAGACCACAGGCGCGACCGCCGCGCAGGCGAGTGCGCCGAACACGGCGATGTCGCAGATGCGTGGAATGAGCGGCATGAGCCCCGGGATGGCCGCCTCCGCCTCATTGGCGACGCAGAAGCTGACGATTCAGCACGTCCAGAAGGGATGCCACCTCTGGTCGAACGGCCACACGACCGGCGCGCTGATGCGGCTCCACCTACGACTGGGGCAGAAGCTGTCGATCCTCGACCAGGACGTCGACGCCCACCAGATGATGGAGCTGGCCGGGCCGATGCACGTGCGCATGGGCGGGCCGATGATGATGAACCGCGGCATGACGTTCGCCTTCACCAAGAAGGGCGTCTACAGGTTCGCCACCAAGACGGTGGAGATGGAAGGCAGCGGCATGGACGTCAAGACCGTTGGGCCCGACAACCACTTGCGACTGCTGGTGACGGTCGCTTGACGCGCAGCGGGCGAATCCTCTGCGTGCTGGGTGCGGGAGCGGCCCTCGCCACCGCGGCGGCCGCTCCCGCTCAACCACAGCAGAGCCAGCCGCCGCGCACTGTCTACGTCGCCAAGTCCCTCCGCTCGCTTCTCGACACCAACTTCGTTCGAACTCGCGAGTGCGTCCGGCGGCCGCGGACCTGCGTGAACGGCGTCCGCGGCCTCGAGCTCGTCTACCTAACCAAAGGCAGGATGCCCGCGCGAGCGACCACGGCGACCGTGCTCAGCGACACCAACTGCGCCGCCGACCGCAACGGCATCTCCCACTGCTCGAACATCCTCCGCCTCGCCTCCGGACGGCGAATCACCGTCCGCCACGACCACAGCATGATGAACGACCCCTGCCTCAGCCCCGGCGAACGCGTCCGCGTCCGCAGCCTCCGCTGACGACGCGCATGCACCCCGCCGCGACCAGGAGGTGAGAGTGCGTGAACGACCCGAACCGTGGCGTCCGGCTATGGCCTCGCGATGAGCCTCGCGAGATACGAGGTCTCGCCCGGCGCGCCGCGCGTGAAGATCGAGACGAACACCTTGCCCGACGCAGGGTTCCACGTGAGTGGAATCTCCCACTCCGTTACGCGCCGCGGCGCAAGAGCGGCCGTCTGTTGGGGATCCGGCGAAAGCAGCGTCACCGTGACCTCGCTCGGGTCGAAGCCGAGGCGGAAGCGAATCGTGTCGCCAGCGCGGACGGCAGCCGTCGGAATGTCGTTCCGAAGCGACGGCACGATCATGTCGACACAGATCCCCCGGCCGATGTCGGACCAGCAGTAGCTGCCCTGCGCGAGCGTGACGATTCCAGCCGACGTCTCCATGGTGGCTGCAGGCGGAGCTATCGGCGCGAGGGTCTCGGGGAGCAGCCAGTCCAGCCCGCGTAACGGGTACAGCCGCCGTGACGCCCAGAGCCCGCGTGCTGCGACGCAGAAGGCCCGCGGCCGCTCGAACGCAGACGGTCCTGCCCAGACTGCGGTCACGCGCTTGCAGTCAGTTGGCCTTGCCGACGCGCGCCAGGACGCTCGCCGATTGAAGGCGAGCTCGATCGCCACGGCACCGTTCGATTGCAGTTCTCGTTCGACGCCGCCCAATATCAGATGGTCGAGGATCGTCGGCTCTTCGCGTAAGCGCGGCAACTTCGCCGCTCGCGCCAGTCGGCTAGCAGCAGAACTCTTCACTCCTCCGCACTCACCCAGGACTGAGCGGTTCCATGAGAAGCATGCGACTCGAGTCTTCGGAAAGTACCGGCCGGGCCTCCCGGGCACGCCGCCGTCGAATAACGGGTAGATGAGGAGATACGGATCGGAGGGGCCGACCGCCTCGCCGGCGGACACGCGCGAAAGGTCGACCTTGTTGTCGAGCTCGATCGACGCGCCGCGAGCGCCGACCACGACGAGCTTCGTCAACCGCTTCGCGCCCGCGGGCGCGGCGACCAGAAGCGAGAGCACTGCGGCGGCAACGAGAAGCCGCAAGACCACCGTCGGCTTCACGCCTCGAGATTACCGGGATCTTGGGCCCGCGACCCGGGCATGCGGCCGCGATCGGGAGCTCGCCGAACCCGGATGGGAACGTTTGGCAAGAGGACGGCCCACGCGCCGGCGGTATCTTGCAACCGCCGCGATCGGCGCGAGCTGCGGGTTCGCGTCGAGGCATGCCGCGTTGTCGTACGTCAGGTTGAACATCTTGAACCCGGTGTCGCGGCCCATGAACAGCGTCGGGATCGGCGCGGTCAGTGACGGCGTGATCACGCTCGTACACGCGTCTGAACCTTCGCGGTTCATGATCAGCATCGCGTCCCAGCCGCCGGCCGCGATCACCGCCTGCGCCTTGTCCTCGAAGAAACAAAGGCCGCGCTCGACGACCGCGATCTGCATCGTCCCCACGGCCGGCGCGGGCGGTACCGCGGCGTCGCCAGGACACGCACGGCCGACAAACACGGTCGGACCGGCGATCCCCTCGGCCTGGGCCGTCGAGGTCTGGTCCCCCGTCGCCGCGCGGAAGGAGCCGTCGACGGTGTTCATCAGCAGCCGGAACGGAGCGAAGTCCTCGTCGGTCGTGATCGCGAACTTGTTGTCGAGCGTGAACTCGTCCTGGTGCCCGTTCCCCTCCGGGGTCAGCGCGACGCCCGTCTGCGCGAGCAGCTCCGGGTCGACGGCCGGGTAGTCGGTGTCGCTGATGAACACCGGCGCGTACGGGTTCGTGACGTCGAGCAGGACGTAGCCGCCGTCCCAGTACGAGAGCAGCCCGATGAACTTCGACCCGATCTGCTTCACGACCATGTCGTGCAGGAATGAGTCGGTCAGGCCGAGCTCCGGCTGCTGGATCCCGTACGGGTTCAGGTCGAGCTCGCTCGCCTTGATCGGCTTCTTCGGGTCGGTGATGTCGAAGATGTCGACATCGACGCTCTCGTCGTCGTCGCTCGCGATCAGGTACGCCTTGTCGCCGGCGTCCCAGGCGAAGGCGCTGTGGTACTGGTTGACGTCGTGCGGCGTGTTCTGCGCGCCGTCCGCCGTGATGTCACCGGCGTGCTCGGACAGCTTCACCGGCTTGAGCGGGTTCGAGATGTTCCACAGCGAGAAGCCGCCCTTGCCGTTCTTGCCGCACTGCTCGTGGTTCATGACGAGCACGTCGCCGTTGAACTTGCTCGTCGTGAGCGTCACTCCTTGCATCCCCTCGCCGACGAGCGTGTCCTGTGAGGTGGCGATGAAGCCAACCTCCTTCGGGTTGGCGATGTCGGAGATGTCGATGACGTAGGCGCCACCGTCGGGTGTGTTCTGTCCGCCCTTCTCGGGGCCGGCACAATCGGACGCACCCCACTTCGATACGTAGATGTAGTTCTTGAATACGGTCAGGTCGGCGATCACCTCGGGCTCGGCGTCGTGCACGCGCAGCTTCGAGACGAGCTGCACGTTGCCGAACGCGCCTGTACCGATCAGATGATCCGTCAGCGGACCGTGTTGTGCACCAGCAAGTGTCGCCCCGAGCAGCGCGAAGCAGCCCGCTGCGATCGAGGCGACGACCAAGCGTCGTAGCATCCTTCCTCCCCTGTTTCGAGCGGCCGCGCGCCCCCGCGCCACGACCGCGCCCGCCAGTCCGGCCGACGCGGCGAAACGTGGGGGCGGGTTCCGGGTCGAACCCGCCCCCAACTCTCCCACGGGGGATGGGGGAGACCTCAGTTCGTGCGGCGCAGGATCCAGAGGCCGGAGTTCATGTCGCTCGCGTAGACAAGACCGGTCGCCTCGTCGACGACCACGCCCCAAACCTGAGTCGTGTTCGTCAGCACGCTCCGCTGCGACGGCTTGACCGGGTTCTCGGTCGCCGGCGGTACGAAGTACGCGATCCGCTGCACGTTGCGCGGATCCGACACGTCCCATACTTGGACGCCGTCCGAGTACCACGACGAGTACACGGAATTACCGACGAGGAAGTTGTTGTGGATGACGAAGTCACCCGCACCCTGGTCGTCGGTACCGAGCGAGCGCGGCGTTTTGAACGAGCCGATCTGCACCGGCGGGTTCTTCGAGAAGTCCCACACGCGCCCGTAGCCGTAGCCCTTCTCGATCCCCGAGCCGGACGTCTTGCAGAAGTCCTCGTCGGCCGAGAAGAGCAGCTGCCGCCCTTCGTCGTACTGCGACGAGTGGCCGTCGCCGTCCGCGTTCACGGGGTACGCAGCGCGCTTCACGTACACCGGCGTCGCCGGATTCGTCAGGTCGAGCTGAATGAAGCCGCTGTCCCAGTACGACAGGAAGACGGACTTCCCGTCAGCTGATGGCTCTGCCCCGTGTCCGTAGTTGCCGTCGGGATCGCACCCCTGTGCGGCGAACGGGCCGCCCGCTTGCTGCACCTTCCAGGTCGACACCTCGATCGGCGCGGCTGGGTTGGTGATGTCGATCAGGCGGAAGTCGCCCTTTCCGGCCGCGTCTCGCAGGCCGTCGGCGTTGAGCGCGTCCGGATAGCTGCCGGCCGGGACGGTCGCGTACGCGAACGTCCGGCCGAGGTCGTCGCGGTTCTCGATCTCGAACTCGTGAACGCCGCGCGTGCAGCAGCCGGTGTCGAGGAACCCGATCTGCTGCGGCTTCGTCGCGTTGGTCACGTCCCACAGCATCAGGCCGTGGACCGCCGCCGGGTCGTGACGGTCGCCGCCGCACCACTGGATCCCCGACGCGGCGATGTCGTGGCCCGCCAGCGGCCCGTACTTGGCCGTGTACACGACGACGTCCTCTGCCGACGTCCCGACCGGGTTCTGCAGCGTCGCGACCCGCGTCGGATTCGCCGGGTTCGAGACGTCGACGACAGCGACGCCGCTGTCCGGCGGCGAGGGGCAGAAACGTCTGTTGCCGGTCGCCCAGTCGGCGAAGCCCCAGTGGCCGACGTAGGCGTAGTTCTTGTACTTCCAGACGTCGGCGTTGAAGCCGCGAACGCCCAGGTTGTTGTGACCGACGGCCTCCATGTTCCAGGCCGACCCGGCCTTCGAGCCGCCGTCGTAGGTCTTCTGCGACTCGTCGTAGAAGTGCTGCTCGTCCTTCAGGAGATCGCCTTTCGACGGAGCCGACGATCCCGTGGCCGCCAACACGAGCGCGCCCGAAGCGACGAGCAGAAGTAGCAGCCTGCGCATGTCCCTCCCCTGGTAGACCCGTTGTCGAGGCGGCATTCTGCCGCAGATCGGCGCCAAGGAGAAGCGCAGGCGCCGATCATCCACCGATCGCTCGTGCAGACTCTCGCGCGTGGTAGGCCGGCTCCTCGCTCATAGCCGCGCCCGTTCGGCCGCCGCTGCGACGGCGGCAACGATCGCCGCCGTCTCGGCCGCCGCGACGGCTGAGGGCTGGCCCGGTCCGCCGAAGAGCCCGCCGCCGCGGCACGGCAGCGGCCCTCCACCCGCCTGGGCCGAGACGCCGGCGCGGTCGCTCTGGCTCGCATTCGGAAGCTACTGCTGGGCGACGACCTGTGCGGACATGGCCCCGCCGCAGTCGCGGCGCGACCTCCCCCTCGTGATTGCGAAGCGCGGGCAGCGTCTCCGAATCCACCTCGCGTTTGCTCCGCGTGATCCGCACCTAACTCTCTTCCTCGGCACGCGGATCCGGCACGTGCGATTACGTTCGGCGCGGATCCTCGTCTGGCGAGCGACGGCCGCCGGCGTCTTCGAGATTGATATGCGCGGACCGCGTGGAACAGCGGCGTATCTCGCACGGCTCAGGATGCGCTGACGTCCCACCGTCGGTTGCAAGCGTCCGGAGGCGCTGCTAGCCTCCGGCGCTTGTCGTGCCGGGCGAGCCCGGTGCGCGCATCTGCCCCCACCTCAGCTGGCCACTCCGACGTTGCCAAAACGACAGGCCCGGGTGCTCGGCGCCGGCGTTGCCGCGGCCCTCCTGGCGGCGACGGCTGCGACGGCAGACCCCGGTTCCGTTGCGTCCAAGCAGAAGCAGGCGCAGCAGGTTCTCTCGCAGATCAACGCGGTCGACGCGAATCTCGAGCAGGCAGTCGAGGCGTACAACCTGGCGAATCTGCGGCTACAGAAGATCCGCGGCGACCTGCGCCAAAACCGAATCGAGCTCGCGATCGCCCGGAAGAACCTGGCACGCTCACAAGCGGCGCTTGCAGGCCGGCTCGTCACCCTCTACACCTCGTCTTCCGACAACTCGACCCTCGCCGTGCTGCTCGGCGCGACGAGCTTCTCTGACCTCCTCGCCCGCGTCGAGACCGCGAACGCCACCGCCCAACAGGACGCCAGCATCGTCCGCCAAGTCACCAAGGCGAAGCGCGCGATCCAGCGTCATCGCGTCGAGCTCGAGAACGCCGAGACAGGTCAGCAGCAGATCGTCGCGGAGAAGGCAGCACAGCGGCACACGATCGAATCGCAGCTTGCGCAACGCCGCCAGCTCCTCTCGTCGATCCGCGGCGAAATCGCCCGCATGAAGGCGGCCGAAGCGGCGCAGCAGCGACGACTCGCCGCCGCCGCGCGAGCGCGGGTCGCGAGCACGCCACCGCCCTCCACGACCAACGTCGCGGTCGGCGCGGCCGCGACCACGCCCGAAGGCTCCACAGTCGCGCCGCCGAACACGCACGGCGGCGTCGTGGGGATCGCGATGCGCTACCTCGGCATCCCCTACGTTTGGGGCGGCGCCTCGCCGCGCGGCTTCGACTGCTCCGGGCTCGTCGTCTACGCGTTCGCGCAGATCGGCGTCTCGCTGCCGCACAGCACGTACGCTCTGTACGCGATGGGTACGCCTGTCTCGCGCGACCAGCTACAGCCGGGCGATCTCGTCTTCTTCAACGGACTCGGGCACATGGGCATCTACATCGGTGGCAACCAGATGATCCACGCGCCGCACACCGGCGACGTTGTCAAGATCTCGAGCCTCACGGGCTGGTACGCATCGTCGTACGTCGGCGCGCGGCGAATCTAGACAGTCGGCTCGCCGGCCTTGGGATGCCTTCGTTGCTCTAGCGGGGAGCGGCTCGACCCGCGTCGACAGGCTTGGCGGGTTGGATCGCTCTGGGCGGTGTGATGCGGTCGCCGTGGCGGTCGAGATACAACACCGGCTTGCGTCCGCGAGTTGGGTCTTTGCCGACGTAGACGGCCCGGATCGCGGCCGTCACATCCATGAAGAAGCCGATCGCCGGGGAGTGCAGGACACCCGCCTCGATCGACTCAAGCTGAGCTCCAGCAACCTCCTCGGCCTTGAAGCCACGTTTGACGATGCTCTGTAACAGCTTCCCCTCCTTTACCACCTCAGGGTGGATGCGGGGCCAGTGAAGCTCCAGCTGTCCAACATCTCCGTCGCGGGTCAAGCCGACGATCAGGTGCGACGACCAGATCGGAAGTCCGTCGACGACGCGGTGCGCACGGCCGACCTTTCGGAGCAGTTCCGGTTTCTGAACGCGGAGTTCGCTTTCGGATAGACGCTCGGCAACGGTGCCGTGCTCGGAGAGGACTTCGATCGCCCCGATTTCGGCGGAGGGCACGCGAGCGGCACGCAGGACGCGGCGGCACGCCGCGACGAGCGCGCGGTCGGGGCCGGTCCATGCACCGGCCTTTCGGAGGTGGCCGTAATTGGTGTCGCGCGCGAAGATCGTGAGGCTGTCGCGGCGCCGGCTGAAGGTATGCGTGCGGGTGCGAACACCGGAGACGTTTGCGGCGGTCCCGAATGTGGGCCGCTTGCCGAGATCGAATCCGGCGACCTTCGTGGCCGCGTCGATCAGCTCCGGCCGCTCGAGCTCGGAGAGGCGACTATGGAGCTTGTCGTTCGCCATCGGTTACCAGCTCCTGTCAGGCCGTCCGCCACTTCCAGGCGGCCCAGTTCGCGGTCGGGTCGGAGCGTCCATCGGTGACGCGTTCGTTCTCGCGCCGATCGATCGCGTCATTGCGATCGACGCCGACCGCGAGCGCGACCGCAGAGCAGCCCGATTGGATGTCGATCGTTCCCGTGTCCATCCAGGCGTCTCCAACACTCTCTTGCGGAAACAGCCAGGACAAAAGGCCGGGAAGGCCAGCCGTTCGCGCGGCGAATTCGGAGCCGCGGTCGGAGCTGTCAAGCGTGTCCGCATTCGTCGTACCCGAATGGCCGACCGCCATGTGCAGGCCACGGAAAACCGGAAACCAGTTGTTCGCAAGCGAAACCAGATCCATCGGGCACGACGCGTCCAGAAAGAGGAACTGCAGCTTCCCCGGCGCGTTGCCCCAACGCGACTGGTTCCCGATGTTCACCGAATTTGGCGTCCCGAAATTCCCGCAGACGACGATGAAGTCAGGGCTCGTCGCCGCCGGCGGGTTCTGGCAGCTCCCGTGCCCCGTGTAGAAGTAGATGTCGGTGATGTCGCTGCCACCGCCGCCGTCGAGGTCACCCCCGTCGTCACGGAAGTCGCTCCCCCACACATCGCCGTTCTCCCATCGGCTCACCGGTGAGTGCCCGGCGAACAGGTACCAGGCGGCAAACGCCCGCCCTTCCGGGATCGTCAGCGGCAGATCGGGCCCACCGCAGCCGTTCGGGATGTAATCGCGGACCGCGCCGGTAGAAAAACGCATCGGCTCCTCCTTCCGCGCGACCGAATGCTGACGGCGACGGTTCACGCGATTCTTGGCGACGCAGCGGCGTGGTCCTACCGCGAATCCACTGCCGAAGTCAATGCTCGTCGCGTCGGGCGGAAGACCGCCTCGGCGCTAGATCAAGATCCTGTGTCGGCTATTCGGCCGCCTGATTTTGTGCCGCGCGAATACGCCCACGGCGCCCGCGACGGCTGCAAGCACGGTGCCGACAACCAGCGCGACCTGCCAGCCGTCGCCGACTCCGCTTCCCCACCACTCCAGCTTGCGACCGAACACATACATCAACCAAACCGCCGCCAGCACGATTGGGATCGTCCAGCGCCCGATCGCGAAGCCGATTGCGATCGAAGCCGTCGCGATGACGATGATCAAGACGACCACAGCTAGCAGCGTAGTGTGCCGTTCATGGCTCCCGCGGCCGGCGGCGGCAGGGGCACGGTTTGGCCCGCAGCGACGTTGACGCCACGGAGCGCGTCGGCGACGGTGAGAGCCTCGTCACGTGACCGGGCGAACACTACGACCGTCGAGGTGCCGGTCTGGATCTCGAGCCGGAGACCATCGTTGTCGACGAACGCCGCGGGCACTCCGCGAACGACCGTCTTCTCCGGCGTCGGCCCTTTCGGCGACCCGTACAACGACGGGTTCCGTACGCAGGCAGGCCACACCTGCACCTCGACCGGCGGGGCACAGCCCATGTCGTCTGCCGCTTGACAGTCGCCGTAGATGAACGAGACGTAGTCCGTCGGGGCGTCGTTGCGGCGCAGCACCGCGACGAGCGGCAGCCCGGCGACGGACGGCCCGGCGTCGTATACCGGGAAGCCTTCGAAACCCTGGGCCTTCGCCAGACTAAACGTGCTCTTTGGTGCCGTACTCGGCCTTCCGGTTGCCTGGCCTCGCGACGCGAGGTAACCGGCCACGACCGCCAGCATGATCAGTGGGGCCGCGATGATCAGAGCCTTCTGCATCTTCGTCACCCTCAGTGGTTGAGCTGGTGGAGGTCGACCCAGACGGTGTAGCCGTCAGAGCCCGCGTAGTCGCCGTCGCACTGCTTGAAGTTCTGCGTGTTGCCCCACCACACGCTCGTCCACGAGTGCCCCGCATTCGAGAAGGCCGTCCGCAATTGCCTACGGCCCTGGTCGAAGCCGCTGCCGTTCGACCCGTTCTTGTCGACCGCGTGCCCTGGGCAGTACCAGACGAAGTCTTCGTGGTGAGCGTCACCTACCGATGTCCAGCCGACATAGGTGTCGTAGTGGATCGGGTGGATCCTGATGTGGAAGCGGCTCGACGTGACCCCAGCGCTCGCCGCCTGGGCGATCATCGTGTAGCAGTTTCCGTGGTCGACGAACGTCTGCGAGGACCCTCCTTGGTCGTACCAGCCTGAGTGCGTTCTCATCTGGCTCATCGCACGACCCCATGTCCCCCAGATGTCGAAGACGAAGTTGATCGGGTCGACCCGGTTGCTGCTGGTTCCGGGACATCCGTTGTGCGTGTACAGCCCCGTATCAAAGTGAGCCGAGGCAGAAGCCGCTAGCGCCAGAACCGTGACCAGCGTCGCGCCAGCGACGAGTACGAGTGACCGCCTCATCCGGTCCTCCTCCCTGAGTGGCCGAGACGCGGCGCGCTCACGCCAGTTTCATGCTCGTCGGAGCGCCCGCCGCAACAACGAAGACGGATTGACACGAGTCTCTGCCCCTCTCGCGTTGCCGGTGACGATCCTCCCCGACGAGTCCGACGAATGTCAACCTCACGGCAACCGTTTCACCGCGTCAAAGACGGAAAGATTTCGTCGGGCCTAGTCACTGTCGCACGACGCTGCCCCGGCAAGACTGGTTGAGCCATTGAGACGAGCCTGGTCGGTGTCGATAGGAGGTCCGATGGAAATCGGCGACCCCATTCGCACCTACACGATCGAGCCGATCGAGGACCCAGTCCCCGAGACACCCGAGGCTCCTGTCGAGGAACCCGTCGAGCGTCCCGAAACGCCTGAACACGTCCCGGCCTAGCGTCACCGTCCTACAACCGTGAAGGTTCCTGACGAGCTCTACGTCTCACCCATCGTCGGGTGGCGCGTCTGGGCGCTCCGTGATGAGGGCGACGGAGCGCGCCTGGCTTCCCTCGTGCAGCGGGATGTCTGGACCAGCCGCCGGGCGTTCGGGGCGTCCTGCCCGCTTCGCGGGCGGCCCCTGACGCCTGCGGGTCGTCGGACGCCGGCGCACGAGACGGCCCCGCATCCACTCTGCGCCTGCGGTATCCATGCCGCCGCCGAGCTAGAGCACGCGCTCGCGTATCTCGGCGATGGTGTCCTCGACGGAGCTGCGGAAATCTGCGGCAGTGTTCTCGGCCGCGTTGCGCTGTGGGGAGATGTAGTAGAGGGCCAACGCGGGTGGCGTGGGCAACGCGCCTACCCGGTTGCGCTCTATCTGCCCACTGGCGGGCTAGACGATCCTTACGACGTTGCGTTCGGGCTCGCCGACTACGGCGTGCCGGTTGAGCTGCTCGACTGCGCACCGACGGCCGCGGAGGTCAGGGCGCAGCTCGGTACGCCCTGACCCGGCGGGTCCTGCGGATCAACCTTCCTTCGGAGTGCCCTTGGCGTGCTGCGCGAGGCCGGCAACGCGCTGCTTCACGAACGCTGCCTCGCGCTCGAGGATCGGGCGCCAGCGGCTCGAGCGCGGCGTGAGCTTGAGCCTCTCCGCGACGATGGCTTGCAGCCGCCGTTCCGTCGGGACGATCTTGGCGGCCTTGCCCACCTGGATGTTCAGCTGGAAGCCACCGAGGACGCGTCGCGTGTCCGAGCGGACATGCACGACGTCGACCGTGTACTTCTGCCCCGCCTTGATTGCGGTCGGGAGGGTGATCGTGACGAGGCCGGAGAGGTGGTTCCCCCAGAACGGCGGCACCGGTACGTAGGTCGTCCCCGAGACGGTCAGTCGCAGCGTGTGCGAATCGATGATCTTCACAGTGCCGGGGGCATGGCGGAGATTGCGGTAGTTCAGCATCTCCTCGACGTTCGCCCCGGGGAAGTAGAGGTCGACGACCGACCGCCGCGGGAGCTTGTTCCAGAAGAACACGAGCTCGTCGACTCCGCGCGGTGTCTTCCACTCGTCGAGGTCGAACTGCCAGCGGCGGGTCTCTGCCTCCGCCGCACGTGCCGCGGCGAGGACCTGCTTCGCTGCTCCGTCCGAGCCGAGCGCGCTCGCGCGGAGGACGGCGCGGTTGCGCCGCCGCGCGAGCTCGGTGTGCCGCATCGTGTGGCGGCCGCCGGCGGGCACCGGTCGTGCCGGTTGCGGGAACGGAACGGCGCCCGGCGTGTCGTCGGGGATGATCACGGCAGGAGGCGCGATCGGATGCGGCAGCTGCGGTCGCTTCCACCGCCGAGTGACGTCGACGTCGAAGCTGTGCTGCACGGTTCGCGTGATCTCCTTCGTGCCGGGGTTCGCGGTCTGGAGGATCAGCAGGTTGCGCTGCGACAGGTTGTCCGACGTGCCCGGCGTCGCACCCGCCACCGTCGGGTCGGGCGCGTAGACGAGCTCCACGATCATGCACTGGTGGTTGCCGATCAGCAGGTCCCGGATCGAGCGCATGTCGCTCGCCGGCACCGCGTTGAACGGCCCGTCGCCGATCCACGTCTGCGGAAACTGCAGCGCGGTCTGGTTGATGTCGAGGTAGGCGCCGTAGAAGAGCAGCGCCTCGGTGGGGCCGGTCGGACCGAAGCTGGCGAGGTTCTTCGGATCGGCCTGCGTCGTCGTCGCTGCCGTGATCGGCACGCGCGGCTCGGCGAAGTACGGGATCGACGCGAGCTCGTTCGTCGTCGTTCGCCCGAGTAGGGCGATCCCGCCGGGGTCGCTGCGGTACGCGAGCGTGTTGTCGAAGGAAACGTTGGCGGTGCCCCAGCGGAACAGCCGGAAAGAGGCACGAACGTCGGTCGCCCCCGTCACGCTCTGGAGCCGCACCTTCGCGAGCGCGAAGTTGTAGACGTTGACCCCTCCGACCTGTGTCGAGTACTCGAGCGCTGCTCCGGCCTGGTCAGTGGGGAGTCCGTCGAAGCTGTCGCCTCCGGCTGTGCCGTTGCCTGCGCGCAGGTTGTCGATCACCTGCTTGATGAACGTGTTCGGGTTGGTCCAGCCCGCGGCGACGCCGAAACGCGCCTGGCCCTCGCGCACCTGGAACACGCGCGCGTCGATACTCAGCCAGGAAATCGGCCCGTCGAGCATGTACGGGTTCGCGCTGACCTGCAGCCGAACACGTGAGCTGTCGTCGATGACCTGGTTGCCCGCTCGGTCGACGGCGGTGACCTTGAGCTTCATCTCCTTCACGTCACCGGGGTTCATGCCCGCGAAGACGCCGTTTCCGGTGAAGACGACGCGGCAGGTGTACGTCACCCGCTGTGGGATGCTCGGGTGGAGCAATGGGTCTTCCGGCGACACGGCCGTGATCGAGACGTCCACCTGTCCGGCCAGCGACGCGTTCGTCGCCGCGTCGACGAGCTCGACCTTCGGAGCGTGAGCGAGGTCTATGTAGAGGCCCGCGGCCCGGATCGGCGGGGCGAGCAGCCCGAAGAGCGCAGGCTCGGTGTCGGGCGGCCAGACGATCGCGACGGGCCGGGCGGTGCGGTCCTGAATCGCAAGATAGAACGCGTTCTCGAACGTGCTCTTCCCAGCGGCGGCGATCGCGTCCACCTGGTCCTTCGAGAAGCTGCTGCGGTCGAGGAAGACGCTGACGTCGGGCGCGAGCTGCTCCTGGACGAGTTGGATCTCGATCCGCTCCTCGGCGTCGAACCCGTCGAGCCGCTCGTACGTCGTTCCCGCCGGAAGCGCTGGCGAGAACGGGTCGAGCACCGTCGCCACGGTCGCTGAAGAAACGGCCGTCACGGCG
>WNGE01001698.1_pt1 | contig 27692 bp, 23 predicted proteins | sample 5400651 | NCBI WGS metagenome assembly WNGE01 (sample SAMN13153370, study PRJNA577476) | soil metagenome | isolation source: 60 cm soil or saprolite under grassland replicate 2 | place: USA:California | collected 2016-06-15 | reverse complement strand
CGCGTCGCCATCAACGAGCCGCGCCGCATGGCGGGAATGGTTATGCTCGCGCTGTTAAAGAGATGGGGGTTACGGATCGACAGCGACCTCGAGCTGGTTCGTCAGCGTATCAACGATCGGAGCTATGAAGTGCTGATCGAAAAACAAATCGACGCCGCACTCTTGCCTCCGGAAAAAGCATTTTTGGCTGAGGCGCAAGGCTTCCGAGTGATCGCCGATAGCCTCGACTTGGATTGTCACTGGGTACCGCTGGCGACCACGCGGCGATTTCTCCGCGACAACCAGGAGTCGGTCAAGAAAATTTGCTTGATCTACGCCGAGAGTATTCGTCTCTTCAAGACCCAGCCCAAAGAAACAATCAAAGAAATTACCCGCTGGCTTCCGGCTCTCGCCAACCATCCGCAGGTAATCGAGAAGTGTTATAAATTATTCGCGGAGCTCTTTGAGCCATCGCTAACGCCTTTTGTGAGTTCGATTAGTTCTATCTTGAAGGAAGTAGCGTTGCAGGATCCTAGAGCAAAAGAAATCGATCCGGCTTCGCTAGTCGAAAACCTGACATGAATGAAATCTAACTACTTACCCAAATATTCCGCAATGATCGAAGCAGGATAGTCTATTTGAAAGACTAATGACGGGAGCAAAACAGACTGAGGCCAACCTCAACTGGACACTGGGAAGTTGTCATCTCCCCTCCATCGCCTGACTGGCGATCTTGAACGCGCTATCAATGTCTTCGAATTCCGGTCGCGTTCCATCAAAATACTTGCGGCCGTCAATGAGCTTGTGCTGTGGCAGGACGTCGTCTTTGGAAATATCGATGCGCGCGGAGTTGGGCGGTTCATCGGGGTCGGCGAGTTTCTGTAGCGCCGTCTGTCCTTTGCGTGACAGATACCAGTTGATAAATACCTTTGCGGCGTTCGGGTGCGGCGCCCGGCTTGGTAGCGAAAGCGTGCCGCCGCCCACTGAAAAACTCGCGCCTTCTTTCCATGTGCTGGTATCGAAGACTTCGATCGACAATCCTTGGTTTTTTGCCTTGAGCGCGCCGGAGCATCCGAAGCAAATCGCGAACCTCCCCTGCCCGAGCCAGTCGATCATCTGCCGCGAGTCGCGGCTGAAGGTGATGTCTTTGTTGCCAAAGAACTGCCGAATAAACGACGCGCCGAGCTCCGGATGATAATAAAAGAACTGCATGGTGGTGCCGATTTCCGTTCTTGGGCGGGGATCCAGAGCGACGATTTTACCCTTCCACTTAGGTGTGAAGAGATCATAGTACGAAGTGAATTCCTTGGGATTGACCAGTCCCGTATTGTAGTAGAGCTGACCGGAGCTAGCGTTCGCCAAATAAGCGAAGACAAACTTACTCTCGGGATCGAGATAGCGGTGCTTACCGCCATACCAACGCGAGACATCGAGCACTTCCGGCAGCGTCAAAGCGGGTTGAATAGGATCGAGTATTTTAGCTTGCTGGTGCAGTATCCGATAGTTTGACGAGCCCAAGCCAACGACGTCGGCAATATATATTTCCGCCCGTCTTTCAGCCAAGATCTTCGTCGTAATCTGTGCACCGGTCCCGGTTAGTAGGTAAGGTCGGATCTGCGGATGATCGCTTCTGAAGACATCGAGAACTTTGCCGTAGCGATACATATAGATGTTGACCTTGCTCTCCCTTTTTGCCGCCTCGAGTGTGGCTTCCCACTGGGATTGACGTGGAGCGATCTCCGCGGCAATGACGGTAGAGAGTTGGCAGGTCGCAAAGAAAATAATGCGGGCGGCAAGTAGGATACCGCCAACGCGGCTTTGATCCTTTTGAAGTTGCACCACGATCTTCTAGTTGAGGATAGATTCTTGACTTCCCTAAACCCGAGTACTTACTGGCGGCCAGTGTGCGCCCAGCGGCGGCCCGCCGTAACTTATGTCTTCGACGAAGCGAACAGGCGCGAAAAAACCTTTCTCGCATTGCCTTCTGTAATCTTGTGGCGCTCTTCGTCCGTAAGCCAATCGATGGACTGGAAGATCGGCACGAGGTCCTCGAAGTTGCGCCCGGTTTTAGGATCGATGGCGTTGACCGCGCCGAACATTTCGGTGGCGAATAGCACGTTGTCGACGCCGACGCGCTTGATCAAAAGCTCCATCGATTCTTTGTCGTAAATCGCCATATCCCAATAAACCCGGCGCGCCGCTTCTTCGAACGGCTCGAGCCCTTCTTTCACGTGCATGCCGCGCTGGCGGTTCCATTGGAAGGGGATCGCGCCGCCGCCGTGCGGGATGATGATCTTCAATTTCGGAAAATCTTTGAATACGCGCGACTTCAAAATTTCCACGGCAGCGGAATTATGGTGCGCAATGTAATAGGCGTTGGTCAGATGCATCGCCGGATTGAGCGAAGCACTGGCGTGCACCGTGCACGGCACGTCGAGCTTGACCAACTTTTCCCACAGCGGATACCACCACTCGCTGCCCATCGACGGCGTCAACGGCTCGCGCCCCCCCGCCATGTCGGGATTGACGTTGCAGCCGACGAAGCCCAAGTCGTTAACGCAGCGATCGAGCTCGTCGGCCCATTCCGTCGGCGCGACGCCCGGCGACTGCGGCAGCTGGCAGACCGGAGAGATCTTGTCTGGAAAAAGCTTGGCGACGCGCGCGATCAAATCGTTGCAGGCCTCGGTCCAGTAACGGCTTATGAGGGGCGAGCCAAAGTGATGCCCCATCGCGCCGGCCTGCGGCGAAAACAACAGCCGGTCGATGCCGGACTCCTGCATGCGTTTTAGCTGGCCCTGCATCGAGCGAGCGACCTCCTCGTCGCTGATAATGAGCTTAGCGCGCACCGGCTTGGCGAGGTTCGTGATTTGTTGCCCGCGGTAGGCCTGAAGTTGCGCCGGCGCCGTGGTGAAATGAGTATGAGCGTCGATGATCATTTGGAGCCTCCTAAAGGTTCAAAAAGTTCAAGCCGTTCAATCGCTGCGCTCCGTTCAAGACGTTGCGGAGCAACGCGGTTGAGTTGACTTTCGTCCTTCGACATCACTCAGGATATGTAACCAGTGAAAGCCGAAATCCATAACTCCAAACCCGCGCTGATTGTCAGATCCAACCTGCTTTGCTATAGCAATCTTCTGAAGAGTGTTCAAAACTCCGCTTCAAGGCCGCTTTTGATTTTCATCGACTTGAACGTTTTGAACGACTTGAACGTTTTGAACGACTCGTAAGGAGTTCATATATGCCAGACATACCCCGCCTTAACGGCGTAATCAAAGCCCTTGAACAAAACCAAACCGCTTTCGTCGCTTTCACGCCCGTCGACGTCGAAAGCGCCGTCGCGATGGCGAGCTCCAAGCTTGACGGTGTCGCCTATGAAATGGAGCACGCGCCGCTCGATTTTCCCGGGCTGCGTCAGGCACTCCAGTTCATGCTCGACCGCCGCCAGCTCGTCGATCGGGGCACATTGGCACCGGCGGTGACGCCGATGGTGCGCATCCCGCCCAACGGCATCGAGATGAACAGTTGGATTGCCAAGCAGGTGCTCGACATCGGCGTGTTTGGCATTATCTTTCCGCATATAAGCTCGGTCGAAGAAGCCTGGAACGCCGTCGGCGCCTGTCGCTATCCGCGCTTGTCCGCCGCGCCGATTTATAATCCGCCGGGTATTCGCGGCGATGCTCCCGCGCGGGCGGCGCGCTACTGGGGCCTGACACAGCAGGAATATTATCGCCGCGCCGACGTTTGGCCGCTCGCGCCGGATGGAGAAATTCTCGTCGTCATCCAATGCGAGGAAACACGCGCCATCGACAACTTGCCAAGAATTCTCAAGGAGGTGCCCGGTATCGGCGTCGTCTTGATTGGAGAAGGCGATTTGAGCCAGGAGCTCGGGCATCCGCGCGAATACGAGCACCCAGTGGTGGCCGATGCCATTAATAATATTCTCAAGATCTGCAAGGAGCACAACGTACCCTGCGGCCATCCTCACCCGGACGCGCATAACATCGAGCGCTTGGTTGCAAGTGGCTACCGATTTCTCATGCCCTCGTCGCCGCGCTCGTTCGGCGTCCTCGATCAGGGACGCAAGCTCGCCGGCAGGAGTTAGAAATAAGTTATCCCGCAGCAAACTGAAGAAGCATCAAAACAATCGAGAACCACTTACTTGCTGTCACCCCCGCATGTCTGTAGCGGGGGTCTACCATCGGAATTTCACCTGGATTCCCGCTAAACACATGCGGGAACGACGGACTGCGGTAAGGAATTAAATTCTACGCAGTCGAAAATCACAAACGTTTGCCACGTGACCTATATGCGTGCATGATCGTCGAAGAGAGACTCTTCTGTCAATTTGCTTGCTCGACTCATCGGCTCATCCAGCAGACCCTTTTTTATTCTGCTTGAAGGCTGTTACCGTCCTGTAACATTCACCTCTCATTACCCTACAGTACCTCGCCGTTCCCCTACAGCACTATTCTTCGCTGTTAAACGTTGTTGGGCGAGCGATACCCCTTTTAGCGGTGAAAATGTTCACTCTTTAAGCACTGCCTGTTCGAGAAACAGGCAATTTCCCTGCGATCAAGTGAGATATTTTGCAATTTGGCGCGGATTTCCAAAGTGAGTCCGTGGCATAACAATTGCGCACTTTTTAAAACAAAAAAGAGATAGCATCACACGGATTCAGCCGAGTGTCGCTCGCCACAGCCGTGAATATTTTTTAGTCGATTGCGAAGATCTACAGCAATAAGTGGAATCGGACGAATTATGCATGATGTAAAAAAGTTGTTAGTCCCCATCGATTTTTCCCAGGAGTCGGAGAAAGCGCTGATGTACGCTTCATCCTTGGCAAAACAGTTAAATGCCGAACTTATCGCCTTGCACGTAGTCGAGGATATCACGGAAGGAGAGAGTCTTCTTTCATTCGTATTTCCTCCCGAAGGTTGGCCATTTTTTGACGTGCAACCGCGACTCCGTCCGCTCGATGTTCTGCTCCGAGAACGGGCCCTCGACCTGTGGAATTTCATCGATCGAACGATTCGCGACAGAAGCCCAATAAGAGTTAAGAGACTTGTAAGGTTGGGGGCTCTGCGCGAGGAGCTCGCCTCCGTGGCGCGGGAAGAACACATCGATCTCATCGTCTTCGAACTGCGCAAGCGGTTTCTTTTCCGCAGTATGGCAACTCGAAAGCTGCTCAAGATGATCAACAAGCTTCCGTATCCCGTTCTGCTGGCGCCCCCTATCGAGGAGGACACTCCCATACGAGGAAAACGGCTGCGCATCTTTAACCGTATTCCGGCCGAGAATCCCGCCTAGAAGCAGTGAGCTCCTCCGTGCTCGTACTCCCTGCGAGTGAACGAGGATCACCGAGACATTTGAGCCACGAAATGCCGCCGCCGATCAGTTTATGCTAGCCGCGCATCCCCGCGGACGGTAATCGTCCAGATCACGTTAAGGATCTCGAGCCAATTGCCTCGTCCCAAATTGCACCGTTCCGGCTAAGATGGTAATTCAGCAGCATGTCCAAATTCACGGAGTTCTGCGCGGACCACTTCAAGAAATATTTCGAGCTTCATCCTACCGACGCCATTTACTACGGAGTCGAAGGTTTTGATCACCTTCTGAACGATTATTCAGACGACACTTACAAGGCCGAAAAAGCCTTTGCCGAAGAATCGCTAACCACCCTGCGGCAAATCTCGGTCGAGGACCTCGATCAAGACGAAGCCATCGATTGCGCCTTGCTCGAAGGCAAGCTCACCATTCAAAATTACGAGCACGCCAAAGAAGACTACCGCCTCAAGTGGCCGGACACCTATTCACCGATCGATGCGATTTACATCCTCACGGTCCGATCGACCAACGACTTGGCTGGCAATCTGTTGAGCCGTTTGAATCGAACACCGGCGCTGATTCGCCAAGGCATTGCCAATCTCAGTGGCGGCGAAGCGAACCCACCGCGGCTCTGGACCGAAATGGCCATCGAAGGCGCAAAAGGCGGAGTGAGCTTTTTAGAAAATCTCGCGATGCATCCAAAGATCAAAGAATCAGTGAAGGACGTGGCCGGATTGCACGCCGCGGTGGAGACAGCAAAAAATGCCGTGAACGATTTTGCCATCTTTCTCGAGCGTGATCTGCTGCCGCGCAGCCGCGGAGTCTACGCGGTTGGCGAGGCGCACTATAATCTGTTGCTTAAGAAGAAACATTTTTTAAGTCACGATGCTCAGACTCTGCTATCACTGGGAGAAGATTTGTTCGCGAAAACGAAGAAGGAACTCGGCGACCTCGCCAACGAACTCGCGCCGGGGAAAGATATCGAAGGCGTCGCCCGCTCGATCCAAGACAGCCACCCGGCAATCGACGAAGTTCTTCCGGCCTATGAAAAGGCGATGGAAGCCGCGCGTGATTTCGTCAGGGATAGGAAACTGGTTTCCTTTCCGCCCAAAGAAGAGCTGCACGTCGTGCACACGCCGGAATTTCGCCGCCACGAGATCCCGTTCGCGGCTTATTTATCGCCGTCGCCCAAAGATCCCGATCAAGTCGGCTACTACTACGTGACGCCTGTTAGCGAAAATGATTTACTCCGCGAGCACAATTGGGTGGGCCTGGAAAACACTTCGGTTCACGAGAGTTATCCCGGGCATCATCTTCAATTCTCGATTGCCAATTGCACGCCGGCTGCTTCCACGCTGCCGCGTCTGATGAACGAGTCGTCGGTTTTCTACGAAGGCTGGGCGCTTTACTGTGAGCAGCTCATGCAGGAGCAAGGTTTTCTGAAAAGCAAGGAACACCGTTTTGTGATGCTCAAAGATCGTCTCTGGCGCGCCCTGCGAATCATCATCGATGTTAAAACTCAAACCGGAAAAATGAGCTATGACGAAGCTGCCGACTTGATGGTGCGAGAGCTTCACTTCCCGCGCGCCCAAGCTTGTGGCGATCTCAATTGGTATAGCCAGTCGCCCTCAGTCCCGATGGGCTACGCTCTCGGCTGGTCAATTATCAATCGTCTGCGCGACCAGGAACAAAAGCGGCGTGGAGAAGAATTCAGCTTGCGGGAATTCCACGACAAGTTGCTCAGCGCGGGAAGCATCTCGTTGCCTCTCGTTGAGAGGAGATACTTCAGCGCATGATCCGAAACGACTGGAACGAGTGGAACTACTGGAACTATTGGAACGGGGCGAATCATTCAAGCCGTTCCAGTCGTTGGATAACAGACTCCCTCGTTTTTGAACCTTGAACTTTTGAACATTGAACCCTTGAACGCATGAGTCCACCGTCAAAGAAACTCAAATCGCCCGCACACAAGGGCCCCCTGCTTGGCGCCCACATGTCCATCGCCGGCGGCGTTGGCAACGCGTTGCTCCACGGCAAAAAAGTCGCGTGTGACGCTATTCAAATCTTCACTAAGTCATCACGCCAGTGTGCGGGAAAACCGTACACGAAGGAGGAAATCGAACAGTTTCGCGTTAATCGGCAGGACACCGGCATCACCACTATCATTGCTCACGACTCTTATTTGCTTAATCTAGGATCACCGGACGGGGGATTAAGAAAGCAGTCCATTACCGCATTTATCGACGAGCTGGAACGCTGCGAGGTTCTCGGTGTCACCAATCTCGTCGCCCACCCGGGCGCCCACGTCGGCGCCGGCGAAGCGGAAGGCATCAAAACCATCGCCAAGTCGCTGGACGAAGCGCACAAAGCTTGTCCCGGCTACACAACCAAGGTCACTTTGGAAATCACTGCAGGCCAAGGTTCAACTCTCGGATATCGTTTCGAGCAGATCGGCGATATCATGGACGCAACCAAAGAAAGCGAACGCCTGCGCGTCTGTTTCGACACCGAGCATGCTTTCGCTGCCGGGTACGACATCCGCACCAAGGAAGGTTACGAGCGAACGTTTGTGGAATTCGACGAGGCGATCGGCATCGACCGTCTCGCCGCCTTTCATCTCAACGACTCGAAAAAAGAATTTAATTCCCGCGTCGACCGCCACGAGCATATCGGTAAAGGGCAAATCGGCGTCGAGGCTTTTCGTCTACTCTTGAACGACAAGCGCTTTTGGGGTCTGCCGATGTGTTTGGAAACGCCCAAGGGACCCGACCTAGCTGAAGACCGAGAAAACTTAACGCTGCTACGCAGCCTGATTATGGTGTAATCACGACTCGCGTCAAACACCCTCACATTACCTCTCCCTTTAGAGACTGTGTTGCAATCGCGAAATTAGCGAGGATGTCATTCTGAACGAAGTGAAGAATCTCGACTTATCCATAGGTTGTAAAGGCGAGATCCTTCGACTTTGTCTCAGGATGACAATGCGACACAGCCTCTTAAGGGCGAGGAATTTCATTTCGCAAAAAAATCCGGGTATTCCTTTGCATGATTGCTGGTAGCTCTTCTTAACCCTCGCCCTCTGGGAGCCTCTGGGAGAGGGATGGGTGAGGGTCTGAGGAATTCTACGCCGGGACAGCAATCCCCGGAAAAAAATATTGCACAACGACTCCGATCAGATAGCCCAAGCCTGCGGCACTGACGGCGATGATGAAGAATTCCAAGCCGGACATGAATATTGATTTGCCCGCCAGATGTCCCTTGAAAGCGCCGACGCCGAAAAGTGTAATGCCGCCGAGGAGACCGGAGAGATAAAGCGCCAACACACCAGAAAAGACAATATAAGGAACGATCGGAATAAACGCGCCGACGATGAACGACAGCCCCATCACCAAAGCGGCCTGGAGCGGCCGATTGATTTCCGCGCTGCCGAGACCGAACACTTTCTCCTGAAAGGTGCGCAGGAAAACGTTTCGCTCTTGGCTTAGCACTTTGACTATCCGGTAGCTTTGTTCCTTGCTCAGGCCTTCCTCGCCCAGCGCTTTGAGCAAACCTTCCGCCGCCATGTACGGTTCGCGCTTGGCCAGTTGTTCGGCTTCGGCAAGTTCCTTGTCAAAAATTTCTTTCTGCGCGCCGGAGGAAAGATAGGAGCCGGCAGCCATGGAAATGGCACCGGAAAACATCGCTGTGAGGCCGGTGATGATGACGACAATATTGCTCTCTATGGCGCCCTGGATTCCCGCCAACAGGCCTACCGTGCTGATCAGCCCATCTTGAATACCGAAGACGAACTCGCGAATGCGCGCGCGGCTCTCGATGACCTGCCTTTTCTGCTGAATGACTTCAAGAGCCATGGAAAATTAAAAGTTCAAAATGCAAAAATCAACAACCTCGCAGCAAGCTGCGGGATATCAATACGCCCTCAGAGGATTTTCCCCAACTTGTCACCCCCGAATGTTCTTATTGGGGGTCCAATCCGAAATTCGCCTGGATTCCCGCTAAAAGCATGCGGGAATGACGGACTCTGGCAGAGTTAACACCACTACGTAGCATTTCTAATTTTGCATTGATCAATATTTCAACCCAAGATCGCCGGTCGGCTCGCCCGGCTTCCAATCGGACGGACACAGACGTTCGGTGCGCAGAGCTTTGAGGACGCGCAGGGTTTCTTCCACGCTGCGGCCGACATTGACGTGGCTCGCGACTTGATAAGAAATCACACCCGCAGGATTGATGATAAATGTCGCGCGCAAGCTGACACCATCTTTCTCGTTCAACACGCCGTAGGCTCGACTGAGGGTTTTGTCTTCGTCGCTCAGCAGCGGATATTCCAAGCCGCCAAGCTCCTCGGCCCAGGCCCGATGGCTGTCGATGGAATCGACGCTGGCACCGAGGATCGCGGCGTTCTCACTCGAAAACTCCTTGGCCATTTTGCTGAAGCCGGTTACTTCCGTGGGGCAGATAAAAGTAAAGTCAGCTGGGTAGAAAAAGAGCACCAACCATTTTCCTGGATAGGAGGACAGCGAATATTCGGCTACCTCAGCCCGCAGAACGCCCTTCACTTTGAAATCCGGCGCATTGTCGCCGATGCGTAGCTGGCTCATATTTCCCCCGATACCGTTCAAGGAACGTTTCTCTGCCAGAGAGAATACGTCGCTTTTTCGTTTGACGATGCGTTCGAGGTAAACCAATGCTCTTCGACCGTGCCGGCTTTCAGCAAACCGAAGAAGTAGATTCTCAGCATCTGCTCGATCAGTTGCGGCAACGGCAAGTCGCGCTTGGGCTGGTACCACGTATAGATCCAGTTCATCATGCCGAACAGCGCGAAGGTCGCGACGCGCAGGTCAGTGCCTTTGCCACCTTCCTGCGTTTGCAGCTCGCCGATGAGGTCCATGATCACTTTCACGTAACGCCGCTTGAGCACGAGAATCTTATCGTTGAATTCACCGGTGAGCGACTCATCTTCATGCGCCATGACTTTCATCTCCGGCATATTGTGCAGGAAGAAACTCAAGTGATTCTCGGCAAAGGCGCGGATACGCGGGCGGATGTCCGGGTACGAATTTGCCGCCTGGTCCCAGCGTTGCAGCAGCGTTACAAAGCAGCGTTCCTGAATCAGAAAAAGCAGTTCTTCCTTAGTCGTGAAATAATAATACAATCCCGACAAACTCATCTTCGTGGCGCGCGCGATGTCGCGCACTGAGGTGTGATGAAATCCTTTTTCAGCGAAAATCTTCGCCGAAGTTTTGAGAATTTGCTGAAGCTTTTCGTCGTAGTGACGGGTTGCGGGTTCTAGACGGCTCGACATGGGTATGACGGATACTTGCAAATCGATCTCGGAGTGTCAACTTTAGTTCTTTGGCGAACATTTTCCAGGTTTAGGTCGCAAACGGTTTACCGTCCACAGGCCCTATCCCCTCGCTGCTGCTTTCACGAACCGCAAAAAGCATTGCGCGCTCGATTGTGAATCCGAGCTCCTCACCTTCTTGATAGAGCGCCGTCTTGGGGGTTTGAACTCGCAACACAGCGCCGTCCGCCCTGACCTTAAAATCAATCAGATGCCCCGAATAGTTGCGTACCTCTACGCGGCAGCGGATCGGTCCGGTTTGGCTCAAAGAGATATCCTCTGGGCGCACAGCCACGACGCATTCCCCGCTTAGATCGCTACGGTCGATCACGTTGAGACGATGGCTGCCGAGAAATTCCACGGTGGCTTCTTCTCCGCTCCGAGCGAGAATTCTGCCAGGAACAAAATTCATTAGGCCGATAAAGTCGGCGACGAAGCGGTTGGCGGGATGAGTATAAATCTCGGCGGGGGCACCGACCTGGATGATGTGGCCGGCATTCATGACCGCGAGACGGTCCGACATCGCTAGGGCTTCGCTCTGATCATGTGTCACGTAGAGAATAGGAATGCCGGTTCGGCGCTGCAAATCCTTCAGCTCGAAACGCATTTGCTCACGCAATTTCGCGTCGAGATTGCTCAGCGGCTCGTCGAGCAGGAGCACTTCGGGTTCCTTGATCAAGGCTCGCGCCAATGCAACACGCTGTTGTTCCCCACCGGAAAGTTGACTCGGAAACCGATCCGCGAGCCTTTCGAGACCTACAGTGTACAAGGCATCTTTAAGCTGCGTTTTTATGGTTCCTTTGGCCAACTTCTTAAGCTTCAAGGGATAGGCGACATTGTCATGAACCGTCATGTGAGGCCAGACGGCGTAGTTTTGGAAAACCATGCCGATGGGTCTAAGCTCAGTGGGCACGTTGATTCCATCCGCAGTCGAGTTCACGCGGGTCCCGCCGATGTAAATTTCGCCCTCGCTCGGTTCTTCGAGCCCCGCGACGCATCTCAAGACCGTGCTTTTGCCACAACCGCTCGGCCCGAGCAGAGAAAAAAATTCTTTGTCCTCGACGGCAAGGCTGACGGCATGCGCCGCGATGACCTTCCCGTATCTCTTGCTCAAATTCACTATTCGGATCTTTTCCACGTAGATCAAAATCCCGTGACGCCGCCCGTCAGTTTTCTAATCACCACGTTTCCAACAATCAGCAGCACCATAACGATGGAGGCCAAGGCCGCCGCAATCTCACGATACCCGGCATCCTGCATGTTATACACGACGACGCCAATGGTTTCCGTGCGGTGCGTGTAAAGCAGAATCGAGACCGTTAGCTCGCGCAGTGCAGGCATAAACACTAAGATCCAGCCGGCGATCATTCCCGGCCGCGCCAGCGGCAAAATAATATCGCGCAACCTGGGGAAAAGTTTCGCTCCCGAGACCCGGGCCGCTTCTTCTAGAGAATCGTGCACCTGCTGCAACGTGGCGTGGGTGGTTCTGACGGCGAAGGGCAAATAGATCGCCAGATAGGCGGCAAGGATGATCCACAGTGTCCCATAAAGGCTGAGCGGCGGTTTAGCCCATGCCAAAATCATCGCGATCGCCATCACGGTATGGGGCACGGCGTACGGAATGGTCGCGAAGAAATCCAGCATCCGGCTTCCCGTAAGCTTAGCCTTGACGTGCATATAGGAAACCACGACGCCAACGAACATGGTTATGGTGGCGGCCAAGGCGGCAAGTAGAATACTGTTGACGATCGCCCTTCTGCCCGCTTCGAGCTTGAGGATGTACACAAAATTCCCAAGGGTCAGGTTCGCCGCCGCCAGTGGCGCGCCCCAATAGTGAAACAAGGCCGTCAGAAACATGGAAAAGATGGGAATGATCGAAATAAAAAAAACCAAGAGCGTGGTGCCGAAAAAGAGCGGGTATTTTATCGCGCGCAGCTTGAGCTCTGAAGGATGGACGGCTTTGCCTGAAATGACCGTGTATTTGCTCTCGCCCTTTTGAATGCCAAACTGAAAAGCCATGGAAACCAAGGCGACCAGGACCAGCATGCTCGAAAGCGCCGTGGCCAGACCAAAATCGGGAATCGCCAGGGCATAGTAAATGCTCGTGGTCAGAACAAAGAATCGCGCTCGCATTCCGAGCAATGCGGGTATGCCAAAATTTGCCAGCGCGCCGATGAACGCGAGCAACCCGCCCGCCAAGATCGCCGGCAGCACTAGCGGCAGGGTGATCTTGCTCATGATTTGAAAAGTGTTGGCTCCCGAACCCCGCGCGGCCTCTTCTAAACTGGCGTCCATTCTTTCCAGCGCGCCCGCAACAGTGATGAAAACCAAAATAAAGTAATGAACCGTCAGAACAAAGACGATGCCGCCGGCGCTGTAAATGTTCCATGGCGCGGTATCCCAGCCGGAGAAGTGGAAGAATATTCGAGCCAGGTATCCTTGCGGTCCGAGAAGTTGGATCCAGGCAATGGCGGCAAAAAATGAGGGGAGCGCGTAGGGCAAAACCAACAGGCTTCGCAAAGTCTTCTTCAATGGAAGATCGGTACGCACAACCAGAAAAGCCAGCAGAGTTCCCAATAGCATGCAGAGCGCGCCCGTGGCGGCTGAAACCCACAAGGAATTGAATAGAGCGCGATAATAGGAAGGGTAGGAGAAAACCTTACGATAGCTCTTCAGTGAAAAGACACCCGCGTCGACAAAGCTCCTAAAGAAAACTTGCCAAAGGGGATAAAGAATGACGAGCAGGATGAACAGGCCGATCGCCATCATCAGGAGATAGCGCCTGTCAATTTTCGCCGTCGTCATCCTCGACGCCTGATTCGCCTCGTCCCCGCCCCGTCGAAATCCTTTCAATGGAGCATGGTCTTTTCAAACTTTTCCCGTATGTCTGCGGCATTCTCCGCCGCCCACTCATAGGGAATCGGTAGAAACTTGATCTTGCTGGCCGAAGGTTGTCCTTTCGGAGGCGGAACATCGCCACGTACCGGGATAACCTCCTGCTTGACCAAGAATTCCTGGCCCTCTCTTGACAACACGAAGTCCACGAAGGCCTTGCTGCCGTTCGGATTCTTCGTTCCTTTTATAATGGCGACGGGGCTCGGCACCGAGATCGCTCCGTCAGCAGGCCAAACGATGGCTAATGGCGCGCCCTTTTTGATCAAGCCCGCGATGATGTAATCGAGCGTCATGGCGATACCAAATTCTTTGCCCGCTAGCGCGTCCGCGGCTTCGGAATTCCCTCTGACGATCGCCACACCCTTGGCTCTCGCCCTCTCGAACCATCCCCAGTTACCGTCTCTCTTGACGAACGCCGCCACGGTGACAAAGTTCGATCCGGAGTAGAGAGGATTTCCCATCACCGCTCTCTTCCCCAAATCGGGAAACTCCTTCCACGACTTCGGCGCGTCCTTTACAGGCATCACCTGCGTGTTCACCGCGATGATCATGTTGATGAGCCGACCGGCGGTAAAAAATCCCTTCCCATCCTTTAGATCTGCGGGAATGCTCTTCGCCTCGGGGGAGATATAAGCGAGAAGCTCGCCGCGCCGCCTAAGGTCATAGTAAACCGGCGCGTCGGCAAGCCAAAGAAGATCCGCGCGAATGCCTCCCACTTCGCGCTCCGCCGCGAGCTTGGCACCGACCTCCGTGCTGCCTGCGCGATAGATCTCGACCTTGATATCCGGCCGCTTTTTCATGAAGGCATCAGCGAACTGTGTGGCCAGCGCCTGGGGAACGGAAGTATAGAGCAAAACTTCACTCGCTGATTTGGCCTGAGCAAAAACGACGGCGGCATTCAGCGCAATCACCCCGCCAGCCACAATTAGTGTTAGTTTCAATTGACGAAGAAACTTCTTCATGGCACACCTCGCTGATGAAGTCCTTAAGACGATTGTAGCTTCGCCAACTGCGCGTTTAGAAATTCCGTTGATTTTTGCACCATTCCTTTTTCGTCCTTGGGATTCCATCCTTCGATGACCAGTGCGCCGTCGTATTTTTCTCTCAGCGCTTGCAGCACCGGGCCGAAGGCAATTTCACCTTGCCCCATGAGCACGTGAACTTTACCGTCCTTGGTATCGCTGATGTGAATGTGGCTGATTTTTTTCAGCGCGTGAATGAATTCGACCACGTCCATCACCGTGTGCGCGTGCGAAACATCGAAGGTGACACCGAAGTTGTCCATATCCACTGCGCTGATAATCTGATTCGTGATCTCCGGATGAATCACCACTTCCTTGTTGCGCTTTTCCATCGTTTCCATGGCAATAACCAGGCCGAGTTGTTTGCCTCTGGCAGCCAAGCGCTTGAAAGCATCGATTTGCATGTCCCAGATATCCTCCAGCGTATCCTGCCGACCTGTGAGAAAACCGGGGTGGATCGTAATCACTTTGGCGCCCATCTCTGCGGCCTCTTCGATGCCTTGGATGACCTGTCGGATCGATTCCTCTCGGATGCCTTGATTGCTCGACGTGATGTTGAGATCACCGATGGGGCCGTGAACGGATAGGTTTAGGCCAGACTCGCGCAGCCGTTTCAGCAAATCACCCGTGTCGTCGCGCCACAGGTGCTCGGTCCAAACCTCCAACCAAGACACACCTTGATCACGTGCCAGATCGATCACGTCACCGAGCGAACGAGATTTGAAGAGCAGGCTGGAAATTGCAGTTTCCATGGGATCCCCCTTTTTTTTGGCTATTTAATCGCGCACCGAAGGCTTGTCAAACTAATCTCAGTAACGCGCACAGAATCATAACATCAATGCGTAGCGTTTAAGTTCCTGCCGTAGTCGTAGCATCTCGCCACGCTGATAGATAATAACGTTCACACCGAGTTCCCGTGCCGGTTTCGCATAGGAATCATTGTCGTCGATATAGACGATTTCTTCTGGTCGCACGCCGGCTTTGTCGATCATCACCTGAACGAATGCTCGCTCAGGTTTAGTCAGGTGAAAATCAAAAGAATAAACTTCGATGTCGAACAGCTGGCGGAAGTGATATTTTTCTTCTAGAAAGTTCACGCGACTCTGGATGTTTCCCGAAAATGCAATGATCGAGTATGTTTTTCGCAGATTGACCATCAGGTCAAAGATTTCTCTGTCGAGAATATAGCCGTTGTACCATTCTCGCTGGATCAATCGACTGTCGTAGCTCGGCGGCAGTTGTTGCTGGGCCCACTGCCAGAAATCCTGATCCGAGAGGAGTCCTTTGCGCAAGAGAATGCTTTCCGGCGACGACAAGATAGCGCCGACTAACTTTCGGTCATAGCCGTGCACCGTCGCCAACTTCGCCAAGGCCACCGATTTTCCTTCCGAGAACAATACCCCGCCCAAATCAACCGCAACACTGTTAATCACGCGTCATCACCCTCAAAAAATTATCGCTCTAAGCGATAGATTATTCCAACCCCGGATGATCACGCGCCTGCCTAAGCAGAGGCCGCAAATATCGATAAATTTCCCTCGAAGGACGGGAAAAAAGCTGCCTTGAATCACCTGCCGCGCTAGTGTATTTCTTAACAATTAGCATGAATTTCGAGAACGTCATCGTCGAAAAAGACGGCCCGATCGCTGTCGTTACGCTCAACCGTCCGCAGGCCTTGAACGCTTTATCTTACGCTCTCGTAAAAGACTTGTCGCTGGCGATGCAAGAACTCGACCACGATAACGACGTGCGCGTTATCATCGTCACGGGCGGTGAGAAAGTGTTTGCCGCCGGCGCCGACATCAAAGAAATGGCCGAGCGCGGGCCGTTCGATGAACGTATTCACGAGCGGCTCGGATATCGCGATCAGATTAACAAAATTACCAAGCCCGTGATTGCCGCAGTGAGCGGTTTCGCTTTGGGCGGCGGTTGTGAGCTGGCGATGAGCTGCGACATCGTCATCGCATCGGAAACCGCGCGCTTTGGCCAGCCGGAAGTGAATCTCGGCATCATCCCTGGCAGCGGTGGCACGCAGCGTCTGACGCATGTTCTGGGCAAGCACCGCGCCATGGAACTGGTGTTAACCGGTGATTCGATTACCGCCGTCGAAGCGGAGCGTCTGGGATTGGTAAATCGGATTGTTCCCGTCGAAGTCTTGTTAGAAGAAGCCAAAGCTATGGCAAAGAAGATTGCCGTCAAGCCTGCTCTCGCAATCAAAGCGGCAAAAGAGGCCGTGCTCAAGGCGGCCAACGCGCCACTCGACGAGGGCCTGGAGTTCGAGCGCAAGTCTTTCTATTTGCTTTTCGCCTCCGAGGACCGTAGTGAAGGCATGAAGGCCTTTCTCGAAAAGCGTAAGCCGGAATTCAAAGGCAAATAAGGATCGGTGTTTGGCCGTGGCATACGAATCGATCATCTACGAAAAAAAAAACGGCGTTGCGACGATCACGCTCAACCGACCGCAATCACTGAATGCTTTCGTGCCGCAGATGAACAAAGAAGTCCTAGAGGTTTTAAAGGAAGGCGAGCGTGACAAAGAGGTGCGCTGTTTGATGATTACCGGCGCGGGCCGTGCCTTCTGTGCCGGGCAAGATCTCAAAGGCAGGACACCGGAGCAAAAGGGCTCTCTCGGTGCTTCTTTGCGCGAGAAGTACAATCCGATGATCCGGCAAATCCGCCAGATGGAGAAGATCGTCATCGCGGCGGTCAACGGAGTCGCCGCCGGTGCCGGCTGCAATTTAGCGCTCGCCTGCGATTTACGTGTCGCTTCCGATGAAGCAAAATTTATTCAGTCATTCGTGCGCGTCGGCTTGGCGCCCGACTCCGGCGGCAGCTTCATCCTGCCGCGACTGGTGGGAGTCAGCAAGGCGATGGAGCTTTTGTTGCTCGGCGATACGGTAGACGCCAAGGAAGCGCAGCGAATCGGTTTAGTCGCGAGAGTTTTCCCAGCCGCAGAATTCGCAGCATCGGCCAAAGCCATCGCCGAGCAGGTCGCCCGTGCCCCCCGCGGAATCGGGCTGATCAAGCGAGCAGTAAATCACGCCAACCTGCCGACTGTGGAAAGCGATCTCGAATACGAGGCCTACTTGCAAGAAATTGCCGGCAGAAGTTCCGACTACGACGAGGGAGTGCGAGCCTTTTTGGAAAAACGGCCGGCGGTGTTTACCGGAAAATAGAAAATTCGATTCAGGTTTCGAGTTTCGGGTCTAGCGTTTTCTAGCTAGGACCCGAGACACGAGACTTCAGGCAACTCCTAATAAATTTATGGCTGACAAATCTGAAAAGATTGCCGTCCTCGGCGCCGGCACCATGGGCGCGGGTATTGCCCAGGTCGCCGCTCAAGCCGGTTTCGAGACGATTGTTTACGACGTCAAGCAGGAATTTATCGACGTCGGCTTAGGCCGCGTGCAGAATTTTCTCAGAGGCAGCCGTGACCGTGGCAAGCTCACCGCCGAGCAGGAACAGGAAATTCTCGATCACTTCCGCACCACCACCAAGCTCGAGGATTGCAAAGGAACCAGTCTAGTCATCGAAGCGGCACCGGAGAAGCTGGAGTTAAAGCGCGATATCTTCAAACAGTTGGACGCCATCTGCGACCCGGAGACGCTGCTCGCGAGCAACACTTCTTCCTTTAGCATCACGGCAATCGGCGCCAGCGCACAGCATCAGGAACGAGTTTTAGGTTTGCATTTCTTCAATCCGCCGCCGTTGATGGCGTTGGTCGAAGTGATCCAAGGCGATCGCACCAGTACGGCGACCATCGAAAAAGCCACAGCGCTGATGCGCGCCATGGGCAAGACCCCGGCGCGCGCCAAGGATACACCGGGATTTATCGTCAACCGCGTCGCCCGGCCATTTTATAACGAAGGACTGCGCATTCTCGGCGACGGTGGCGCTTCGGTGGAAGTCATCGATCGCATCATGAAAGAGGCGGGAAATTTTCGCATGGGTCCCTTCGAGCTGATGGATCTAATCGGCAACGACGTGAACTTCGCCGCCACCGAGTCGCTTTACCGCTCTTTTTTCGAAGACCCGCGTTTTCGCCCGAGTCCGATTCAGCAGCGCATGGTCATGGGCGGCAACCTGGGACGAAAAACCGGGCGAGGGTTTTACCCCTATGACAAAAAGTAGCCTGGCGGTCATCGGCAGAAACCGCCTGGCAGAAGAACTGCTGGCGTTAGGTCGCGAAAATAGCCTCGAAACGTCGCAGGTGAACGATGCCACGGCCGTCGCTTCGACGACCAACTTCGTCCTCGACACGGAAACCGGTGCCGAGGACAAGAAAAAAGCTTTGCTCCAACGTCTCGACGCCTCCCTGCCGCCGTCCTCGATCATCGTCAGCTCTTGCTTGCGATTTTCCACCACGCTGATGGCGTCATGGATAAAGAAGCCGGAAAGAATCGTCGGTTTTGCGTCTTTCTTTCCTCTGAAAGATCGAAAGCTGATCGAATTGGCCGGCGGTTTACGGACGACCGAACCGTCGCTTGCGCAGGCCGAACAGCTGTTTAAGTCCCTCGGCAAACAAACCGTACGAGTCAAAGACAGCGCGGGACTTACATTTCCGCGCATTTTGAGCTTGATTATCAATGAGGCGGCGCGCAGCCTGGAAGAAGGCGTCGCCACGACGGAAGAGATCGATGTCGCCATGCGGCTCGGTGTCAACTATCCGCAAGGGCCGCTGCGCTGGGGCGATCAGATCGGTTTGGATGAAGTGCTCGCCGTGCTCGAAGGCTTGCAGCGCGAAACCGGCGACGACCGCTACCGCGCGGCGCCGCTCTTGAAAAACCTGGTGGTTGCGGGGTTTCTCGGTGAAATCAGCGGCAGAGGATTTTACATATATCACGAAGGTCAGGTGAAACCATGAGGGAAGCCGTAATCGTCGAAGCTGTGCGCACGCCGATGGGACGCCACGGCGGCATATTGAAGGATGTTCGAACCGACGATCTCGCCGCGCATATTATCGCCAAATTGGTTGAAAAAACCGCCATCAACAAGGAAGAGATCGAAGATGTCTATTTTGGCTGTACTAACCAAGCGGGCGAAGACTCGCGCAACGTGGCACGCAATGCTTCCTTGCTCGCCGGACTGCCTTATACGATTCCCGGGGCGACGGTGAACCGCTTGTGCGGCTCCGGACTCGAAGCGATCAATCAAGCCGGTCGGGCCGTCGAGACCGATCACGGCGATCTGTTTGTTGCCGGCGGCGTCGAGAGCATGACGCGCGGACCTTGGGTGATGGGCAAACCGGCGACCGCGTTTCAACGCGGCGACGTTCCGATGTATGATAGCTCACTCGGCTGGCGCTTTCCCAACAAGCGTATGGCGGAACTCTACTCGCTGATCAACAACGGCGAGACCGCCGAGAACGTCGCGGAAAAGTATCACATCAGCCGCGAAGACCAGGACAAGCTTGCGCTTGCGAGCCACCAAAAGGCCTTGAAGGCGCAAAATGAGGGTCGTCTCAAAGACGAGATCATTCCGGTCGAAATCCCCCAGCGTAAAGGGGCACCGCTCGTCCACGACAAAGACGAAGGGCCGCGCGCCGACACTTCACTGGAAATCCTTGCTGGACTCCAGCCTTCGTTCAAAAAAGGCGGCACGGTGACGGCCGGCAACTCGTCGCCGCTATCGGACGGTGCCGCAGCGTTGCTGATTACTACTCAACAAAAAGCCGAACACTTAAAACTGAAGCCGATGGCCCGAATCGTTGCTTCCGCGACGGCCGGCGTCCATCCCAACTACATGGGCATCGGACCAATCCCGGCCACAGAGAAGGCTCTCAAGCGTGCCGGTTTGACGATTGAGCGGATCGATCTGGTCGAATTGAATGAGGCGTTCGCATCACAAGTGCTCGCCTGTGCTCGCGAGCTCGGCATCGACCTCGACAGGCTCAACGTCAACGGCGGCGCCATCGCCCTCGGCCATCCGCTCGGCTGCAGCGGCGCGCGCATGATGGCGACCTTGGTCCATGAGATGAAAAAGCGCGGCAGCCGTTACGGGCTCGCGACCATGTGCATCGGCGTCGGCCAAGGCATCGCCACGATCGTTGAGCGCATAGCTTGAGCGGCGCGAATCTCCATCGCAATAGTTGTTCTGGTTAGCATCTCGCGTAGAATACCTGCGTGCCAGCGTCGCCGTTACATTGGCCCACGTTGGAATGTTCTGGTACTATCGTCAAAAGCCTCAACCATGAAAATTCCGCCCGAAGGAGAGAGCCCCAAGACCACGTTGGGGCGAATTCACCATCCGAGTCTCACCGAGCCATTCTCTATCTGGCCTACCATCGCCCGTGCGATGAGAAGCCCTAGAAAATTTTTGCTACTAACTCTCCTGACGCTGGTAGCCTTAATCAGCGTTCTGGTTCAATCGTTCAACATTCTGGCCAGCAGACATCGCGAACAAGTCCAGCAAGAGTTGCAAAAAGTCCTCGGCCAAGACGTCAGTTTCGACGCTCTCGAAGTCAACTTGCTCGGCCGGCCCGGCTTCGTCGCCAAAGAGTTTCGCATCGCTGATGATCCTCGCTTTGCGGCGACACCGGTGGTCCGGGCAAAAGAGCTCATTTTGGGAGTCAGCTTGTGGAATCTGTTTTTCGGTCGGTTTGTAATCGATTCGCTCACGTTCAATGAGCCGGAGTTCCAGATCATTACCAATGAAACAGGACTGTTGAACCTGACGGCGTTCGTAGACCGCAAGAACGAGTTGCAGAAACTTCCCAGAGTACGGCCGCCCGCACCTGAGCGAAAGCACAGCCCGGTGGCGTTTGCGATCGGCGAAGTGCGCATCAGAGAGGGCCGCGTCGAATACGTGGATCGGTCGATCAAAGAACCCGCCGAGCTTCGGATTAAGAATATCTCGATGACCATGAGAGAATTGGAACCGGCGCAAGCAACGAAAATCACCATTGCCGCATCGCTAAGCGAAGGAATTAGCCAGGACGTCAGGATCGACGGCCAGCTCAAACCCGCTTCGGGAGAGCATTCCTGGTTCCGCCGGGGCATCGATCTCAGCATTCGACTCGACTCCCTTCATGTACCGGTTGTCGCGCGCGCCATCGCCGGATTGAGAGACAAGATTCCGCGCGAACTCGACGTGACTGGCCCCATGTCATTCCAAGCGCAGCTCAGCGGCACGCCGGAACGCCCACGCATCGGCGACATCACGTTGAAAGTTCCGTTATTTGGTTCGTCGGACTACAATGCCGTCATCAACGGCAGTGTTGAGTTTTCCGAGCGCCGCACGTGGGAGGACGCGCAGATCCAAGGCAAGCTGGTCGTCGCCCCCCTGGCGCTCCTGCAACTCCGCAAGTTGCGTCTCTTCGAACAGAACCTTTCCCCGCTGCTAGTCGCTGCCGGCACCCTCGGCATCTATAGTCGTTTTGAAGGAACTTGGGAGAGTCTCCGCGTCGGAGCGCTGGTGCGTGCCGACAAAGCAGAATTGCGCTACAAAGGGTGGCTATATAAGCCAGCCAACGTTCCCGCAGAGGTCAGAATGAGAATTTCCCGGCAAAAGCAAAGGTTGCTGCTTCATGAATCCGAGTTCGTAATTGGGGCTGCCAAAATGGATTTTGCCGGCAGTATCGAGTATGAACCGGCGCCCCGGCTGCAACTCAAGGTGCGAGGCAAACAAAGCCCGGTGCCCGCCTGGGGCCAAATTTTTACTCCGCTGGATTTTTATGGCGTGGGCGGCAAGGCTGATTGGGATATTGACTTCAACAAAGGCTTGACTCCCGCCGACGAGAACTGGAGCGTACAAGGGCAACTGAAACTCACCAATAGCGGATTCGAACATCTAGGCAACGGGCGCAGAATAGAAAAGTTAGACGGCCAGGTGCTCCTGGACGGTAAGCAAGCGCGCCTCAATAACGTCACATTTCGTCTGGGGTCTTCGATGATTTTCCTCGATGGCGCCATTGCGAACCTGCTGGAGCCCAGCGTGATTTATAAACTGCGCTCCGACGAGTTCAATCTCACCGATCTGCCCTCGCTCGACGCCGGCCCGCCGGTCCGGCTCAAAGACGTCAACGCCAATGGCGAGATTCAATGGGACAACGGGCAGCTGGCGCTTACCGGATCAGTGACTTCTCCGGAAGGCACCTTGCAACAGTTTGGTTTTGGCAATCTCCGCTGCGACGTGGCTCTATCGGCAGCGGGCCTGACGTTTAAGAATCTCTCCTTGCAAACGCTAAACGGAACCTTCCGCTCCGACGGTAATTGGGCTTCCGCCGTTGAAAGTTCTCGGCTCCAAATGTCCTCACAAGTCGACGCCCTCGATTTGCGCGGGCTGATCGCGCCATGGATCCCGCAAGTGAAAGATCACATCGAAGGGCAACTCAACGGCTCGGCCCAGTTCGACGCCGCCGCTACTAATGGCGCCAGCCTGATGAGCGTGCTTAAAGGTTCCGGCGAGGCGTCAATTCGCCGGGGGGTAATTCGAGATTTCAACTTAGTCAGCCATTTGCTGCTCAGGGGCAGTGGTAGCAGTGTTTCCGCGGCGTCAACGTCCCGCCTGCCTCCAGGTTTTGCCGGCTTGGTCAAACGACCGGATACACCTGTCGAGTCATTGAAGGCGAATTTCGCGATCGATCAGAGACGCATCCACACGGATAACCTCATCATCACGACTCCCGATTATACGATCACGGGTGCCGGCTGGCTCGGCTTCGACCGATCCACAAAATGGAACGGTTTAATCGTGCTGTCGCCGCGATTGACTCAGGAGGTCCAACGCGATTACCGTATCATCCGTTATCTGCTCGACCGGCGTGGCAGACTTGGAATTGCGTTCGTTGTAGAGGGTAAAATTCCCGACGTGAAAATCCGGCTCGAAAATCGCCTCTTGGCGCAAGCGCTGCGAGGCGGATCCGCGGCGCGCGACGACGCGGATGGCGGCGGCAAATCAAATCAAGAAACTAAAGACCCAAAGAAGTGGTTGCCCGATGCGCTGCAGCGATTTCTCAATCGTTAGCGAATGCGACGAATGCGATTACACGACATCTATCTGGAAATTCTCCCCGAGCATATTGCCTATGTAAAATTTATCTTCGAATCCTATGAAGAAGTCGGCATCATTCGCACGGTGGATCGCAAGAAAGCCATCATCGTGCTTCTTGCCATGAACGATTTTTTCGCCACCGCACATAAAATTTTAGACTCGATCAAAGACGCCGTCCCGTTGCGGGAAATTTCACGGCCGGCCGACATGAACGACGACTGGTTCATGGCGGAACTTGCCCGCGAATCTTCCGATGAGCACACGGACCGGTAATTCAGGGGCCTCGACCGAAGTCTCCAACTCCGAGTCTTTGTCTTTCCCAGCGATTGAAAACCGCAGAATTCCATTAGATGCTCAGATGCATCTATGGTTCGGCAATCCGACCTTGATTCAGCTTCTGAAGCACAAGCCCAACTAAAGATTCTCGAGCTCTTTGCAAAGAAGCCAAAGACCCGGCTGACACCTGCTGAGATCCTGCGGCGCGGTGGTTTTGGCCGCGATGAACTTCAGGTGATCGTCGATGCGCTTCGACAATTATGTCGCGATGGCCGCTTGGTGCGCCTGAAGAAGAATCACTATGCGCTCCCTGATCGGCAAAATCTGATCCGGGGAAAAGTCCATGCGCACCCCGACGGCTATGGGTTCTTGATCCCGGACGACAAGAACACCGAGGATCTTTACTTGAATCGCCGCGAGATGCGGCGGGTCATGCACGGCGATCGGGTGATGGTGCGAGCCGATCGCAAGGCACGAGGCGGCACTGACGCGCACGTCGTGCAAGTTCTGGAGCGCGCGCAGGAGCGCCTGCTCGGCACCTACGATGAATTCGACGGCAAAGGTTTTCTCGTCCCGATGGATGCGAGAATCGGCGCCATTCCACTCACGCCGGACGCGGTGAAGCCGGAAAAAGGCAAAGTCATAGCCGCCGAGATATCCCGCTATGGAACGGCGATGTCACCGCCGCAAGCTCAGGTCGTTAAAGTCATGGGCGACCCCGATGATCCGGAAGTCCAAGCGCAATCCATTGTATTCCGCTATGGCCTATCAACTCGTTTTCCGGAGGAAGTGCATCGCGAGACGAACCAGATTGCTTACTCGATCCCTCCTGAAGAAGTAGCCGCGCGCACTGATTTGCGGGGATTGCCCATCGTTACGATCGACGGCGAGAACGCCCGCGACTTCGACGACGCCGTTCACGTTCGCAAGATGGATGATCGCTATGAGCTTTTGGTTTCTATCGCCGATGTCGCTCACTACGTTCGAGCCGACAGTGCCTTGGATCAGGAAGCCTATGCTCGGAGCACGAGCGTTTATTTTCCGGATCGCGCGATTCCCATGCTGCCCGAAGCGCTTTCGAACGGCATCTGCAGCTTGAATCCCAACGAAGATCGCTTGACCAAAACCGTTGCCATTGAATTCAACGCAAAAGGGGAAGTCGTTGGCAGCCGGTTTTTCGATTCCGTGATTCGCAGCCATCAACGGATGACCTACACCAACGTACGGCGCATCTTAGTTGATCGTGACGTCGAAGTTTTGGTGTACTACGGCACCCTCGTCGATCAGTTCCATCTCATGGAAGAGCTGGCGATGGTGATTTACGAGCGACGCAAAGCACGCGGCAACCTGGATTTCGATTTACCCGAAGCTGAAATTATTCTCGATCTGCAAGGGCAGCCGGAAAATATCGTGCGCGCCGAGCGCAATATTGCCCATCGGATCATCGAAGAGTTCATGATTGCCGCCAACGAAGCAGTGGCGCGCCACTTGACAGAAAGAGACTTACCGCTTCTCTACCGGGTTCACGAAGGTCCCGACGAAGAAGCGTTGGAAGCGCTAGCGCCGTTTCTGCTCTCGCTCGGCTACCGCTTGCCCCTTAAAAAAGAAAACATTGCGCCCTTGGAAATTCAAAGACTCTTGGAGGCTGCCCGCGGCAAACCCGAAGAGCGCGTGCTCAATCGCGTGCTGCTACGCTCGATGAAGCAAGCTGTGTATCAACCGGAAAACATCGGCCACTTCGGCCTAGCATCGGTATGTTATACCCATTTCACCTCACCAATCCGGCGTTACCCCGATTTGATCGCGCACCGCATGTTGGACAGAGCGCTGCGCGGAGAAAAACTTAAGCCAAACGAACGCGCGGATTTGCTCCGCTATCTTCAAGAGGCCGGCAAACACACCTCCGAGCGCGAGCGCCACGCTATGGACGCCGAGCGCGAGATGGTCGATCTCAAAAAAGCCCAGTTCATGATGAACAAAATTGGCGAAGAGTTCACGGGCTTCATTACCAGCCTTGCAAACTTCGGCTTCTTCGTAGAGCTCGACGCCTACTTCGTCGAAGGATTAGTGAAACTGTCGGCATTAACAGACGACGACTACGACTACTACGAGAAAGAATACGTCATCAAAGGCCGCCGCCACGGCCGAAAATTCCGCTTGGGTGATAATGTGCGAGTGAAAGTTGTGAGGATCAACGCGTTTCGAAGTGAGATCGATTTTGAGTTGTTTCAGGCAAGCGAAGGCGCACGGTCATAAAGCGTTCCCTTTGAAAGCGGATTCTTTTGAAAGCCTAGGATCTGCCTTCAATCGCAAGATTTAATGAGCGAACCAAGCCCGGTGGTAGTCAATTTGGTTATTGGCCCGGCGGTGATTCTGAGCGAGCGCGTGCTAACTTTCCAATCTCAATAGAGTCATTATTTGCTACCCTCGGGACAACGACGCTTCGCCGCTCCGATTCATTATTCGCCTGGGTTGCGACCAGCTTGTGCCCGGGTGAGCGAATCGATCAACGACCGCTCTTTCTCGATCAGAGTGCGCAGCGATTCTCGGAATATCCGCTCTGATAAGAAGACGTCACGGAGGAGCAAGTCGCGAAAATCCGTGGCGCTCCATTGCAGGACCGCCGATCCCTCAATCGCGCGCACCGAGGCCGATCGCGGCATGCCGCATAGTACCGCCAGTTCACCCAAGATCGTACCCGGCGCCGCGTCGGTGAGGACCAGGTCACGTCCCTGGCGTTCAATAAAGACCTGCATTCCCCCAGTGAGAACCAGCAGGACGAAGGTCGGGCTATCTCCCTCTTTGAGCACAACTTGTCCCGGGGAATACTCCTTGACTTCGCCACACTCCAGCAGCAGTTTAGCGCCATGCAAAGTGAACCCGCGAAATAGTGGAAACTCCTTGATTATCTCGGCGTATTGCTCATTCATGATCGAAAGCGCCTTTCCTTAAACTCGTTGGGGCTTCTGCGCGGGTCCACGTTGAGCAGATGGTTAGTTGTCATCAATCCTTGCCCATTATGATTCATACTAAATCCAAGTTCCACTATTTTCCCGGCTTCCACCCGGCGGCATCCAACTCAGCGTTGACCTTGCGCGCCAAAGAATAGTTATAGATCTTCTCCACTGCGGGAGGTTCTTTGGGAGCCAAGACCTTGAGAGCCTGGTCGAGGTATTTTTTCTGGAGTTCTACGCTGATGGTCCCGTCGGCAGTCATGATCGGCCGCACCTGATCGTAGTATGGTCCGGCAAGTTCTTCTTTGAGTTTCATGTAGCGGAGTAAAATCGGTATCGTGCCGGCTTTATTTTCTCTGGCATAGCGCAGCCCCTTCATAGTGCCGCGAACAAATTTTTCGACCAGAGCGGGATCGCTTTGAAGAAGCTTATCGTTCGCTAGAATGCTTCCCTGCAGCTCGACGAAGTCTTCTTTCAGATAAGACACCAACTCCCGAAAGCCGGCATCTTTCACGATGAAATTAAAAGGCGGGCTAATCATTCCGGCATCCACGGTGCCCGTTCGCAGCGCGGTCGCGACCGTCGATGGCAACCCTAAAGCCAGGATAGTGACATCACGGCCGCCTTCGAGACCATTGCGCTTGAGACTCTCGCGCAAGAGATTATCCGGGCCGCTGCCAAGGCCCGTAACGCCGATCCTTTTTCCTTTGAGGGCCTTGATATCCTGAAACTCCGGCTTGGCATAGATCCAGAACATGGGCCGATAAAAACTGGTGTAAGCGAAGCGCAGCGGCATGCCGCCCAAGATTGCGGTCAATCCGGCGCCACTCATAGAAGCAAAATCCGCATTGCCACCGATTAGGGCCGAGATGCCGAGCGTGTCGCGCATCACGACCAAGTCCACATCTAGAC
>WNGE01001843.1_pt1 | contig 27727 bp, 32 predicted proteins | sample 5400651 | NCBI WGS metagenome assembly WNGE01 (sample SAMN13153370, study PRJNA577476) | soil metagenome | isolation source: 60 cm soil or saprolite under grassland replicate 2 | place: USA:California | collected 2016-06-15 | reverse complement strand
TGAGGCCCATCTTGTGCTCGACGTTCGTCGCGAACACACCGTTGCGCTCACCGAGCTCACCCGTCTCGACGTCGACGTGGAACTTCGGCACGACGAACAGCGACAAGCCCTTGGTGCCCTGCGCGGCGCCCTCGGGGCGGGCCAGCACCAGGTGGATGATGTTCTCGGTCAGGTCGTGCTCGCCGGACGTGATGAACCGCTTGACACCTTCGATGTGCCAGGAACCGTCGGGCTGCTCGATCGCCTTCGTGCGGCCGGCGCCGACGTCCGAACCGGCGTCGGGCTCGGTGAGCACCATCGTGGTGCCCCACCCACGATCGACGATCAGCCGGGCGATTTTCTTCTGCGCCTCGTTGCCGTTGAGGTAGACGATGCTGGCGAACGGCGCACCGGCGCCGTACATGTAGGCCGCCGGGTTTGCGCCGAGGAACTGCTCGGCGACGGCCCACACCAGGGTCCGCGGGACGAGCTGGCCGCCCAGCTCGGGCAGCGTCTCCAGGCGCCACCACTGCGCCTCGTGCAGGGCGCGGTATGACTTCTTGAACGACTCGGGGACGGTGACCGAGCTGGTCGCCGGGTCGAACACGGGCGGATTGCGGTCGGCGTCCGCGAACGACTCGGCGAGCGGACCCTCGGCCAGCCGGACGACCTCGGCCAGGATGCCCCGGGCGGTCGCCTCGTTGAGCTCGGCGAACGGCCCGGCGCCCAGCTGCTGATCGGTGCCGAACACCTCGAACAGGTTGAACTCGAGATCGCGAAGGTTGCTCTTGTAGTGGCCCATTGCCGGGTCTCCTCAGCTACAGCCAGTGGTTACTCGCCAGTAACCCGAGGATATTACTCGCCAGTAGGCCACCGCAAGAACGCGTCGCTCACACCTTGCGGCGGCGGCGCGACGTTCAGAGGCGGAGCCGCTCAACGGCGGCGGGCCGCATGCCGGCCTGCCGGGCGCCACGAGCCGGGTGAGCGGCCGAAAGCTCACCGCGCGTCCAGCAGAAGGCCAGCGCTCCACCGGTGACGGCCGCGCACGTCCCCAGGAACAAGCCGCCCACGTTCGCCGTCGTGAGGCCCAGCAAGCCCAGAGCGACCGCCTGAACGCCCAGCGGCTTGCAGTAGAGCGGCACGAGCCAGACCGCGAGCCCGTCCGCGACGAGCAAGACCATGAACATGAGCCCGGAGACACCCGGGCCGGTCGACAGCGGCGCCACCGGCCAGAACCCGATCTCGATGCCGGCCACCATCAGGCACAGACGCCCCGCGAGATCGGCTCGCGGTCATTGCCTGTGTCATGGGTGACTCCCCTTCCCTGATCAGAAGTCACAACGACCACACCGCCGTACGGTTTCGGTTACCCACAGCTGTAGTTCTCGGCTGGTTGTCCGCCCCGGCATCTGCAGAGTTGTTCGACCTACGGGCGCTTACCACCCGCCGAGGGTCGAACAACTTCCGAGGCGGGCAGGTCGTCTCGAGTCGGGCGCGCTCAGGACAGGACGCGCAGCCGGATCGTCTCTGGCAGGCCGCGAAGCTGGTCGAGCATCTCGTCGGTGTACGTGGCGCTCACGTCGGTGACCACGTACCCGACGTCGCCGCGCGTGCCCAGCAACTGTGCCTCGACGTTCACCTTGTGGTCGGCCAGGATGCCGTTCACCGTCGCCATCACGCCCGGCACGTTGCGGTGGATGAGGATGAGCCGGTGCGTGTCGGGGGGCTGGGGCAGCGTGATGCCCGGCAGGTTGACGCTCATCGCGGTGGCGCCCTCGACGACGAAGTCGCGGAACTTGCCGGCGACGAAGCGGCCGATGTCCTGCTGCGCCTCTTCGGTCGAACCGCCGATGTGGGGCGTGAGGATGACGTTGCGCAGGCCGCGCAATTCGCTGACGAACTCGTCGCCGCGCTTCCTCGGCTCGACCGGGAAGACGTCCACCGCGGCGCCTGCTATGTGGCCCGACTCGATGTGGTCACGCAGCGCGGCGTAGTCGACGACGAAGCCCCGGGACAGGTTGAGGAACAGGCTGTCCGGGCGCATCCGGGCGAACTCCGCCTCGCCGAAAAAGTTGTTGTTGGACGCGCGCCCGTCGACGTGCAGCGTGACCACGTCGGACTCGGCGAGCAGCTCGTCCATCGACTGGCAGCGGTGGGCGTTGCCCAGCGCGAGGCGGTCGGCGGTGTCGTAGAAGAGCACCCGCATCCCCAGGTCCTCGGCCAGCACCGAGAGCTGGGTGCCGATGTTGCCGTATCCGACGATGCCCAGCGTGCGGCCGCGTACCTCATGCGCGCCGTCGGCCGACTTGTCCCAGACGCCGGCGTGCATCAGGGCGTTCTTCTCGGTCAACCTTCTCGTGAGGGCGACGATCTCGGCGACGGCCAGCTCGACGACGCTGCGCGTGTTGGAGTACGGCGCATTGAACACCGTAACGCCGCGTTCGGCGGCGGCGTGCAGGTCGATCTGGTTGGTGCCGATGCAGAACGCGCCGACCGCGACGAGTTCGGGCGCAGCCTCGAGAACCCGGGCGGTCACGTGGGTCTTGGACCTGATGCCCAGCAGCGTGACGTCGCCGATGCGATCGATCAGCTCGTCTTCGTCGAGGGCGCGGTCGAGCGACTCGACCTGGTAGCCGGCCGAGGTGAGCAACGCGCTGGCGTCAGGGTGGATCTGCTCGAGGAGGAGCACGCGTACTGATGGCACCCGGCCAGTCTATGGCCGGGCGCCATCCGCAATTTTCAGGTCAGGTCAGCAACCGCGACCGGCGGCTGGTGCCCGAGAACTGCCGGTAGATCAGCAACACGATGATCGCGCCGATGATCGAGCCGACGATGCCGGCCGGCTGGAAGAACCCCTGGTTCTGATCCTTGTGGAACAGCGCGTAGCCGATGAAACCGCCGACGAACGAGCCGACGATGCCCAGCACGATCGTGCCCACGACGCCCATCGGGTCCGGGCCCGGGACGAGCAGGCGCGCGAGTGCGCCGGCGATCAAGCCGATGATGATCAGCGAGATGATGAGCCCTACCACGGTGGTACCTCCTCGTATCGGAGTTGCCTCTCTGTTAGGGGAGATACCCGTCCCCTCGCGTCGTCCAAACGGGTTGTCCGGCGTTCGAGTAGCTCAGCGGTCGCGAGAACCCGACAGAAGATCGCGCAGGCCTCGTTCAGCGGCTGACGCCCACCCCGCCGAGCGTCCCGGCACCGTATCGGGCCTTCTCCCGTTGCAGGTCGAGCGGACGGATGCGGGACCGCCCGGCGCGGGCCTCCTCGTCGAGCGCGTCGGCCGGCACGAGCCACGCGATCTCGAACTCGATGCCGTCCGGATCCTTGGCGTACAAGGACTTCGTCGTGCTGTGGTCGGATGCGCCGACCAGCGCGCCAGCCGCGGCCAGCTTGCCTGCGAGTGCGTCCAGGTCGTCGAGCGTGTCGACCTCCCAGGCCAGATGGTAGAGCCCGGTGGTGCCGCGTGGCGGCGGACTGCCGCCGGTCTCGAATAGGCCGAGGTCGTGATCGTTGGTGGACCCGGGCGCGCGCAGGAACGCGGCGCCGGGCAGGCCGGCCATGTCCTCGATGGGCCCGAAGCCGAGGACGTCGCGGTAGAACGCGACGCTGCGCTCGACGTCGCGGACGTACAGCACGGCGTGGTTGAGGCGGTGGATCGGCATACCGTCAAGCGTACCCGGCCAGGAATTGAACGCTCAACTATCTGTCCTGTGGAGGGTGTCGCACGTATCGTCGAGGCGTGGCGACGACCCGATGGCTCAGCGACTCCGAGCAGCGCGCGTGGCGGGCGTACCTCGAGGCGACCACGCTGCTGTTCGACGCGCTCGATCGCCAACTGCAGCGCGATTCGGGCATGCCGCACGCCTACTACGAGATCCTGGTACGCCTGTCCGAGGCGGACAGCCGCAGCATGCGGATGAGCGAGCTCGCCGACGTCACCCGCTCCTCGCGCAGCCGCCTCTCCCACGCCGTGGCGCGGCTCGAGGAGCGGGGCTGGCTCAAGCGGGTCGACTGCCCGACCGACAAGCGCGGCCAGGTCGCGACGCTGACCGACTCCGGGTTCGCCACGCTCGAGGCGGCGGCTCCCGGACACGTCGCAGCCGTGCGCAGGCACCTTATCGACCGGCTCTCGCCCGAGCAGGTGGCCCAGCTCGAGCAGATCGGCTCGGTCGTTGTCGCGGGGCTCGAATCGCCGGAGTGCCAGGCCGTCCGCGCCGCCGACGAGTAGGGCCCCTGTCCGCACTCAGCGCGACGGCGGGCAATCACCCTGCTACGTTCGGGCGCGCTGTACGGGGCATTAGCCGCAGCAATGGCGAAATGTGTAGGAGCGCGGGTGCTTGACTTCATGATCGTTCTTGGGGCGGCGGTTCTCGCCGCCGGGCTGGCCATGGCCGGTACGGCGCTCCTGGACCGGCATCAGGAACGGCGCCTCGCTGCGGTCGACGGCAGCCTGCCTCAACCGGAGACCGACCAGCTCGTGGCCGAGCTCGACCTGCTCGTGCGCCGGCTCGGGGCGACGGCGTTGCTCGGCGCGTCCGTCACCGGTAACGAGCCTCGCGAGCTCTTCGAGCGGAATTGGCAGGGCGACCTGCTGCGCCGGCTGCGCCGGGTGGTGTTCGGTCATCCCAGCCCGCAGGTGCGCGCGGCCGCCCGAGGGGTCAAGGACCGGATGTGGCCGCTGTTCGTCGCGGCCACCGACCTCGACTGTGAGGACCACGACGAGCTGCGCCACCCTGACCAGCGAGCGCGCGTCGTCGCCGAGATCGACGCGGCGATGGTGGAACTCAAACGGGTCACGCAGACTGGCGTGTTCCGGGCGGCGCCCGGCCCGGAGTTGTCCGCGCTTCGCCGAGCGGGAACACGGTGACGGGCGGACAAGTACGGATCAGGCCGTTGCCTGGTTCACGGCCTCGAACAGCTCTTGCAGGACGTAGCGCTCGCGCTCGCTGAGGTCCGGCCAGCCGCGGTTGCGCATCCAGCGGATGAACGCCTTGGCCAGGCGATGCTTGGAGAACGACCGGCCGATGCCGTCGCCCAGCAGGTCGCACACCGAGCGGCTCGGCTGCGCCGCGGCCCGCTCGTAGGCGTCGATGCCGAGCTCGTCGCGGGCGACGCGCAGCAGCGTGTCCCGCAACAGGTCCTCGAGCTCGGGCTGCCGGACCGGGCCGTCGTAGAAGTCGCCGACGACGTAGATGCGTTCCTTCTTCATCAGGTGGACGAACGCCTCGTCCTCGGCGGCCGCCGTACCGGACACGTCCGAGTCGAAGAGGGCCGCCACCTGCCAGTCGCGTGAATGCAGCACGCTGGCGTGGTAGACGATCTTGCTCGCGTCCCCGGCCGGGATCAGCGCGACGTCGTCGTCGAGGGCGATGTCACCGACGTCCTTCGCGGCATCCGACAGCGCCAGCAGGTACCAGTAGTCGCTGATGCCCTCGACGACGAGGTTGCGCCGCCGCTCGAACAACGCCCGGCCGAGCTCGTACCCGAAGTGCGACTCGAGCAGGAACAGGCTGCGCGGGTCGCCGACGGCGAAGTCCTGGTGCACCACCGTGCCGGTATCGCGATCCTTCATCTCGACGATGCGGACGCGGTGCATCTCGTCGCTGCCGATCATGAACGGCGAGTGCGTGGTGAACAGCGTCTGGTTGCGCGCCGCGATCTTCGTGATCGTCTCGCGGAACTTCTCCTGCTTGAGCGCGTGCAGGCTGACGCCCGGCTCGTCGAGCAGCAGCACGGCGTTGGCCTCGTTGCTGCGCGCCTGCGCCTCGAACACCACGTGGAACGAGACCAGCCAGCGGAAACCCTCCGAGCCCTGGTCGAGCTCGACGCGCGCGCCGTCCTCGTTGCGGACGACCACCTTGAGGTACTGCCCGTCGGGGAGGATCTCGAGCTCGCGGTCGTCGCCCCAGACGCCGTTGATCGCCTTGGTGAGCGTCATCGCGGCGGCGTTGAGCTTGTAGGCGCGGCGGTCTAGGCGGGCCTGGTAGGCAGCGATTTCCTTCGCGGTCGGCCGGATCAGCTCGCCGGCCTCGGTGCGGACGTCCGGGATGCCCCGGCCGAGGTCGGCCAGCTCGCGGGCGGAGAGGCCGAGGTAACGCAGCAGGCAAAGGTTGCCGAAGTCGTACTCCTCGTCGATGTCGCCGGCCGCCTCCTGCGCGGCGAGCCGTCCGAGGTGGATGCGCGGCTGCACCTTCACGTACTGCGAGAAGTACACGAAGAACGGGATGTGCCCCTCCAGCGCGTCGAACGCCTCGACGACCTGGGCGGCGCGCGTGACGGCGCCGCCGACGGTGTCGGCCGCCGCGGCGATCTCCGGGTCGCCCGTATCGAGCAGCGCCGTCGCGGTGGCGAGCCAGTCGCCGAGTCCGGTGGCCCAGCGGCCACGCACGGTCGTCGTCGGATCCCACTCCGCGGTGAGTTCGCGCAGTGCCTCGAGCAACTGCTCGGCCGCTTCGGGGTCGGGCGGCAGGTGGACCGTCTTCGCCGTCCCGACCGACTGGGCGGTCGGCGGCTCGGCGGCCGGCGGCTCGGGTGCCGACGGCTCGGTCGCCGACGGCTCGGCGGCCGGCGGCTCGGCGGGGGTCGGCTCGGGTGCCGACGGCTCGGTCGCGGGCGCGCCGTCGGCGGCAGCGTCCACAACGGACGCAGCCGCTGCCAGCGCTCGGGCGGTCTCGCCTCGCGCCTTCAGGTCGGCCAGTCCGGCGCGCAGGACGTCCAGCGACTTCTCGACGTCGGCGTACTGCGTCCACATCTCGAGGTCGCCGAACCAGTACCTGCGGGTGCCGTCGTAGGAGCGCGACAGGTACAGCTCGGTGGCCGTCTCAAGGTGCGGCGCGTACTCGCCCAGCACGACGCGGTCGTGGTCCTCGAGCGCGAACGCTGCGGTCGCCACCACGGCGTCCGACAACTCGATCGTGCCGTCGTCGATCTCGCGGTACCGCGACCGCGGATAGTCACGCAGCGGGTTCAACTCGACCGTTCGACCCGGCGGCATGTTCAACGTCTGTAGCGCGCGCAGCACCGCGGTCTTGCCGGCTTCGTTCGGACCGACAATGACCGTCTTGTCGTCTTCTATGTCGAACCATCCGCTGTCGTGGATGGACCAATAATTCTGAACGCGGGCTTTCCTGAGCTTCATGGGCCTCACTCTCGGCTGCGACAAGGTTAGGGCCTTCCGCCTCTACCGGCGCGGTGAGCCCCCGGCCCCTCGGCGTGGCGCCACGCAGCCGCATACGCGGCCGGACCGGGCCCCGTCGCCGCGGCGCGGCGCCGGCCGCGCCTGGGATACGCGGCCGGAGCGGGCCCTGTCGCGACGGCGGGGCAGCCGCCGCAACTGCGACCCGGGGCCGTCCGAAACGCCCAAGACAACCCCGGACCGCTTTGGCTATCTTCGCCGCATGAACCTTCGATTCTCCGTTGTCGGGTTGGTCGTCGCCGACATGGCCGCGTCGCTGGCGTTCTACCGCCGACTGGGTCTGGACATTCCGCCGGAGGCGGACGCCGAGCCGCACGTCGGCGTCGAGCTGCCCGGCGGCCTGCAGCTGACGTTCGACACCGAGGACACCATGCTGTCCTTCGACAAGACGTGGACGCGCCCGACCGGCGACGGCTACGGCATGACGCTGGCCTTCGCCTGCGACAGCCCGGCCGACGTCGACGCGGCGTTCGCCGACCTCACCGGCGCCGGCTACGCGGCTCACCTGGAACCGTGGGACGCCTTCTGGGGCATGCGGTACGCGTCAGTCCGCGATCCCGACGGCAACCCCGTCGATCTCTTCGCGCCGCTGTCCTAGCTCGCGCAGCAGCGTTGTCGGGCTGGTGCCGCCGAGCGCGAGCACATCGCGGCACAGGTGCGCCTGATCGGCGTACTCGCATGCAGCGGCCACCTCCGCGGCTTCATCAGGTCGGGGCGATGCTCGGGCCGGCCCATGACGGCCTGGATCAGGCCGAGCAGCGCGTGACGTGCGTCCGTCGAAGTCGAGCTGTACCGGACCGGTGTTCGCGAGCACGGCGGCAAGGGCAGCGTCTCGCGTGTGCTGGTCATTGCTCGTAGGGCCGGGCGATGGTGTCCCACACGCTGTCGAACCACTTGGCCGTCTCGGCGACGTACAGGGACCCTGTCGAGTCCGGGTCGGCGTCGGCCCACGAGGTGGAACAGCACCGCGTCCTTGCCCATCGGGTCGTAGATCGACACCTGCTTCTTGTTGATCGTCACGGCCTGCTCGACGACCGGGTGAGACGCCCAGCTCGTCGACCAGGACCAGGAGGACAAGGGCGACGACGGCCCCCTGGAGTCCTGGAGCCGGCCGGCTAATGGCACGCGGTGGTCATCCGCCATCGACAAGGGCGCCGCTCGTGGACCGGAGTCGGCGCCCTTTGCCTTGCTACGTAAGGGCTTCTGCGCTTGGAGCGGGTGACGGGGAATCGAACCCGCACTGTCAGCTTGGGAATCGTCACACCACACGGCGTGTCGCCGGACTTTCGTGGCCTGGAGTGGCCAGCGACGGCCAGAACGGCGTGCCCGTGGGCAGCAGTAATGGACCGCCAATGGACCGGCACGGTGAGAGATCAGATTCGGCGGATCTCGATCGGCGCGGGCAGCTGGTTAGCGAGTCGTCGCAGGTCTTTCGGGTCCGACGTCCAGATTGTCGAGGAACTCGCCGCCGTGAACACCACGTGCGCATCAACCACGTCGCTGGCGGCCGCCTGGCCCAACAGCGCGCCGATGTCATGCGCCTGTTCGGCATCAAACGGCTCGACGTGGCAGCCGCGCAGCAACCGGCGCAGTTGCACCTGCCGCGGGGCGCGACTGACCTGGGCGACGACCGGAGCCGTGGTGATCGGCACGACGCCCAACTCGAGCCGAGCGCGGTGGTCAGCCCAAGCCTGACGGTCGTTGCGTTCGGCAGCGACCAGCATGCCGGCGTCGTAAACGACACTCATGCCGACCGTGGACGGACCGATCCGCCGAGCTCGCCGGCGACCCGGCGACGTGCGGCGTCCATCTCAGCATCCGACAGCCGACCGTGCTCGGCTTCCCACTCGGCGACGGCGGCCAATCCGTCGCGTACGAGCAGCGCCCGTCGCGCGGCAGCAGTCATCCACGCCGAGACACTGACACCTTCTTCCTCTGCGGCAGCGAGCACCCGATCATGCACCTCAGGATCGACGGTGATGGCCAACTTCGGTGACGGCCTTCCACGCGGCATAAACCAAAGTGTACTACCGCAGTAGGATGCTCGGACCGAGCGCACGCGAGGTCGTGCGGAGATCGTCCTCGGGCGCCCAGCGGCCAAGATCAATGTAACTGTAATGCCGAATACATGCGGCTCGCATGATCTTGGTGGGGCCATACTGGCGAAATGGCAAGCAGGGCCTCGGAGTGGCGCGAACTGGTTGAGCCGCACTTCGGATTCCTGACCGACCTGGGGTTCACCAGCGTCGAGGTCGACGAGAGTTCCTTCTGGTCGCTATGGGTCCAGTACCGATCGGGGACTTCTGCGGTCCGAATCAGCAAGAGCAACGAGTTCATCCGTTGCGAGGTCGAACTAATCCGCCTGGTCGACGGGCAAGTTCCGCCCTACCCGATCTGGATAACGGCGGACCGGATCGACTGGGCGCTCCTGGACACCGTCCTAGAAGTCCGTGCACCCGAGTTGATGCGCCGGATACCACCTGGCGGACTGAAACCTTCCGAACTCGACAATCAGCTCCGGTTCTGGTCGCAGGCGCTGCGCGACTGGGCCGCAGACTTCCTCGCGGGAGGCTTCGGTCCGATCGACGACGCAGCCGGACTCGTCCGCGCGCGCGTCGCTGAGCAACCACAACAAGTCCAGGTCTGGATTCCCGACACTGCTCCAGCGGGTGCAGAGGCAGACGCAGCCGCCCGCGCGCAAGCAGATGTGCCGCCGAACATTGGCGTAACCGTTCGCCGGTATCGGCGGGGTCGGAGCAGTTCCACCGATCAGACCTGAACGCACGGAAACACCGCCGTCGTGAGCGCTCCTACCGACGCGAGCGGCAGTTGCTAACCAGCTTGGGAGACATGCGCAAGCATCAGCCCGTGTAGGCGAGAACTGGAGACAGGGAGGTGCCGAATGAAGGCGATTGTGGTGACTGATCAGGCTGCGGGAACGGCCGGGATGACGCTGGTGGAGCGGCCCGAGCCGCCGGCAGCGATAAACGACGTCATCGTTGAGATTCATGCGTCGGGCTTCGTCCCGACTGAGATGGCGTGGCCCTCGACCTGGACCGATCGCGTCGAGCGTGACCGAACACCGTCGATCCCGGGGCACGAACTGGCGGGAGTGGTCTCCGCACTCGGCTATGGCACGACGGGACTTTCGGTGGGACAGCGGGTGTTCGGCCTCGCGGACTGGCATCGCGACGGCACCCTGGCGGAGTATGTGGCGATCGAGGCGCGCAACCTCGCGCCGCTGCCGGGTGACGTCGAGTTCACCGTTGCCGCGAGCCTGCCGATCTCGGGCCTGACCGCGTGGCAGGGACTGTTCCAGCACGGCCGCCTTCAAACGGGGCAGAGCGTCCTCGCGCACGGCGCTGCCGGCGCGGTCGGGACGATGGTGACGCAACTGGCACGCGAGACTGGCGCGTACGTCATCGGCACCGGACGCGCGGCCGACCGTCAGAAGGCGCTCGACTTCGGCGCGCAGGAGTTCGTCGACCTCGACAACGACGCCCTGGAAGACGTCGGCGGCGTCGATCTGGTCTTCGACGTCATCGGCGGCGACATCCAGACGCGGTCCGCAGGCCTGATCCGAGCCGGAGGAACACTGGTGTCCGTCGTCGGGCCGCCCGAGGCGCGGCCCGCGGACGGCCTGGCGATCGACTTCGTCGTCGAGACCGATCGTGGCCAACTGGGTGAGATCGTCCAGCGGGTGCGGGACGGACGGCTGCGGACGAACATCGGCACCATCGCAACCCTCGACGACGCGGTCGCCGCCCTCAACCCGACCGAGCGACGCACGGGGAAGACGATCATCCACATTCGCCCGTAAGGACTCGGCGACGCTCTCGCCGATCGGCAGATCGGCACGGCGCGCTTGGCGTCCTCTGACCAACTGGGGAGGTCAAGCTCGTCGCCGATATAGCCAGGTGGAGTCGGATTCACTCTGAGGCGGGCGACCCAGGCAGGCCACGCACCATCAGAAGCGCACGGTCTCGCCGCCGTCATGTTCGGTCTGGTCACGGGCTGGCCTGACCCACCGACCAGGTCAAGCGGAAGACGCCCGCTGTATGACACCTCGGGCGGGCCCGGCAAGACTGTCGGCTTTCCGGCGATCTGTTCTCGTTGAACGTTCTAATGGACCGTAATGGACCAACGGCGGTCGGCGGCTCGACGATCAGACAGCCAAGTGCCTCTAGGCCAGTAAATACGGGCCCTCCAGCTGAGCGGGCGACGGGAATCGAACCCGCACTGTCAGCTTGGGAACTGGCTTGGTACGGCGGTAACGCCCGGAGTTCCGGCGTGTTCGATGCCCGTAGGTGACCGGGACACGCCGCGGGTGAGTGCCACGACGGGCACGTAGCGGGCACGAGGGCCCGGGTGTCTGGCATGCGCGTGTCAGAATCAATGGGTAGCCAGTGATGGAGGACTAGCGATGAGTGACGGTACGGACTTCTCGGACCTACTGCCTGGCCCTCGTCATGTCTCGGCTGCCGAGCTGGCGCGCCAGCAGGGGGTGCGACCGATCAAGTCGGCTGACGAGCTGCGGGCCGACGTGTTCGACTCGGACGACGAGTTGGACGAGTTCCTCGCTGACGTGCACGCGTCTCGCCAGGCCAACCCGGCGTAGACCGCATGGACGGGGTTGTCCTCGATACCGATGTCGCGTCGCTGAGCATCCGGGGTCCCTGCCGGAGTGGCTGGCGGGGCGCCCTGGCGGGCCGTACCACCTTCGTGACCTTCGTGACCGTGGGCGAGCTGATGAAGTGGGCCGAGGTCTACCAGTGGGGCCTGCGCAAGCGCACCGAGCTTGTTGACTGGCTGGGCCGTAGCGTGATCTTGCCGTACGACCCTCGGGTGGCCTACCGCTGGAGCGCTCTGTCAGGCGGAGCTCACCGGCGTGGACGGCCAAGGCCGCAAAACGACACGTGGGTCGCAGCGTGCTGTCTGGTCGAGGACCTGTCACTGGCCACCTTGAACACGAAGGACTACAGAGACTTCGCCGAGCATCACGGGCTACGCCTGGTCACGGATCTGTAGCTGGATCGGTAGCTGCGCCTCGGCGGCTGCCGGCGACCACCCGTGGATCGACCTCGCGCACGTGAGCGGTCTCGACGTGCGTACAGGATTCGTCGTAGACGAAGTCAGCGATGATGAAGCGGCCCGCTAGGACGAGTGGCAACCAATGCCGCTCGTCGTCCCACATCTGGTCCAACGGCGGCGATAGCACCGGGTACCAGCGGGGGCGTATCTCGCCGGACTCAGTGGCCACCCCGGTCCACCGCTGGCCGAAGTACACCGCGACGCGAGCGTCGAGTGACGGCTTGGACGGGAACAGGTATGTGATCGTGGCTCGGTGCGAAACGCTCGCCGGGTCGATCACGATGCCGGACTCCTCGCGGACCTCACGGATGGCCGCCGCCGCGTCGGACTCGCCCGGGTCGACATGTCCACCCAGACCCATGACCGTGCCCTTGCCGAAGCCGCTCAGCTTCAAGTCAAGCAGAACCTCGCGAGACCGATCGGGTCGGTCGCGAAACACGTAGCAGAGCGTCTGCGGGGTCAGCGCCACACCCAGGAATCGTGCCAGACCGCATGTCCGCCGTTGCTCGCATACCTCGTCCTGCCCTTCGTAGCTGCCGTCTTGCTCGGCCAGGTGGACGTGTCCAGGGTGGCGCTTGCGCCATCGCGCAGCGACGCCGTAGGCGCCCTTGACGCGGCCGGCTGGACGTGGATCATCTCGGCTGCGGAGGGCAGGACGCTCGCAATTGCCGAGTACCGCTCGTGGTCATGGGCCCTGATCCGCTGGCCGGCTGGCCGCGACCGAGAACGGCGCCCCAGCGCCGCAGCGCAGGGAGCGAGTCAGCCGGCCGTGCGCCGCGTCAGCGGCGCCTTGATACAAGAGAGGCCAACTCGATACAAGAGAGGTCAACTCGGCAACGGCAGAGTGCTGCGCTCCGACTAATGAGGTCGTCCGGCGGCCGACATGACGTCGCCAAGGTGCAGCATGCTGGTGACGATCGCGTCAGCGCCGGCGTCCCTGAGCCTGGCCGTCTTGACCGCGCGATTGGCGTAGCCGATCGAGGGCATGCCGAGAGCGTGGGCGGCGGCAATGTCAGTGATGGCATCACCGATGAAGATCGCATCGCGCGCCTCGACGTGTAGATGGGCAAGCGCGCGTCGGAGAGTCCACGGGCTGGGCTTCGTTCGCGCTGGATCGTCAGGGCTGCGTCCTTCGATGTGGGCGACGCCCCAGGTCAACCCTTGGCGTTCCAGGTAGGCGGTGATGGCGGCGGCGCTGTTGTTGCTGACGATCGCGACGGGGCGTCTCCGCTGGTGGCACGCGTCGAGGAACCAGCCGACTCCCTCCGTGGCCGCCGCCGTCTCGATCGCGTCCAGCTCGGCGGCAGTCAGGGCGTCCTCGACAGCTCGCGCGGGTTCTGGTCCGAGCGTGCCGGCGTACGCCAGAACGTCGTGCGGGCCCAGGTCGGCGAGACCGGGCGGGTAGTCCATACCCCGGAGTACGTCTCGGAGCTGCTCGGCGACTCTAGACGCTCCGACGCCGGCGAACACCGCGCACACCGGCCCGTCGAAGTCGAGCAAGACCGCGCGTGATCGACGTGGCAGCGCCAAGGCATCGGCCTGCAGGTGGTTGAGGCCAGTCATGCCGCAGGCTCGCGGGCGATGGTGGTCCACATGCTGTCGAACCATGCGGCCGCTTCGCGCACGTACTGCGTTCCGATGGCGTCGGCGTCGTCGCTCGCGGCCTGGTGGAACAGCACGGTGTCTTTGCCCATGAGGTCGTAGACCGTGTGCTTCTCGCTCGCGATCGTCGCCGTATGTTCGCGCACCGGATAGAAGCCGAAGAAGGCGTCAGTGCCGTTGAGGATGAACAGCTTGAACGGCGGCGGGCAAGGATGCACCCGAACTGTCAATCTCGCCGACTGCATACGGCCGAGCTCGACGAGCTCGTCAAGCGTCTCAGCGAGCGGCGGCAGGCTGCGGGCCGTGATCCGCGCTCCGCGCTCGCGAAACGCCGGGTCGTCCGCTAGCCCATCCACAGTGCACGGCAGCGGCGACGAGAGGTCAGGCACGAGTGCGCGAATCGTGATCGACTGAGTAGGCAGCTCACCCGCGCGCACCTTGTCCAGGGGCTCTTGTAGAACGCCGTGCAACGTCTCGCCGCTCAACCCGGCGAAGTCGATGGACACGTCCGGCTCTTGCTCGAAAGCGCGCTCGACGATTCCCCTTGTGTACAAGGGACTTCTCGTGTGGAGCGGGTGACGGGAATCGAACCCGCACTGTCAGCTTGGGAAAGCGACACGAGACGCGCTCTGACCCGAGATCTCGGGGCCCACTGCTGCCCCCGTCATGACCGCTGATGACCGCCACGAATCGCACGCAGATCGCACGACCGAGGCCACGCTGGCGCCATGGAAGGGCCGGACCCGTCCCAAGACGGCTTGGAGCCACGTCGTCGCCGGTAGTAGCTACCCTTACATGGGCCGTTGCGACATACTTCGGGGTGTGGGGACCGTGACACTCAGCCGCTCCGCCTCTGACGGATGCTACGAGGCGACGAGAGCTGCTGCGTTGTCCGGGGTGCCCAAGACAACCGTGTACTGGTGGGCGCGCAATGGGATCGTGGTTCCCTCGGTGTCTGCCGTGCCGGAGAAGCTCTGGTCCTACGCCGATCTGATGGCGCTGAGAGTCGTCTCGTGGCTTCGTCGTCGAAAGTCATCTGGTGGCGACGTTCTCCCCGCGAGTCCGATGCCCAAGGTTCGGCGCGCGCTCGCTGTGCTAGACGATCTCGGTCTAGATCCGTGGATGGCGGATAGCGCCGACCGCTCGCCGTTGCTTGTCGACCGTGGGGGGAACATTTACGTGCGTAAGTCCGCGGATACGGTGCTTGATGAGAATGGGACGGAAAGCCTCGTTCCAGGGGAGTATCTAAATCTAACCGCCCCGTTCGAAAGCGATGGTGTGGCGGGGCCGAACCTGCTTCGTCCGCGACCACACCTACGAATCGTGCCATCAAAGGTCGCTGGCGAACCCCATATAGAGCATTCACGGCTTACAACGCAGACAATTGCAGCCTTGGCGTGGCGCGGTTATCGACCCGACCAGATCGCGGACATGTACGAGGAGCCAGTCCAAGCCGTCGCTGAGGCGATCGACCTAGAGCGTCAACTCTCCGGCGTACGCATCGCTGCGTGACCGCCGAGCCGGGCCTTCGTCTGGCCTTAGACCAGAACTTTCCAGTGTCGTTGCTGAGGGCGATACGGACCTACCTGCCCTCGGAGATTCTGGTCAACAGCCTGTATGAGATCGATCCAAGGTTGTCAGATCTGGACGACCGACCTCTAATCATCGCCCTGTATCAGATGGGCTGGCATGGCCTGATCACGAACAACTACAAGATGCTGAACGTGGCAGAAGAAATTGCGGCGATGGTTAAGACGAAGGTGGTCGTCGTTGCGATCGAGAGCCGTGGGCATGATCCCCTGCGAGCCGCAGGAGCGCTATTGCTGGAGCTGCCCGGCTTGATCGGGAGGGTACGGCCCGGGAAGTCGAACATCTTTCTGCTTCGCTACGCCCAACGGCCGCCTCGCGAGGCATGGAAATACTTCCAGCGAGCTGCGGAACGACTCCATCGCCCGGCCGACTCCCTTTGGCAAGAGGTTGGGGTCACCGACGAGGAATTGGCACGGCCGGTCTTGGACGAGCCCTGACGGCTAGGCCATGAAGGGCGCGGGGCGGGCTTCTCGCCATGCCTGCCCCGCGACGCAGGATCACCACGTCCTGAGGGTCTCCCATGTCACGGAGCCGCCTGTTCTGTGGGCGGACCGCGTAGCGGCGCGAAGCGTCCTTGATGTGGGAGTAGCCGGGCGTGGTATCCGACGCAAGGTCGCGGCACAACGGTGATCCAGGCGCGGCGGACGCAGGTGCGGCAGGGCTCGGTAGGACCGCGCCTGGCACGTGGTGCGATCAGTGAGGGCGCCGCTGGCGCTCTGTGGCTGCACTGCCGTGGTCGCGTCGGTTCGTGCTGGGCCGTCTGGCGTGCGCTCGGGCTCGTCGCGGGGTGCTGGCGTGCTGCCGTAACAGGGGCGTGATGAACCGGGATGGGCGGCTGCCCTGGGTGGCCAAGTCGCGGTCCACGCCAGTGGGGGGAGCGGATCACTCTGTGGCTGTTCCCAGGCCAGTCCGCCGAGCTGCTCGAAGATCGCGCACCCGAGCTGCGGGCAGCCTGCCGGGCACGGGACGCCCAGGTCATCCGAGATCGCGGTGACGCCTCGCGGGTGGTGAGGTCATCCGCCGTGACCCGCTCACTGCGGTGTCCGCGCTGCCCTCGCCCCTGCTCGCCGTCGCTCGCCGCTTCGCGCAGCGGCCAACACCACTCACGGAGGACTGACCGATGGCCTGGTTCCGCAAGGCGCCCCCGGTCGCAGTGCAGCGAACCGGGCTGTCCATTCATGACCCGATCTACCTCGGTCAGGACCCGCTGGGCCAGCCGGTCCGGCTGCAACTTGCGTTCCGCAACTGTCTGGTCGGCGAACCCGGCGGCGGTAAGTCCTCCGGGCTGTGCAATGTGCTGGGCCACGCCGCGCTGTGCCCCGACGTCGAGCCGTACCAGTTCGACGGCAAGGACCTGGAGATGCCGCTGTGGGCGCCGCTCGCGACGCAGTCCATCGGCCGCGACATCAGGGCCGCCCTGGACGTCCTCGGCGCGCTTGCAACACAGATTGAGGCTGCCAACGACCAGATCAAGGCGGCCGGTCTGCGCAAGCTGCCGCTGTCCTGGCTGGGCACCGGCAGCATCCAGATGCGGCTGATCGTCGTCGACGAGCTGGCCATGTACACGTCCGTACTCGGCAGCCAGGCTGAGCAAAAGGAGTTCGCTCGCCTGCTGCGAATGCTGGTCGGCATCGGGCGGGCGTCCGGCTACATGGTGCTCGCCGCGACGCAGCGCCCGTCTTCGGACATCGTCCCGACCGCGCTGCGCGATCTGTTCGCCTACCGATGGGCGATGCGCTGCCCCAACAAGGACTCCTCGGACATCATCCTGGGCAACGGCCGGGCCGGGGACGGGTACGACGCCGCCGAGATCGACCCGGCCGCGCAAGGCGTCGGCTATCTGCTCGCCGAGGGCGGGATACCCCGGCTATTCCGCGCTGCCTACCTCGACACGACCGACATTCGCCACCTGGTCGCGGCCGGGCTCGCGCTACGGGCCGGGGAGGTGGCCGCCTGATGAGCGCCCCGGAGTTCCCCTCGACAGAGGTCATGCAGGCCATCGCGACGGAGGTCGGGGCCTGTATCCGCCCGATCATGCGGCGGCTGATCGACACGACCACGGGCGAGGCCACGCTGGTGCCGATCCCCTGCGGTGCGACCTGGACCGGGCACTGCCCGCCGTGTGCGGAGCGAAACCGCAAGCTCCGGGCCACGCAGTGCCGCGAGGGCTGGCACCTTGACGAAGACCCGATCCCGGTCGACGACCTGGACGAGGATGTGCCGTCGTCGGGTGGGGAGCCCGACGCCGCCGCCTCGAGCACGGACGACGCCCAGGGCCAGGGCGACGACGATGTCGGGGAGCGGCGCACTCGCTCGACCCGGCGCCGCGACGACATGCCGGGCCTACCCGAGCGGCTGCCTGTCGAGTTGCGGTCGCTGGGTCGGGTATTCGTCAGTAGCAACGGCAAGAGCTACCGGCCGTCGATGTTCGTCACGATCACGCTCGGCTCCTACGGCGCGGTGCACGAGGACGGCACGCCGGTTGATCCCGACACCTACGACTACCGGCGTCAGGTGCTCGACGCGATGCACTTCGGCAAGCTGTTCGACCGCATCATGCAGAACCTGCGCCGTTCGGTCGGCTACCGCGTGCAGTACTTCGCCGCTGTCGAGCCACAGCGACGGCTCGCCCCGCACTTGCACATGGCCGCCCGTGGCGCGATGGCCCGAAAGACGATCAAGCAAGTGGTCCGGGCGACGTACGCCACGGTGTGGTGGCCCTCGTTCGATGAACCGGTCTACAGCGATCCGACCGCGCTACCGGTGTGGGAGGTCGACGACTTCGGCGAAGGACGCTTCACCGATCCCGAGACCGCGCACCGCTGCCCACCTGGGACGAAGCGCTGGCAGCACTCGACGACGACCCGGACGCCACCCCGGCGCACATCGTCGGAGCGGGTGAGCAGGTCGACGTCAAGGGCCTGGTCGCCGGCGCCAAGTCCGACCGGGCCATCGGCTACCTGACCAAGTACCTGACCAAGTCCATCGCCGAGGGCATCACCGATACCGAACCGACCGCGCGGCAGCGGGCGCACGCTGACCGGCTCGCCGAAGAGGCACGCTGGCTGCCCTGCTCGCCCGAGTGCGCCAACTGGCTGCGCTTCGGCATCACGCCCAAGAACCCGGACGGACGGATGATCCCCGGGCACTGTGACAAGCGCGTGCACTGGCCCGAGCGCTGCGGGTACGGCGGCCGCCGCGTACTCGTGTCCCGGCACTGGACCGGCAAGACGCTGGCCGAGCACGCGGCCGAACGCCGCGACGCCGTGAGCGTGGTCATGGAAGCGGCCGGATACGACATGCCCGAAGGCTGTTCGGCAACCGAACTACGCGACGACGGCGAACCGCGCTGGATCTACGAGCCGATCAACCCCGGCGAGTTGCCCGGCGATCAGTACCAGCAAGCCCTGATCGCGTCGGTGGCCCGGCGCGTCGCCTGGCGAGAGCAGTACCAGCGCGCCCGCGACGGCACGGGGTTACCCACGGTCACAAGTCATTCGGCAACTGACCCGCCCGCCACCGCGGCGGCCTGACGAAGGGAGACGACATGGACAGGTTGTTGAGTCTCGACGTGGCCGCCGACGTGCTGGGCACCACGGCGCGCTTCCCGCGTCGGCTGGTCGCCGAGCGGCGTATCCGCTTCGTGCGCGTCGGTCGGCATGTACGCATCCCTGAGAGCGCACTCGCTGGGCGGAACGCGGCCCGAGATCGGCGCGCCTGCCTGCCACCGGCCGGTCGATGGTCGCCAAGGACCTGCGCCACACGGGCAACATGCTCGCGGCGGCGACCACTCGCGACCTCATGGCCCGGATGGGGCACGACAGCATGCGGGCCGCCCTGATCTACCAGCACGCCACGGCGGCGGCTGACCAGTCCATCGCACGCTCGATCGAAGCCCAGGTGCAGAAGGAGCGGAGGGAGCGCGAGGCGGGTCCCTAATCGCACGTGGATCGCACGACCGGACATATCGATCGGTCCGGCAAGCGCCAGCCAACATCACCGGCTGGCGCTTTTGCCTTGCCCGATAAGGGACTTCTCGTGTGGAGCGGGTGACGGGAATCGAACCCGCACTGTCAGCTTGGGAAGCTGATGTTCTGCCATTGAACTACACCCGCGGACTCGCCAGATGCTACCTGAGACCCCTGCAATTCCGGGCCTCGAGGCGTGCGGCCGAGCTTGCGAGCTCGACGCAGCGCGGCCGCGTTGCGGCAGCGTGCGACATCTTGACGATTAGCGTCGTCCGACTTCGCCTGCTCGATCTCGAGCGTGAGGGCGTCAGCGATGCGCTGGTCGGCGTCCAGGGTGGCGTGCTGATAGATGAGAGCGGCGCGCATCGTGTTGTGGCCCATCCTCTTCATCAGGTCGCGGATCGAGGTGCCGGGCGTGCCGGCAGCCAGCGTGTTGCCAGTATGCATTCCGAATCCGCATCTGCGCCAGTACGACCAACAATCAACCGCTTATGCGGGTCGCCTAGGTTGCTATCTCCGCGTCGGCAGGCTCAGATCCAGCCGCTCGATGATCTCTGCCGCCGCTTCGTCAGGCGTGCCTCCGACGTCGATCGTGATGGCATTCTCGTCATCGGCCGGCGGCTCGAGGGCGTCCAACTGCGAGTCCAGCAGTGCCGACGGCATGTAGTGCACGCGCCGCCCGCTCATCCGGCGGGCGATCTCGTCGCGACCGGCGGCGAGATGGACGAACACGACATGAGGACCGCGGAGCACGTCGCGGTAATCGCGCTTGAGCGCCGAACACGTCACCACACCCGGCCGGCCCGATGCGGTGTGCTCGCGAATCCATGCGGCCACGGTCGTCAGCCAGGGCCGGCGGTCCTCGTCGTCGAGCGGACGACCTGCCCGCATCTTCGCGATATTGGCGGCGGGATGCATGTCGTCACCCTCGGCCAGGTCCCACTCGAGCCGTTTGACGAGAGTCTGCGCCACGGTCGACTTGCCGGACCCGGACACCCCCATCAGCACCAGCACCGACGAACCAGACACCTTGGCGGCGGCCATCAGGGGTTCCTGGATCACTCGACGGCACGAAGCGGACGTTGCCCGGCAATGTCGATCTCGGACGACACCGGCAGCAGCTGCACCCCGCTGCCCGCGAGCAGCATTCCGGCAGCAGGACTCACCCACAGCTCCCCCGGACCGGCGGCATCAGCGATTCGCTCTGCATAGCGCACGCCGGGGCCCTCCACCGATGCCGTGTCCCTCGTGACCTCCGCGATCGACACGCCGACCTGGGTGTCGGCTCGCAGGCTCGCGAGACCACGTCGCACGGCCGTCGCCGGCCCGTCGAAGAGCGCGACCCGGCGACCCGACGGCGTAGAACGGGCGCGACCGCCTGTCGCTACCAGGTCCTCGATGATCTGCGTTTCCGCGTCACCGGCAACCGCCACGACGGCGGCGAGAGCGACCGACTGCGGGGCCGGGGTCCGCACGGTCTCAAGGAACGCCTCGATCGGATCGAGGATCTGGTCGGGGTCGCCGCACACGAGATGGTCGGAACCGTCGAGCAGTCGCAGTGTTGCCGACGGGATGTGCTCGGCGAGATAGCGCGCCTCCTCGACCTTGAACAGAGCATCTCCGGTGCGATGCAGAGCCAGGGTGGGCACCCGAACCGCGCCGAGGACGTCGCGGACGTCGACGGCGGAGTTCATGTCCATCAGCGCGCGAATTGTGGAGGGCGTCGCGGCGGCCCGCATGCGTTGCGCCCACCACCGTTGCATCTGCCGATCGCCGGACGGGCAACGCATCCGGAGATCGGCCTCCCAGTCCCACATGTTGATCAATCGGTCGGTGTAGATGCGGCGGTCCTCGTCGGACTGCGCCCATGGGTATCCCTCGGCCCTGGTCCGCTTGGCATAGCTGCCGTACAGAACGAGCGAGGACACCCGCTCCGGATGGGTGGCCGCCAGCAAGATCGCCATCGGCCCGCCTTCGGAATAGCCGCAGAGGACAGGCCGCCGCGAGCCCACGGCGTCCATCACGGCGAGCACGTCGTGCATTCGCTTCTCCAGGTCGGGCAGACCTTCGGGCCGGTCGGACATGCCAGTTCCCCGCTTGTCGAAGCGGATCAACCGGCCCATCGATCCCAGCCGGTCCAGGAAGTGCGCGTGCCGCGGGTCGGCCCAGTCGAGCTCGAGATGGGAGACGAACCCCGAGATCAGGACGATGTCGAGATCACCGCCGCCGGTGACCTGATAGGCGATATGCAGACCGTCGCTGACCGTGTAGCGGATCGGCGCGGCCATGCCGGCCGGAATCTGCTCGGGCACGACGGCGGGCGGCAGCTGGCGGGGCGCTTCGCCGCTCGCCTCGACCGTCGCCTCGGCAACGAATCGGTAGCCGCGACCGTGCACCGTCCGAATCAGCCGCTGGCCGCGCCCGTCGTCACCCATGGCCCGACGTGCCTGCTTGATCCGGCTCGTCACCGCTGCTTCGGTGACGAACCGCCCACCCCACACAGCGTCCATGAGCTCTTCCTTGGGCACGACCCGGTCGCGGTGGGACACGAGGTAGGTCAGCACGTCGAAGGTCTGCGGCTCCATCGGCACGGCCAGACCGTTTCGACGCAGCTCGAAAACGGACGTGTCAAGAACAAGGCCATCGTCAAACGCCAACCTCACGCCAGGATGGTCGCACAGCGCACCAGGTGTCGGCCCCGGCTACGCCGATCCGAGCGCATATCTGACGGCTTCGTGACCGCGCAATAGCCGCCCGGCCGACCAGGCTTGCTCGAACGCAGCGCTATCCAACGCCTCCGCCGCCGCAGTCCGGCTTCGCTCGAAGTGCGGCCCTTCATCCGGCGGCCAGGCCGCGCCCTGCTCGGTGACCAGCCGGTCAGCCGCCGACAGCAACGTCGCAGCGCGCTCGAAGTCATGAGTTGCGACAGCGATCGCGGCCAGGCTGTTGAGGCTGTACGGGATGAGCCAGGCATCACCGAGCCGGTCGGCGAGACGCAGGCTCTCTTCGGCAAGGTCGCTGGCCCGGTGGAGATCGCCGAGCCGCTGCGCTACGACGCTGAGATTGCCGGCTTCTGATGCCACACCACGAAGATCACCCATCTCGCGGGCCAGCTGGAGCCGTTGCGACATCCAGCCGCGTGCCTCGGGGTAGTCGCCGCTCATCTGCGCGGCCACGCCAAGGACGTGCAGCGAGTTGGCGCGCCCTCGCCGGTCGTCCGTCCCGTCGACGACGTCCAGAGCCTCGAGGCACAACGTCCGAGCGCGATCAATATCCCTGCGCAACTCCACTCTGGCAACGCCGGTAAGGGCGACTGCGATCGCGGTCGGTTCACCGAGCCGCCGGGCGAGGTCGAGGCTGCGGCGGTACAGCGTCATGGCTGCCTCGTTCTCACCCTGCCAGAACGCGAGCATGCCGGCCTGGAACAACACTTCCGCGGCAGGTCCATCCTCGGTCGTGCGAGCCCGCAGAATCCGATCGAGCCACGCGCGACCCTCCGTGATTCGGTCCGTGTACTGCCAGAAGTCGGTGAGCGCGAGCGCCAGCCGCACTCCTTCGTCTTCCCGGCCATGGTCGAGCAGCCAGCGCAGTGCCGACTGGCACTCGCCGTACCGGCTGCGCAGACGCTCGCGCCACTGCGGTGCCTCAAGCCCCCTGAGCGCTCGTCCGGCCTCCTCGGCGAAGCGCAACACCTCCGCACTCCGCGCCTCAGTCATGCGAGCAGCTGGGTGGCTACTCATGACACGAGGACCAGGTCGATCAGCACGACAGCCGTCAAGCCGAGGCCGGCGCTGACGGTCAGGCTCGGACGCACGGACGCCACCACGGCGATCACGGCCACGCAAGCAACCGACGCCAGGCCAGCGGCTGGTGCGCCGTCGCGCACGACGCCGACCATTTGGACCGAGACGAGCGCGGTGAGCACCGCCGGAGCCACCTGACCCAGAGCCGCCGTGATCCGCGCCGGCAACCGCTCGGCCGGAACGAACACGATGAACGCCGCTCGCACGAACCAGCACGCGGCCGCGAGGATCACGAGAGCTGTGAGTCCGTTCATCTGGAACCCCCTCTCCCGGCGGCCGTGCCGGCGAGCATTCCGGCGACGGTGCCGACGACGACGCCAGTGGAGGGGACGAGCACCGCAGCGAGCGGTGCCACGACCCCGGCGGTGATGGCCGCAGCGACGCTGGGCCGATTACGAACGCGGGGCATGAGCATGCCGACGAACAAAGCTATCCCCGCAAGGGCAAGATGCGGCAAAGACGGAAGCCGCGGGCCGATGAGCACCCCGATGCCCACGGCAACCGACCAGACGGCCATCACGCCGAATCCCAGCCACAGCCAGTACGAGCGAAACCGTCGGCCGTCATGGTTCGGCCGGCCGAGCGCGGAGAGGTAGGTCTGGTCGATGATGAAGTGCGGGGCGGCGAGGCGGAACCACCTCGGTTGCGCGGTGAAGCGGTGTGCGAGCGACGCGCTGTAGAGCAGCAGCCGAGCGTTCACCGTCAGTGCTGAGCCGACCACCGCCAACAGGCCGGCACCTTGCTGGAACATCGTGGTTGCCGTCAGCTGAGCGCTGCCGCCATATACCAGCGGAGCGCCGACAAGCCCTGCGGCGTCGCCCATGGACGACGACGCGATGACGATCCCCAGCGCGATGCCGAACGGCGCGATACCCGGCGCCACGGTGAGCACATCGCGCACCGCGTCGCTGCGGGCACCGGTACCGCGGAACGTAGCACCTGCGCGGTCTCCGGCGGCATCCGGTCGGATCTGCTGATCGGTGATGGTCACGGCATCGAGCCTCGCTCCAACCACGCGCCAAGTCATGACGACGACGTGGCGATTTCGTGACGCGACGAGCATTGCCCATCTCCAGCCAACCTCCACACGATCTCCAAGGTCGGCGACCGCGGCCGGCGCACAGTCATGGCTCCACCGCGATCCACCACGGGAGAGAGGTTGCATCGTGAACACACCGGGGAAGGGCTGGGGAAGCTGCGACCAGCATCGTCGACCGTCATGACCAGTCCACAGATCGGCACCGTCGCACGGCGTACCCGGACCGTCTCGCATCGAGACATCGAGCTGTTCACCGAGATCACCGGCGACCGCAATCCGATCCATTACGACGACGAGCTAGCCACACGCAGCCGGTTCGCCGGAATCGTCGTGCAAGGCGGCGTCACCACTGGGCTGCTCAATGCACTCGTCGCAGAGCAGCTCCCCGGGCCGGGAAGCGTCTTCCTCGAAGTGTCCTGGCGGTTCCTGGCACTGGTGCGCCCCGGTGACGCCATCACTGCTGAGGCGACCGTTACCGACACGCGCCAGGACAAACCGGTGACGACGCTCGCGACGCGCATCACCAACCAGGACGGAGTCCTCGCGCTGGACGGTTCGGCCGTCGTCTGGCGCGACCCCAACGTCGCCGAGTCGGTCTCGGCGGACGACGCAGGGAAGGCCGCGGGAAGGCGCACTTCCTAGCGTCCCTGCAACACACCACACAACGCCGGGAGGCCGGCACGAGCATGGAGGAACCATGACAGTCACCACCGAAAGTTCTCGGCGCAACGGAGTGGACACGGCGACCCTGTTCGCCACCCTCGACGCGATCAAGGCCCAGAACGAGATCGCCAAGTTCACGTTCCGCGCCAGCAACACCTGGGTGAGCGGCACGCACAGCCGCTCCACTGCAGGGGGCTTCTACGGCGCCATGCAGGAGATGCAGCACAAGAACGAGACCGTGCTGGAGTTCGACCACCCCGAGGTCCTGGTGGGCACGGACGTCGGCCCGACGCCGGTCGAGTACCTGTTGCACGCCATCGCCGCCTGCTTGACCTCTGGCATCGCCAACATCGCTGCCGCACGGGGTATCGAACTCACCAAGGTGACGTCCACCGTGGAGGGCCCCATCGACCTGCTCGGGATCCTCGGCCTGTCCGACGGATCGGTTCGCAATGGCTACGAGCAGATCCAGGTCAAGTTCTGCGTCGAGGGCAACGCCGACGACGAGACCCTGCGCGGCATCGTCGAGCAGTCGCGGCGCCGATCTGCCGTGTACGACGTGCTCACAAATCCGACGCCCGTCGTCATCGACGTGGTCACCGGCTGACCACGGACGCCACCCCCTCCCCGACTCGGGCCGGCCGGTTCGATCGCGTTCCGGCCGGCCGTGAGCCGAAAGGATTCCTCATGAACACCGTCGACACCGTCGTGATCGGCGGGGGCCATGCCGGTCTCGCCGTGAGCCGACTGCTTACCGAGGCAGGCCGCGACCACGTCGTTCTCGACCGCGGCGAGATCGCGGAGCGTTGGCGTACCGAGCGCTGGGATTCCCTGCATCTGCTCACGCCGAACTGGTTGGCGCGACTGCCGGGCTGGTATCACGGCGGTGCAGACCTGGACGGGTTCATGAGCGCAAGCCGGTTCGTCTCGTATCTGGAGCGCTATGCGGAGTCGTTCGCAGCACCGGTCCTTGCCGGTACGACGGTGCAGGAGCTCGTTGAGTCTGGCTCCGCCTACCGGCTGGTCACCGATCACGGCACCTGGCATGCCCGGCACGTGATCATCGCCACCGGCCCGCACGGCGCGCCATACCTGCCTTCGGGTTTGGACGCGACGCAGGTGCTCACGGCGAACCGTTACCGCAACCCCGACCAGCTGACGCCCGGCGGCGTACTCGTGATCGGCGCATCGTCCTCTGGTGTGCAGATCGCAGACGAGCTCAACCGCGTCGGCCGCGACGTCTTCCTCTCGGTGGGCCGGCACACGCGGATGCCCCGCAATTACCGCGGCATGGACATCTTCTGGTGGCTGGAGAGCACTGGTCGGCTGGCGCGCACCGTGGACGAGGTTGCCGATCCGGCGGCCGCGCGGCGCGAGCCGTCCATGCAACTAGTGGGACAGCGCGGGCAGACTCGCCCACGCGACATCGACTTGGTGAGTCTGCAGGCCAACGGAGTTCGGCTGCTCGGTCGCTTCGACGGGCTGGACCGCGGCCGAGCGCGGTTCCGGCCCGATCTGTCCGACGTGGTCGGCGCGGCCGACGAGCAGCTGTACCGCGTGCTCGACAGCATTGACGAGCACATTGCGCAGGCCGGCCTGACCCGCGAGGTGTGGCCGGCGCACCGGCCACCGCGGCTGCAGATCCGGCGGCAGGAGCGCGTGCTCGATCTCTCGAGGGAACGCATCGGCACGGTGCTCGTTGCTGCCGGCTATCGACCGGACTACCCCTGGCTCCGGCTGCCCATCACCGCGGCGGACGGCAGTATCCGCCAGTACCGAGGCGTGACGCCGGCCCCCGGCGTCTACGTCGTCGGCCAGCGCTTCCAGCACCGGCGCGATTCGGGCTTCATCGACGGCGCCCGCTACGACGCTCAGACCGTGGTCCGCCATCTGCTGACCGGCTCGACCACCGTCGGGTCCGATGAGCAGAGTCAGGAGCCGGCGGCATGAGACCCGGAGTAAATGCTCACCGGCTTCGCGCGCCAGGCGGATCGAAGGAAGGTAATCCGATGAGCACCGAATTCGACGTGGTCGTCGTCGGCGGCCGGGTGGCCGGAGCCTCGACCGCACTCCTGCTCGCCCGCGCCGGCGTTCGGGTGGCCTTGGTCGACCGGGCGGCCTACGGCACCGACACCCTCTCAACCCACGGCCTCATGCGGGCCGGGGTACTGCAGCTGTGGCGGTGGGGGCTGCTCGACGAGGTCGTCGCCGCCGGCACGCCTTCGATCAGGTGCACGACGTTCCACTACGCCGACGGTGAGTCGGTGCGCGTGTCCATCCGCCCCGGTTACGGCGTCGATGCTCTGTACGCCCCTCGGCGCCATCTCCTCGACCGGATCCTGGTGGACGCTGCGGCCGACGCCGGCGCCCAGGTACGGCACGAGACCACGGTTACCGCACTGTTGCGAGATGACGACGGGCGGGTGGGCGGCGTCCGCACCCAGGGCCGGTCAGGCAGGACTGCCGACCTGCGAGCCAGAATCACGATCGGTGCCGACGGCATCCGATCCACGGTCGCCGAGCAGGCGGGCGCTGTCCTCGTACGGCAGGGTGTCAGCAGCAGCGCCGTCCTCTACCGCTACTACGCCGACGTGGACCCGACGGGATATGAGTGGGCGTACGGCACCGCAGGCGGCGCCGGCTTCGTCCCCACCAACGACGGCCTGACTGGTGTCTTCGTCGGTGCGACCCCCGCCCGAATGCGCGCCCTCCGCCGCGACGGTGCAACACACGCCTTCACGACGCTATTGGCCGAAACCGCTCCCCGCATGGTCGATCGGGTCGCCGCAG
>WNGE01008638.1_pt1 | contig 27739 bp, 31 predicted proteins | sample 5400651 | NCBI WGS metagenome assembly WNGE01 (sample SAMN13153370, study PRJNA577476) | soil metagenome | isolation source: 60 cm soil or saprolite under grassland replicate 2 | place: USA:California | collected 2016-06-15 | reverse complement strand
ATCCAACACGCGTCGGACAACGTTTCGCTCCGAAGACCACAAGTGGAGGAGGCATTTGTTGTTCTCGCCGAGGATGGAATACTTCGATTGCGCCAAGTCGAAAACGATGGCACCATCCTCCATCACGACCGCGCTGCTGCTCACAGACAGGAAATCTCCGAGCGCGACGGCTAAGGCCTGCGGAGTCATGGAAGAGAGTTTTGCAGAAATGCGGACGGCTGTCTGTGACGGATGAACAATCGAAGATGCTTGTCGGACAAGAGTGTCCGATCCACACGACCCGATATGGGATAATGATCCATCCCCGAGTCCTTCCTGGCGTGAGGTCATCTAACTACTGTGGACAGAAATCCTTTCTTTTTCCAGCATTACGGCCTGACTGAGAACGATCTGGAGCACTATCTGGGTGCGGCACTTTCGGCCGGCGGCGACTACGCAGACCTTTATTTTGAATATCTTTCCTCAACCTCGCTGAGCGTGGATGAGTCCATGGTCAAGTCAGCCTCGCAAGGGATCTCCGCCGGATGCGGCATTCGCGTCATTTCCGGGGAGCGCACCGGTTACGCATATACGGACGATCTTTCTCGATCGCGAATCTTGCATGCCGCTCGCACCGCTGCGCTGATCGCCAGTGGGCCTGCTAAAACTCCAAGCGCCGGATTTCAACAGACGGCGGCCCGCAGCTTGTATCCGGTAACTTTGCCGTCAGTGGACGCCGAGATCACCGCGAAGGTGGAACTTGTGATGCGCGCCGATGCCGCGGCCCGCGCCTTTGATCCTCGGATCAAGGAAGTCCGGGCAAATTATGGGGATGAACTGCGCAATATTCTTGTGGTCGGATCGGATGGAACGTTCGCCGAAGATTCGCAGCCGTTGGCCCGCCTGAACGTTTCCTGCATCGCCAAAACTGAAACCAACTCTGCGCGCGGAAGCTCGGGTGGCGGCGGGCGCGTCGCGCTGGATTTCTTCTTCGGTGACAAGACGCCGGAGTATTTCGCCAAAGAATCCGCGCGGCAGGCCATTCTGCAACTCGATGCCCGCGAAGCACCCGCCGGAGAGATGGAAGTTGTCCTCGGTCCTGGCTGGCCCGGAGTGCTGTTGCACGAGGCTGTAGGCCATGGATTGGAAGCCGATTTCAACCGCAAGCAGACCTCCGCGTTCGCTGGGTTGATCGGCAAGAAAGTAGCCAGCGAAAAATGCACAGTTGTGGACAACGGCACCATGCCGTGGCGGCGTGGTTCTTTGAACGTTGATGATGAAGGCCATCAGACGCAGGAAACCGTGCTGATCGAAAAGGGAATTCTCAAGGGATACCTCAGTGACAAGCTCTCCGCAAAGCTGATGGGCATGGCCGATACCGGTAATGGCCGCCGCGAAAGCTACGAGCACATCCCCATGCCGCGCATGACCAACACGTACATGCTCGCGGGCGAGGACGATCCGGAAGATATTATTCGTTCCGTCAAGCGCGGAGTTTATGCCGTGAATTTCGGCGGAGGCCAGGTGGACATCACGAATGGGAAATTTGTTTTCTCCGCTTCGGAGGCTTATTTAATCGAAGACGGTCACGTGACTGCGCCGATTCGTGGCGCAACTCTGATCGGCAACGGACCCGAGGCTCTGAAACACGTTTCCATGGTCGGCAACGATCTGAAACTCGATGAAGGCATCGGCACCTGCGGCAAAGACGGCCAAGCGGTGCCAGTTGGCGTCGGCATGCCGACTACCAAGCTGGATCGTATGACGGTCGGTGGAACGGCTCGGAAAGATCCCGGCGGGTTCATGCAGTAGCATTCGCCATCACCATTGAGACAACGGAGTTACTATGAGCAAAGTGAGGGAATTAAGCACATCCATCGAGCGCAAAAGACCCTCAGCCGCTGAGTGGGAGTTTCACGACTGCGTAGGGCAGTATGAAATTCAAGCGACTGAGTATGTGATTGGCGGGAGCGGAGCGTGGCTAGTGAAAGTGGGAGAACTGATGTACTGGGCTGAGAATGGAAACATCAGCCCAGCCAAAGTCGAGGGGCCGCACTTCGAGAAATTTGGAGACTCGGTTGACGTGAACCTACAGGGCTGTATCTGCGAGGCCTTGGGAAGATTTAAGGAGCTCGCGTCCTCGCAGCAATCTATAGAGCCAATCAATTAAGTCTAAGTAGAAGAACCTTCATGCCACCTGTTCAACTTGAAGCTCGCCCACAAATCGAAACCAACCTGCAAGAACTTGCCCACGACATCGTCCGCCGAGCTATGTCTGGGGGAGCTACCGCGGCGGAGTGTGTGATCCGCGAAGGCGACGAGTTCTCCACGCTGGTGCGCCTTGGCCAGGTCGAAACTCTGAAGGAATCCGGATCGAAGTCCATCGGCCTTCGTGTATTTCAGGGCAAGCGCTCTGCCAGCACGCATTCGAGCGATTTTTCGCGCGAAGGTTTGGACCGCATGTTGAACTCCGCGCTGGAACTGGCGAAGATCACATCTGAAGATCCGTTCGCGGGAATTCCCGAGCCGGAGCAACTCGGGGCGCTCTCCGGCGATCTCGATCTTTATTCGCCCGATGTTTATTCGCTTCCGGGCGAAGAGCGCATCAGCTACGCCCGCCGCGCCGAAAAGGCTGCGCTCGATTCCGACTCGCGCATAAAGAACTCCGAAGGTGGATCGTTTGATGCCGCCACGGGACATAAAATCCTGGCAAATTCTCACGGCTTCCTGGGTGAATATCAGCGGTCTTATTGCTCCGTGGCCGCGGTTCCGATTGCTCAGGACGAAAACGGCGCGATGCAGCGCGACTACTGGTACTCGGTCGCCCGCAGCCTCGACCGTCTGGAATCTCCAGAGCATATCGGACGAGTGGCAGCGCAGCGCGCACTGCGCCGGCTCGGCGCGCGTAAGGTCAAAACGCAACACGTTCCTGTCATTCTTGATCCGCTGGTGGCGAATTCAATCCTGCAACACATCTTTGAGGGAGTGAACGGCGATTCCGTTTATCGTGGCGCATCTTTTCTTGCCGGAAAACTTGGGCAGAAGATCGCATCTTCAAACCTTACGGTGATTGACGACGGCACGATGGTGGGCGGCTTCGGTACCAGCCCGTTCGACAGCGAGGGAATCCCGACCCGCCGCACCGTAGTTATTGAAGACGGCGTACTGGCTTCGTATTTGCTGAACACATACACGGCGAAGAAACTCGGCTTGCAGACCACCGCGAATGCATCGCGCGGACTCGCCGGAACTCCCGGCATTGGTCCCGGGAATTATTTTCTGCAACCCGGACCGAGGACTCCGCAGCAGCTCATCGCCGACGTAAGAGACGGACTTTACGTCACCGAGTTCATGGGCATGGGCGTGAATCTGGTCACGGGTGACTATTCTCGCGGCGCTTCCGGCCTTTGGATTTCCGGCGGCGAGCTGACTTATCCAGTCGAGGAGATCACCGTGGCGGGAAATCTAAAAGACATGTTCCTTAACATTTCCGAGATCGCCAATGATCTGGAGTTCAGGGGCGCAGTAGCATCGCCTACCATCCGCATTGACGGGCTGACCGTTGGTGGCGAATAATCGCGCGGCTATGAAATTTGCGAAAGTCGTCTTCTGGATTGCCGGCGCCTGGGGCGTGCTGGTCCTGACGCCGCTCTATTTCATCTTCGACATGATCGGGAGGCAGGATCCGCCGGCAATCACACATCCCGCCTTTTACTATGGATTCGTCGGTGTTGCCTTGGCCTGGCAGTTCGCATTTTTCGTTATTGGCAGTGATCCTGTGCGCTTCCGTCCGTTGATGATTCCTTCTGTGCTTGAGAAGTTTATCTACGGCGCTACTTTGGTTGTGCTTCTTGTGCAAGGCCACCTGCACGGGACTGATCTGATGCTTGGTGGAGTCGATACACTGCTTGGCATCCTGTTTCTCGTGGCTTTCGTTAAGACCCGCGCTGCCGTGCCATACGCCGCCTAACTGGTACCGTTCCGGTTCAAGCTACAAGAATATAATCGTCGTGCATGGGCGGGCTGATCCAACCACCTCCGGTGGAGGCAGAGCGCGATAATAGCCGATGGATCATCGTCATTGCCACGGTCGCGATCGCCGCCATTGTGGTTATCGCCGCATTGGTCACGCGCGAAAAGCCCAAGCCCCCTGCAGGCCCTCCTCCTTACGCCGCCAACCTTAAGATTTCCGATCTCAAGATGAGCCGGGCGCAAAACTTTGTCGGCGCAACCGTCACCTACATTGACGGCACGCTCACAAACTCGGGCGATAAGACTGTTACGCATGCAGTTGTGCGCGCTATGTTCAAAGATCCCTATAACCAAGTCGCTCAGATAGAAGATGTCACGGTCCGCACCTTGCAGCAGTTTGGTCCTTACATGGACGCAGTCGATCTCTCTTCTTCGCCGCTGCCCCCCGGCCAGAGCAAACCTTTCCGCCTGACGTTCGAACACGTGAGTGAGCAGTGGGGGCAGTCATATCCGGAGCTGCAGATTGAGGATGTGACAACGCGATGAAGTGCTATTCACCACGGAGGCACGGAGACACGGAGAAATCCAAGGCCTTTAAACTTCAGTCCGGGTCCGGTTACGACATGCAAGAACTCGTCAAAAACCTCGAAATACTTGATCTAACGCTTCCTTGCTGTCTCCGTGGTGAATAGGTTCCTTCCTCTACAATGTCTCCATGTCCGAAACGAAGACGATCCGCCTCACCGAGACGGTCAAAGCTGCGGGTTGAGCTTCCAAGCTGAGTCCGGCGGCGCTGGACAAGGTGCTTGGAAATTAGCCCGGCAACACGATCCGAACGTTCTAGTTGGCTTCGACCAGGCCGACGACGCAGGCGTGTATCAAATCGCGGCTGACACGGCACTAGTGCAAACAGTGGACTTCTTTACGCCCATCGTGGACGATCCTTACACATTCGGCCAAATCGCGGCAACAAATTCTCTGAGCGATATTTATGCCATGGGCGGACGTCCGCTCACAGCGCTGGCTCTTGTCTGCTTTCCAGAAAAGGGCGGCCTGGAAATTCTGGAGCGAATTCTCGCCGGCGGCCTTTCAAAGATGATCGAAGCCGGATGCACCATTATCGGCGGCCACAGCATTCGGGATGATGAAACCAAGTTTGGATATTCGGTCACAGGCCTGATTGATCCACGAAGAGTGCTGAAGAACGGCGGTGCACAGGCTGGAGACACGCTGCTGCTGACGAAAGCGCTTGGAACCGGCGTAATCTCGACTGCGATCAAGAAAGACATGGCGACTCAAGCTTGGATTGATACTGCGGTCAATTCCATGACGACTTTGAACAAGATCGCGGCAGAGGTGATTATTGAGTTTCGTGGTTCCCACCCTTCTAAAACCACGAAGGGTGGGGCAGCCGGTTCTGGGGCCAACGACCAACGACCAACGGCCAACGACGCCTTTCCCAACAACCAAGAGCCAAGAGCCAACAGCCGATTTCCCGTTCACGCCTTAACCGACGTCACCGGCTTCGGACTGATCGGCCATCTGCGGGAGATGCTGCTGGCCTCGGAAAATGTTTCGGCGCAGCTTTATGCGAGCGAAGTTCCGTTGCTCAAAGGTGCGATCGAATGTGTACGCGCTGGGCACATTCCTGGAGGTCTAAAAGCCAATCGCGAATTTGCAGAATGCGTAGTGCAGTATGCGGACGGAATTGCTGACGATGTGAAGACGCTATTGTTCGATCCGCAAACCGCGGGCGGATTGTTGATTTCTGTGAACCAGGAATTCGCAGGCGACCTCAGCCGCGCCCTCACGAACTCCGGAGTACCGTCGGCTGAGATCGGTACAGTGCTACCGCGCACGAAAGTGCTGATCGAAGTAGCGCCATAATCATTTCAAATTTCGCTTGGCAACTGGTTGGCTTATTGTTACGATTCCCCAACTTCCCCGCCAATTGATATCTATTCGGAGGTAAGCAATGGCCACACCCGGAACGGGCCTCAACATCCCGCCACCATCTTCGCTCACGAATCTGGTGGAACAGAAACTTCGCGCAGAACGTGTCGTGAGGGTTGGCGCGGGCTGGTTCGCCACCATCGCGGCGCTGTCCATGATCAATTCGGTGTTGTCCATGAGCGGTGCTGGAATCCGTTTTATCTTTGGCTTGGGCATCGGGGAATTCGTTGACGGGCTGGCGCATCAGGCGGGACAGACCGGATTCGCCCTTGACCTGGTCATCAACGGATTCGTTGCAGGAGTGTTCTTGATCTTTTGGAGGTTCGCACGCAAAGGCGAGCAGTGGGCCTTCGTGGTCGGCCTAGCAATTTACGCCGTAGACGCGGCCGTGGTGCTTTATTTCAAGGATGTGTTGGCGGCAGCGTTTCACGCCTATGCGCTATACCGAATCTATACAGGCATGAGCGGCATTCCAGCGCTGCAGAGATTGCAACAGGCCCTCGCGCCACCCGGAGCTCCCATTCAGCCGAGGTGAGAGAAGCAGCTATTGGTTGTTGGCTCTTGGAGACAAAGCAGTTTCCGACCGCCAGGGCGGGTTCGGAAATGACAGCTTTTTGTTTTCCTGATGGCTGACGGCTATTTTGCGGCCATCTTCTTGACCATTGCCACGACGAGCTTGCGGTCACTGTCGTTCAGGTTGCCGGAGTACCGGCGGATCTGGGTCAGGAAACGGAGTTCGTCGTCGGAAAGCTGGGGGAGGGTCTTCGAGCCATTGCTGTTGCCCGGTTCTGAAAAGAAGTGAGAGAGCGGCAGTTCCATGGCCCCCGCAATCTTTGACAGCGTGTCGAGCGAAGGTACGGTATGCCCGTTTTCCACGCGTGAAAGATAGCACCGCAGGAGCCCGGTCCGCTTTTCAATGTCGCCCTGCGACATCCCCTTTTGCAGCCGGAATGATCGGATTGTTACCCCAATATTCATCAAAGGAGTCTTCGCATGGTAACCAGAGTAGTACCGGATGGCAAGAAAAAAGTTTTTATATTTGGTACGGGAAATAAGTGCAAAAACTTAGCCACGGATTTTCGCGGATTGATACGGATTAATATAGAGAGAGCAAATTCAAATGCGCCGCGGATTTCGCCGATCAACGCGGATCAAAACAGATTCTAACGAACAAAAGAAGAACCAAGAAAATCCGCCTAATTCGATGGCCTAGTTCGCTACTTCTTCAATGTGCGAGCGAAAAACATCAGGATCTTACTCCATGCATCTGCGGTATCTTCAGGTTTGTAACCTGCGCCATTGACGGGATTTTGAAATCCGTGGCCGGCGTCGGGATAGATCGTGATGTCCGCCTTTCTCCCAAGCTTGTCCATTTGCTCCCCGAACTTTTTCACGTCATCGGGAGTGATGCCACGATCTTGAGCACCGAAGAGTCCCAGTACGGGAGCGTTGATCTTCTTCAGTTGGTCGGAATCGGCAGAGACATCCCCGTAATTGATTACGTCTGCCGCGAGCTGGGGCTCCTGCAGTGCGACCTGAAGCGAGTAGCCGCCACCCCAGCACCAGCCGATGGCGCCAATGCGGTCTTTCTTTACGTTGGGCTGCGACTGTAGATATTCGAAGGAGGCATGCAAGTCGCGCTTGACGCGATCGGCAGGCGCGCGAGAGAGTTCGTGCGCTTCTTCGCGAGTTGTGGCAACCTTTCCGCGATAAAAATCAACGGCCAACGCCAAGTAGCCTTGGTCCGCCAGCTTTGAGGCTTGCTCCTTGACCCAGTCGTTGAGTCCCCACCACTCGTGGATGACGATGATTGCAGGGAAGGGGCCTTTGCCTTCGGGCGTGTAGGCAATGGCTTTGACGGTATCGCCATCGGACTTGAATGTGACGTCTTTGGGAGTGGAAGCGAAGCTTGGATGTGTCAGGAAAGCAAGAATTGCAAACACAAAGAATTTCTTCATAATCACCTCACTGTAAAAAAGGACTGTCGGGACCTACTGGATGCAACTGTTCGAGGCGCAGAACCCCTGTTTCTTCGATTGAGAAATATCGCATGCCATCCTTGCGCAGAACCTTTGGACTTGCCGTGACGACGTACTTCGTCACGCATCCCTTCTCTGTTGCCGTCCTGGGCTCCAGTTTGTATGAGTAGGCATCGTCAATATATGGATCGGACAAGTTAGACAGTTCGCTCGCGAAACATCCGTGCTGAGTTTGAAACGCTGCCTGTGCCAGGAAGAGATGCCGCAAATGTCCGACTGCCCTCGATTCGTTAGCTGCAATTCTGTTCGTCTCTATCGGCTGAAAAAACAAGACGACGAATATGACGAATATAAGGAGAAGGACGAAGCCTCCAAGCCACAGGAGCCATTTGTGCCGCCGGGTCATCACAGCTGTAGCTCCATATAGAGAGCGCCTTCTATCGGGTTTCCGCGATAGGGCGCAATTTCACGGAAGCCAAGCGTCCGGTACATCGCAACAGCTGTCCGCATCACGGGCTCGACCGTATCCAGCCGCAGTTTCTTATATCCGATCTCGCGTGCCTCATTGATGACGCGTTCGGCCAAAGCTTTGCCGAAGCCCTTGCCACGAAATTGCGGACGAACGTAAAGCCGCTTCATCTCGCAGACGTGGTCCTCAATCTTGTGCAGCGCGACGCCGCCGGCAGCTTGGGTTTCGAAAGTCACCAGAATCAAGCGCCCCTCGGGCGGCGCGTAGTCACCAGGCAAGCCTGCTATTTCTTCGTCGAAGCTCTGGAAACATAAGCTGAAACCTAGCGACTGTGAATACTCGAGGAAAAGCTCGCGGATGGCAGCAATCTGCTCGGGAGATTCCGCCTGCGTAACGTCAAAATCTTTAGCCGCAGAGGTCGCAGAGGACGAAAGAATATCCCTGAATTCCTGTGGCATCCGTTGAACTCTCCGGGTTTAATGCTTTGGGTTCTGCACCGTAAAGCGTGTGCTCGTGCAAACCTGTGCCGTCCCTACGGGACTCCGTCCACCTTCCACCTTACCCAGGACTTACGTCCTGGGCTAACATATTCCGCCCTTCCGGGGCTGGCTTTTGACGATTGCGTTTTACCTGCTCGATAATAGCTGCGTTTGACCTGCTCGATTCAGCGGGCAAACTACGTCTTACCCATCAGCATACCGCTATTTACGTTTAACACCTGGCCGTGATGTATCCGGGTTCTTCCGATGCAAGAAAGGCCACGCAGATGCGTTTGACCTGCTCGATTCAGCGGACGAACTACGTTTTAGCCCATCAGCATACCGTCATTTACGTTTAACACCTGGCCGTGATGTATCCGGGGGCTTCCGGTGCAGAAAGGCCCAGGCAGCTGCGTTTCACCTGCTCGATCCAGCAGGCGAACTACGTTTTAGCCCATTAGCATACCGCCATTCACGTTCAATACGTGCCCGGTGATGTATCCAGCGTCTTCGGATGCGAGAAAAGCTACGCAGTTGGCCACATCTTCCGGCGTCCCAATCTTTCCGAGGGGAATCATCTTAAGCGCGCTTTGCTTCAACTCGTCTGAAAGCTCAGCTGTCATGGCAGTTTCGATAAATCCCGGCGCCACGGCGTTACAGGTGATACTTCGCGAGCCGACTTCGCGGGCGATCGCCATCGTCAGACCGATCAGCCCGGCCTTAGAAGCGGCGTAATTCGCCTGGCCGGCCTGGCCTGTCTGCCCAAAAATCGAAGTGATGTTGATGATCCGTCCCCAACGCTGCCGGAGCATCGAGCTGATCGCCTGCTGGCTGCATAGGTACGCGGAAGTCAGATTCGTGTTGAGCACGGCATCCCAGTCGGCGCGCTTCATGCGCATGAGGAGTTGGTCACGGGTGATGCCTGCGTTGTTCACTAGAATGTCAATTTTGCCAAGCTCGGAGATAACGGACTTGAATGTAGCCTTGACCTGATCCTCGTTCTCCACATCTGTTGGGAAAGCACGGGCGAGGACGCCCGTGCCCCCACCTCCCTGAGATTGTGGGGGCGCGGGCGTCCCCGCCCGCGCAATGTCCTGCACAACGCCATCCAGCTTCTGCTGATTGCGAGCGACCAACGCCACACTCGCCCCGCACTGGGCCAGCTTTAACGCGCAGGCCCGCCCGATTCCCTGTGAGGCTCCGGTGACTATGGCCACGCGTCCAGTCAGATTCATTCAGTCTTTCCCGCGAATGCGAAATTATAACTGCACAGAAGCGGCGGCGCGGAGGCTGCGAAGAAACTCTGTTTCTTGGGATCTGGTTTCCTCATGCTAACCCGAGGCGCATATCTTTCTTAACGGCCAGATCAGAACCACGAGTTTCTTGGAAAAACGGCCATGGTTGGTGATGGATTTCGGCTCGAAAAACTGAGCCACGAAAGACCGTGTAGAGGCAATAACGCTCGCTCAACCAATGTTCGAGCGTTCGAGGCTGGCGAAACTGCACCGGCCCAACCGGATCGTAAGTTGCACGAAATTTTGCAGATGGATCGCGGAATGAGTCATATCGAATGGTGGCGCCTTCGTCGCTTACTTTCATGCGTGCGTAGAAGTACGGAAGGTGGTATGTCGTTCTCGCTCCCCACACGGCAGCGCGGCTGGCCGCGTCGAGGCTGAAGAAAAACACTCCAGACTTGCCGCCATAGTTCACGTATGTACGAACATTTAATTCCGGGAAACTCGATGTCCCGGGAATCGGCGTCAGCCAGCGTCCGCGGACGCCAGTCATGTGGAACGGTGTGACCGCCACCCAGCACTGTCCATTGAAAGTATCGAGCGGCAAAACGGGTGGGACGAGTGGTCGCAGGATCTCCGGTGCGATCGGCCAATGTGCAAACAGCAGATCGTTCCAGGTCTGCTCCATGATCCAAGGACCTGAAGGCAGCGGCCAGGGGCGATGGTCGATGAATTGGAGGGCCGGGTGCATGGGACAAGCATATCGGGTGAGCGGATGATCGGGTCATCGGGCGATCTAAGATCAGACCCGACCTGAGAGATTAGCGTAGGGAGTCTCAGATGGCCCGATCACCAGATCATCGGCACCCGATAGAATGATCGCGTGAGCGTCGCTGCTCCTCCCACTCCGACCCGAACTGATAAGCCCTGGCGTAACTTCACGCTGAAAGAACGCATTCAGCTCTGGCTGATCACGCGGGCAGGATATTTCACCATCCGCATTCTTGGCCCGACGATCCGCTTCGCTGTGTCCTGGGAAGACGGTGCTCCAAAGAGCCTCGCGGAACGGCCCTTCATTTATTCCTTTTGGCATAGCTGCATGATTCCTGCCATGTACTGGTGCCGCGGTCTGAATGTGCGGGTGATGAGCAGCGACAGCTTCGATGGCGAGTACACCGGGCGAATCATGCAGAAGTTCGGATTCGTGAAGGTGCGAGGCTCGAGTTCAAAAGGCGCGGTGCGTGCGCTGCTGGGAATGCGCCGCGAGATCGAGCAAGGCTGGACCGCCGCTTTCACCATTGATGGCCCCAAAGGCCCACGTTACGTCGCGAAGCCAGGTCCGGTGGTACTTTCCCGCAGCACTGGCGCGCCCATGGTTGTCTTTCACATTGCGTTGGATCGCGCATGGGTGCTGAACACATGGGATCGCGCCATGATTCCCAAGCCGTTCTGCCGCGCACTGATGCGAATCAGTAGCAAGATTCCAGTACCCCCGGATGGCGGCGACGAACAATATCTCGGCCAATTGCAGGCCGCCTTAGACCGCGTACGGATCTTTGCGGAGGAAAATATTGCCAAGGCAGGAACGCCTGAGTTTCCTTTCGGGCGAAGTAACCGGGATGAGCACTAGTCGATTATTACGTGAAAATCCGCGATCGCCGGAGCACTTCCTACGACCCAGTTCGGCTGGCGGACATGTCGAAAGCCGCATCCTTTACTTTTACTTTGCTGCTGATGACAGCCGTTGCGGGCTTCGCGCTGTTTTCCGGAGACGCCAGCAGCTCCTGCACCGTTTCTACAAGGCTCGCAGTCTCTGATTTGGATATCAACTTTCTTACCCCGGCAGATTCCGCAGCTAAACGCAATTGCTCTGTGTAATGCATCGTGTACATCACGATGGGAATTTCGGGTAGTGACCCCTGCAACAGCCTTGTCACTTTTAGCCCGTCCATTGCCGGCATGGCGAAATCGAGAATGACGACATTGGGCTTGGAGTCCTTGACCTTGGCGACCGCTTCCGCACCCGTTTCAGCTTCGATGATTTCGTAGTCTCCAATGCCGTTGAAGAGTCCGCGGAGTGCAGTCCTGAGCAGCGCGGAATCATCAGCTATCAGTATTCGAGAGGACATTCGATAGGTCCGAAGTGCAGTCGTCGGGCGTGGAACATCGTTTGGCAGCTTACAAAGTAATTGATTCGATTCGATGTGAACATACCGTTAAATCTGTACCGCAATATGGGGTTTTTTCCTTGCGTTTCAGCTTGATAGCACAACCGACTCCGCATCGTAGGAAGGTCAACATCGGTCAGGAGGTGGCCATTGCGAAGAGCAAGAACGTTGCAGCAGCCACTTCATCCGGGAGAGCGTACCAACGCCGCGGGGAAACCTGTGTCGAATGCAATTCTTTTGTCATTGCCGGATGCCGAGTACCGGCGCGTCCGCCCTCATTTGCACTTTGTAAATTTGCCGCACCACCACAGCCTGCACGAGCCGGGCAGAAAACTAAAATTCGCATATTTCTTGAACAAAGGCATGATCTCACTAGTGTTCGTCGGGCGAGACGGCAAGAGTGTCGAAATCGGCGTGACCGGCAAGGAAGGCTTCACGCCGATTCCCGTTGTTATCGGTCTGAAGAGAAGTCCGCACCGGGCCATGGTTCAGGTGGCGGGCGAAGGCTTCAGGGTCACTGTGGCTGCCTTAGAGAGGATCCTGCCATCTAGCCCCTACTTCCAGGCGACGCTCAATCGCTTCGCGGTGCTGCAAGGACTGCAAGTCGGACAAACTGGTGGCTGTAACCGGCTGCACAACCTGGAACAGCGACTTGCGCGCTGGTTGCTGTTGACCCAGGATCGAGTGGACTCCGGGTCGCTGGAAATTACCCATGACTTTCTCGCGAACATGCTCGGGACCGACCGCCCGAGCGTGAGTTTGGTTGCAAATTCGTTGCAAAAGCAGGGGATCATCCAGTACACGTACGGCGGGGTAAAGATTCTTAATCGCAAAAAGCTGGAACGGGCCGCCTGTGAGTGCTATGAAGTGATTCACCAATTCGATGGTGAATTCGCGCTGCAACTGGATCAACGCAATGGTTTCGGCGCCATGCGCCCTGCTTCATCCAAATAGTCACTTACGTGGGGAGCCGACGAAAGCACATTAAGTCTGCGGCGGTTTTCGGGACCTTGGTTTTTTGGCCTTGGCTTCGAGCGTACTCAAGGTACTGACCTGCGCTTCCAGAGACTCTCTAGCCAGTTCGATGTGCTCTGAGAGGGTCGCCTGCAGTTCTTTCAGGACGCCGTTCGCTTCTGCTTCCGTCTGGGCAGCTTTCGTGCGAGTACAGAGTTCCTCAATTCGAATGTCAGTGTGACGCGGCACTCATTTGTAAGATATCCGACAATGTCGTCCATCGAAATACAGTCATTGCTGTACGCAGCGAATGAGAGGTTCTCCTCCTGTTGCAATGCTAGAATTTCAGTTCCCTTATTTGAGGTCGAATGTCCGCAAACATCCTGGACGGCAATAAGATCGCTGCTGAAATTCGCGCCGAAGCTGCCGGGGAAGTTCGCGCTCTGGCTGCTGCGGGAAAGCGTCCTGGCCTGGCAGTCGTGCTGGTGGGCAACAATCCGGCATCGGAGGTTTATGTTCGCGGCAAGGTGAAAGCTTGCGAGGAAGTAGGGATTTACAGTGAGAAGCACGCGCCTTCCGAGAAGTCATCAACGGAGGCGCTGCTGGAAGTTGTGGCGGATTTGAATCGTCGCGATGAAATAGATGGGATCCTGGTGCAGTTGCCTCTTCCACCGCAAGTGGACTCAAAAACAATTTTGCTGGCTGTCAATCCTGCGAAAGACGTGGATGGATTTCATCCCACCAACGTAGGCTTGCTTTCCACGCAGCGGCCGGGACTGGTTCCATGCACTCCGGCAGGCATTATGGAGATGCTCGAGCGCAGCCGAATCCAAATCGCGGGCGCGGAATCGGTGGTGGTCGGACGAAGTGACATTGTGGGCAAACCAATGGCGATGTTGCTTTTGAATGCCAACGCAACCGTGACGGTTTGTCATTCCAAAACGCGTGACCTGCCGGCTGTGTGCCGTCGCGCTGATATTCTGGTTGCCGCGATCGGACGCGCGGGGATGATCACGAAAGACTTTGTTCGACCGGGTGCGACAGTCATTGACGTCGGTATGAATCGCGTATTTGACCCCGCAGAGTTCTCGCGGCTTTTTGGCGTAAATACAAAGAGAAGGGAAGTATTTCTCAGCAAAGGTTCTGTTCTCATCGGCGACGTGCACCCGGAAGTGGCAGAAGTCGCGGGTGCGATTACACCGGTACCCGGTGGGGTCGGGCCGCTCACAATTGCGATGCTGATGTCGAACACCGTGAAGGCCGCGAAGATGCGAAGAGCGAGTCGGGGCACGGAACGGGCCCGAGCCTAAATTTGAATGCTGCGGAGTATCCATGCTCAAAGTCGGATTAACAGGCGGTATCGCGACGGGAAAATCCCTGGTCGCGCGAATGTTTACCGAACTCGGCGTACACATCATTGACGCCGACAGCATTGGTCACGAACTGATGGCGCCCGGCGAGCCTGTTTATGACGAGATCGTCAAGCGTTTCGGCGCGGAGATTCTGAATTCCGACACAACCGTCAATCGCGCCAAGCTTGCAGAGTTGGCCTTCGATCAAAAGCGCCCTCGCATTTACGAGCTCAATAGTCTTTTGCATCCCGGGATCATTCAGCGATACGAAAAAATTATGCAGGAAATCGCCGCGCGCGAGCCGAATGCAATTGTCATGCTCGAAGCAGCGTTGCTGCTTGAAGCTGGGCTGCGCCGACGCTTCGATCGCATCATTGTGGTGAGCTGTAAGCCGCAGCAACGCATCGAACGCTGGGAAAAGAGATTGCAGGTGGATGCTGAGGCCGCCCGCCGCGAAGTCACGCGGAGAATGATGGCGCAGGCGCCCGACGAAGCCAAGATCCAGGCTGCGGATTACGTCATTGACAACAGCGGCTCAGTCGAAGACACGCGGAAGCAGGTTGAAAAAGTTTTTGCAACGCTTCGCGAACAGGGCAGTCCGGTGGCATCGAAAAGCCGATGACGGGCTAGAGTTCAGCTGGCAGCTCTCAGCTGTCAGCTGTCAGTAAGACTGCCGCCGAGGAGCATCATCTGACGTCCTCTATTCCTCGAACAAATTGTGGTTGGGAGACCTTGAGTACAGTGGCCCAGGATCATTTGCTGAAAGCTGAGAGCCAATGGCTTTCCTTGCGACTCCAGCGCCAGCCGCGTAGCATCTAATTGCCATGCAGGTCAGCACTGCGGTAGCCGAGCTCAGACCCAAACTCGCGTTCAGCGAGATCATGAGCTTTGCCGTTGAAACCTTTTGCAGCAACAAAGTGCGATTCCTCCTCACCGGGTTGGGCATGGTTATCGGCACGGCGTCGTTGATCCTGGTAGTGACGATCGGCCTGACTGGCAAGCAATATGTACTCAATCAAATCCAGGGAATCGGCGCCAACCTCATCTATGCCGAATACGAAGGCGGCGCCCAACGCATAACCAATACCGCTCCCGATCCGCTCACGGTGGACGATATGATCGCGGCGCACGAGCAAGTATCGGGCATTGTTGCTGCATCTCCGGTAGTGCCCCTGGCGGAGCGGATCCCGGTCGGAAACGGCAAGGAGCGGGACATTCAGATACTCGGTGTTTACCCCGAATACCGCGCCGTCCGTAATTTGGTCGTCACCTCGGGTCGGTTTTTCGACCAGCAAGACGAGCAATCGCACACCAAAGTCGGGCTCGTCACCGAGAAGATGGCGCAGGAGATTTATGGCTCGGCGGAAGCTGCAGTGGGGAAGATTGTGAAATTGAGCGGTCTGCCGTTTACCATCATTGGAACTTTTCGCGAGCGCGTAGATACATTCGGCCAGTCGGAAGTCACCACGAACACCTTTCTCATCCCTTACAACGTCGCTCGCTACTTCACCGACATGCCGACAGTAAAACTGATCTATTTCTCAGTCGCTGATCCCTCCATGGTCGAATCGGTCACCGAGCAGGTCAGGCGGGTGATCCAGTCGCGACATCGCGCCGAATCGGTGTACAACGTCACCAACTTGACTCAATTGGTGAGTGTGGCTGAGAAGACGGCCAACGCGCTGACCTTCGTGCTTCTCGCGGTCGCGGCAGTAGTTTTATTGGTCAGCGGAATCGGAATTATGAATATCATGCTGGCCACGGTGAGCGCGCGAATTCGCGAGATTGGAATTCGGAAAGCGCTGGGCGCTACCAAGCGCGAAATTCGCTTCCAATTTCTGTCGGAAGCTATCCTGATTTCCGTAGGTGGGGGCCTGGTCGGAGTAGTGATTGGTCTGGCACTGCCCTATTCCGTCAGGTTCCTGACCCAGTATCGAATTCCCATATCTGGATTATCTGCGATCGTCGCGATCGTGGTTTCATCGCTGGTTGGAATTTTGTTTGGAACCGTGCCCGCCGCGCGGGCAGCGAAATTGGATCCAGTGGAGAGCCTGCGCTACGAGTAGCGCCTAGTAGTTAGTTGGTGGCGGACTGTTTCTGCGCGTGCCCGAAATACTCCCCTGAAAGCAGGTCAATAGCTCAACTCAAGAACAGTCCCAGCGACCAGCCACCAATCACTAACAACTAGCCACTAGAAACAAGAACGCCGGGCTGGCTGGCCCGGCACCTTCCTTGTCATTACATCTGTGGGGAGCGACTCGTTTACGTCTTAGTCCCCGCGGATCTCAAAATCTGCTTAGAAGCCAGACCGGCGGCCACCGCTACATGACCAGCGCCAGTCCCTCGAGCTCCTTTTCAAGCACCGGCAATGCACAACCTGCCATTTCCACACGGCTCACCGCATCATAAGCTGCCTGTGGCGATACCCCATAGCCCCGGCCCATCAGGAAGACCTGAACCAACTCCGCCGCTTCGCGAGAGTCAGCCAGTCCGCCTTGCAGCAGGTCGTTCCGTAGAGCCGTTAATTCCGTTGCCGAAAATCGCTCTCTCATCGTTCTCACCTCCGACCCTGACTGCTCATAACCATTAGACTCAGCAGCTATTACTTTTGTTGCATGCAATTTTTCTGCCGAACTTAGGGTCATCTCGTATATCCGGCCGTGAAAGTCTGCACATTCCTTTAAACCCTTCAAACTCAGCGAAGTTGTTATGGATATCGGCGTATCGACGAGAGGGATGAGCGGCCGGCAGGTGACCTTTGGGGTCTCAAGACTGACACAAAGTGTCAGTTTGGGACGCAACCGTGTATTTGATCTGAGAATGGGGCTTGGGGCGGTCGGCTCTGATAGGTCGGGTCTTCGGGGGATCGCTATCTAGGCAGGATCGGTTGTTGCTTCGTCTATCAGAAGGATGGGAATGTTGTCGCGAACCGGATATACGCGTTTACACTCTCCACACTTCAGGCTCTCACCGTTCTCTTTCTGGACGAGAGGCTTCTTGCAGGCGGGACAAACCAGAATGTCGAGCAGATCCTGGGGAATCATGGAAAGCATTCTACGCCAGTCTGAAGCACCCCTCGTGGCGACGACGAATTTCGCTCAATTCCAGGGATTGACTATGGTTTTTACGGCCAGTTGGAAATGCGACGAATCGCGCGTGACCAAGCTTAAACCATGGGTAACCGCTGTAGCGGCAATTAAGGCGTCCATTGCTTCCATGCGACGTCCGTGAGTTTCGGCCACGGCAGCCAACTTGCCACAAGTATCGGCCACAGTCGGGTCAACGTTTAGAACTCTCTTCTCAAATCGCAGTGGTAGTTCTTCCTCAAGCCACCCCGTCAAACGCCTGCGCCTTTCCCCAGAGGACATTCGTTCAATCCCGTAGCGAAGTTCGACAAGCGTGATTACGCTTAGGAAGACGCGGTCCTCGTCCACGTTGGACAACCACAGAACCACGCCTGGGTTGGGACGCGGTTTGACCCATTCGGACACAACGTTCGTGTCGAGTAGGAAGTTCACAGCTTAGGCTTCCGCACACGACCTGCTAATCTGCCAATCTTCGCGCCGGAATTCCGCAGTGGAGAGGCCGCAAAGAATTCCGCCAAGTTGCCGATTCGTCTGGCCTTGCGCTCCCACTCATCGGCAGCGACAATCACGGCAGCAGTCCGCCCGTGCCGGGTGATCGTTTGTGGGCCTTGCGATTCGGCCTGATCTATGACCTCGCTAAACTTGGCTTTGGCTTCGGCGATGCTCCACTGATGGCTGCTCATGCTTCCGCTCCGTGACGACTATTATGGTCATTATAGTCATAAGTGCTACCCCAGAAGCAAGGTTTAGAGGCAAGGTCGGCGAGAAACCTGATTCCCCAATATCTCATCTCGTCCCTGTGCCCCTGTGTGAAAAGGAAAAAGGTTTGACGACGTCTGCATTGAGCGAGTATATTTCTTAAGCTTTTGAAACAGGTTCGCGCGTCCTCCTCACTCGAGGAAGACAGGGAAGCGGGTGCAATTCCCGCGCTGCCGCGCAACTGTAAGCGAGGACACAGCACCGGGCCACTGGATTTTTCCGGGAAGGCCTGAGGCAAAGCCGAATGAGGGACGGAATGGACGGGCGAGGACGCCCGTTCCTCCACGACTTCTCGTTCTTACTCGCGAGCCAGGAGACCGGCGCGAACTTCATACACCAACCCCTTTCGCGAGTGAAGGAGGAGTGATGCGTTCCTGCTGCCGATTTCTTGCCGTAATCTCTTTGTCGATTTCAGCCCTGGCTTCCGACCTAACCGTCAGAGTCCTGGATCCACATTCCGTCGCGGTTCCTGGCGCACAAGTGGAGCTTTTCGCCGGCGGCTCTGATCGCGCTACCGCCATCTCAATCACAACTGGACAAGGCGCCGTGCATTTTCGGGATGTGCCAACTGGGGAGCTGCGCGTGCGCGTTCTTGCGCCGGGATTCGCTGAACAATCGCGCGCCGTCGTAAACGAAGGTGAAGTCACGATCACCCTGACCTTGGCGGTGGCGACGGAAACTGTGACCGTTTCCGCAACCCGTACCGCGGCCCGCAGCGATGAGTCTGGGGCCTCAATTGAATCATTTAGCGGCGCGGAACTGGATACAATCCGCCCGGTCGCAGCCAACGATGCCCTACGCTTCCTGCCGGGAGCCATTGTTGCCACCAGTGGCCAGCGTGGAGGCCTAGGCTCACTGTTCGTCCGCGGCGGCGACTCCCGTTACAACAAGGTGATCGTGGATGGAGTCCCAGTCAATGACCCCGGCGGCACATTCGATTTTGGCACTCTTCCGCTCTTCGAAGAAGACCGTGTCGAATTTCTGCGCGGCGCGCAAAGCACTCTTTACGGCTCGGACGCGATGACTAGCGTTGTCCAGACGTGGAGCCGTATTGGCAACACGCCACTTCCCGAGCTGCGTTTCGGAGCCGATGCTGGAAACTATGGCACCGAGAACGGATATGCCTCGCTTGCCGGCGCCAACGGCCGATTCGATTACAACGTATTTGGGAACCAGTTCAACACCAGTGGATCGGGATCGAATGACGATTATTCCAATTCGCTGGAAGGGGCGAACCTGGGTGCGAAGCTGAATGATTGGGCTTCCCTGCGTCTGCGGATGCGTCACGACAACAGCGTGAGCGGCGTGCAAAATGAGTGGAACTTCAATGGTACAAACGTCCTCACAATGCACGGGACAACCTACACAGTTCTTCCCGATCTCGACCAGCGGGCCCGGCAGAATAATTTCCTGAGCAGTCTTGAACTGGCGATCAACGGTCCATCACGCCTGCAACAACGGATTGCGGGCTTCGATTACACGTTGCACCGCACGAATATTGATGCCATTCACCAGAACACCAGGCAGTCTCCTTTTGGCGAGGAAGACTTTCAGTTCCACAACGTTAACAATTACAACCGCGCCGGATTTGAATACCAAGCCAATTACGCCGAGCGCAGTTGGGCTATTACCACCGTAGGCTATGAATTTGAGGACGAGAACGGCGCTACTGGAAACCCTCTTTTTCCGAGCCATGGAGTGCGGCGCAACCACGCGCTCTTCGGACAGCAGATGCTCAGTTTCGAGAGAGTGACGTTTATTGCCGGGGGGCGCTTCGTGCATAACGAAAGCTTCGGAAACAAGTTCGTGCCGAGGGCATCGTTGACGCTGCTGGCGCTCAAGGGAGGCCAGGTCTTTACCGGCACGCGGCTCCTCTTCTCGTACGCAACGGGAATCAAGGAGCCGACATTTGCGGAGTCTTTCGGGAATGGCGGCGGATTCCCTACCATCCCGAATCCATTGCTGAAACCTGAGGAGGCCCGCGCTTTCGAAGCAGGCTTTGAGCAGCGGTTTCGTGAGCACTATGCTTTTACAGCTGTCTATTTCAACAATCTGTTTCGCGACAGAATTGATTTCAATTTTCTTGGCTGTGATCCGGTCACGTTCATATGTTCGGGGCAGTACGTCAATATCAATGAATCTATTGCGCATGGTGCTGAAGTCGAAATACACGCGCGGCCTTCTCGTCGGCTATCCGTGGATGCGAGTTACACGTACACTTCAACACAGATATTGAAGGAGCCGTTTACCTTCGATCCGATCCTTTCCGAGGGGCAGCCGTTAATTCGTCGACCCAAGCACGCGGCCACAACACAACTTACTTACCTTGCCCACCGCTGGGGAGCGACGCTGGCCGGTAACTTGGTCGGCCGACGCGCGGATGATGACTTCTTCGGCTTTGGCATCAACCACGCGCCTGCCTACGTACTGGCAAACGCTGGAGGGTGGTATGCAGTGACATCACGCGTTACCGCCTACGTGAATGTCGAAAATCTCTTGAACCAGTATTACAACGAGGTGACAGGCTATCCGGCGCTGGGGGCTAATTTTCGCGCTGGAATACGACTCCGCGTCGGTGGTGAGTAGAGTGCGAGCGGGCGGGCTTGACGGTGACAACCTGCGTTTCGTCCCGAGGTCGTCCATTCCGGCATACACCGGCATAGGCGCGGCCGAGTTCACCCCCAGGTACCGCCGGCGTGCGGCGACAAGTTTTTCCAGGTCCTCACAGGCCAGCGGCTTCTGCTGCCCAAGGACGTGGGTGACCAGGGCGATCTGCGCGAAGTGCTCGACCGTCTCCATTTTCATGTAAGCGGATTGCAAATCCGATCCGTAGGTCACCACCCCATGGTTAGCCATGAGGATGGCGTCGTACTGCGGAATCAAAGGCTCGAGTGTAGCTGCCAGCTCCGGGGTACCCGGCGTTCCGTACGGCGCCAATGGAATCAGGCCCAGGCCGATGACCACTTCGCATACCAACGGCTGGTTCAATGCCATCCCAGCAGCCGCAAATCCAGTTGCCGTACGCGGATGCGCATGGACAATCCCATTGATATCGGGCCGCATGCGATAGATCAGTAGGTGCATGCCGATCTCGCTGGTCACTTGCCGCTTGCCTTTCAGCCTGCGGCCATTCATGTCCACGACCACAAGGTCCGAGGGCGTCATCATGCCTTTCGACATGCCGGTCGGCGTTACCAAAATGCGGCCTTCATCGAGGCGCACGGAAAGATTGCCGTCTGTGGCGGCAATAAAGCCCAAACTGTGCAGCATTGCGCCAAACCGCACAATGTCGCGCCGGAGTTGGTAGTCAGTCGCCATGCCTCTTAGCCCGCGTATAGTACCGCAGTGTGAGCCCAGAAACAATCGGAATTTGGGCCGTAAACAAAACAATTACACTCCACAGGTTTCTATAATTGCAAGGTGCTCGTATCGGAATTCGACTATCCCTTGCCCCCGGAGCTAATCGCCCAGGAGCCGCTGCTGGACCGGTCGGCCGCCCGACTCCTCCACTTGGATAGGAAAACCGGCAGGCTGGAGGACAAGTGTTTCGGCGAATTCCTCGGCTTGCTTCGTCCTGATGACCTGATCGTGTTCAACAACACCCGCGTCTTCCCAGCCCGGCTATACGGACGACGGAGCGGGTCGAGAGCCCAACCTCTGAGCGCTCACAATCCAGCATCTCGAGAGTTTTTGAAAGGGGAAATCGAAGTACTGCTAACCAAACAGGTTTCACAGGAACCGAACGAGTGGGAGTGCCTGGTAAGGCCTGGCAGGAAAATTGGCGTGGGAGAACGGTTGTTCTTTGGGGAACGCAATGAACTTGCAGCCGAGGTTATGGCCAGGGGCGAATTCGGAGAGCGACGCATTCGATTTGGAGCGGTTGCAAATTTCTTCGAGCAAGTCGAAAAACTCGGTCACGTTCCATTGCCTCCCTACATTTCCCGCGAAGACGGTTTCGCAGATCGCGAGAGATACCAAACGGTCTATGCTCAGGTGCGTGGTTCGGTAGCCGCGCCCACTGCTGGTCTGCACTTCACCCCGGAAATCCTCGCCCGCATAAAAGATCGCGGCATTCCGACCGCCGAAATCACGCTCCACGTGGGCTTGGGGACATTCCAGCCGGTGCGTGAGGAAATAGTTGAAGAACACAAGATACACAGCGAGCGTTTCACTATTTCCTCAGTGGCGGCGGAACAAATCAACTCTGCGCTGGAGCAGAAACGCCGCATAGTGGCGATCGGCACCACGACGATTCGCACTTTAGAGTATGCGACAGAGTATTCGACGGCGAGAGACTCTGGAAGAGTGGCGCCAGGAGACGGCGAAGTTGACCTCTTCATCTATCCGGGATTTCAGTTTCGGGTTGTCGGCGCGCTGCTAACCAACTTTCACCTGCCGCAATCCACGCTGCTGATGCTGGTTTGCGCGTTTGCAGGGAAGGACAAAGTGCTCGCTGCTTACAAACATGCCGTGGAGCAGGAATATAGATTCTATTCGTACGGCGATTGCATGTTCATCGAATGAATCCAGCCCGGCTTATACTTGTGGCTATGATCTCGTAAACAGTGAGAACAGCAAAAGGGATTGAGAATTCTCTCCGTATCCCTGTAGTTGAGAGTTTGCTTGCGGAGGTGAAGGTGTGGCAACGCAAATTGTTCCTAAACAATTTTCCATTCAGGATTTCATCTCCGAGCTGCACAAATTTCCTGAAGCGGCATTCAATCACACCGCTGACATTCTTGCCTTCCTCGAACATGCAACCGTCGCGCCTGAGTCGCTGGTCCCTTATGTCTGCTGGGACCGCCAACACTACACCCGCAATCTGATTGACAAGACACCCTTGTACGAGCTCATAGCAATTTGCTGGGAGGTCGGCCAGATCAGCTCCGTTCACAATCATCGCGACCAGAACTGCTGGATGCTGGTGCCAACGGGCCGCCTGCTAGTGGAAAATTTTCATCTCGCGTCGCAGGATTTGGATGCGGGGCGATGTCAGCTGACACCCACAAACACAGTCGAAATGAATCCCATTCGTCCTTGCGCAGTTGATCCCGCTGACCCAGTCCATCGCGTCGTTAATCCAAAACATTTCGCGGAGCGCGCGGTCAGTCTGCACATCTACTCCCGTCCGTTCGACACTTGCGTTGTGTATTCACCCGAGCAGGGCACGTGCGGAGTCATTGGCCTGCATTACACCACGGTGTATGGAAAGCCCGCGTAGCAAGAACATCCGAATTCAGCCAAACAAGATGGCCTGGGTGCCACCCTTCTCGCGTTCTGTGCGAGAGGCTGGGGATTCGACTTCTCTCTTGTGCTCACGAATTCGTATCAAATCATCCGATTTGCCCGCGATCTGGGGTAGTGGGTCAGTTTGGAAGAGCAATCTTGGATCACGTCCGAATTGCCGACCACCCGGAAGCTGATTTCCTCACGGTTTGCTGGGCGGCGGCGACTCCGTTCGTCCAGCCAGTTATCAACTCAGAGGTGCGATCGCGGGAAAGCGCGTCTGTAGGCAGGTTCTCTTGTTCATTCAGACCGGAGAGCATGCATCGGATCGATGCGCGATGCCCGCCAAGCAGGGACGAGACACGCCGCAGTGGAAGAAAGCAGCAACGTTACAATCACCGAGACGAACACGGTCGCATCGAGCGGACTCGTTCCGTAAAGTACAGAACGAATCAGTCGCGTGATGGCAACACTAGTCGCCATTCCTAACGCAAGCCCGACCAGGGCCGGCCGCATTCCGTCCAACAGCATCAGGCTCAGCACCCGTTCCCGCTCTGCACCTAACGCCATGCGAATGCCGATCTCCGGCGTTCGCTGCGTAACCAGGTATGACAGGACACCATAAAGGCCTACCGCGGCCAGCAGCAAAGATAATCCCGCAAAACTCAGTACCAGAGTTGCAGTGAAACTCGAATTTGTGGTGGATTCACCGACAATTTGTTCCATTGTCAGTATGTTCTTGACGGGAAGATCAGGGTCAAGAGAAGCGATTACCTTCTGGATAGGAGTGGCAAGTGACATTACATCCTTTGCGGAGCGCACAACCAGTACGGAATCTGCGGAATTGCCCGGAATGCCTGCTAAGATGGGAAACCACATCATGGGGCGGGCCGGGCGGCCGATCTGATAGCTCGTATTACCCAGGACTCCTATGATCTCGTAATTCTCTCCTTGTGGGGTCCGCCACTCCACACGCAGGTGTTTTCCAATGGGATCTTCTGCAGGGAAAAATTGGTGAACGAGTTCCTGGTTTACGATCACATATTTGTCGTGACCTAGTCGCTCATTCTCAGAAAAGAATCGCCCTCGGATTAGGAGAATCTTCAGTGCAGAGAAATAGTCGGGATCGGCTGTGCGGTATGCGGCAAAGTGGTGTTCTTCAGGTGGCTGAGCCGGATGCTCAGGAATCCAGAATTCGTGATCGCCATAATAGCCATCGCCAGGCACAACGTTTGTAAGTCCGGCCGCCTGTACACCCGGAAGATGACGCACCTTCTCCAGTAACTGTGTGTCGAAATTTACGATCTGTTCGGGTTTAGAGTATTTGTCTCCGCGCAAGAAGTAGTTCATGGTCAGCACGTTCTTTGTTGTGCAGCCCAAGTTAACGCCTCGAAGACGCAGAAAACTCCTGAAGAGCAGGCCCGCAGCGACGAGCAGGACAACCGTCAAAGCAACCTCGCCGGTCAGCAAGGCTTTGCGCAGTGACGTGCGAGACGCACTTCCGCCAATTCCTCGCGAGTTCTCCTGCAAAGCCGAAAGCACAGCACCGCCGCTCGCTGAGAAGGCGGGCAGCAGGCCGGCTAGAACTCCCGCCAACAGTGTGATTCCGAGCGCAAACGCAAGTGCCATGCTGTCGAGGTGAACGCCATAGGCGCGCGGCAGTTCTTCCCAATGAGTGGTCAACCAACGAGTCCCAGCAGTCGCGAATAACAGACCGACGGTTGCTCCACTCAGACAAATCAGCAGGCTCTCCGTGAGTTGCTGCCGAACCAGGCTAAGGCGGCTGCTTCCGAGGGCTGTGCGTATCGCCATTTCTCTCCTGCGAGCAGCCGACCGCGCGACGAGCAGGTTCGAGAGATTGAGACACGCGATGAACAGTAGGCAAACCACCGCTGCTAGGAGTACGTACAGAGGCCTCTTCACTTCTCCGACTATGTCTTCCAGCAGCGCTCTTGCAATGGCACCCTGCTCAACTGGTCCGGTGCCGTTGAAGCGAAGGTAAATCTGATGTTGGACAGCGCTGAGTTCCTGAATGGCGGCAGTCGCATTGACGCCTGCCCTTAGACGCCCTAACACGTAGCCGATATGATCGTAATGGCTCCGCTGGGTCTCACGGGGTATTTCAACTTGCCATGGCACCCATAACTGAATCTTCGGATTCGGATATCGAAACCAGTCAGGAAGGACCCCAATGACCGTGTACAGCTGACCGTTGAGTCGAACTGTATTCCCCAGAAGCGCTGGATTGTGGTTAAAGCGGCGCTCAAAAAAGCGCCAGGAGAGCATCACCGTGCGTGCGGCGCCAGCATTGTCGTCAGCCGGCGTGAAGGACCGCCCCAGCGCTGGACTGATTTCTAGAGCGGAGAACAAATTCCACGAACAGGTGCCCGCGTTGAGGAATTCGGGAAGTTGGCCATCACTGGCGGACATATTGAATCCTGTCCAGCGCCATATGGCCATCTGCTCATAGCCGTGTGAGACGTTCTGCCAATCATAAAAATCGCCCGGGGCCACTATGTTTCCGGAATCCGGTTTTGAGAGATCATCCTGACTGTAGATTGCGACGAGGCGGTCCTGGTGAGGAAACGGCAATGGACTCAATAGAACGGAGTGAATCACGGTGAACAAAGAGACGCTCGCTCCGATGCCGATTGCCATCACCAGAATTGCCACTACAGTGAAGCCCGGCGTCCGCAGAAGAATGCGGGCTGCATATCTAAGATCCCGCCCAAGCCCCTCTAAGGGTGGCAATCCCCTGCGGTCGCGCACCGCTTGGCGGACCTGCTCCACGCCGCCCAATCTGATGAGAGCCTGTCGACGTGCTTCCTCGGGCGTCATACCGGCCCGCAGATTATCGTCGGTATGCATCTGGAGAATGCTTTCGAGCTCATCGGCGAAATCCTGATCCGAACCATGTCCGCCTATGGTGGTTCGGCAGCGCGTCCATAGTCGACGGATCTTACCCATCAGCCCTCCTCAGAAGGCGAGAAGAAGCGGTCCACGATCGCCGTCGTTTCTTGCCATTCGCGTGTCTGACGTTCGAGGTGCTTTCGCCCTGCTCGTGTCAGTTTGTAGAACTTGGCCCTGCGATTGTTATCAGAGACACCCCATTCAGAAGTGATGGCCCCCTCCTGTTCAAGCTTGAGTAGCGCCGGATAGAGAGTGCCGTAATTGAGAGATAGCCGATCGCCGCTGATCTGCTCAATCCGCTTCGCAAGCCCGTATCCGTGCTGCGGCCCCATGGTCGCCAAAGTTTGCAATACCATCAACGATAAAGTTCCCAGCCAAATCTCGCTCTTATCTGCCATGAGACTCCTATTGGAAGCCCATATATAGCAGACCTTCTATGGGATTGCAATATGTCTTCAGGATTATGCAACAAACCTCGGCTACCGCATTTAGTCCCGTCGTGTTGGGCTTAAGTAGTATCGAGTTATCGGGAGAGTCGCCTCGGGGAGTTTCACCCCGAGGCGCTCGCAGAACCGGACAGGACACTCTCGCGTCATCCGGCTCCCATCATGGAGCCACGCTACGTGCCAACTGCCAGTGAGCAAACAACTCTGGACGACGACGCGAGAGGCTCGCGATCCAGTGCCTAGCTTTCCGGAGGTGGGTGCGTAGCTTTTTGTATTTACGCTTGGCCCAAAAGACCAGCTCTCGGTCCAGTTGGCGCGTGATCGAATGGAGCGCCGTGCGGTAGAACCGCCCATAATATTGGAGCCAGCCTCGGATGATGGGATTGTAGAGCCGAGACAGATCTTCGATCGCCTTATCGCTACACGTAGGTAGTTTCCAGCTCCGAATCGTGTTTCGGATCGCCTTCGCTGCTTTGGTGGAAATTGCTGGACTGAAGTTCAGGAAGACCTTGCCAGTGCGACTCTTTGATCTTCGCGGTCGAAACTCGTATCCTAGAAAATCAAATTTCTCATTGGTGTGTCTTCCCTTCCGCAACTCATCCTTGCAATAGACGATCTTCGTCTTCTCCAGATGAAGTTCCAGTCCGCAGTTCCGCAAGCGTTCACCGATGGCCGTCCTCACTTCCTTGGCTTCCCTCTCTGTCCTGCAGTGCACGATGACATCATCGGCGTACCTCTCAAATGGCACATGAGGATAGTTCGCCGCCATCCA
>WNGE01004866.1_pt1 | contig 27741 bp, 25 predicted proteins | sample 5400651 | NCBI WGS metagenome assembly WNGE01 (sample SAMN13153370, study PRJNA577476) | soil metagenome | isolation source: 60 cm soil or saprolite under grassland replicate 2 | place: USA:California | collected 2016-06-15 | reverse complement strand
CCTGCTGCTCTCCACCACGCATTGCTGCGTCGCAGTTGCATTCGGTTACAGGCTGGAGAGCGTTTGCCTGGAGAGGACTTGCACCTCTCTGACTACTCGCGCTTTCAGGCGCACTAGCCCAGCGATTCATCGCTGGGATGGCAAGGACGCGAGATGAAGTCCGTGAAACGGACGACTGAAAACAGCGTTGATCTGGCGGCTACCATTCCAGCCGTCCGCTTCACGGACTTCGATTCTTCCGCTTCTCATCCCAGCAGTGAACTGCTGGGCTACTATCATTCGTCCGCTGCGCGGACTGACAGAATCACTTTTGTGCAAAGCTGAGACACGAGGGGATGCTGGCTTGCGGATTTGATCGAAGAGCAACGCGAAGGCAGGGACGGCGAGACAGAAGTTGATTAGAGGTGCGAATCAAATTTCGCCATCCGCGATTATAGAAATCGCCGCCCTCGTACGATTGGCATCGTCCGAGGGCGTGATTGCTGTTTGTGACACGTCGGTCGTCATGCAAAGCTGCGCATAGAACCAAACGCAACGGTAGCACAAACGTCTTATCCGGTCGCTCGGTAGTAACTACGCACAAGCGTTACAAACTAGCTCTTGCCTGCTCGCGCATGTTGTGCACGGGCGGCGCCAATGGCTGTCTTCACGTCTTTAACTTCTTCGGGCGGAGGCAATACCGCTTTCATACCTAACGATTCGATCCACAACTCTCGCGCCCATCCCGCTGTGTGATAGAGGTGTTCATCCTCTTCCTCTTCCACTTCCTCGTGCGCGGCCTTGAGGACCTTGGCTACATCACCCTTAGCTTTCTTTGCTGCCTCCCCGATCAAGTGCCAGTTAAAGTGATCCTTTGTCTCGGCAAGGACAATTGATTCGGCGGCGACCAGCTGAGCCGCCGCAGGCTCGCCAGCTTCCAGAGCCAACTCCATTGCCTTCACCAATGACTCGCCCGTATGTCGCACGACTTTGCGTCCGGGAGTTTCAGTTTCCGGATCAAGACCGAGTTGTTCGATAACGTCCTGAACGATCTGGACATGGTTACGCGTTTGATCCAGATACTCTTCCCACTCTTCCTTCAATTCGTCGTTAACAACGCAGCGAAGAGCGGTGGTATAGACCTGTACACCGCCTAACTCCGTTTCCAGCGCCTGATACAACAATTCGTGAAGTTGTTCGTCTTTCATGGTCGCCTCCGAGGTATTGATTCTTTGCTTAATTCGATATGTCGGTTACGAGGTCACCAAGCAACTGCGAGGCCAGTTGATTTTTAGGCGATGTGATCAGAAACTGAACAATTTCCAAAGAGTTTATGATTCCGGTAACTCTAAATAAGCTGTACCCTTTTTCGATATCTCCGACTCTCGTTCGTATTATTCCATGACACATAAAGACCGTTTTTGCCTTGTCAATCAGCGACTGTTACAGCACGTAAATTGGCGGCATATCAATTGATCCCATGCGAAACGCAAAGAGAAAATTCCGCAAAGAAGAAGCCCACTCAAATGGGATTCCCGCAAGAGCGGATCTTTAGAATTTGCGATGCATCAGCTGAACGATAAAATAGTGGCCTTTCTTCCTCCCGAATCGATCGAACCGCAAGCAAAAGCACAGCTCATCAATATTTCTGAAATGCCGTTCGTGTTTCATCACGTGGCGGTAATGCCCGACTGTCACCTGGGAAAGGGCGCCACCGTCGGTTCGGTTATCGCCACGAAAGGCGCAATCATTCCGGCGGCAGTTGGGGTAGATGTCGGCTGCGGTATGGTCGCCGTAAAAACAAAGTTCTTCGCCAAAGATCTGCCCGACAATCTGGATAAGGTAAGGACTGGAATCGAACGTCGAATTCCATTAGGCGCAGGTGTGGGAAATAAGAAGTTAACGGATACCGCAATGGAGCGCGTTAGCGAACTCAAATCCGTCGCCACGCAGGATTATGACAAAGTCGATAAGAATTGGACCACTGCCCTCGGCACGCTCGGTTCAGGCAACCATTTCATTGAGATTTGCCTTGATGAGAACGAACAAGTCTGGGTAGCACTGCATTCAGGCTCTCGCGGTATCGGAAACCGACTGGCCACCAAACACATCAAAATTGCGCAGAGGCTAATGGAAGAGGACGCCATTCTCCTTAAGGATAGAGACCTCGCGTTCTTAACCGAAAGCACGCCGGAGTTTGACGCCTATATAACTGATCTATTGTGGGCCCAGGACTTCGCGCGGCTAAATCGTGAAGAGATGATGGACCGAGTGATGAAGGAGTTGTCATACACGTTCTATGACGAAGACGGCCATCAATCGGAAATAGAGGTTGAGCGCATCAACTGTCATCACAACTTTACTCAACAAGAACAACACTTTGGTAATAAGGTTTGGCTCACCCGCAAGGGCGCCATCCAGATGAAGAAAGGTCAGAAAGGCATCATTCCCGGATCGATGGGAACTCAGAGCTACATTGTGTCAGGGTTAGAGAATCCACTTAGCTTTAACTCTGCGCCCCATGGCGCCGGCCGGAAGTTTTCCCGCTCGGAGGCAAAAAGGAGATTCACCATGACCGACCTGGAACAAGCTATGGGAGACATATCGTTCAGACACTCCAAATCATTAATAGATGAAATCCCGATGGCTTACAAAGATATTGATGAAGTCATGGAGAACAGTAAGGAACTTGTGCAGGTTGATCATACGCTGAAGCAAATCGTCAATATCAAGGGCGATTGATATGAGATGAGGGATTTGGCATGGCGACGAGTAAACGAAAACGCTGGTCTCAGCGAGTAACCGAAGAGAGCAACGCACTTGATCTGGAACAAGGAGTTTTTTCTCGCGACAGTCCCAGAAGTATTGCGCGGTCGCTGAAGCGATCGCTGACCACAGTCAGCGACGCAAGAGTGATCCGTTTCGCTCGGCAATGTCCATGCTTACCTTTTACATCAATCGCGCAGGAAAGAATCTTTCGAAAGCCCGGCGTAAGAGGCTGGAAGCCGCTAAGGAAGAGTTGCGCAACTTGTATCGGAAAGCACCACGGAAGGCTCACTGAGATGGCGGGGTCCTTGGCACTGCGGCAATGCCAGAGTCCGTCACAAATATTCAAAGTGCATCACTGCCGGCCTATCGCTACTAGCGTCCTGGTCCACCCTGACGTTAGAATGAATTTTTAAAATCCCTCAATTCGGTTCCGAATGTCGGCCGCGCAGCGCCGCGTTGCAGATGAGCTCGTTAGACGGGCAACCCAGTTATCGTCGGCGGCAAAGGCGAGGTGCAAATTGAAACAGAGCGAAGTACTGTGCCGGAAGGCGCTACGGGTTATCACAGGATTACCACGCAAATTGAAGCCTAAAGATTTTAGGGCAGAATCAACGACATCACATGATAAGGGACTACCCCATTCTTGATCCCCGCGCCGGTAGATCTGCGCGACGAGGATCGTGCGCGCTGGCGATGATGATAAAAACCCCGCAGGCCGGCGCAAGCAAGACGCGCCTGGTGCCGCCGCTTGCGCCGGATGAAGCTGCCGACCTAAGCGTCTGCTTTCTGCGCGACACGGCGGCGAACATCGTGGGCATTACTTCACTGGGCGGCGCTGAGAGTGTTGCGGTATACACGCCGGTTGGCTCGGAGGCAACCTTCAATAACCTGCTGCCGGAAACTTTCATTCTTCTTGCCCAGCGTGGAGAAAGTCTTGGTGAAAGACTTCTTTATGCAACGCAAGACTTGCTCAGCGCCGGCTACGAATCACTGTGCCTGATCAATTCCGATAGCCCAACGCTCCCCTCAGCGCTGGTAAAACAAGCGGTCAATGCACTGGCGCGCGCCGGCGATCGCGTTGTCCTGGGACCGTCGGACGATGGTGGTTACTATCTAATCGGACTGAAGCATGCCCATCGGCATTTGTTCTCCAACGTTGACTGGAGTACCTCGAGAGTGCTCTCTCAGACCATCAAGCGTGCTGCCGAAATCGAGCTGGATATCGAAGTGTTGCCATCATGGTATGACGTGGATGATGGCTTGAGCCTGTCCCATCTCTGTAATGAGCTTTTTTCCTCAAATGGTGAAGGCGTCAAGCGAACTCCCTTAGTCAGCTATAGTGCGGCTTACACGCGCTCTTATTTATCCCGGCTCCTGGAGCGGCAAGGACGCGAACGCATTTGGCCGAATAAGACGGTCGATGAGGCTATGACAGGATGAACAGTTGGCGCGTGATGTTCGCCGGGGGTATCACAAAGTGGGCCAACCCTTTGCTTATAGCATTTGGTTCCGCTTCGTTTTTACTTTATCGAGTCAGCCTGCGAGCTAAGGGCGGTGACGACATTGATTGGTTCATCAAGGTTGCAGTCTGTCAATCAATAATCTATCTGCTTTCGGCATGGATAATCCTACACGCTCGTTCATCGCGCTCAACATTGGTAATAGTCATAGCGTTCGCAGCTCTTTTTCGGCTCAGCATACTTTTCTCTGCTCCGTATCTTTCAGACGATATCTATCGCTATATCTGGGACGGACGAACGCAAGCAGCAGGAATCAATCCCTACCAATACATCCCGGCTGACAAAGCATTGGCGCCACTGCGCGACGAAACTATCTATCCGAAGATTAACCGCCGCGAATATGCCCACACCATCTATCGGCCTGGAGCCGAGATGGTCTACTTTCTGGCAACGCGCGTAAGCGAGCGCGTAACGTGGATGAAAACAGTAATGGTTGGTTTTGAGGTATTCGCGATTTGGGGTTTACTTCAACTACTGGCTTCCTTCAATTTATCCGGCCAACGTGTGCTCATTTTCGCGTGGCATCCGCTGCTCGTCTGGGAAATAGCTGGAAGTGGACATGTCGAGGCTGCAGCCATCGCCTTTATTGTTCTCGCTTTGCTTGCGCGTCGTCGTCGCTGGGACTCTGTCACTGGCGCGGCTTTGGCCGGCGCAACGCTCATCAAATTGTTTCCGATAATCCTGTTGCCCGCGATGTATCGTCGCTGGGGATGGAAAACGCCTGCGACTTTTGTGCTCATAATCACCATTGCTTACTTGCCTTACTTTGGTGTCGGCGCGAAGGCTGTGTTGGGCTTCCTGCCTGCTTACACCTGGGAAGAAGGCTTGCAAAGTGGTGCGCAGTTTTATCTGTTGGGTCTGGCGCGGCGTCTGCTGAGCGAAGATAGTATGCCAACGACTTTCTATTTGATCAAGCGCTTTGGTTCTGGCAACTACATTCACTGCCTTACTCGCGCCACGTTATCCCTGGTACTTTGCCTGGCTCGTAGCTTTTACGTGCTTGCGGCCGCTACCACCTCTTTTTTACTTAACGACGGCTTGCTTTGTCCTCTACAACTTGTGGCACCCCGCAGGCCCCGGTCGACTTCAGCTTCTCGATACCATCATCTATCTGCCGGTCGTTCTGCTCTGCTTGATTCCTTTTTTCAAGCGCCTGGCAAGAAAGCATCGGCGGCTCGACGAACGATCGCCTTTAGCAAATGAACCGGTGTGAAACCATATGCGGGAGCTATATGCTTTGAGGAAATGAAACCAAAAAATGAGACTCGGTAACAAACGCGCTCTGGTCACAGGTGGAGCTGGACTGATTGGTTCACACTTGGCTGATCTGCTCCTCGGCGAGGGTTGGCAGGTGCGTATTTTGGACAATCTTGAACCAAACACACATCGCAATGGCCGGCCGAAGTGGATACCGGAAGCGGCTGAATTTATCGAAGCAGATATTTGCGATCGACTTGCAATTACAGCGGCACTCGAAGGTGTTGATGTAATCTTCCATCAGGCGGCCTATGGTGGTTACATGCCGCAGATCGCTAAGTACGTTCATGTTAACAGCTTCGGCACCGCGCAAATGCTGGAAGTGATACGCGACGAACGACTCCCGGTAAAAAAGATTGTGGTCGCTTCATCGCAGGCCGTTTATCGCGAAGGGGCGGCGAATTGTAAGGAGCATGGTCTGGTCTTTCCGGACGTCCGGCCGGTAGCCCAGCTAGCCGCCGGAGACTTCGAAGTTCACTGCCCAAACTGTAATGCTTTGACAACCCAGGCGCCGACGCCGGAAGTTGCGCCCATTGGAGGTGAAACGGTCTACGCGATCACAAAGGTCGATCAAGAACGTTTAGTTTTGACGTGGGGGAAACAAACGGGTATCCCGACGGTCGCGCTCCGTTATTCCTGCACCTATGGTCCACGGCAATCTCTCTTCAATCCTTATACAGGTGTTATCGCGATCTTTTGCACGCGACTTCTGAACCGTATGCCGCCTGTTGTTTATGAGGATGGCAAGCAGACTCGTGACTTCAGTTTCGTCGAAGACATTGCCCGTGCAAATTTGCTCGCGGCCTCGACTGACAAGCTGGATGGTTTGCCTGTCAACGTCGGCTCCGGACAAGCAACTACGATTGAAGACGTCGCGCGATTGATTTCTGATGCGCTCGGCATTGATATCGAGCCAATTGCGGCGGGCGAGTTTCGTCCGGGCGAAATGCGTCACCTCACATCTGATACAACTCGTATTAGATTGCTCGGCTACCGACCGGAAGTAGATCTGGCAACGGGAATCGGGCGTTATCTCAACTGGATTCGCGAGCAGGGAGACGTGCGCGAATACTTCGGCGCGGCTGAGCGTCTTTTACGTGAGAAAGGCATTGTGCACAAGGTCGTCGCGGCTAAGGCTCAGCATGAATAAATCTACCGCTCGGAGAAAATGAAGGTGGCGGACAAATCTAGTGAGGGCCCTGCGCATAGCTCCGAGCCCGTGGGGAACGCGCGCGTCTCTGTTGTAGTTCCCGCTCTGAATGAAGAAGGCCAAATTGGCACCGTCGTGCGCGCCGTGCCACGAGATATTGCCTCCGAAGTGATAGTTGTGGATAACGGCAGCACTGACCATACGGCCAGGCGGGCACAGGAAGCAGGAGCGCGTGTTGTCGCTGAACCATTGCACGGTTACGGCCGTGCCTGTCGTGCCGGATTGAATGCTGTCGCGGCTGATTGTGAGATTGTTGTCTTCCTGGATGGTGACGGCAGCGACTGCCCGGAGCTGATCGAAAAATTAGTGCGACCAATCGCGGCCGGCACAACTGATTTTGTTATCGGCTCACGCACGCGGGGCGAACGCGAACAAGGCAGCATGAACTTTCAGCAAATCTTTGCTGGACGCGTTGCAGGCTTGCTGCTGCAGCTGCTCTACGGTGTTCGCTACACGGATATGAGTCCTTTTCGCGCGATTCGCCGGAAAGCGCTGGACCAGCTGGGAATGCGCGAAGAGACGTATGGATGGAATCTGGAGATGCAAATGCGGGCCGCACGCGCCGGCTTGCGCATCCTGGAAGTGCCGGTCAATCACCGGCGGCGTGCCGGCGGCGAGTCAAAAGTTTCCGGCAAATTGCGCGGGACGTTTCTTGCCGCGGGACGAATTATGACGACACTTGTACGAGTGGCACTTGAACCCGATCAGGCCCGGAACAATCGAGACGGTTCGGAGAAATCGTGAAACGTCAGTTCCTCAGCTTGACTGAGTGGCGTTCCATTGCCGGTTGGCATATACAGCTTCACAAACGTTTTGCAGAGCAGGCTGATTTTTCATCGAGGTTTCGAAGACAGCGGGCTTTACCACAGTGCCTGCGTGAGTTTCCCCAGGCATCCTCAAATTCTGCGCCGTTAATGCCTGTGAATTGGGGCAAAAAAGTCTCCGAAATGGCGGAACGCTGTTTGCGAGTTGCTGGATTACAATCGACGCTCAAGGTCATTAAGCTCAGGATTATTTGCCATGTTTATCCACGAGATGACCGACCAGGAATGCCGCAACGCCTTACAAAAGGCGAGCGTGGGCAGATTAGGTTGTGCGCGCAACAAGCAGCCGTATGTTGTTCCCGTCTACTTCGCGTTTGATGGAGAACATATTTACGGGTTCACCACGATGGGACAGAAAATCGAATGGATGCGCGCCAACCCAAAGGTCTGCCTGGAGATCGACGAGCAAATCAGCGAGGAAAACTGGACGAGTGTTATTGTCTTTGGACGTTATGAGGAGTTGCCGGATGAACCTCGATATGAAGCAGCGCGAATGAAGGCCCATCAGGTGCTGCGCCGACGTCCGATGTGGTGGGAGCCTGCTTTCATGTCCGATACGCACCGAGACACTTGCCACTCGGTTGTACCGGTCTTCTACCGGATTCACATTGGCCAAATGACCGGACATCGAGCAACGCCGGATATTGTCGAAGCAGCAGACGCTGCTCAGGTGATAGGGAAAGAAGGCTGGGTCGAGAGCGTTCTTCGGCACATCGAGAAGAACAATTAAGAATCACAACATCTTGCGCATAAGCTCCGAAATATAGAAACGCAACTGTTTCTGTTTTCTGTTAGTTTGCAGCTCTGCGCACAATCTCAACCGAACACTTCGCATGGTGGACCACGCTATTCGATACCGAGCCCAATAGAAGTCGATTCCAGGTACCAAGGCCGCGCGAACCCATGATGACAAGATCGGCGTTCCACCTTTCGGCCTCTTCGACGATCACTTGTCTTGGCGATCCTTGAATGACTTCACTGCTGATCTTCAACGACTTGTCATCAGTTGCTTGCAGCTTCGTCAAAGCGTTTTGAATGACGCGATCTGCGGCTTCACGAACTGATTTGTCCAGGCTCTCGAAGTACTCTGATGAGGCTGCCCAGGGCTCCATCCCCACTATAATCGGCGTTTCCACCGCCGTGATGACCTTCACCTCGCTTTTCGGCGGCCATGGCCGGCGAACGACATCCTCAACTGCCGCGTCGCTGTAAGCCGAGCCGTCAACTGCTAATAAGATTTTCATTACACACTCCTTCGGCTAAACCGCTTTGACTATCGACGCAGTCGCCACGGCTTTATCAACGCCGGAGACCCCAGCAAACTTCAGCCTTCCGGATTGCATGAAGTATGCCAGCTTTTGCTCGATACTTCACCGGCTTTGTAGAGCGCATCGGTCGATAAACTGCGAAGTTTCCCCCAGCCGGTAGTGTCCTAAAGCTGTGTTGCCGCGAAAGAGGTAGCTTTGTCAAACTCGATGTTTCTGATTAACACCTCGCTTCAGCGAGGTGAAGAAGGCTTGGGAAGAATCTCAGAAGCCGTTTTAACGGCTTCTGGTCAAAAACCGTTAAAGCGGTTCCCTGATCATACACGGCTCGTGATCACCTCGCTGAAGCGAGGTGTTAATTAGATGTCACTGATTCAGAGCTGACGCCGCGGCTCCTTGAACTCTTTGATGCAGTAGCAACAAAACTTTAGGACACTACCCGCAGCCGTGCGAGTTTTGACAGCAACCGCAACTGGAAGTTCAGCGACCACAGGCGAGTTTGATTGGCTGTTGTGAATGTTTCAGGGTGAATTCCTTCAGGCCTACACGTTGCTCTTTTGAACGCAGGTGGCTGTTGGCTTGTAGACACAAATCCGGATTGCTACCCTCATCGTCATTTCTTTGCAACTTTTCGCGGTCTATATTCCACTATTGGCGCGGATTCTCGGCATGGTTCGTCCAACGGAAATCGATTGGCTTGTTGTATTACTTTGTTAGGTGGCGCCAATCCTGATCGTCGAGACTACAAAAGCGGTCGTCCGCTGGAAGTTGCCGACGATCGATGGCCAGGCAATGGAAGCCAGAGGTTAGGAGCGTATGAAGGAACAAGTCAACCAGGCACGGTGGATAGGGGTCCTGGCTGCCACGGCAATCGCGCTCTATCTTTGCTGGTTGATGTTGCGCCCGTTTATCACCGTGCTGGAATGGGCGGCGGTGCTGGTTATTGTTTTCTATCCCATCCATAAGCGCCTGGCTCAGAAGATCGAACGCCGTGGCTTGAGCGCACTGCTGTCATCGCTGCTGGTCGTAGTCATACTCGTCCTTCCCCTGACCTTCCTTACGATGGCCCTGGTAAACGAATTGTCGAGCACGGCCCGAAATCTGCCCGCGCATGTTGCTCAATTGATGGATCCGGAGGCGCCAATAACCGGAAGGGTATCGAAATGGATCCACGATCACGTCGCCGTAGACACGGCGCGTTCGCAGGAGTTCGTTATCGAACAATTGAAAGCTGCCGGCGCAGTCTTACTTGGACAGTCTCTGGGCCTGGTGGGAAACATACTCAGCGCCATCGTAAAAGTATTCTTCGTCATCATCACGATGTATTACCTGTTCCGCGACGGTGACAAGATTGTGCGCGCGCTGCCTGGAGCCCTGCCTCTTGATCATGAGCAAAGCGCCGCCATTATCTCGCGCACGAGCCAGGTGGTCAGCGCCAGTGTTTATGGAGTGGTGACGATTGCCATGCTTCAGGGAGTGCTGGGCGGATTGGCTTTTTGGATTTTGGGGGTGCCCTCCCCAATTTTATGGGGTGCAGTATTGGCCCTCGTCTGCATGATTCCCATTGCCGGTTCGTTTTTCGTTTGGCTCCCGGCGTCCATCTACTTGATGCTGACAGGTCACTGGACCAAAGCTGTTCTGCTCATTCTTTGGGGCGCGCTTGTTATCAGCACAATCGACAACTTCCTGCGGCCGAAGTTGATCAAGAATCAAACAAAGTTACACGAGCTTTTCGTCTTCTTCTCGGTCCTGGGGGGTATGAGTGTCTTTGGATTGCTGGGAATCGTACTCGGGCCGGTTGTGCTCGCCATCGCTCTCGGTCTGCTCAACACATTCAAACTCGACAAGGTCAAAGCTGAGAAAGCGCAGCATTCGGCGTAACATCCGGTATTTAATGAATCTAACTTGCTATTGCGGCAGCGAGGTGCCGGTCTGCGGACTCGCGGTCGGAAGTGAGAACAGCGCGACGCAGACGAGAAGAATCCAGCGGAGTCCTCTGCTTACGCCTCTTGTCATTGCGCCAAGGTTTTGTGTTGTATCGTTCACGCTGTTAGTAGTCTGCTCAGAAAGCGGCGGTGGTGCTGGAGGCTCAACTTTAGATCTGCGCTCTTCGAATTCGAACAACATGCCACCGCGACTTCTGACCAGCGCGTTGTTGATCACCGCCGCAATTAGACTTGCAAGAACGCTCCTAGCCACCATTTAAGGATGTCAGCAACCTACCAAGCTATAAATCTCAAACTCAGGTATTCATTTGGTGATTAGAAGTGGGGAATTAACGTTATAGTTAAAAAGCAAAGCTTTATCGCCCCTCACTTGAAAAATGAATTGTTCTGTTCCCTTGCCTTCGCTGTATTCAACGTCATAGGTAAGAGTAATAACGGTTCCTGTGGGCGTAGCATTCACGTGCCAATTGGTCTGATTCGCGTTCTTCACCGTGCCGAGCTTCCGATGAACTGCCTCGAACAAAGCAACAGTATCGGCTTCGCTTGTGGATTCCCGAAAACCTTCATCAGATTGAACATATATCTCATGATACTGGCCGGCATTAAATTGATTGTGAAACTGATCGACTGCATGTTCGCCCATTTCCTTACCTTTGGTTAGCGAGCACGAACTAACTGCAAATTGCAGCGCCACAATGAAAGCCAAAAGTATTGTCTGTCTAATCTTAATTCTCAAAAGGAACCTCCATTATCCAAACAGAATAACGTTAGAGCCGACCAACCGTCGGCCATTAAAAACAACGTCGAATCAAAAAGGCCGCCTTATTCACCGCCTCAGATGTTTAGAGATTTTGCAATTGGGAAACTGCTGCCATCGAAAGTTCAGGAACACACCAATCATGAGCAGAACAAAACTAGAAGGCATTAGCAGCTCATAGACCAACTGTTCTCGCCTGGTGAGATAAACCAATATATCCTTGGATAATCTTGTGGCATAGAGTCTTCCTTCTGTCGGCTGCGGTTCAGCGGGGCGATTTTCGCGGTAATAAGCATCAAGACAGATCACCAAGGCAAGGAAGGTAAGCCCCAGCGCAACGCACCCTACGATGACAAACTTCTTCGCGCTGATACGGCGGAGTGCGATCACAGGTTCTCCGTTTTTGATCTCATAAAAATATCATTTCAGCGACTCGGCCTTCAAATCAACAAAGGAATTAAGCATTATTTCAGCCTCAATGCGAATTCCTTCCTGCCAAACCCAATGGGGCGCCCGGTGGATACGGGGGGAGCACACACTGGGCATATGGCAGGAAAAGTGTCTGGGTTCCCTGTGGGGATCAACCACTCGTCTTCCCTCGCTAGTTCGAACAGAAACGCGAGAACCGAGAACTTTGTTCCCTTCGCCAAGCAGTTCTTGTCCAACACGATCTTCCGCGACTCTGCCTTGCTCCGCGTTGACTTTAATCTGTTGGGCCGACGTCGATTGTCCCGCAATGGAAATCGGGGCGCCAGTGAGAATCTCATTGGCGCTCAACATATTCGATAAAGCCTGCAACGCTTCATTTACCACCCCTCTCAGGGCCTCTATAAGGCTATCGGTATCGTCACCCGGGCTATTCTTGTCGAGTCCAAAGGGATCTCGGTAGCTAATCGGATTATTGTCGACATACCTGTATAGATTGATTCCACCCAGTAAGCCGATTGGATCCTCAGAGACGAATCGCTGCAGTGAGGGTGAATAGTATCTAGCGCGATAGTAATAGAGGCCGTGCCGTCATTTTCCCGGCCTGTGTACTGTGATGTAGTGCCGTTTGAGCTTCCACTAGTTGTGGTCTTGCCAAAGGGCTCATAGGTGTATTGTGTCTGCACGTGCCGGTGGAATCGGTCAGCGCGAGCGTACCCCCAAGGCCGTCAAACAGCGGACTCCAGGCCCCGGCCGTGTCAGTACGAGTAAATACCTCGTCCAGCGCTCCGGCGAGAATGTTCGCGCTTGGCGAGCCTCCCGACTGCTCTTGGACCAGATTCGCTCCATCGTACAGATAGGTGAGCGTGGCTCCGTTGACACCAACTTTGGCATCCATATCGTAAACGGCAGAGGGAAGAATGCGGAGGAAAACCAGTATCTGCGTATTTCTTCGAGGAACGATTGTGGAAAAACCCGCTCCACTGTGTTACATCAGTGAAAAACATTCGAGCCAGAATCGCGGGATCTCGGGCATGGAGCTTGCCCTCCAGTAAAAGGAGCATTCGTGGCAATGTCCAGAAGGGTTTCAGCCTTTGAAGCAGAATTATTTGTTAGGGAGATTTGCGAGCTAGGCAGCCTGAGCTTTGGAGAGCGATTCAAGCGCAAGGTGTGCGGCGCGCTCGCCCACGGCAATCATTCGATCGACGGCCGCGGCCCCGGGAACGTAACCGTTAGCCGGAACTTCGGGATGAATGTGAATGTCTGTGTGCGCCAGCGCGAATCGATAATGAGAAGGATAAACGTGAGCTATCCGAGATGGAGAACAACCCAACGAACGCATCAGCGAACTCCATTCCCATACATCGGAGGCAATAACGACCTCGGCGTCCAACTCGCGGCAGACATGAGCTGGCAGCACACAGGAGAAGCCGCCGTCTTTGAGTTGTAAGCCCTCGCGAATCACGGGCCGACGGAGTAGACGCAAGGCGCAACTCGCGCTTATCGCTGATGGCAATGGTCCACTCGTAATCGTTACCGGTTTATTTGATGGCACCGCTGTTGCCACTGCGGCAAAACGAGTTTCAAGATGTTCGAATGTTGGCGGCAAATGTTTTGCGGAGAATTGCTCCAGCGTTTTTCCGTGTAATAAACGAGGCCAGAATACAGACCGAGCCATGTCAGCCATTTCGCGCCAGTCCATTCCGGCCGCCAGTGCAGCACCAATGATGCTGCCTACACTTGTGCCCGCTGCCACCGCAGGCTTAATGCCGCATTCATGCAAGGCCTTGATCACGCCGATGTGCGCAAGCCCGCGCACGGCGCCCCCACTGAGGGCGAGGCCAACGCGTTTGGATTGAAGTGTGTCGAGAACGTTTGCCATGTCGCGCAATTATCACATTCAACAGCCGGAAACAGGAACCGGCGACGAAACCGCCCGTGATCGACTCGCGTTTATTTCCGACCTACTGGCAACTTCTCAAAAGCCAACGGACAAGAATCGCGGTCGAAATGCTTTGACGCGCACTCTCGACACGGCGTTTGCTTTGGTGCGCAAATATCTACCACCACTTCACTGGCTATTTGCGGCCATGACCGCCTCGCTCCTGTTTCTGTACGTGCAATTGGTCGTTGTGACCGCCCGCCTTATTAGCACTTGCAGCCAGGACTGGCCGCAGGTGCCAACGCCGAGCGTCCTGGCATTGTGGCACGGCGACGCGCCTTCGCTGCTGGTAGCATTTGCCAAACGTCGCCCGCATGTCAAAACGATAATTATGATTGCGCGGGATCCTCGCGGCGACTACCTGGCGATGCTCTGCCGTTTGATTGGCCTCGGCGTTGTCCGCGGAGACAGCGAGAAGGGTGGCTGGGATGCGCTGTTGCAACTCGCGGATGAGTTGATGGACGGCGCCTGCGTGATTATAACCGCGGATGGCGGGGGACCGGCGCGTGAAGCGAAGGTCGGCGCAGTTGCCTTGGCCTCGGCTGCAGGTGTGCCGCTGATACCGTTGGCCGCTAATTGCTATCCGGCAATTGAAGAACACCACAAATGGGATAAGGCTCGCAATCCTCTACCCTTCAGTTCCATAACGATCTCAATTGGGCCGCCCCGCACGTTTGATTTCGTTGCAGACGCCTCTTCCGTTGAAGAGGCGCGAGCTTGGCTCGAGAAAACACTCAATACCCTCCAGGTCCAGTCAGGGGGAGTCATTTGAAGACCAGCTAACGGTAATCAGGGTCTCTCAGAGAGTCCTCCTCCGCATTTCATCGAGCATCTGCTGAATTTGTTCTTTCAGCACCCTCGTTACATCTTTGTAAGTGGTGTCTTCATCCGCCTCAGCTGCAGCAATTTTCCGCGCGTCGATCGGTTCGCCGAAACTTATCTTTACCTTTGCCAAACGGAAACGCCACGACTTGCGCGGCCAGATGCGAAAAGTGCCGTCCAACGCCACGGGCACAATCGGTATGTTTAATTCTGTACCCAGAATTGCCGCCCCGTTTTTGAACTCGTGCAGTTGACCATCAAACGACCGTTGGCCCTCGGGGTAAATATTCAAAATTTTGCCAGCCCGAAGCCCCGCGGCGCCGGCGCGCATCGCACGCAACAGTTGCACGTCCGGGTCGAGGGGTACGACGTTAATCAGACGTGCGAGTTGGGCCATGGCGGCGTTTCCAAAGTACATGCTCGCACCGACATGAAAAATGTTTTTGAGCACCTGGCGCGGATAGGTGGAGCATACCAGGAACGGATCTATGAAGCTTTGATGATTTGGACAGATTAAATACGGCGGTTTGAGTTGCGTCAGAACTTCTCCGCCCTTTACTTCCATACGAAACAAAAGACGCGCCAAAAAATAGATGAGCCGCTGTGCAATATATGCAAGTAGTGCGAACCCCGGTCTTGGCCTGAGAAGTTGCGCCACTTCCGGCAATTCCTCAGATGTTCCCGCCAATACATTGCGCCACTGGAATTCCAGGCCGGCAGGGCCTGATGGTCGTGAACCACCGCCGATCTTTGTGTTGGCTAACTTAACCAACTCGCCAACTGTCTGAGCGATGGACACTTCTTCCGGCGTGAGTTCGATGCCCAGGCTCTGTTCGACACTGGCAAAGCATTCCGCGCGCGCAAGCGAGTCAAGACCCAGGTCAATTTCAAAGTTCATCTGCGGATGAATTAACTCGATATCGCGCACGTGCTGTTTTACAGACGCTGCCACAGCGCGACCTGCTGGGGAATCCATTAATTCTCGATCTGCCTCACTACTGGTTATGGCCTTCGACTCTCGTCCGTTGCCTTCTCGTTCCCTTAGCGCTTCTAGTTGGGTTCGCAACTCGAACCGCCGAATTTTGCGTGTAGTCGTGCGCGGTAAGGGTTCAGCACGGAGGACAAAATCATGTACGCGCTGGTATTCGGGCAGTTCACGACCGAGATTTTCCAACTCCCAAACAACCCACTCGCGTGCATTTCCGATTTGCTGAGTTTTGAGGTATTCGAAGTTCGGCACAACGACACCACAGAGTTTTTCTGCCCCCTTAAACTGACTTGATTCATCCTTTACGCCAAGCACGCAGACCTCGCTCACAAACGGCGAATGTTCGTAATGTGCTTCCACATCTTCCGGGAAGACGTTCTTGCCGGACGGCAATTTGATCACATCCTTCTTTCGCCCGACGATGTAGAGATGTCCCTGTCTATCAAACCGTCCCAGGTCACCAGAACGAAACCATCCATCGCTGGTGAATACTTCGCGGTTGGCTTCAGGATCGCGGTAGTAGCCCGACATCACCACTGGTCCACGAATCAACACCTCGCCGATTCCTTCTTCACTGGGTTCGTCGATCCTTACCTCGACACCATTCAGCGGTGTGCCTACCGAACCGATCTTGTTGTCCTCAAAACGTGTGACCGTCGCCGCGCCGCTGGTCTCTGTCAGTCCATAGCCTTGCAAGATCGTAAAACCTAAGCGATGAAAATCCCTGGCTACGTTTTCGTCAAAGCTGGCCCCACCGGAAATTGCAAGCCTTAGTTTCCCACCAAAGGATTGGTGAATGGGCTTGAAGAATAACCGACCTGCATTTAAACCAAGCCAATCTCGTAACAGACCGTTGAGAACAAGCATCAGGCGAAACAGAATTCTGACTGGCGCCGGTCGGGCGTGCACTGCATCAAATATCTTTTTGTGAAAGAGGTACCAGAGGCGCGGCACTCCGACTAACGCCGTCGCTCCGCCTTCCTTTAAGCCTCGTTCAATCCCTGCGCTGGTCAACTCGGCGAGGTAAACAACACGCGCGCCTATGATTGTGGAAAGCCATAGATTTACGATCTGCGAGTAGGCGTGAAACAGCGGCAGCAGACTAAGAATCACCTCCCGGTCGCTGATACGCATTACTTCCTGGACCTTGGTGCTCTCGGCGTAGATATTTCCGTGACTGAGCGGCACAGCCTTTGGTGTTCCGGTTGTTCCCGAGGTGTAGATCAGGACGGCCAGATCTTCCGGCTCAGCAGGTGGCGGAGTGTCAATGAATTCCTTCGGTGTCGGTGTCTGGGCCCACTCTTCAAAAGCAGCAAGGCCATTCGGGCGTGCGAATGGACGGAGGGCGATCGCACGGATGTTGCTGCCCATCTGTTCGCAAGCGGCGTGAAATTTATCCACTGAATCGGGTGAGACAAATGCAAGCTTCGCTTCCGATCCTTTAAGAAAGGCAGCGAGTGCTTGCGTAGTCGCGCTCGGATCCATTGGTGCGACTACCGCACCTCGGTAAATAATGCCGAGGTAAGCAATGGCCCAATTGGGGTGATTCTCGCCGATGAGCGCCACCCGATCGCCGAAAGCAATTTTCTCCTGACTGAGGCGGTAAGCAATACTGCGCACCTGTGCGAGCATGGAACCGAAGGTGATGGTGGCTTTCCCCTCGGGCTCGAGCACCATCATCGCTACTTTGTCAGGGCGAATGGCGGCCGCTGCAATGAGTCGTTCGCAGAACGTCTCTGGTCGTATCGGTGCTTCCACGGATATTCACTAAGTGCTGCTCAGTTAAATCCAGCTAATCGGCGCAGCAAAATCACCCAGCTCCTGAGTTATCTCATGCAGAATAGAATTTCCGGTCCGACGTAGATATTAACGCAGCATTCGGCTTCGACCAGTATGCAATCAATCAGGTTGTCCCTGTAGCTTCAGCAAACAGGTCGCACCAGGACCGCCGGCGGAAGTGAGCACTGGCTTTGACCTTCCTGCCTTCGCAGAGGGTTTACGTCATTGGGCCAACGAAGTAAGGCCGCATCATCTCGTTGTCCTCATGCTCGAGGATATGACAGTGCCAGACATACAGCCCCGCAAGATCGAACAAGGCCTTGATCCTGGTGATTTCCCCCGGATAAGCGACGACCGTGTCCTTTAAACCGCTCTCCCAACTTTCCGGTGATCTCGCAAATCCTTCGAACGGCTGGCGATTCACAACTTGAAACTGCACTTCGTGGATATGAATCGGGTGGGCATCCTCAGTGAAATTGTAAATTTCCCATACTTCCGTTGCGCCCAGAGCCGGGTTCTCCGTGATAGGACTGTCCCACGTTTGATGCACCGGCTCGCCTTCATTGTCCAGTGTACCCAACAAAGCCGCTCGCGGCCCAACATCGGATAACAGTGCTGACCCCTCTTCGTTGAGCGACACCTGTCGCGTGTTCGTGGCATCGCCGAGCCCCACAAGCGCAGGTAGCCCCAGGAGATTGGGTGGCGTGCTGGTATCGGCGGTGGTCAGCGAGACTACCCTGAACTGCATCACCTGGCCAGTCGTCTCCTGGTCAGCACTTAAGAAATCTATATCCGGCAGGCCCCCACCGAACGGTTCGTCAGGACCGATGTTCTGCAAGATGATTTCCGTTCCGGGAGCGAAACCTGAAAAGTCTACGATGACGTCCGCCCGTTCTGCCGGCGACATTAGGAGTTGGGCAAGTTCGACCGGGGCGGGCAGGAAGCCGCCATCCGTGCCGATCTGCCAGAAGCTCAGATTTGGATCGCTAAACTTTAGGATCAGGAAGCGCGAGTTGCACCCATTCAGGAAGCGGAAGCGATAACGACGCGGCTCGACTTCCAGAAATGGCCAGGTGCGGCCGTTAACGACCATCACCTTGCCGAAGAACTCAGGGTTCCAAATTGGCGAGATATCGCTGTCTGGAATGTATGGTCCTTTGAACCGATCAAAAAACCTGCGACTATCGGGATAAAAGAGCGAGCCATCTTTATTGAAGGATCGATCCTGGATCGCGATAGGAATCTCGTAATACTTCAGACCTGGTGCGTCGCCCAATGCCGGTGCGGGCCCGGGCAGCGTACCGCTGACTGCATCGTCCGGACCACCGCGCAGCAGGTAAAAGCCCGCCGGCCCGGCATAAACGTTCAACCGAGTCATGCCTAACGTATGATCGTGATACCAAAGTGTGCCCGCTCGTTGGTCGTTGGCATACTGGAATACGGAGGTGCCGGCCTGCCAGGGGACGCCCCACTGATTGAGGAATTGGGTTCTGAACGAATCATATCTGGTGCCTTCAACGGCAAAGCCTGCGGGAATATTGTTTGCCGCGGGCAAATACCACGCTTCGGCAAAGCCGTCGCTCTCCTGAGTGCTGTGTCCCCCGTGGAGGTGCGTTACGATCGGCACTGGACCTGTATAGGCATCCGGCGTGGTGGCGAAGGTAGGCCGCATGTCCCGGCCGGCGGCGCCTCCCGGCGGGTTGGCCCAATGAAGGGTCGGATCCACCGGCAGGAGGTGTGGGAGGAAATTGCCCGTAAACGGATCTTTCAGGTCATTGATCCACCTGACCCGCGCAGGCCTGCTCCAGTTGGCTTCGATCGTGAAAGCTGGATAATTGAACGTACCAGGGTGGTTGGCCGAACCGTAACTCCACACGGTTGTCTGCGGCAAAGGTGGCGGTAGGATTTGTTGTTGGAACTGGCGAACCGCGATCTCGTAATAGTCGACTGGACCGCCAACATTCAATTCGCTCGTTCGGGGCATAGCTGGCGGAACGATTAGCGGCATCTGATATTTCGAGATTTTCTTGAGGTTCAACGTACCGCCAGGTTTGTTGGCCAGGACAAGTGGTGGCCCAAACCGGCTACACAAAAACACCCCAGTGGATGCCGTCGCGCTGAGCTTAATGAATCTTCGTCGCGTAATCATATGTTTCTCCTTCTCTCGTCCAACGTCTGAGCGCGAGACGCGGTCATCTCAGCTTTCTTATGGTCTAACCTCGACGAGGGCCACACTGGTGCAGTGCGAGGATTTAGGTAGCTTCAAGCCAAAATCTTGACCTGCTCGAGTTTGACTTCAAGATGTGCAATGTGTATTCCGCGGAGGATGATCTGTGTGCCAATTTGCATTCTCTTATAATTGGGACCTTTCTCGTCTGACCGACAATGGAGGATGTAACGCCACGAGCGTTCGCTGCGCCAAATTACCCACAATATTGCGTAAAAAAGAGATCAAGCCCACCGTCATCGAGGTTAAGAGTCTCAACCCACATCGCTTTGCATGTTTCCCGAAAGCAGCGGAATCTGGGTGGCCCAGGGGTGTTGTCGATATGGAGGTTTTCTTTCGTCGTCAATACGGTTGATCGAGCGGAGCTTTGAAAAAGCTTGCAAGCCTGTTCCAATGATCGGTGTGAAGGGATAGGATGCTCTCAACAGATATCTTCAAGACATTCAAGATTAAACATGACCACGCTGGGAAGACTGCGTCGTTTGCTAATGGCGCAGGGGTCTGCCGATTCTGCGGTGATATCCAGTGATTTGAAAGGAGACGGGCTTGCAACTTGAGATTCTCAATTGCCTGAAACGCGCGCTTGAAGAAGACATTGGCACCGGCGACCTGACGACAAACAGCATCGTGCCGGCAGACGCCGCACTTCGCGGGCAGATCATCGCAAAGCAAGCAGGCATTGTGGCGGGACTTGATATCGCCGAGGCCGCAGCCCGCGCCTTACTAGCTGGAGAGCGCACAGCGCTCAATTTCCTCGGCCGCATGTCTGGCATTGCTACATTGACGCGCAAGTTCGTCAATGTAGTTTCAGGTACAAATGCGATTATTCTGGACACGCGAAAAACTGCTCCGGGGCTGCGAGCGATCGACAAGCTGGCGGTTCAGCGCGGTGGTGGCCAGAATCACAGACGTGGTTTATTTGACATGATTCTGATCAAGGACAACCACATAGATTATGCCGGTTCGTTGGCAGAGGCTGTTTGTCGGGTGCGCGACTCCGGGACTAAACTGGAGATGGAAGTTGAAGCACGCACTCCAGCGGATGTTCGGCAGGCCCTTGATCTCGGTGTTGAGCGAATCCTTCTCGACAACATGCCAGTCGAGATGATGCGCGAAGCGGTGAAACTAAATGCCGGCCAGGCAAAGCTGGAAGCCTCCGGAAACGTCACTCTGGAGAATGTCCGGGCGATCGCCGAGACTGGTGTCGACTACATCTCTGTTGGCGCGCTCACACACTCGCCGCGAGTCTTTGATGTGAGTTTTAAATGGATACCGTAGAAAACCCAGCAGCTGAAAAAATCGTCTAAGATAGAAACGCGTTAGTAGCAAACAAAAGATGATTACTGAAACGACAACAAGCGGAATGTACCAGAAGATGAGGGAGATTCTGGCCGATACGGTGCCGGATTTTGAGTTGCGCTTAAAGGCCGAGCTGGCGGCAAAGATAAATCGCCTGAAGCAGCAAAAGAACGCGGTGATTCTGGGACACAATTATATGGAGCCGGCGCTCTATCACTCAATTCCCGACTTCGCAGGCGACTCGCTCGATCTGAGTCGTAAAGCGGCGGAGACTGACAAAGATATTATTGTGTTTTGCGGTGTCCGATTCATGGCCGAAACAGCGAAGATCCTGAGTCCGACAAAGCAAGTGCTGGTACCATCTCAAAAGGCCGGTTGCTCGCTCGCCGCCAGTATCACTGCGGCGGACGTGCGCGAGTTAAAGAAAAGGTTTCCGGGAGTTCCGGTAGTTACTTACATCAACACTTATGCCGATGTAAAAGCCGAATCGGATGTGTGTTGCACCTCGTCAAATGCCGCGGCGGTAGTCGAGTCATTAGATAGCGAAACTGTCATTTTTATTCCCGATGAGTATCTGGCTCGAAATGTTGCGCGGGAAACCGGAAGACACATAATCTTTCCCACGCGCGAATCCGCGAAAAACTTTTCGACTGAGCTCGATTATCAGATGATCGGCTGGCCCGGTCGCTGCGAGGTGCATGAAAAGTTCACCGTCGAGGATATAAGAAACGTCCGCAAACAGTTTCCCGATGTTGTGATTCTGGCGCATCCCGAGTGCAATCCGGACGTGGTCGAGGCATCGGACTTTTCGGGAAGCACGAACGCATTGATCAAATACGTCGAGCGCACCGGTGCTCCGCGTTACCTGTTGCTCACAGAGTGCTCGATGGGCGATAACATCGCGGCCGCTAACCCCGAGAAGGACATGTTGCGCCTTTGCAGCGTCCGCTGCCCACACATGAATCAGATCACGCTGGAAGACACGCTGGAAGCTTTACAGAAGAATCAATACGTGATCGAGATCGACGAAGAGATTCGCCAGAGAGCGTTTCGTTCAGTCGAACGTATGCTCGCGATCGGTTGAGTGTCACTGGCCGAACGCAGTTTCACGAACCGTCTCAACTTCCTGATTCTTGAACTGAATATCGTAGAGTTGTGAATAGAGGCCGCCGCGCGCAAGCAACTCCTGATGCTTTCCGGCTTCGACGATCTTTCCTTCAGCGAGCACATAAATCACGTCAGCCTTGCGAACTGTTGCCAACCGGTGCGCGATGACGATCGCGGTCTTGTCTTTCATCAAACGCTCCAGCGCTTCGAATACAAGCTGTTCCGACGCGGCGTCCAGGCCGGTGGAAGGCTCGTCCAGCAACAGAATAGGAGTGTCGTGGATGATTGCGCGCGCGATGGCGATCCTCTGGCGCTGGCCACCGGAAAGCGTCTCGCCACGTTCACCGATCACTGTGTCATAGCCGCGCGGCATTCGCTCGATGAATTCGTGAGCGTTGGCGAGCTTGGCGGCGCGAATGATCTCTCCGCGTGTCGCTTCGGGCTCTCCATACGCGATGTTCTGCCAGACGGGCGCGCGGAACAGAATCGTCTCCTGCAGAACAAAGCTGATTTGCTGCCGCAGCGATTTGAGAGTGAAGCGACGAATATCCTCACCATCGATCTTGACTGAGCCCGATAGTGGATCATAGAAGCGCGCGATGAGACCCATCAAGGTTGTCTTGCCGCCACCCGTCGGACCGACCAACGCGACAAACTGGCATGGTTCGATCTTTAAACTCAGATTGTTCAGAACCCGCCGGTCATCGACATAGCCGAAATCGACATTTTCAAATTCAACCTGGCCCGCAAACGTGGGCGCTGCTCGCGCACCAGGTAGATCCCGCACCTGGCTTTCAGTGCCTAGCACTTCCCTGATGCGTTCGAATCCAACAGCCGCTTTTGAAAGCGTGTCCGTCATCTTCGACAGGTCGCGCATCGGCTTGTACATCTTGCCAAGGTATAGAATAAAAACCAGCAGCGCACCCGAGGTGAGTTCCCCTTGAAGCACCAAACGGACGCCGTACCACAGCACGATGCAGGTGCCGATTGCCACCAGAATATCGACTAAAGGAGACAGCTTCGCTTTGATGCTGCGCGCTCTGAGCGCCATGTCAACGCTCTCCAGGCTCTCTTTATCGAGTCGCTGTTCTTCATAGTCCTCGCGAGCGAAGGCCTTAACTACCCTCACCGAAGTCAGCGACTCCTGCACTACGGAAGCGATCTCGCTCTCTTTCTTCTTAACCTCGCGCGCAGCCTGCTTGATGCGTCGAGTAAAACTGTAAACGACAACGAAAAGAACGGGAGCAATCGACAGCGCGACAAATGTGAACTTCCAGTTGAGGTAGAGCATAACGGCGAGCATGCCCATTAACGTCAACACGTTGACAACTATTCCGAGGAGCGCTGAAGAGACGAAATCCTGCACCGCATCGATGTCGCTCGTAACTCTAACCAGCAAGTCACCGGTCTTTTGTTTTTCGTAATACGAAAGCGAAAGACGCTGAATGTGATGATAGAGCGTGTGTCTGAGGTCATGCATCACGTGCTGACCCACGTTCGTCGTCAGGTATTTTTCGACGTAGCTGCTGATGGCTCCAATGATCGCGATCGACACGACGGCCAAAACTGCGAACTCCAGAATCGCAAGCTTATCCTGACCGACAGTGGCATCTACGAAGCGCGCCAGGCCATTGGACATTCGCTTTGACCCGATTACATTGTCGAAGATGATTTTCAGCGGCCAGGGTTCGAGAAGGTCCGCCGCGCTTTCGGCGAGCAGCGCGACAAAAGCGATTGCTATAAGACGCCAATATGGCCGCAGCAAACGCGTTATTCTGATCATTCCCTGCGCTGAAGATCCGCGGTCGTGCTCACGGCCCAGGAGTCCTGATGCCGGGATCGATATATTTCTTTGCAGATGCTCACGCTCGACAGACATGCCAGTCCTCCGAATTGAATCTAGCAACCTTGATGCCGATAACGCCTGTACGGTTTTCTGGAGGTGAGTTGCCTACCCTGGGATTCAGCCTATGGACACTTGCGCAGATCGAGCGTAGAGGTGCTGTTGTCTGACACTTTGAAGGATTAAATCCGGTACTCAGTTGTTTGGTCGCTAATGAACGGCGTTTTATAAATTTCGTGATAATGATGCAACGTTCATCTGGTCGAATTCGGCCAGGCTCATAGCGCGGAGGAGACGAAATGATTTATCGAACATTGGGCAGCACCGGCGAGCAGGTCTCAGCGATCGGAGTAGGCGGCTGGCATCTAAGCCTGAAGCACGTCGACGAGCAGTTGGCAATTCGCCTTGTTCGTTCGGCCATCGATCGAGGCATTAACTTCCTCGACAACTCATGGGACTACAATGACGGTGCGAGTGAGTTACGCATGGGCAAAGCACTTCGCAACGGTTACCGCGCTCGTTCCTTTGTGATGACCAAGATTGATGGGCGCTCCAAAAAGGAGGCTACCAAACAACTCGACGAATCACTGCGGCGTCTCGGCGTCGACTACATCGATTTGGTCCAGCATCATGAAATCATCCGGTTTGAAGATCCGGACCGTGTCTTTGATGACCAGGGAGCGAACGCCGCGCTCGTTGCGGCACGTACCGAAGGAAAGATTCGCTATATCGGATTCACAGGTCACAAAGATCCGCGCATACACCTCTACATGCTCGAGGTAGCTAAAGAGAATGGCTTCAAGTTTGACACGGTTCAAATGCCTTTGAACGTTATGGACGCGCATTATCGGAGCTTTGAGAAAATGGTTGTCCCCGAATTGGTAAACCTCGGGATAGGCATCCTGGGAATGAAGTGCATGGCAAATGGCATTCTCTTGAAGTCGAAGACTGTAAGTCCAATTGAGTGTTTGCACTATGCGCTTAGCCTTCCCACGTCAGTGGTTATCACAGGCATGGACAGCACGGAAATCCTTGACCAGGCGTTCACAGCGGTTGAATCGTTTCATCCCCTCAGCAATGATGAGCTGGATGCGTTGCTTGCGAGGACCCGTGCGGCTGCAGCGAAAGGTCACTTCGAGCCGTTTAAGACATCCTCACTTTTTGATGGCACCGCCGAGAACCCGCAGTGGCTCGGTGAGGAGCCGCAAGCACTTCAGGAGTTAATGCCTGCGTAGGTTATTTTTCCAATAACTCGCACAGCGATCTGAATCATGAAACGAGTCGGAGGCGTTGCCACAACTCCGTAAACCCGCGATCAGATCGCAAGCGGTCCAACTTGGGGTCAACCTTCAACATCACGAGCCCCTCATCGCGTTCTTCATACGCCTTCTCCAACCAATGGAAAGGGTGGGCTGTTCTGGTGTATGTGTTCGATGTGGCATCCTCTTCTCTACTGGTGTTTAATGACCTGAAGATGAAAGCCTGGACTTTGGACACACCCACTCCCGTTACCGAGCGTCCGCTCCACCTTCGCGAGATGCCAGTACCGAGTCCTGCTGACGACGAACTGTTGTTGCGCGTTCATGCTTGCGGCATTTGCCGCACCGATCTGCATGTTGTCGAAGGCGAGTTGCCTGTTCGCCGCTCCCCTTTGATCCCCGGTCATCAAATTGTCGGACGTGTCGCCGCTCTCGGATCGCGGGTCACGGATTTTGCAATTGGAGATCGAGTGGGCGTCGCCTGGCTCAACCGCACCTGTGGCGTATGCGAGTTTTGCCTTGCCGGCCGAGAAAACCTTTGCGAGCAGGCCAGGTTCACCGGTTGGACTGTAGACGGTGGTTATGCAGAATACGCTGCCGCCCCCGCCGCCTTCACCTACCGCTTGCCGGACCGCTTTGATGATATTCAGGCCGCGCCACTTCTCTGCGCCGGCATCATCGGTTATCGCTGCTTGCGTCTCACCGGAATCACTGAGAATGAATGGAAAGGTGCACGGCTCGGCCTGTATGGCTTCGGGGCTGCGGGACATGTCTGTATTCAACTGGCCCGCGCGCGTGGAGCGGAGGTCTACGTTTGTACTCGCGATCGTGAACGGCATCAAGCGCTGGCTCGCGAACTCGGCGCCACGTGGGTTGGCGATGCCCAGGATAAACCGCCTGTGAAGCTTCAGGCTTCGATTATTTTCGCGCCGGCTGGTGAACTTGTTCCCGTTGCGCTTGCGGCCCTTCTCAAAGGAGGCAGCGTGGTTTTAGGCGGCATTCACATGAGCTCGATACCATCCTTCGATTATTCGCTTATCTACGGTGAGCGAGTGGTCCGCAGCGTCGCCAACAACACGCGAGACGATGGCACTGAGTTTTTCCTTGAGGCGTCGCGCCTCCCCGTCCGCACACATACGCAAACCTTCTCATTCGATCAAGCGAATGAGGCACTCATCGCTCTTAAGAACGATTCGATTAGGGGAGCCGCAGTACTTGTAACAGCTTAAGAGCTCGGATTGACACGCGTTAGCTGTGGCACCAAAAATCACAAACTAAAGGAAGCTCTGATCAACTCTGATCCCACAACCGCGAAGCGGTTGCCGCACACAGCCCAGGATTGCTGCTCTTTGCAGCTACCCTGGGAAAGGCATCGCGAAAGATGGTAACCCCAACGGGGTTGAGTCGGGTTCTTGGATAAACAGTCTTCTCGCTTACACTTTGGAAGCTACAGTATTACTGCTCTCGAAACCTAAGTTGCTCAGAAATCCTGTCACAACCCCGTTGGGGTTACGGCCGTTGCATTAATCTGTTCCCAGGGTAGCCGCGAAGCGCGTCAACCCTGGGCTATTCTCCGTAACCGCTTCGCGGTAGGTGCTGTCGCTCGGAACAACAAAAATCAGCCCGCAAATACTGCGGTCTTTCTCCCTCCGATTGGGAAACTTTTCGCAGCATCAGGTCTCCAACTCCTCCTTTTGCTAAGGAAAATAGAAGAATTGTATCGGCACGTGCGTTGCCATTCCTTAGTAGATTATAGGAGGGTCATGCCAATTCTCGCGGGTCAAGGCCCAGAAGATGCAGACAGCTGAGAGGAGACATCATGAAAAGCTTTCTATTGTTCATCGCACTTCTTTTTGCCGTAACTCTGAGCAGCAGTTCGGCCCCCTCGGTTACCAATGCCGCCAATACCACAAAGAAGGAGCAGGCGGTGATGAATTTCGATCAGCCGGTTGAATTGTTGGGCGTAACGCTGAAAGGTGAATACCTGTTCGTCCATGATGACCAGACGATGGCGCACGGACAAGCATGCACGTTCGTCTATAAAGGTCTCGCCGAAGTACCCAAAAACCTCGTCGTTTCTTTTCACTGCTTGCCGGCGGCGCGCGGCAAAGTTGCTCATTTTACAGTGCGGACCGTGCTGACTGCCCCGGGACAATACGAACTACGAGAGTTTCAGTTTGCCGGCAGCACCGAAGCCCATCTGGTGCCCTTTAGTCAACCAATAGCGCACTTAAACATCGCGCCATAGGATTAATCGAAGGAGACACCTGGTTTTTCGATTTCATCAGCGCCTCGCGTTAGCGAGACCGGGGCGTTCGATGAGATTTAGTTTTGTCGAGTGCGTACGCCGAACTGAAGCAAGCGTAAGAAGTTGCCGGCGGGAGGGATCGCGGTAGGACTGCCAGTTACCCGACAGCCCCCGCACAGATCCCGGCGTGCAGTTTTCCCGCACCGGGCTCTTCGGTGATACTCGCCTCCGCAGGAAGGCCTACCGATAGACAGGTGTGGCCCGCGCAGCGATA
>WNGE01005118.1_pt1 | contig 27744 bp, 27 predicted proteins | sample 5400651 | NCBI WGS metagenome assembly WNGE01 (sample SAMN13153370, study PRJNA577476) | soil metagenome | isolation source: 60 cm soil or saprolite under grassland replicate 2 | place: USA:California | collected 2016-06-15 | reverse complement strand
TTCCCTACGAGGAAGTGCCCAAGGCAAAATATACGAAGTGGTCCGACACGCATTCGCTGTTTATCGATCAATTGAAGTTACGCTCAGAAGAGCGCATCAAGAACGATCCTGAATTTCACTACGTGATGGAGGACATCGAGCGGCTGCGTCACAAGCTCGACGATAACCGAATTTCACTGAACGAAGATTTTCGGAAAAAGGAACTCGCCGACGATAAGCTGCGCAAAGAAATGCGTTCGAAAGAGCGTCTGGCGCGGAACCAGGAAGAACCGCGCATCTATCGTCTGACGCTCGACACGGTGGACAAGCCGAATCTCCAGTTGATCATGTATCCCGGAAAACTGGCCGAGGCGAAGAAGAACGGAATAGCCCCGAAAGTGGACTCTGAAGCCGCCCCGGATGCGGATACGGATTTAATCCCCGATGCAGGCGGAGACGGTACGAAAGAACCTGCCATCGATCCCGCTCGGGATGAGGCATTGAATATCCTGGCCGATCTTGTCGATCTTTCGCGTGGACCCAAGACAGCCAGCGCGAACGTCGATAAGTCGCCCGCGCAGCGACCTTAATATCTAGCTAATTCATCGCCACCAAAATGGCGGCGGTGGCGCAGGACGCGGATCAAAAGGCGAGCCAATGCGCGGGTCTGCAAATCGATCGCCGCCTCTTTGAAACCTGGATCCCGCCTGGCTCCAACAACGGCTGGTGGGCGTTCTGGTGGGCGTTCTGCCAATAACAGTGACTGGAGTTCCTACACTGACGGAATTGAAAAACGCAATTGCATATTCCTGGGGCATGCGAACACAGCCGTGCGAGGCAGGGTAGCCCGGTAGGATTCCAGCGTGCATTCCGTCCGCTCCGCTGAACCGCATAAAGTAATGCATCGGTGCCGGGACAAATTTTCCGCCCCGAGGAACCGGCATGTCCGCATCCGCGTCGGCCACGGTGGTGTTTCCGCGCGCATCGACAATTTTGCCATACATGCTGGAGTAATGAGTTTGTTCCTTCTCGAGAATCTCGAAGACCCCCGTTTTGGTGAGATGCCCGTAACGTCCGCTCGAGATCGGCGATGCTAACACCGGCCGCCCGTTGTTGAGCAGGTACGCCATCTGCTCCTGCAAATCGATTTCGACTGAGGTTTCCGCCAGGAGTGACGCGGCTCCGCAGATAAAAATTGGCAGCAAGACCCCGATTCTCACCAAGCGTTAAACCCGCCCAATCCGAGAAAGTCGCAACACGCGCTGTAATCTCCGGGGAGCACAGGCTGCCAGCCTGTAGCATTTGGCCGCTGGCCAAATGCAGTTTACGCGTTGCGCAAACTCCTGGCGCAAATGTAGTGCGAGAATAAATCGGTTCGCGGCAAGCTGCCTCGAACTACAGGCCAGCGGCCTGTGCTCCCCAGATTGCGACTACACCGCGATGGGGGCCTTGATCGATTGGATGCGGGTCGTAGCCGACGACTTCCGCGCTTAATAGCATTTGGAAACGACGGCCCGGCTTTTTTGTTATTCCGATCTCGACATTCGCCTGCCAGTGCTCGCGAGCGAAAAATATGCAACACTCTTCCGCGAGCGCCATCTGTGGTGCTAAAAGCCAACGCGGCGTCCGGCAGCCGCCGGACGCCGTGTTAATAGAGAAGTCGCTTTGGTTGTTCCCCTAATGGCGGAACCTCACTGTCACCTCGTTAGAGCAGGTCTGGGTGCCAGCTTCACACACCATATAGGTGTAGGGAGCCCGGCCAGTATCGCCGGTGGAATCGACATAGGAACCATCATTCGCCGTTCTCACGATCGGCATGCCATCGCGGTAAATGTCGATGTTGGTTGAGGTCGCCCCGCTCCAGGTGAGACGCACCGTATTTATTCCTCCCACCTTGCGCCCCGCGGCGCTGAGCGTGATAGGTGCAGGTGTTGGCGTTGGCGTGGGTGTCGGACCCGCTGCAGCGGCGCAGTATCTGCCGCCGGTGTTCAAAGGGCTCCCAAGGATGTTCCCGCCCCAGACGATCATTTCACTGCCGGTCCACACTGCCGTGTGAAAACCTCGGCCATCGGGCGCGTTTGTGGTGCTGGTGGCGGTCCAACTATCCGTGCTAGGATTGTACCTCCCGCCCGTGTTAGTACCAGGTTGAGGTAGCCCGCCCCAGACGGTCATTTCACTGCCGTTCCCGACCGCTGTGTGAAAGTATCGTGCAGTTGGCGCGTTGGTGGTGCTGGTGGCTGTCCAACTGTCGGTGGTAGGATTGTATCTTCCACCACTGTTCAAAACGTTGCTGCCGTCATATCCGCCCCAGACGATCATTTCGCTGTCGATCAAGACGGCAGTGTGGTAGCCCCGCGCGGAAGGCGCATTAGTGGTGCTGGTGGCTATCCAGCTGTCTGTGCTCGGATCGTATCTTCCGCCGGTGTTTAAGTACGTGTTACCATATCCGCCCCAGACAATCATTTCACTGCCGGTCCACACTGCCGTGTGATCAAATCGGGCAGTGGGCGCGTTGGTCAGGCTCGTAGCTGTCCAACTATCGGTGATGGGGTTGTACCTCCCGCCCGTGTTAAAATTGCTGCAGCAGTCACCTCCGCCCCAGACGATCATTCACTGCCGGTCCACACTGCCGTGTGATCAATTCACTGCCGGTCCACACTGCCGTGTGATCAAATCGGGCAGTGGGCGCGTTGGTCAGGCTCGTAGCTGTCCAGCTATCCGTGCTGGGATTGTACCGTCCGCCGCTGTTAAGATAGGGGGAGTATCCGCCCCAAACGATCATTTCGCTGCCGGTCCAGACCGCCGTATGCCCTCGTCGGGCATCGGGGGCGTTGGTGCCGGGCATCGGGGGCGTTGGTGAGCGTGGTTGGAGTCCACGTGTCATCGATGCAGCCACCCGACGGACTAGCTATTACAGGAAGCGTGTAGTTCGCACTGCTCACTGCCGCCATTGTCACTGGTGCTTGCGTTTCGGCTTTAGCCAGCCACGATCGCAACGGCTTGTTTAGCCACGCAACTCTGATCGGTTTTTCGTCCTGATCCTGCAACTGAGTGACTAAACGTTCGGCCAAGACCGGTCTGGCCAGACACTCGGCGATGACAAAGGGATCATTCCCGAGCGCTGCAAAGATTTCGCGTAACACCTCGGGCTGCTTGGTGTGACTGGCCATGCGCTCCAGCTCGTTTTGCAATTGGTTAGCAGTAATCGGCCTTTGCCAGTCATCCTCCAGCGCCTGCGAGTTGCCCAGATACTCTGCGACTTTCTTTTCAAGCTGTGCCTGAGACATGACCGCCTCGAGCGATGGCTTGGGATCAGGGCGCTCTTTCGGCCAAATGCGGTGACGCCAGTAAACGTTTTCGATTGCCCGCTGGTATGCGACGCGATCCGCGAAGCTTAAGGTTGGATTGCTTCGGGTCGCAAACGCGGCCACCGATGCGGCGCTCGGGTATGCATTCGCGCCGAAGGCGGCGTTATCCTGCGGAGGGAGAGTCTTGGGAGGTTGCTCAGGTAGATTGATCGCCGAGCAGAGGGCGACAATCACACACGAAAAGAGCAGCGCGGCCGTGCTGCCGCGAAGAATGTAAGCGCTAAGTTTGCTTTTCGTTTTCATAGTTACACTTCAGTTTTGCGACGCGAGCCCTGGTCGCGATTGACCCTGCGGAAAGAAGGGTCAGGTGGAGCTCTCGGAAGACGCCTAACGAACTTGACGCGCGCTCATCGTGCCCCTTTTTCGCCTGCCATGACAAGACAAATTTGACATGGCTCAGGAGCTGGCTCCGCGTCTGGCAGATTTTCTCCGGGAGCCGCAGGGCGAATGTCATTTGAGCTGGAAAGTTGCGTTGCCTACAACTTGATTGTTGATCAGGATATCGACGCGGTACGTGCCTGCCCCGAGCGCGTTTGAATACAGGTTGTAGTGATACTGGCAGCCCTCGATTCTAAAGTTTGAGCCGGTGTCCGACGCGCCGCTATAGACCGACTCGTTAACCTGCCCGGTTGCGCCACCAGCCGTTCGGGTCACTGCGATGGTGGCCGGCGACAAGTCGCAAGTCGAATTGCCATCGCAAGTGAGGCTAAACTTCACCGGAACGACTCCGCGCCTGACGTTAAAGATGCTTGTCCCGTCAGCATTGATCGGCGGTTGTACCTGCGCAGCACACGCTGGCGTCGGGGTTGGAGTCGGTCCGCAAGACAGAGACGGCTCAACCAGCATCCCGGAGTTGATAAGGAAGTTATCGTATACCACGCTTCCTGGTTGGCCAGGGCCGCCGATCGCCATGGTCACGATCACAGGTTCGCTGAACGCCTCGAGCGAGAAGTGTTCGATCCCATTGAAGTACGTAGTGATCTGACTTCCAACCCTGACGATTCGGAAAGTACCTGAAGTGGCGGAGTTGGGCGAGCCTGTTTCGCTTATCTCGCCGTTCACCGAACCGCCGCTCTGGACAAAGTCCCCGTCTGGCGTGCGAAGCCTCTTAATGCTCAACTGGTTGCCTAAATACCCCTCACTGGCGTCTTGATACAGGTAGAAAAAGGCTTGGGTAGCGGCGTCGTATGCCCCCGTTGAAGTCTCTGAAGTCAACCTGAATGTCGAAGTCCCCTGCGAGCTTCCTCCTCATAGCGACCCCTACCCCGCCTGCCATTGTTTCCCGGAGTAAAGCACCAGTTCGCTGGCTCGAACCCGTCGGTCGTCAGGTAGAGCGCGTCGTTCTGTGTGACACTCCCCCCAATAATCGGAGAACTAACTTCCCACTTGTCCGTGTCCAAGAGGGTCCCATCGAAGGTGTCGCTCTGGGCATGGGTGCGAGACGCCGTTCCGATGAGAATCAAGGCGGCAACGGCTGCGAGATTACGAGTTGCGGTTTTAACCGCGGGGTAAATCATATGGATTATTGTTTTCATGTGTTTCTTTCCTTTCATTTCTTGCTGTTCACTCGTTCCTTCCGAAAATTTTGTGCCGCGTTACAAAGAAAGTTTCGTTGGGAAATCTTTGTTTAACCGCGGATCACACGGACATCACGGATGCAAGAGTCGGAGGCACGACGGAAAAACTGAAGCAAACGAAAAAGCGGAGGAATGCTTTCCTTGACGCGACCCATAAATATGGGCGAGGGTAACTCGTGAAAACAACACTCGAAATTCCGGAACCGCTTTTTCGCAAGGCAAAGGCCACAGCGGCGCGTCAGGGCTGCACGCTCAAGCAGCTTGTGCAAGAGGCGCTATCGGAGAAGATCGCGCGGCTGGATGGCGCCACCAGACAGCAAAAGCCCTGGATGATATTGGCGGGCGAGCTAAAGCATCTGCGTAGTGAAAACCGCCGAATCGAGCGGGTCATCGAGGCAGAGTTCGAGAACGTCGAACCAGAAGACCGGCTATGATCCTCGACACAAACGCGCTCTCCGCATTTGCAGATGGCGTCCCTTTAGTTGTACAACAGATCGCCGCTGCCGATGAGCTTCACATTCCGGTCATCGTCCTCGGAGAGTATCGCTTCGGGATCGCGACGTCTCGCCGACGCCGGGAGTATGAACGCTGGCTGGCGCGTGGCCGTTCATTTTGGAACGTGCTACCCCTTGTCGAAGAGACGGCCACGCATTACGCGTCGATTCGGCAACAACTAAAGAGCGCCGGGGCCCCCTTGCCTGCCAACGATGTTTGGATCGCCGCCCTCGCGCGACAGCACGATCTGCCAATCCTGAGTCGTGACGTTCACTTTGACGTGGTCACGGGTGTTACTCGACTCTCGTGGCTATAACTTGATCCGTTTTATCCGTGCTCGCCACGCCGTAGCCTCGCGCGTAGGCGGGTGATCCGTCGCCTGCCACACCGGCTGCCATACCGGATCTCGCCCAGATTTCTGTCTTAAAGAAAACGGCTAGACACGAATTTCACTAATTCACACCAATTGATCAGCCCATTCGTGATAATTCGTGCAATTCGTGTCTTTACGGCTGCTTTTCCTCGCAGAGCTTTTGGAAAGCGGGATCGCCGCGCAAAGGATCCCAGTAAGGGTCGAGCCTGAGAAGGGCCGGCGTAAGGCCGTTGGGGCATAGCAATCGCTATAATAGGGTGTTTGTAACAGCTGGGTGAGAGTTGAGATCGCACGACCGTTCTCGCCGAAGTTTGCCTGAATGAACGCCAAGTTCTCTTCGAGGTCAGGTCCGTTCACCGCGTCTTTAACACGGGGCAGAAGCATGATTGCACGTTCGGCTTGCTTTGTCGCCAGATCTTTGTTCCCAAGAATGGCATAGCTTAGGGATAGCAATCCCGCCAACGTAGAGTCGTCTGGTTCATTTGTGCAGAGCGGCTCCAGCGTGTCGCGTGCCTGTTCCGCAGCGACTTTCGCGCCGGCACTATCACCGGCAAAGCGTCGACTAAAAGCCAGCATGATTTGGGCGTAGCCCCTGTCGATCTCGGAAGCAAAGTGGAATTGAGCCAGTTGGACCTCCAGTAATCGAATGGCCTCAGCGTAATTTCGCTCAAGTCACAACTGAGTAATCTTGATTTGGAAGGTGGCCTCAGTGTCCTCATCAGGAGTCTGCTTGTCTATTTCTGATAACAACGCGGCGGCATCTTGCAGGTTACCTTGGGCGTGATAGATGCTTGCCTTTCCCGCCATGATTTCTGGATCGTTCGGCGTAAGGTCCAGCGCTCGATCATAAAGCTTTAGCGCGGTCGAGAATTGCCGAAGCATGGCGTAATTCCCTGCGGCTAGCATGATTAACTCAATATTACGTGGGTCCAGGGCGAGGGCTTGCTCGAAGTAGGCAACGCTTTGATCCCAGCGTCCCTCGCGTCGGGCAACTCGGGCGAGGGCCCTCGGTACCTCGCTGCTGCTGGGCAACATCTTGCTGACGCGACCGGAACGTCGTTTTAGCGAGCCCGTAATCACCAAGCACCCAGGATTGATAGTAACCCAGGGCGAGCAGAGTTTCAGGCGAGTTCGGTTCGAGTTTTTGTGCATTCTCCAAAGCACGTTTCGCTGCATCGCGCCGAGTCGGCGGGGTAGTGTCTTCGCTGCTAAAGTAGAGAAGGGCGTTTGCGCGGGAAAGCTGTGCCCAAGCAATCGCAAAATTGGGGTCAAGCTGCACCGCCCGTTCAAAAAAAGCAGCGGATTTCCATGCGAGATGGGAGGAGGGGCGGGCCAGGCCGCCCAGATACGCATCGTAAGCCTCCGGATTGTTTGTTGGTTTAATGGCTAAGGCTTGCTTCTCGCGACCGGTTAGGTTCGCCCGCAACGACTCCGCTATGCGCTTGGCGATCTCACTCTCGACAGTAAGGATGTCAGTCAACTTCCGGTCGTAGGTGTCGGCCCACAGATGCGCATCGGTTTGCGCGTTAATCAACTGCACATTAACCCGCACCTGATCTGCTGCTTTTTGCACGCTACCCTCAAGAATATTCGCTACGCCAAGCTGCTTGGCGATCTCTGCGAGATTGCGAGGTTTGCTCTGATAAGGTTGCGTGGAAGTGCGCGAAATTACTTTCAAATCCGCGATGCTGGCCAGTCGCGTCAGGATCTCCTCCTGGATTCCATCAGCAAAGTAGGCGTTATCCGGATCGGGACTGAGGTTTTCAAATGGAAGTACCGCCACGCTTTTCTCGGGGATCGCGGATGGCGTCGCCTTTGTTGAATGGAATTCGCGGACAGCAACGATTGTCGCCAGGGCAACAATTACTGCGGCAAACGCGACCCGCGCTGCGGTTTTGCCGCGGCCGGTAATCGAAGCGCGAATGGCCTGCAATCTCGCGCTGAGCTCGCGCGCGCCTGCGGGGCGCGCTGCCGGTTCAATCGCCAGCATTGACACGAGCAATGAAACAAAACGGCGAGGAACGCGCGCAGCCTCGAGCTGGTCGATTGGCAACGGCTTTGATCGGCGCGCATCGCGAATTTCCTCGATGGTTCGGCCGCTGAAAAGCATGTGACCGGTCAGCAAGAACCAAAGCGTGGCACCTAACGAGTAAATGTCCGAGCGCACATCGACAGGCGCGTTGGTAAATTGTTCCGGACTCGCAAATGCCGGTGTGCCGACGAATCCGCCGTGCGTGAGCGCCATCGCGTTCGTTTTCTCCGCCACCGCTTTGGCGACACCGAAATCGATCACCTTGACTGTAGGAATCGATTGCTGGGCGGTCCGTTCCCGGCGCGCACGGAGTGCTCGCCCTACCTTGGGTTCGTCGGCTTCGCCCGCGTTGCGTCGAGCACGGCGACCCAGCGCCGTGGCTACAACCCCGCGCACGTTGCCGCTGTAGCCGCTTCGCTCTATCGAGGCGCGGGCCGTCTCGTTATTGCGGGCAACGAGCATCAGGTTGCCGGGCTTTAAATCACGATGGACCAGGCCGCGCTCTTCCGCTGCCTCCAACGCCGCGGTCACTTGCAGGGCGATGTCGATCGTTGTGAGAACATCGAGCGGCCCCAAACGGCGAACGCGTTCTTCGAGCGTTTCGCCCTCGACCAATTCCATAGCATAAAAGAATTGGCCGGTTTCCTCGCGAACGCCGAACTGGTACACGGTCGCCACGTTAGGATGTCGCAACGCCGCCGCCGCGCGCGCTTCGCGCATAAAGCGCTCCCGCGCTTCCGCGCTGTGCGACCCGCGTTCGGTGTTGATGATTTTAAGCGCGACGGGACGATCCAGTGCTTTATCGATCGCGCGATAAGTGACTCCCATCGCGCCATGGCCGAGCTCCCATGCACCGCCATCCGCATGATGCTCGATCGTGTAAGCACCCAACTGATCCGGCGCCGAAGCAAATGCGGTATCACTCTGCTCTGTCTCAGCATCCAAACCGGTAGCAATCAAACAGGCGATGCAACCCAGATCGCCTGCGGAAGTCGTCTCAATAGGCGAGCCGCATGTTTCGCAAACACGGGCGTCTTTGGTAATCGCGGCCATTGCGGTTCCTCTCTATGCAATCATTGCCTGGCGGAGATAACGCAGCTCTTCATCCACGTCTTGCGGGTCGACCACTGTGCCGCTGACTTCTTCTCGCAGAATCGCCCGATACCGCGTACGCAAACGTGTCACGTCAACGCGTAAATGTGCGGCGGTGCGTCCGAGTCGGTTTGCTAATTCGTCGTACGGAATGGCCGTGGACTCGCCTGCACTTAGGCGAGACTTTAGCTCTTCAAACAGCGCGCCTTTGCCCCCAAGCTCGTATTCCTGCCCAAGGCGATCGAGCGCTTGTCGAGCGAGTGATGCCGCCCATTCGCGGTCAAATACGCCATCTGCGCTCCAGTGACTGCAGCGCGATGCGTACGTTTCGGCTTCAGAAATCGCTGTCTCATCCAGCTCGACCGGCACGCTGCCGCCGCCGCGCTTTTGCGCATGGTCGCGGTCGCGCGCATGTGCGACGAAATGTTTTAGTGTCCCAAGCAAGAACGACCGAAACCGCCCACTCGTCGGATCGGCGCGAGCGTAGGCCCGGCTTTCGATTAGATCAGCAAAAAATCCCTGTGTGAGATCCTGTGCATCGTGCTGCGCTATTCCCTGGCGTCGCAGGAAAACATAAACTGGACGCCAATAAATTTGGCAAAGCTCCGACAGATTTTTACTTGGATAACCGGAAACCTAGAAGCCAAAATACTCGTCGCCAGACCGCGAAATACTGCGCCGGCTGCTTTGTTTGCCGCGCGCGCAACGCGTGTGATTCTTCAACCACCTACACCGCGATGGGGGCTTTGATCGACGGATGCGGGTCGTAGCCGACGAGTTCGAAATCTTCAAATTGAAAATCGCGAATGTCTTTGACCGTCGGATTCAGTTTCATCCGCGGCAACGACCTGCAGTCACGAGAAAGTTGTTCGCGCGCTTGCTCGAGGTGATTTCGATAAAGGTGCAAGTCGCCGAATGTATGAACAAATTCGCCAGGCTTTAGGTCGCACACTTGCGCGACCATCAATGTGAGGAGCGAATATGAGGCGATGTTAAATGGGACGCCGAGAAAAAGATCCGCGCTGCGCTGATACAGCTGGCAACTCAACTCGCCGTCTTGCACACGAAACTGAAAAAGCACATGGCAGGGCGGCAACGCCATCTTCTCGATTTCCGCTGCATTCCACGCGCTCACAATTAAGCGGCGGCTGTTCGGATTGGTCTTGAGCTCCGAGATAATCCTGTCGATCTGATCCACACGGGCACCATTTTCGCCACGCCAATCGCGCCACTGCGCGCCGTAGACTCGGCCGAGATCGCCGTTTTCGTCAGCCCACTCGTCCCAAATAGTCACGCCATGCTCGTTGAGGTAACGAACGTTTGTGTCGCCGCGCAAAAACCAGAGCAGCTCGTAAATGATCGATTTGATGTGGAGTTTCTTCGTCGTCAATAACGGGAACTTCTCTCGCAAATCGAAACGCGCCTGCGCGCCAAAGATCGACAATGTGCCGGTGCCGGTACGATCGGCGTGCGGCCGGCCCCGGTCCAGAACGAGCCGGAGGAGATCATGATATTGGCGCACGCTGGAGATTATCGCGCCTTTGGCGCGATGACATTCGCAAAAACAAAAAAGTTTTTGGATTGAACGGTTAGCGCCAAAGGCGCTCGCTCAACGCAGCCTGGGGCAACGCCCTAGGAATCCGGTCATATGCTGAATGAGCGCTGAAAGCGCGACTCAATGCGGGATGCTACCAATCATGCTTAAAGACGCTAGGGAATGAATCGCGCCTTCAGCGCTGCATTTTGGGACGCACCATTTTTCCTGGGGCGCTGCCCCCAGGCTGACAATGAATGCTGCGCCTTTGGCGCGAAACACAGACCTGCGAAGCGCGGCGCTGAAGTGCTACGCATTGCTGAGCCGCGGCCCAGAGGTCCGCGGCTACAGCTACGCCGCCACTTCGTCGGTTGCTCCAACCAGCTCTTTATAAACGTCTTCGTAGCGCCGCGCCGACACGTCCCACGAAAAATTGCGTGCCATGGCCCGTTTCATCAGTTTCACCCATATCGCCCGATTGCGAAAAGTCTCGCGTGCGCGTTTGATCGCATCCCAGAAAGCCTCGCTTGAATATTCATAACAGAGAAAACCGTAACCCCGGTCCATGGTCGGGTCGTAATCCTCGATGATCTCCTGAATGCCGCCGGTAGCCCGTGCCGCTGGGAGAGCACCATATCGCAGGTCGTACATGGCCCTCAAACCTGCCGGTTCGAACCGGGAGGGAATCAGGCTGATATCCATGCCTGCTTCAATCAGGTGCGCGAGTTTTTCGTCGTAATCCTTTTGATATGCGAATTTGTCTGGGAATTTTCTCGCGGCGATGGCGAGAGCGGTTTCATAGGCCGGGTCGCCTTCGCCGAGAATAATCAGGCGGACGTCATCCCAAAGAAGTCGATCCAGAAGAGGCATAAGAACCTCGAAGCCCTTTTCCTCAACAACCCGGGTCACCATGCCAAAGACTGGACCGTGCGGCGCAGGTGCGAGTTTCATTTCTTTCAACAACGCGTCACGGCAGGCCTGTTTTCCCCGCAGCCTTCTGCCATCGTACTGCGCCGGGAGGAAACAATCGGAGGCCGGGTTCCATCGTGTGTAATCCGCCCCGTGCAAAATGGCCGTCAGCCGATGCGCATTTTCGCGCATCACCAAGTCAAGGCCGTGGCCGCCCGCCCCGCTGGGGCGGGATATCTCGCGCCGGTAATGTTCGCTCACCGTTGTGATCCGGTCGGCATAGAGAATTCCACCTTTAAGAAAATTCAGCCGTCCAAAAAACTCGACGCCATGCAGGGTAAAGAACCGTTCCGGCAGATTTGTGAGATTGAAGTCCAGTCCCCAGAAACTGCCCTGATCGGCGATGTGATGGATTGTCAGCAGCGTTGCGAACGGCAGGTTGTGCGCGCGCACAAACACCGGCACGAGCGCGGCTGCCCAATCGTGGACGTGCAGAATTTGCAATATCGGTGTCAATCGCCGGGCGAGTTCCAACGCTGCCTTGCAAAAAAAGATAAACCGTGCCGCGTTATCTTCGTACGGCTGGCCTTGCTCGCCATAAATTCCCGGCCGATCGAAAAAATCGTCGCAGCGGACGAGAAACAACTGCACCCCGCCTGCGCTTCGCGCCTCGAAGTAATCGGCAACATAAGTTTTGTCCCCAACCCGCACATCGACCGCGATGCCGGTTCTTTTTGCCTTCAGTTTCGATTTCTCTCGAATCTCACGGTAGTACGGCAGCGTCACGCTGACCTGGTGCCCGCGTTTGCGGAGCTCTCGCGGCAGCGCATCCATCACGTCAATTAGCGCCCCCGCGCGCTGCAATGGCGGACCTTCCGCGCTGATCATGAGAATTCTCATCTGGATTTGATATTCGATGTTGGAGACTATTCTCCGTTGTGGCAATTATTGTTATCGGCCTGGCAGTTTAGCCGTACTTTTCGCAATCCCCTCCCGAGCAGCGGCGAGCCCGGGATAAAGCGCGAGCGCCTGCCTGAAGAGAGCAACGGCACGCTCATGCTGATTGAATGCAGCAAGATACCGTCCACGATTGATCAGCATGGTCGTGTAGACGGGCAGGATCTTGAGGTTAACTACGTCATCTTTCTCGAATCGCAGCGTGCCGTCAGCCAGCCCGCGGGTCTGAAGGCGCACATCAGGCAAGTCGCGAAAGCTCTGGTCGCTTGCGAGATTGAAAACGAGTCCCTGCGGAACAAGTTGATAGTTTTGCCTGATCCACATGGACAGTTCCCGACCAGATTCGTCGGTGAAAAGGAAGTCTCTTGTAATGTAAACCGGCCCGACACGAATCTCGTTCGTCACTATTGACTGGATCATCTCCTCAAATGCCGTGTTGATCCTCTGAGTCCGTGTCTCGCTGGTAACGAAAGTGTCAATCTTATCGCGCGACCGCTCGATCAAACCAGGGTAAGCGTGCTTCAGATAATCAAAATACCACGAGCGCCGCAGGAGGTTGATATCCACAACTTTCACGTCGCGCCGACGCTGTTCCACCTCTTGCGCGTAGAGCATTGGCGATGCTACCTGCCAGTCGTACGTCAGTAAGAGGCCATCAGGCTCAATCGAGCTGAAGAGATTTTCCACATAATCGTGCGCAATGAAGTAGTGCCTGCGATTGTTGAATGGCCAGTTGCCAATGACTTCGACCGTGACCGCGAGCAGGACGGCAATTGCAGCGATGAGGTAAGGCCTCCGAAGCAGGGCCGGCTTGGAGACAGCCCACTGAATCAACCAACGGATCCCGAATCCGGCGGCAACCGCGACCGCAAAGAAGGTGGGCAGATAGTATGCATCCTTATCCTCGGCAATTTCGTAGTTGAACGCATAAGCCAAATCGGCAACGACCACGATCAGGAGAAACCAGAAAGTCGTGCGGTCTTGTTTGAAAGCGCTGGCGAAGCCTGCGAACGCGAGCACGAGCACTAATGGCAACCAGGGCGAACCGAATTCGCGCAAGAGCATCCTAAAGAATTCCATCGACTGCTGCCCAATTATTTTCGGCGTAAAAGAGAGGAACACCTGATACTGCCGACCGGTGACGTGCCACCAGATTTCCTGCAGCGAGCGCGGATTGCCCCAGTTAATGATCGGCGTGTGCGCCGCTGCAAGCGGCAGGTAGGTGTAAATAGCCACCAGGCCGCCAACCGAAATCAATGCGGCATAGATCAGTCGTCTGCCCCTGAAGAATTTCAGTCCCTCCGTTCTGTAAACGACGACCGCCAGAGCCGGAAGTATAAGCGCCACGCTGACATGATGGACCCCCAGCGCGAGGCCGAATACGAGCGCAGCTGCATAAAGAAAAACGTCGTGCGAGGTGTCTGCGGGTGTGCTCCGACCATTTTCCACGGGCGCGCCAATGCGCCTTCGCTCTGCGATGATGCCCCACCGCCATCGAAGCATCAGAAAGAAAATAACGAAGATGAGCAGCGTATTGAGAGTGTAAACCTCGGCGATCGTCGCATAAGACCAAAGCGTTCGAGAGAATCCCATCAGCAAACCTGCGCCGATCGCAGGCGCAAGCACCAGAAGCCGGCCGACTCCTGAGTTATCGTCCCTTTCTGCCCGAGCGGCGTAGGGCTGATTTTTTTTCCGCCGCCTCGCACGTTTTTCTCTTCGCTTCGGCACGGTGAGATAGGAAGAGAGAATCATTAATTCTGCCATGACAAGAGTGAGTGTCGCGGACGCAAGCGCAGCAAATACGGCGGAAGCAAAATTGATGCGCAGGGCTACGTTTCCCAGAGGCGCGAGCGACGCGAGATGGGCAAGAATGATCCAGAGCGGAAAGCCGGGTGGGTGCGCGACCCCGAGGCCATGAGCAACCACGATTAACTCCCCGCTGTCGGTCAAAGTGACGGTTGGAGCGAGCGTCCAGCTGTAGACCAGAAGCGTAACCACAAAGATTGCACCGGCGCAGAGTAGCTCGGCTCGCAAAGAACGAATCTGCCTCTGGGAAATCATTTCATTCGAAACCGACGCAGAGAAGGTAAAACCAAAATCACGCGGCGCGCCGAAATTTTTAATTAGGAGCTGCTGTTGCCGGTGGCCGGCCAGGCCGAGGAACTCGACTACTGCCCCACGTTCGCCAGTTGAAACGTTTTCGACAAAGCCAGGAGAATCTGAAAGTTCCAAAAACGTCTTCATCTTGGCCGGTAGGCATGCGACATTTGGGCGTGGCCAACTCTTGCCGTGTCATTCTGATGTTGATATTCGAGACATGCTGCGTTGCCTTAACCCAGGCGCAGTCTCCGAACATGATCGGCAGTTGGAATGTAGAGATCACCTTCGCGAATCAGGAGCACCGTTCGTTGCGTTTTGACGCGCAAGGGGTCGGAAAGGGCTCTTTTCTGTTGCTCGATCCACGATTGAAGGTTTGGGGACCCGCCAAGCCTTCAGAAGCGAAATGGACTCGAGGAGAAGGAAATTCCGTGACGTTCTCGGGCGCGGTGGAATTTCTCCTCGGCAACGTCGGGCGCGACGCAGGAACGCTTGTGTTCAAAGGAAAATTTGAAACCCCAAGCTTGATCACCGGCGCGGTGGAATTCGCTCCCCTGGTAGGGGAGCGACCGTCAAAGCACGGCACGTTCAAGGCGGTCCCTGCCGGAGACGGATAGAAAGCCAGTTGCGGACAACGCTTTCCACCTTCAAAGGTGGATCCAAAATCCAAACTCTAGCCTGGGCGCGATCTTCGATCTTAAAAGCGTCTTAGCGTTGCTCGCCTGGCGAATACTCACGTTTCACCCACTCCAACGCTTCCTCCCGCGTGCGCAGGTCTCCCTCAAGCTGTCGCGTCTCCACCGCTTCGAGAATTTCGCCAAACTTTGGCCCTGGCTTTAAACCGAGCGCGATCAGATCGGTCCCGCGCACCAGTGGCGGTGGAATGATCGGCTCGTTCGCAAATTCCTCGCGTTTGCGAAGGAGGAATTCGTAATTGTCGAGCATGCGATGGCTGCCTTGGCAATCGACCCGATGCAGCTCAAGCTCGTCGTCGAAAGTGGGCCGCGCCATGAACCGCTTTAATTTTGCCTCCCGCATTTTCGGCACGTCTTTGAAAACCATATGCTGGCGCACCATTTCCACCGTGGCTTCGGTCTCAGCGCCGGAAAATCGCAGGCGACGCATAATTTGCTCCGCCATTTGCGCTCCAGCTCGATCATGGCCGCTAAAACGGATTCTGCCTGTTTCATCGACGGTGGCCGTAACCGGTTTGGCGACATCGTGAAGCAACACCGCGAAAACGAGCTGCACGGAAACTTTTTCCGGAAGAAATTGCAGCATCAATCGCGTGTGCTCAAAGACGTCCCCCTCGGGGTGGAATTGTTCCGGCTGCAAGACTCCTTTCATCCGATCGAGCTCAGGCAGAATCGCGCGCATCAGCCCGCTCGAATCGAGCAAATCCCAGCCGCGCGTCCTGTTTGGCGAGAGAAAAATGCGCACCAGCTCATCGCGGATCCGTTCCGCGCTGATTTCGTTGATGGAGGTTGCGTTAGCGACGAGCGCGTCCCACGTGTGAGTGTCGATGGTGTAATCAAGCACGGTGGCGAAACGAACGGCCCGCAGCATTCGCAACCGGTCCTCGGCGAAACGCTGGGCCGGGTCGCCAATCGCGCGCACCAATTTTGCGTCGATATCTGCGCGGCCGCCGACGAAATCGATCACTTTCTCCGCGACTGGATCGTAGAACATCCCGTTGATGGTGAAATCGCGGCGTTTCGCGTCTTCTTCGGGAGACGAAAAATGCACCGCGCTCGGACGCCTTCCGTCGATGTAAGCCTCATCGGAGCGAAAGGTCGCGACCTCGAATTGGAAGCCGTTTTCCAACGCGATGATGACGCCGAAATGCGCGCCGACCGCGTAGGTGCGCGGGAAAAGTTTCCGCACAATTTCCGGCTTCGCGTCGGTCGCGATGTCGAAATCCTTTGGCGTTTCGCCGCGAACGATGTCGCGTACGCAACCGCCAGCAAAATAAGCGATATGGCCTTCTTCACGCAACCGCGCGGCGACCTCGCGTGCCGCCTTTTCCATCGGCAGGATTTTCATCCGACTAGTGTAGCGGCTTCGCTTCGGAAGTCAGGCAGCTTGCCGGACTCGGCTGGAGGCTGCCAGCCCTGCCGAATTCGCCAAGCAAGCTGCTTGACGGCCAAGATAGCCTGGCAGGCTATCCTCCGCCAGCGGTGCCTTTGTCTTTCCAGAACGAATGAATGATAAACAAGACGACGGCAATCGAGATGCATGAATCAGCGACATTGAAAGCGGGCCAGGGATGCGCGTAGGGGATGTGCAAATCGAAGAGGAGAAAATCGATCACGTGCCCGTAAAGAAGACGATCGGTAAGATTTCCCAGGATGCCAGCCAGCAAGAGCGCAAGCGATACGTCGCGCCACGTATCAGTTGGATGCCGTCGCAATAGAAGCATCAGAACAACGAGAAGTGCAGCAGTCGAAATTACGATGAATAACGTGTTGTTGTTTCGGAAGGAACCAAATGCCGCGCCCGTGTTCGTAACGTTGACCAGGCTAAAGAAATCCCGGATCACAACGCGAGATTCGTCGGGACTAATGAATCGCAGGACCAGCTGTTTTGTCCATTGATCGAGCGCGTAGAGTGGAAGCGAGACAAAGAGGATGAATTTCATGCTAATACGCTGTCATTCGGAGCGGAGCGCAGTCGCCTGCCGAGCGTAGCTTTACGCGAAGGTCTGGAGGGATCCCGCTGCGATACGAACGGTTAGTTCCACGGGATCTCTCGACTTCGCTCGACATGACCACTAAGAGGCACTCACCACGCTTTCGCAACGATCGCACAAGTCTGGATGCGCCTTGCTTGCACCAACAGCTGGCCGATGACGCCAACAATGCGCGCATTTTTTGTATGATGTTTTCGTGACCGAAGCGCTCGCTTCTTTTGCCTGGTGGATGGTCAGATCGCTCAGAATAAAAAATTCTTCCAGTTCCTCCTTATCAATTTTCGCTGTCACATCGGAATCCGAATGCAATATCACCGCCGCCTCGAGAGCATTCCCGATCAGTTTCTCCTGACGCGCGCGCTCGATCGCCTTCCCGATTACGCCGCGCAATCTCAGAAGCTCCGCAACCTGAGCGCTCGTCCCGCCATCGCGGGATCGATCTTGCGGTTCCGGAAATTCTTGCAGATGAACGGACGCGCCAACCCCTGAATAGCGCCAGGCTTCCTCGGCGGTGAAGGCGAGAATCGGCGCGAGCAATCGGCAGAGTGCGTCGAAAATTTTGTGCATCGCGGCTTGTGTCGCGCGACGGCGTGGTGAGTCCGGCGCGTCGCAATACATCCGGTCTTTGGTGATGTCGATGTAGAGGCTGCTCAAATCGACCGCGCAAAATTGATTGAGCGTGTGATAAACTTTGTGGAATTCGTAGGCTTCGTAAGCAGCTCGACAAGCTGCGATCACGTGATCGAGTTGCTCCAGAATCCAGCGATCGACTAATGTCATTCCGAGCGAAGTCGAGGAATCCCGTTGCGTTACCTGTAAGCTTTCATCCCGGGCTCCCTCGACTCCGCTTCGCTGCGCTCGGGATGACGGCGGGCTCCCAGGGAAATCGTAAAGATTGCCAAGCAAAATGCGCAGCGTATTTCTGACTCGCCGGTAGGTGTCGCCGAGGCGCGTGAACATTTCTTCAGAAAAAGGCACGTCATCCGTGTAATCGATGCTACTAGCCCAGAGCCGAACAAGATCGGCGCCATGACGGCCAATGAAATGGTCGGCAGCCATTGGTTTATCGTAGGTCCCGGATTTAGAAATCTTTTTCCCATCAAGATCGACAACAAATCCATGTGTCACACAGATTTTATAGGGAGCGCGATTGCTGAGAACGACGCTGGTTATGAGCGAGGATTGGAACCAGCCGCGATGCTGGTCGGTCGCTTCCAGATACATGTCAGCCGGATCGCGCAGGTCCGGGTGCAGCGCGCAAACGGCTTTGTGTGAAACGCCGCTATCGATCCAGACGTCGATGGTATCGTTGCGATGCGTTGTGCCCGCGGGCAAACCGAGCGCGCCGGCAAGATCGGCATCGTTCAACTCAAACCAAATGTTTGAGCCGCGTTGCGCGACCAGGTCAGCGAGCTTGCGAATAATTTTTGCGTCGAGAATCGCTTTGCCGTCCGTTGAATAAAAGACCGGGAGCGGCACACCCCAGCTGCGTTGGCGCGAAATCACCCAGTCGGGACGCGATTCGATTGTTCCACTGATGCGATTTTCTCCCCACGAGGGAATCCACTTCACCGTCCTGACGGCATCGAGAGCTTTGCTGCGCAGTTCGTCAATGCGAATGAAGAATTGCTCGACATTCCGGAAGATGATCGGCGTTTTCGAGCGCCAGCAGTACGGATAAGAATGATGAAAAACTTGCTCGCCGAGCAGCATGCCGCGCTCGCGGAGCAAATCGACGACGTCCTTGTTGGCGTCGAAGACATATTTGCCAACCAGATTTGGTAAACCGGCTTCGTCGGTGAAACGGCCGTGATCATCGACAGGGGACAAGATCGGCAGGCCTTTTTCTCTGCCCAACAAATAATCATCTTCGCCATGGCCAGGCGCGATGTGCACACAGCCGGTGCCGGTATCCATGGTGACAAAGCCGGCCGTGAAGACAGTGGAATCGCGATCAAGAAATGGATGTCGCGCACGTAAGTTGTCGATCTTGGTGCCGGGGAATGATTCCAGCGGCTCGCGCACGGGCTCAAATTTGGTGTTCGCGCGAAATTGCGGAATGAGCTTTTCCGCAAGCAACAAGGCCTCGGAAGCGCCGTCACGTTGAAACTGCTGGACAACGTAAATTTCTTTGGGATCGACCGCGATTGCCAGGTTCGCCGGCAAAGTCCATGGCGTCGTCGTCCAAATGGCGATGCTTGCCTTACCTTTCCACTCATCGCTTGCGATTGGAAATTTGACGTAAACGGCGGAATCGTCGCGCTCCTGATATTCCACTTCGGCTTCAGCAAGCGCCGTCTGGGCGCCGGTGCTCCAAAAAACCGGCTTCTTCGATTGATAGACCAGACCTTTTTCAACGAACACGGCGAAGGCGCGCAGAATTTCCGCTTCATATTTGGGATCCATCGTTAGATATGGATTTTCCCAATCGCCGAAGACGCCGAGTCGCTTGAATTGTTCGCGCTGGATATCCACGTACTTGCGCGCAAACGCTTCGCATCTTTTTCGGACTTCCAGCGGCGAAAGCTCGCGCGATTCCTTCACCACCTTGTATTCAATCGGCAGACCGTGGCAGTCCCAACCAGGGATGTAAGGCGCGCGTTTGCCCAGCATGGTTTGCGATTTCACTACAAAATCCTTGAGGATCTTGTTCAGAGCCGTGCCCATGTGGACGTCGCCGTTTGCGAACGGCGGACCATCGTGGAGCACGAATAGCTCTCGATCCTCGCGCGCTTTCTGGATTTGCTGATAAAGTCGCGTCTCCTCCCACATCTTGAGCATTTCCGGCTCGCGCGCGGCGAGGTTCGCCTTCATCGGAAACTCCGTGCGGGGCAAATTAAGCGTCTCTTTGTAGTTCTGGCTCATCGCGGGCGGGCGACGCTAACATTCGTCAATTGGCAAAGCAATGCAGGGACCATCACGTAAGATCGACAAATACCGGGAGATACTCGCCAGGGATGTTGTCCGAAAGCGTTGGTTAAGCGAAAGGTCTTCCATGCGCACTCTGCTGTCCGTCTGTTTCTCTATATCCCTTTTGTCGATTCTCGGCGGGTGCAAGGAACGTCGGAGCACGATGTTGACGCGCGACGCCTGCAGTTTGATCTCCAAAGAGGAAGTCGAATCGGTTCAGGAAGCGCCGATGAACGAGACGAAGAGCAACGAACGCTCGGACGGAGTCTTCCGGGTTTCCCAATGTTTCTACACGACAGCGGAATTCAGCAAATCGGTCAACCTTGCCCTCAAACAGAAAGATCCAGATCACCGGGCCTCACGCAGCCCGAAAGATTTTTGGAAGGACAAGTTCGGTCGCTATAGCGGCGACGAGAAAGAGCGCGCCAAAGTTGAAAAGGAAACGGAACACAAAGAAGAAAGAGAAGAATCAGTTCCTCCGAAGAAGATCGACGGTATCGGCGATGAAGCCTATTGGGTCAGCAATCGCTTCGGCGGCATCCTTTATGTTTTAAAAGGGGACGCCTTCATCTCGGTCAGCCTCGGCGGAACAGACGACGAAGAGACCAAACTCGAGAAGTCGAAAGCGCTGGCCCAAAAAGCGCTTCGACGTTTGTAGACCTGCCTATTCAATGAATGGCCGCCGCTATCGAATCGAATACGGTCCCACCGCATTGAACGATTTAGATTCGCTGGCGGAAAGAGTGAGAAAGCAGGTCTTGCGCAAGATTGAACGACTGAAATCCGGGTTGCACGGCGACATCAAACACCTTCGCCGAGCCGACGTAGCCTACAGATTGCGGACCGGCGACTATCGCATCTTGTTTGATGTGGAAGACGACGCTATTATTATCCGCAGAATCGGACATCGCAAAAACGTGTATGACTAAAACACTCGAACGCGAAATCAGCCGGACCGTGCGACGGAAACGTCAACAACTTTCCGTGATCCGTGAGGAAGTTGAAAACCTTCTGGATTATCTGGCTGTCCTAGAAGCGCGCGCAAAAGACGCTGGCAAGCCACGCCTTAGCCATGACGAGGTGAAAAAACGATACGGTTGAAGTTGTAACTTGTTTTATCCTGCAAAGGCGCTTTGCAGACGGGTGTGTCCGCACTGCTATAGGTGGAAATCGTCCCGTTCTGTGAAGATTTTAAAAGGCCCGCGAAACACGCGAATTAACGCCAATGATCAGCGGGCTGGGCCTAAATTCTCAATCTTAATCGGTTTTCCAATTCGCGTTATTCGCGTGTTTCGCGGGCTTCAACGTTGTATTTTTCTAACCCCATCCGTGTTATCAGCGTAATCCGCGGTTAAAAATTCGGTTGCGGCGAAGGCGCTCTGGGTAAGACGCGTTGCAATTGTCCGGCGTCACTAGCACCGGCGAGCCGCCTAGGCGGCTACCTGCTCTGGAGCAAAACAATCAGCCCATCTGACAGACAGACGCGTCGACGCTTCGGCACGGCTGAATAAGCCGCAGGGGCTGGATCTTCGCTGAGACACCGTTTAGCGCGATTTCCAGATTTCGGACGATTGACGCCGCAGTCGTAAAGAGCTGAGTCGTGAATTTTGTAGCGCGGGCAGCCGATGTGAGGCGACCACATTTGGCCATTTTCCCGATTCTTAAGACGAACAAAAATCTCTTCTTCAATGACCGCGCGCACCACTATCAGCGCGCTTTTTTTTGTAATCGGCGTTTTCCTGGTTGTGTTCGCGTTCTTTGCAACCGCGTTACGCTCAGCGACGCCTAGCTCCGGGACACTCAACCCGACCGGCCCGACCGTGAATTGGGTGGGGACAGCGGCTGGCGGCGGTTCGCTGGACGAAAGCACCTGTGTCGAAGGCGTAACCTGCGACACCTTTGTTCTGACTTTATCCGGCACACAGACTAATTGGACCGGTCTCAAAGCCCGCATTACCATCAGTTGCGCCGATCCTTCCGGCCTGAGCGACTACGACGTTTACGTCCACAAAGGTGATAACACTGGCCCGATCGTCCCAGGCGGAGAATCTGCCCACGGCGGGACACCGCCCGAAGTTGTTGACCTCGATCCGAGCAATCCGGACATTGGCACGGGGCAGTTTTCTGTCCATGTGGTTTATTTTAGCGCCACTGCGGGCTTCCAGTATTCCGGCAGCGCCAGTGCAATATCGGCAACAGCAGGGTCTGCTTTAGCTCCCTCAGCGCCCCAGGACAAAGGGCCCAAGGTCGGTTTCCAGAACTTCGAGGCACACCCGGGACCTTGGTGCAGGTTACCGACAGCAGTCAGGGGCCCACGCTGTACACAGTCGAATACATGGGGCACGATGCGGGCGAACCCTCCATTGGAGTTAACTGGAATTCACCGAACTCAGCGACCGGTGTAACGAATTTTCAATCAGATCTCCAAACGCTCTTCATCAAGTTCGACGATAGCTGCCCCGCAAACGGTCAGAGTGCGACCTGGTACAACAGTCCAGCCCCAACATCGCAGTTCGTCGATTCTGATCCCATCGGCTTCACGGATCGTCAGACTGGCCGTGTGTTTGCTGGGGAGCTGACTTTAACGAGCCCCTCGTGCAAAGTTTCATTCACAGATACTGATGGTCTCGATCAATTGGGCCAACCCAGCTATGCCGGCTGGTCGCCCAGTTCTGGACCGCTCGGATCTGGTATCGATCATGAGACGATCGGCGGCGGCCCGTACCATACGCCTGCTCCGCCTCACGGCGCGTACGCGAACGCTGTTTATTATTGCTCGCAAGATTTGGTTACCGCGTTTTGTTTGCGCAGCGACGACGGAGGCGCCACCTATGGCCCGCCAGTCCCGACCTACACGTCGCAATGCGGCGGATTGCACGGGCACGTTAAAGTCGCACCTGACGGAACAGTTTATCTGCCCAATAACAGCTGCGGCGGCACAGGCGCCGTCGTCGTTTCGGAGGATAACGGATTGACGTGGGGCATACGTCCGGTTCAGAACGCAAGCAGCCAGACGCGCGCTAACGCGAATCTTCAGGATCCAGCGGTTGCAATCGACAATAACGGTCGAGCCTATTTCGCAATGTCGAGCAGTACAGTAGCTGGTAGCGCTACTGGTGGTTCCAATGCAGTCGTGGCAACCTCCACCGACCGTGGCCTGACGTGGCAGAACATCTATGACGTAGGCGCAGTTTACGGTTTGAAGAACATTGCTTTTCCCGCGGCGGTGGCAGGCGATGCCGGCCGCGCCGAGTGGCTTTCTACGGTTCGACTACATCGGGAGACGGCTCGGCAAACAGCTTCACCGGTATCTGGCATCTTTACGTTGCAAATACATTCGATGGAGGGCTGCACTGGACCACAACTGACGCCACACCAAAGGATCCAATGCAGCGGGGCTGCATCTGGAGTCACGGCGGCGCTGATATTTGCCGGAATCTGCTCGACTTCTTTGACATGACGGTTGACAAGCAGGGACGAGTGCAGGTCGGCTACGTCGATGGATGTACCGACGGCGCCTGCGCTCAGGCAGCGCTTACTGCGAAGGGCAACGCCTATACAGCCAGAGGAGTAATCGCGCGGCAGTCCAGCGGACGCCGACTTATTGCCAACTTCGACCCACCGAATCCGCTACATGCTACATCGGCGCCTGGCATGCCGTCGGTGACACTGCGACGAGTCAATTCAGTTGTCCATCTAGCCTGGTCGGAGGCCGACATGGGTAACGCCAACATCACTAGCTATCGGATCATGAGAGGCATAGCTAGTGGCGCTGAGACGCTGCTGACGACGGTTTCCGGAAATCAGACAACATACGACGACCTTACTGCTACCGATATTACGAAAACATATTACTACAAAGTGCAGGCAGTAAATCACGTCGGCACCTCATGCGGAAACAATGAAATCGCCGCGCCCTACGTCGGCGATACGTGTACTGGCTTGATTGTTCAACGGACACCACCGGGCCATCCGGAACAGCCATTGCAAGGGCTGGCGCCTGCCTCGCTTGCTATCGATTCTATTGCCGTCGGTGAGCCTCCCGGGACAAGCAACCTGATGTTCAAGATAAAAGTAACCAGTCTGGCGAACGTACCGACAAACAGCAGATGGAGGATCGTCTGGAACTCGTACGCTGCCCAATCGTACGATCCGGAGGCCGAGCAGTTCTACGTTGGTATGAGGACGGACGGAAACGGAACAACCACCTTTGAGTATGGGACTGTCGCTACTGCCGTCGTCGGGCTGGTTATTGGCGTTCCGACGGAAACTCCAATCGGGTCCTTGCCTGGAAGCAGCTTTAATGCTGACGGAACGATCACGCTCATCGTGCCGAAATCCGCAGTTGGCAGCCCACAGCCGGGTGATCTGCTCGGAGCTGTTAATGGAAGGACGTTCACCGGCGACACAACTGAAACTCAAAATCTGGAGCGCTCAACCCTCCTGGTGGATCACACCTTCGTTAAAGCGCAGCGGGACAACGGTCATCCGGCCGCCACATACTCTCTCGTGGGTAACGTAGCTTGTGGTCCGTGATTTTTGAGGCCCTACAGTGGCGCATGATGCGGCTATGACAAGCGTGCGCGCTAAGTGTAGCCCATTTTGTCTTCCAGTAGTTCGATTAGCTCACCATCCGGACCGCGAAAGAAGGCCACACGTACCGGCCATGGTTTCGCCGTCACGTTGTTCACGAGATCCAATGGACGGATCGGGATAGTGACTTCACAGCCGGCCTTAATCGCGGCCTCCAGCGATTTTTCCAGATGATCAGTGCGCAGCGCCAGATGCCAGAAAACCTCGCTGTCACCCACCGGCTGGACCGGCTGCTTCATTTCGACCAGCTCGATATAGACGCTATTGCCCGTTTCCAGCATCGCGAACCGAAGTCCATCGAGTAAAAATTCAGTCTTCGGAGAAAATCCCAGGATGTCGCGATAAAACGCCAGTGACTGTTCCATGTCGCGCACTCGCAGCGATACGTGATGCATGCCGTTAATCGAAAGAGGATGTTTTGTGTTCATTGTGTTTTCATGGCTTTTTGATTGGGAGACGCGCGCAAAATCCGTTCCTGCTCGGCCGCGCACACATCGAGCGCCTGATCGGCTGACAGCTGGTCCGTGATAGCTTGGTGGACATAATGCTGAAAACTTTTCAGCAGCTGTGGGTACGCCGGCAAATGCCAGTAGTCTTTGGTCATACTCATCGAAACCGGAAAACTCTTATTCGGAGGAGCCGCCTCGAGAAATTTCGGATCTTTCAAAATGGCTGACACGCCCGTCATTCCACCGCCTTCGACCCATTTCCATTGTTGAGGCCGGCTCATGAACCATTCGAGGAAGTTCCACGCTTCATCTTTGTGCGCTGAGTACTGGCTTATCGACACACCCTGGCCGCCGACCATGACGAAGCGATCGAATTTGGCGTCGGCATCTTTTTTACCGGGTAGCGAAGCGAAGCCCAACCGGGCGGGTGGCGCGGCGTCCGCGAGCAACTCGTTAAAGAAATAGTACCACTGAATCGCCAAAGCGACTTGCCCGGCTTTTACCGCCTTGTTCAATTCAGGAACGTAAGCGTTCTGGAACCCGGGAGGCGCATACACGAATAGTCCTTTGAAGAAATCCAACGCCTTCTTTGCCTCCGGTGAATTGATATAACCTTGAGCCTTGTTTGTCTTCGGGTTCCAAAGCTCGGCGTCGAAGGACCAAAACAGATTGAGATAAGCCGAGGTGCAGGCGTCGTAATCCTCGCTGCCGTACAATCCGATACCGAACAATTTCCGATCGGGCCTCGTGAAAAATTCAGCGATATCTCGCAGCTGATCGTACGTCTCCGGCACCAGCCCGAGCTCGTAGCCGTACTTGGCCTTGAAGGCACTCTTCTCCTTTGGATCGTCGAAAAGGTCACGACGATAAACCAACCCCATGCAATCCTGGTTAATCGGCAGCGCATAGATGTTGCCCGAATTCTCGGGATATTCCGCGTAGCGCTTTAACGCTGATGGATCGAAGTCGGCCGCGCTGATCTTGCGGCTTTGCTTGAGCCAATCATTCAGCCGAACGACGTGCCCTAGCGAAGCGAACTCCGACATGTTTTGGCTGTCGAAGATGCACAGATCGAATCCTGCGCCTTTCCGGGCGAACTCGCCGGCGATCCGCTCGTACCATTCATTGGTCATGGGAGGCAAGACAGCCTTGATCTCCACTCCGGTTTCCGTCGTGTATTGCCGGGCAATTTTTTGAAACAGGTTTGCCCGGTCTCCGGCATGCCAAATAAAGGTGAGCGTCACTTTTGCGTTGGGTTTACTGCCGGCAATTGTAGTCCACGTGACAAGACCGGCCAGGACAGCACAGAGGATCAGAAAATTTCTCATCGTTGATCGTCCATCTTGTTTCGAGCTTCAGGGCAGTCAAAAGCTTAAAAGCGCTATGACGAACGAGAAAAAAACCAAACAAGAGGCGCTTCGCATTTTCGTTCTCGCGGACACCCACAATCGTTTGCCGGAAAGCGTGAAGGAAATGGCCAAAGGCGCCGATGAAATTTGGCATCTTGGAGATGTTTGCGCGGAAAGCATTCTTGACGAGCTTCGCGCGATTGGACCCCGAGTCATTCGCGTTCGCGGAAATTGCGACGGCAATTTCGAATGGCCGCTGGTGGTCGATCTTGTGCGCGGTGGATTGAAATTCCGCTTGCAACATATCGCGCCCGATCAACCGCCAGACGATGTTGATGCTCTATTACACGGGCATACGCACGTGCCGCGAAATGAAAAACGCGGAAATGTCCTGTTTCTGAATCCGGGTTGCGTGACGCGACCCAACCCCGGTTCGCCACCAAGCGTGGCATGGCTTGAAATCGTGGTTGGGAAAATTAATTGGAGGCTCGTTCCGCTCCGCTGACGCGCGTTTTGTCAATCTTTGTCTCGTCTCTTTTAATCTGGTCCAAACGATTCTGCCTTGATTAAACAATCCGGCACCGCTTTTCTTCAGCGAAGATGAGCGTTTCCATCGATCAAATTTTCGTCAGCGGAAAACGATGGCTCCTCTCATGGCTGGCGGGTACGCCGGACTGGGCGATTCAGATCGCGTCGAGCCTGATTAATATATTCGCCCTGCTCGCCGTGTTTCTCACGCTCTTTGCGCTCATGTCGGTGCTGGAACGGAAAATTCTTGGGCGAATACAGAATCGTTATGGCCCGAATCGAGTCGGGCCGTTCGGCCTCCTTCAACCAGTCGCCGACGGCATCAAGATGCTGGTCAAAGAAGACATCGTGCCGGTGCGGGCCGACAAGATTGTGCATTTTCTTGCGCCAGTCCTGATCGCTGCCACCGCCATTCTCGCCCTCGGCATTATTCCCTACGGCCGAAACTTGACGCCGTTCACAATCGATGGCGGCATTCTCTTTTTCTTTGCGGTTGGATCGACAACTGAGCTCGCCGTGTTCATGGCCGGCTGGGGTAGCAACAACAAGTTTTCGATGTTGGGCGCGATGCGGGCGATCGCGCAAATGATCAGCTACGAGCTGCCGCTCATTATCACAGTACTGCCCGTCGTGATGATCGTCGGCTCGCTCACGCCGGACACGATTGTCGCGGCGCAAGATGGCTATGTATTTGGCTTTGTGCCGCGCTGGTTCGTTTTCACGCCGTGGGGCGCGACCGCGTTCATTTTATTTTTTGTGTCCGGTCTGGTGGAATCGAACCGCACCCCATTCGACGTGCCCGAAGGCGAATCG
>WNGE01004271.1_pt1 | contig 27747 bp, 20 predicted proteins | sample 5400651 | NCBI WGS metagenome assembly WNGE01 (sample SAMN13153370, study PRJNA577476) | soil metagenome | isolation source: 60 cm soil or saprolite under grassland replicate 2 | place: USA:California | collected 2016-06-15 | reverse complement strand
TGGTGTGATCTCGAATTTCCTGGGACCTGACACCTGACACCTGAGACCTGTGCTACCACACCCAATCCAGAACTTTATAGTACGCGCCCGCCAATGGCAGGAACCACGGCTTGCCGTTGTAAAGCCCGAGCGGCGCGCCCGGGAATGGAATCTCAGCAAACGGGTTGTCCGTCGTCCCTTCGGCGATCCACTGCGCCATTTTCTGGCCCTGCCAGCTTGCCATGGCAACGCCGTGCCCGGCGTATCCGACAGCAAAGTAGATGCCATCCATCCGCCCGGCGTGCGGCATGATGTCGAAGCAGAAATCGAGCGTGCCGCCCCAGACGTATTCCACTTTCGTGTCGCGCAACTGCGGATAGACCTCAATCATTCCCCGCCGCAGAATTTCCGCGCTTTTACGGATGGTCTGATCGGTCTCCGAAAAGAAAGCGGCGCGGCCTCCGAAGAGCATGCGGCTATCCGGTGTGAGGCGGTAGTAGTACAAATAATTCTTGGAGTCGTAAATCTGGCGGTTGCGCGGGCTGAGTTCGCGGGCGAGCGCATCCGGCAACACTTCCGTCGTGATGATGAACGACCCGATCGGGATGATCCTGTTCCGCAGCGCGGGCGTGGCTCCGCCCGTATAGCCGCTAGTGCCGACTAGCACGTCGCGCGCCCAAATGGCGCCGCGAGAAGTGTTGAGCTTGAACCCAGACGCACCGTTGCGCGCTTCGTGCTGGATGTTCAGCAGTCGCGTATGCTCGCAGATCCTGGCACCGGCACGCATGGCGGCAGCGCCGAGTCCCGCAACATACCGCGCGGGATTGACCCCAACGCTGAGCTCGTCGACCATGCCGCCAAAATAAATGTCCGATCCGATTTCGCTGCGCAGTTCATGGCGCGGCACGCTGCACAGCTGATGATTGAACTCGCGTGCAATGACTTCCACCTGCCGGGCGTAGTCGTCGAAGTGCGCCTGCTTGCAGGCTACTTCGAGATGACCGGTACGAGTGAAGTCGCAGGCAATGTTCTCTTCTTTCACGATGCGCTCAACACCGCTAATCGTCTCCAGCGACGCGGCATACATACGGCGGGCGAGTTCCCCTCCGTAATTCGAGATGAGTTTATTGGCGCCGAGCTTCAGCCCGGTCAGCACCATGCCGCCATTGCGCGAACTCGCACCCCAGCCGATGGTTTCCGACTCCAGCACGACCACCTTGGCGCCGCGCTTGGCCAAAGCGAGAGCCGCCGACAGCCCAGTGAATCCCGCGCCGATCACGGCAACATCCGCGCTCGGCGGCAAGGGCTCCGCCGGAGGCGTGGGCATCTGTACGGTGGTGAGCCAGTAGTTGTGTTCCTGGGGCATTGGGTTCGGGGGAAGCCTTCGTGCGCCTTCGTGTCCTTGGTGGTTCTGGCTTTTACTTATAACCACCAAGGACACGAAGGCGCACGAAGGAAGCTCAGTCTACAGGAGTGCGGTCTCGTGAATCATTCGTCCTTCCGCAAAGCGCGCAAAATTCAGCAGCGTGGCGTCGATCAGATCAGTCATCCCCGTAAGAATCAGGTCGCTCAGAATCTTTCCCGTCGCGGGCGAGTGCATCACTCCGTGTCCACTGAAGCCGTTGGCAAAGAAAAAACCAGGCACATCGGGCGACTCGCCCAGAATCGGATGATGGTCGGGTGTCATTTCATACAGCCCCGCCCAGGCGCGCTTCGGATTCACCGCAACGCTCTCAAACACCGGGACGCGATCGGCGGCGCGGGTCAGAATCTTCTCAATGAAGGCGGGATCGAAATCGGTTTTGTAGCCCGGTGTTTCTTCCGGATCGTTCCACGCCAGCAGGAAGCCACGGCTCTCCGGCCGGAAATGGAATCCGTTCGACATATCGATGATCATCGGCGCGGTGTGCGGAAACTGGTCAAAAGGTTCCGTCGGAACCAGCATTCGGCGTAGCGGCTCGACGGGCAAGTCGATCCCGGCCATCGCGGCGATCTCTACGGCCCAGGGTCCCGCGCAATTCACGACCGCGGGCGTCGAAACCGTGTCGCGCGTGGTAGTAACCTCGAAGGTCTGGCCGCGTCGAGCAATGGCAGTCGCCGTCGCGTTCTTCCACAACGTTGCGCCATGGTCGGCAGCCCACGTCATGAAGCCGATCATCGCGCTGTAGGGATCGACGAAACCATCCGTCGAGCAGAAACTTCCGCCGACAATGTCGTCGCCGCGCAGCAGCGGAAACAGGGCACGAATCTCGTCGCCCGCCACCAGCTCCACGTGCTTCAGCCCCATGGCCACTTGCTTTTCGTAGTTCGCGCGCAGGTAGGCCAAGTGCTTGTCGGTGGTCGCGCAAAAAAGATATCCTTGCGGCCGGTAATCGCACGGGTATCCGAGCCGCTCTTCAAAATTCGCATAGAACGGGATCGAGTAGAGCGACATCTGGATGTTGACGGGCGTAGAAAACTGCGCGCGCACGCCGCCCATGCTCTTCCCCGTGGATCCCTTGCCCTGCGCAGTCTCGCGTTCCATCACCAGGACGTTCTTGCAGCCCGCGGCGACCAGGTGATAAGCAATGCTCGATCCGACAATGCCTCCGCCAATAATGACGACGTCCGCCGTGTGCATGTGCGCCGGCTAATTGTAAATGGTGGCGCTCAGCCCTTCTTCTTCTCTCGCCGCAGCTGCTCCGCCAGTTCCCGGATTTCGGTCAAGTCGCGTTGCATCTCACTCCAGCCGTACCAGAGCGCGTAGTCGGGGCTCCCGTGGAACGTGCCCTGGAACGTACGCATGCGGTGCTCGAGATACATCACGAACAGTTTCTGCTCGATCACCGTCGGCGCGTCGTGGAAGGTCAGCAGGTTCGGGAATGGATACGCGTAGTTTTTCGGCTGCGCTAGAACGCCGTCTTTGTATAGGCCGGCCACGATTTTGATCGCCTCGGCTATCAGGTGGTCGGCGTTCTTGATCATGTCATCGCCCGCCTCCAGTTGCTGCCTGGCGAAGTTGCCGGAGTGGCACTGGTTGCAGGTTTTCAGCATCTTGTCGCGCTCCGCCTGCCAGTCTTCCTGCGTCAAACGCGCCAGGTCGGCGGCCTTCACCGTTGCCACCAGTGAGGTCGGTTTGCCCTCAGGATCGAGCACGCCGAGAGCCTGCAGAACGGTCGCACGATCTGCGGCCCACTCCTTGTCTTCCGGCAGCGGCAGACGAACCGCAAGGAATCCCCAGGCCGTGCGCACGCCGTGATCGCCATTCTGCATGTGGCAGGTCTGACAAGTCGGAGCGGCAGCCCCGGCAGGCAGAATTCCGCGCTGCTTCAGATCGGTGCGCACGCCGTGCTTCGACGACGAATACATCTCCCACTGCGGATGGTCGAACCCCATGTGGCAGGTTTCGCAGGCTTGTGGCGACTTGGCTTCTTCGGCCGAGAACGTGTGGCGCGTATGGCAGGAATCGCACGAGGCGGCGCCGAACTCGCTGCCGTGCTGCCGTAACTTGACGATCTCCTCCACCGGCTTCTCGCCGATCTTGTGGCAGCCTCCGCAACCTTTCTGGCCCTCGATGAGCGCCATCGGTTGCCAATGGATGGTCGGCATGGCGAGCATGGCCGCCCACGCTTTCGAGTGCTTGCCGTGCTTGTACTGTTCGACCTGCCTTGCGTGGCATTGGGCGCAGGTTTCAGGCGTCGGAATCTTTACCTTTGTCACGTCGCTCGCCGACTGGTGCTGATCGCCGTGACAGGCAACGCAGGTTACTTCCACCTGGCTGTGCTTGCTGAGCTTCCAGTCGGAGACGATATTGGGCGTCCGCTTATTGTGGCACTCAATGCAGGATGCGGCGGGATTCGGGGATTGCGCGAACAGAAGAGAATCTGTCCCCGGGTATAGAACGCCGAAGAGCAAGAGAAAATAGCGCATGAATCCTCCAGATAGGAAACCGCAGAGGCTAATACGCGGTCGCAATGCAGGCTATGACTTATGTCACGCGTCAAGAGAAAGCCGCGGCAAAACCAACGCCGATCAGCACCAGCACACCAAACCAGCCGAAGACGACGGCGAATGCAGTGCCGGTCTTGACCTTGCTGATGCACGTAATGCCAATCGCTCCCAGAACCAGAGTCCAAATCGTGAAGACATCCACGGACGTCAACAAGCTATACAGCACCGGAGAACTGGCGGGGTCGATAAAGTAGCCAGGGTTGGTGGCCACTGGATTCTGGAAAGTGAAGGCATCGCCGCTGACTCCCGCAACCAGCGACAGGATTGCCAGCAGCACTTTCAGGATGCCCGGCAAGCTCGCATAAATCACTACAGCAAAGAGAGTCTTGTATTTGACTTCGGCGCTCGCGCCAAACTTAAGTGTCGCGAGTAGAACCAGCGCCACAATCGCGTACCAGGCCAGCAGGATCAACGTGAACCCGTAGGAAATCCATTTCGTGATCCCGGCTTGCTGTTGCATCGCCTTCTCACGCTGATCCGCCGGCAGGCGCTCAATTCGCTCGGCCTGCTTGGGTTGGGCGCGAAGCTGGTTCTCGACTACCTTGCGGAAGCCCACCTTTTGATCGACTACGGAGACAAAGATCAGCGAGACAACTAATGAAATCAGGAACGGAGCCCACCAGTTGGCACTCCGCCGAAGGTCGGCGAAAGTTTTGCTCGGCGCAATGAAAGTGTCGAGCAGGCGTTGCGCTTCGGACAGCGGTGCTGGTTCCTGAGGAGGCACAACTGCAGCTGCGGCCATGTCTGCTCCTTGAACACGCGATTGTAATCAGGTTCGCGCCGCTTCGACAACCGGTCTCGTGTGGAGTGTCTTGTGGAGGGACGGGGCTGTGCCCCGTCCACGCCGGAGCGGAGCCTCGCAGCCACACACCCCAAATCACGAAATCGCCATCTCCGGCGTGGCCGCCAGCAGCTTGCGAGTGTACGAATCGCGAGGCTCGCTTGTGATCTGCTCGGCCGATCCAATCTCGACGATCTTGCCCCCATACATCACCGCGATGCGCGTTGAGAGATAGCGCACGACCGGCATGGAGTGCGAAATAAAGAGATAGGTCAGCCCGAACTCGCTTTGCAGTTGCCGCAGCAGGTTCACGATCTGCGCCCCGACGCTCACATCGAGCGCGGAGACCGGTTCATCCGCCACTATAAACTTCGGCCGCAGGGCGAGAGCGCGTGCAATGCCGATGCGCTGCCGCTGGCCTCCTGAGAACTCGTGCGGGTAACGCAGCATGGCGGACTCGTCCATGCCCACGGCGCGCAAAAGTTCCGAGACGCGCTGGCGGCGGACATCGTGGCTGAGGCTCTCATGAATCACCAGCGGCTCGGCAATTACGTCTTCGACGCGGAAGCGCGGGTCGAGGGAACCGAAGGGATCCTGAAAAATGATCTGCATACCGTGCCGAATCCGGCGCAACTCGCGGCCGCTCGACAACAGCAGATCTTTCCCGTCGAAGTGGATGGTTCCCGAAGTCGGCTCGATCAAACGAAGGAGGAGGCGTCCCAGCGTGCTTTTGCCCGAGCCGGATTCGCCTACCAGGCCGAGCGTTTCACCTTCGTGGATGTCGAGGGACACGTCGTCAACGGCACGTACCTGCCCGCCGCGGTGAACGCCGAAAGCAGATTCGCTCAGATCGAAAATCCTGGTCAGGTTATGGACTTCGAACAAGGGCACGGGGAGAGAGTATCAATGCATAGTGATTCGTGGATAGTGATTAGTGGATAGCGAACGGCGAAGGGCCCACTCCAGACGCCCGCGTAGCCCAAAACGAGGCTAGTGTGGGGCGGACACTCCTGTCCGCCCACGGCGTGGACAATCCAACGATGCGCCCCAATGGTCCAACCCTCAGCACCAGAAGCGTTCCCAGCCATCCCCAAGCTATTCGAAAAATGAAAAGTGCGGACAGGAGTGTCCGCGCCACACAGCCTGGTTCACTTTTCTCATCCCGCGACCATGGGCACGGCGAGCAGAGCGGCAAGCATTCCCACTGTGCGGGCGCGGCTGAAGTGCTCGTGCAGGAAAATGCGGGCGAGTAGAACCGTTACGGCTGGATAGAGCGAACTCAGCACAACCGCTTCATCGAGCCGTCCGTTCTGAGCTGCGCGGATGAATACGACAGTGCCAGTGATGTCGAGGCATCCGGCAAGCCCGGCAATCGCCAGCACGGGCGGTGGAACTGCGCGAATGTGCCTCCCAAACAAAACGAAAGCGCTTGTAACAAAAAAAGAACCGGTTCGCGAGATGACCGCGATCCACAGAGCGGAGCCGTTGCCTGCCCTTTTGATGCACAGATAAAAACCGGCGAAGCCGATCCCGGCGAGCACTGCCAAACCCAGACCTTCAGGGCGTCCGGCGCGGTCTTCCGTGCGGGAGATGAGCCAGACACCGATGCCGGCGAGAACAAAGCCGGCTACGTGGCGATAACCCGGGAAACCTTCCGCGAAGGCGGTCACTATGGTAGGAATGCCGGCGCCCAGCACGGCGGCAACGGGCGCAGTCAATCCCATTTTCCCGCTCGCCAGGGCACGATAGAAAAGGGCCAGCGCGATGCCACCTACGGATCCGGCGAGCAGCGCCCAAGGCAAGCTCGCGTTTCCGGGAAGTGGGGCGCGGGTAAAAAGTGCGAGACTCCCCATCAGGACCATGCCGCTGATATGCACGATGGCGGTGAACAAGAAAGCGTTCGCGCGGCGCGCACCGATTCCGCCCAGAAAATCGCTCATTCCCCAGACTCCGACGGCGCTCAGGGCGTAGGCGGCGGGAAGATATTCTGGGGAAATGGGCATGGCCGTTCGAGCTTAGCATGAGGGCAAGACGCGGCCCGCTGCGTCACAGGAATCGCGAGGGGAGATTCCCTCGTGTTCTCTGTGCCTCCTGTGGCGCAGACCTCAGACCGAAACGGTCTCCGGCTGAGCCTTCCCCGCGAGTAATTGTCGCAGCACGTACGGAAGAATACCGCCGTTCGAGTAGTAGAGCGCCTCCTGTGGCGTATCGATGCGGACAATGGCTTTGAATTGGGACGTCTTCCCTCCGTTTACGCGAACCGTGATCTGACGGCCGGAGGAGAAGCTTTCGACAAGGTCACGAATGCCCGCGATCTCGAAGACTTCCTCGCCCGTCAGTTTGAGCGTTTCGGCATTCTCTCCCGGGAGGAACTGCAGCGGCAGGATTCCCATGCCGACCAGATTCGAGCGGTGAATGCGCTCGTAACTTTCCGCAATCACAGCGCGGACACCGAGCAAACGCGGCCCTTTTGCAGCCCAGTCGCGCGACGATCCCGAACCGTATTCTTTACCGGCGAGAATGACGAGCGGCACTTTTTCGGCGTGATATTTTTCCGACGCGTCGAAGATCGACATCTCCGCGCCATCGGGCAGGTGGCGCGTGAATCCGCCTTCCGCGCTCACCATCCTGTTGCGCAGGCGGACGTTGGCGAAGGTTCCGCGCACCATGACCTCGTGATTGCCGCGGCGCGATCCGTAGGAATTGAAATCCGCAGGCTGCACGCCGTGGGCAACGAGGTATTTGCCCGCGGGACCGTCTTTCTTGATGGAACCCGCGGGAGAGATGTGGTCGGTGGTAACGCTGTCGCCAAGAACCGCCAGCACGCGTGCGCCTCTGATGTCTTCGACGGCCGAAGGTTTCAGCGCCATGTCGTCAAAGTAAGGCGCCTGGCGAATGTAGGTCGAATCTTTCTGCCAAGCGTAGGTTTCGCCCTTGGGAACAGGCAGTCCGCGCCAGCGTTCGTCGCCCGAATACACCTCTGCGTAGCTCTTGCGGAACATCTCGGACGAGATCGCGCCCGCCATCGCCTGCTCGACTTCCTGCTGCGACGGCCAGATGTCGGCGAGGTAGACAGGCTTGCCGTCTTTGCCTTTGCCGAGGGGATCTTTGCTCAGGTCCACGTCGATGCGTCCCGCGAGCGCGAAAGCCACGACCAGCGGCGGCGACATCAGGTAGTTGGCGCGCACTTCGGAATTGATGCGGCCTTCGAAGTTTCGATTACCGGAAAGCACGGAAGCGACAACCAGATTTTTGTCGTCAATCTCTTTCGAGACCTCGACCGGCAGCGGGCCGGAGTTGCCGATGCAGGTGGTACAGCCGTAGCCGACGATGTGGAACTTGAGCTTCTCCAGATATGGCATCAGGCCCGCTTTCTCGAGGTAGTCGAGGACGACTTTCGATCCGGGAGCGAGCGAAGTCTTGACCGTCGCGGGTACTTTGAGACCGTGCTCCACCGCCTTTTTTGCCAGCAGTCCAGCCGCGAGCATCACCGATGGGTTCGACGTGTTCGTGCAACTGGTGATCGCTGCAATCACCACGCTGCCGTGCCGCAGCGCCGCATTCCCATTCGTTGGAATGTGCTCGTGAACATTCGGGTCCTCGACACCAACCGCGCTCGGATTTCCTCCCTCCTGTTCCCAATTGTTGGACGCAACTCCGGCCGGGGCCGCAGCGGCCTTGGCTTTCGGCTTGATCAGCGAAGGCAGGGCCTGGCCAAACGATTCGCCCGCTTTCGAGAGCACGACGCGATCCTGCGGACGCTTCGGTCCCGCAAGACTGGATTCGACGGTGTCGAGATCGAGACTCAGCAGTTCGGAGTATTCGGCTTCGGGAGTTTTCGCATCGTGGAACAGCCCCTGCTGGCGCGCGTAAGCTTCGACCAGCGCAATCTGCTCGTCGCCACGACCGGTAAGCTTCAGATAACGCAAGCTCTCCTTATCGATCGGGAAAATGCCGCAGGTCGCTCCGTACTCGGGGGCCATGTTGGCAATCGTTGCCCGATCGGCGAGTGGCAGGTCTTGCAATCCGGGACCGAAGTATTCGACGAACTTTCCAACGACGCCGTGTTTGCGCAGCAACTCGGTGATAGTAAGAACGAGATCGGTGGCGGTGGAGCCTTCCCGCAGACGTCCGGTGAGCTTTACGCCGACCACCAGCGGAATCAGCATGGAGACGGGCTGTCCGAGCATGGCGGCTTCGGCTTCGATGCCGCCGACGCCCCAGCCGAGCACGCCGAGTCCGTTGACCATGGTGGTGTGCGAATCGGTGCCGACGAGCGTATCGGGATAGGCGGTGCGCTTGCCGCCCTCTTCGTGCACGAAGACCACTCGCGCCAGGTATTCGAGATTGACCTGGTGCACGATGCCGGTATCGGGCGGCACGATGGCAAGATTGCGGAATCCGGTCTGTCCCCAGCGGAGGAAGGCGTAGCGTTCTTTGTTGCGCTGGAATTCGAGCAACGCGTTCACATCGAAGGCGCTGGGCGAACCGACGACGGCAGGCACGCCAGTGAAATCCTGCAGGAGGACGCGGCTCGGTGTGAACGCAATTTCTTTTTCCGGCTTCGAATTCTTGTTCCAGGCGGCGAGGGCGCGAATTTCTTCTTTGGTGACATTGCGCCCGTCTTCTGTGCGGAGCAGGTTCTCAAGCAGGATGCGCAGCGAGAACGGCAGGTGCTTGGTCGAGATGCCCTGCCGGTCGAGAGCATCGATGCGGTAGAGTTCGTATTCCTTGTTGCCGACTTTGAAGGTAGCGCGTGCGCCGAAGCTGTTTGCTGACATGAGTGCCTTCCTGATCTGTCTCTCAGTGATGGATAGGACCCTGGACGAAGGGCTCGGGCTGCGGCTGCGACCGGGGTCTGAATTCTCTAGTTTATTCCTTCGATCGCAAATTGTGTCATTTCGCCCTGAGGAGCAGAACGGGCACGTCGATACTGTGCCGGACTCGCGTTGCTGTAGCGCCGAGAAATACGTCGGCAAGCAAGCGGTGTCCGTGCGTGCTCATGGCCACCAGGTCGCAACCCTTCTGCTGGACCCATTTAATAATCTCATTGGCCGGTTCACCGTATGCCAGTTCGGCCTGTGCAGGAATGCCAGTGGACATGAACTCGGCCCGCACTTTTTCCAGATATGCAGAGTCTTCGTTGATTTCCGGACTGACTGCGTCCGGGCCATAGGTTCTGGCTGCCCATCCATCGGCCACGTGGAGCAGCACCAGACGGCTGTGCGCGAGTTGCGCGAGTTTCTTGATGTGTTCAATAATCGCCCGGTCACGGGGCGTGCCGTCCAACGTCACCAGGATGGTGTCGTACATGGTTGTCCGTTTCTGTTGTCCCTTGTGCGGTGCAACTTCATCCACCGGTGATCACCTTCCACGCAGCCTTGAGCGAGTCCGGTGTGCCGTAGAGATCCATGGCGGTGATCAGAATAGCACTGCTCCAACCGGCGATCAGTAGGAACCGGCCGTTCTTCCAAGTCCCCATCCGCTTGCGGGAACTCGTGAAATGCAAGAGCGGAAACATGGCGAACGGAAGCTGAAGCGCCAGCACCACCTGGCTGAGGGTCAGCAGATCGGTAACGCTGCTTTCGCCTCGCAGGCCGATAATGAAAACCGCCGGCAGGATGGCGAGCGTGCGGGTGATGAGCCGCCGCACCCACGGTTTGATTCGCCAGTGCATGAAGCCTTCCATCACGACTTGCCCGGCAAGCGTGCCCGTGATGGTGCTGCTCTGGCCGCTTGCCAGGAGCGCCACTGCAAACAGGGTGCTCGCTGCAGCCGTCCCCAGCAACGGGGCCAGCGTTAGGTAAGCGACGCGGATCCAATCGCTGTCGGCGCTGAACTTGACCACTTGTCCGCCCGACGCAGTCACGCTTTCCTTCCCGAAGAACACCATCGCTGCGAGCACCAGAATCGCCGCGTTGACAAAGAAGGCGATGGTCAGGGCCACGATTGAGTCAATCGTGTTGAAGCGGATCGCGCTCCGAATGGACGGTTCGTCCTTCTGGAACTGGCGGCTCTGTACCAGGGCTGAATGCAGGTACAGGTTGTGGGGCATCACGGTGGCGCCGATGATACCGATGGCGATGTATAAGATCCCAGATTGACGAAAGTGCGGCGAAACCAGGGCGCGACCCATTTCCAGAAAACTGGGTTGGGTTTGCGGGAGAACGAAGATTTCGATGAAGTAGCACACGCCGATGGTCGCGATCAGCAGCAGCACCACAGCCTCGATGGTGCGCATCCCAAACCGCTGCAAGGCTAGGAGCAGGAGCACGTCCAAGCCTGTGATGATGACCGCCCATAGCAAGGGAATATGGAACATCAAGTTGAGGGCGACCGCGCTCCCCAGCACCTCCGCCAAATCACAAGCGCCAATGGCCACTTCGCTCAGCAGCCAGTTGGGCCAACGGGTCCACTTGGGATACCAGTCGCGGCAGCATTGGGCGAGATCCTTCCCCGTCACCACGCCCAAGCGGGCGGAAATTACCTGCATGAAGACCGCCATCAGGCTGGCGAGTCCGACCACCCACAAGAGCCCATACTTGAACCGAGCGCCGCCTTGCAGGTCCGTCCCCCAGTTGCCGGGGTCCATGTAGCCGACACTGACCAGAATCGCCGGGCCGACGAAAGCCCGCCACTGCTCCCAGAAGCCGGCCTGATGGTGCGGCACCTCGACGGAACCGTGCACACCTTCCAGGGACATGTGGCCACCGCTTTGAGCGCCGGAGGGTGACAAGCCGGAACTCACCGGCGACTTCATCTCCGTCGATCCTTCTGCCTTTCTCATCTTCCGTGCTTCCGAGAGAGCTACGAGTCAACTGGAGTATACACTACGATATTAATGATAGTTAATACTAAGCATGAAACGGCTGTGGTGCAACCCACACTTGGTCTGCCGCGGGCCGACCAAGAACCATGGTGCGCGCGGCCGTCCGCAGAGAGAGCGTCTTGTCGTAGTTACTCTCGATCAAGGTGAGCTTTGCTCCGGGCCGGATGCCGCGGGCTTCCAGAAACTCCAACAGGTGCCGGTCCCGTTCGTAGATCCCGCTCACGATGTAACTCTTCCCGACCTGAGCTTCTGAGAGCACCAGCAGGCCGCGACGGCGGCGGCTGGTGGGACTCTCCAGGTCGGTGAGGTTGCCATATGGGCAGGGGCCTCCACGGCCGAGTTTGGCGAGCAGTTTGGCTTCAAAATCGGGCGAAACGACGTGCTCGAGGCGCTCCGCCTCGTCGTGCACCTTGTACCATTCCATGCCGAAGATCTCGGCCAGCATGCGCTCAATCAGGTGATGGCGCAGGGTAAGCTTGCGGGCGATCTTTCGTCCTCCTGCGCTGAGGTGCACGCGTCCGTCGGTATTCACGCGCACCAAACCATCTCTCTTCAAGCGGCGCAGCGCCATGGTCACTGCCGGTGGCGACACTCTGAGCCAGTGCGCCAGGGTGGCCGAGATGACGGTTTCGCCCTCGCTCTCGGCCTCGAGAATCGCTTTGAGATAGTCTTCTTTAGAAACAGTGATCACGTAAGCAGATTATACGGCGGGATTAAGCTTAGTTAACCGAAAGATTGCGGCGGTCAGAGGTCAGATTGCAGAGGTGAAAACCGAAGAAAGCGTTAACAATCTGCCCGCTCACCTCCGACCTCTCCGACCTCTCCAACCTCGCGCCTTCCGTTTGACATGGTCTTCATCCTACCCCTAACCTTGGATGTCCCGAATTATGAAAATTCTCGTCATCGGAAGCGGCGGACGCGAACACGCGCTGGTGTGGAAGCTGCGGCAGTCGCCGCGGGTCAGCAAGGTTTACTGTGCGCCGGGGAATGGCGGGATTGCGAGGGAGGCGGAGTGCGTCGCGGTGGACCTGAAGAGCTTGGATTCGCTGGTCGCTGTCGCCAACCAGATTCATCCGGACCTCACGGTCGTGGGACCTGAGTTGCCGCTCATGCTGGGGGTCGTGGACGAATTCACCCAGCGCGGCTGGCGGACCTTCGGACCCACCAAGGCTGCCGCGCAGCTGGAAACAAGCAAGAGCTTCGCCAAAGAATTTCTGCAGCGTTACAACATTCAAACGGCGCATTATGCGATCTGCAGATCTTCGGACGAGGTGCGCTCGGCGCTGCCACATTTCCATACTCCGCTGGTGGTGAAGGCCGACGGGCTCGCCGCCGGCAAGGGCGTCGTGATCGCAAAAAGCAAGGACGAGGCCGCGACGGTTGCGAGCGAGATGCTGAGCGGCAAGATGCTGGGTGAGGCCGGCTCCCGCGTCGTACTCGAGGAATTCCTGAGCGGGGATGAACTGTCGTTTCTCGTCATGAGCGACGGGGAGCGCGTCGCTCCGCTGGTGGCGGCGCAGGATCACAAGCGTGTGGGCGACGGCGACATCGGTCCGAACACCGGCGGCATGGGCGCGTATACCACCCGGACGATCGTGGATGACAAGATGCGCGACTGGCTGGTGACGCACATCGCGCGGCCCGTGGTCGCCGGAATGAGAGCGGAGGGCGCGGAATATAAGGGCATTTTGTATTGCGGGCTGATGATGACGGCGCGCGGGCCCGTGGTGCTGGAGTTCAATTGCCGCTTCGGCGACCCGGAGACACAGCCGATCCTGATGCGTCTGGAAAGCGATCTGGTCGAGGCCCTTGAGGCATCCATCGATGGGCGCACCAGCGATGGCGACTTCCGGTGGTCGGACGATGCCGCGGTGTGCGTGGTGATGGTGTCGGGAGGTTATCCGGGCGCATACGAGGCGGGCAGGAAGATCATGGGCTTGGAGGATGCAGAGAAACTCAAAGACGCAAAAGTCTTCCACGCTGGGACTACGGCGCGGGAAGGAGCTTTTTATACTTCGGGCGGGCGCGTGCTGGGAGTCACGACGCGGGCGCCCGAGCTGGAAAAAGCAGTCGACCGCGCCTATGAGGTGTGTGCGAAGATCGGCTTTGAGGGCGCGCACTATCGGAAGGACATTGCGGCGCGAGCGCTGAAGAAGAGCTAGGCCTTCAGGGCTGCACTGACTGTCATTCTGAGCGAAGCGAAGAATCTTTGTAGATGGCTGCGTCAGAGTGCATAGGTCCTTCGCTCCGCTCAGGATGACAGCGCTAAGAGAGCGCACTTCATCGATGAATGGACGCATGGAACATGAGCAAGCCACTGGTTTCAATCGTCATGGGCAGTGACTCCGATCTGGAGATTATGCGGGACGCTGCGAAGGCTCTCGACGAATTTGGCATTGCATACGAGATCGATGTGACCTCCGCGCACCGGTCTCCAGATCGTACGGCCGATTACGCGCGGAAGGCTGCGGGGCGCGGCGTTCGCGTGATTATCGCGGGCGCGGGTGGGGCGGCGCATCTGGCGGGAGTGATCGCGGCGCACACGACCTTGCCGGTGATCGGTGTTCCGATCCCTTCGACTCCGCTGCAGGGCATGGATTCGCTGCTGGCAACGGTGCAGATGCCGGCGGGGATTCCGGTGGCGACGGTCGCGATTGGCAGACCCGGCGCAATGAACGCGGGGATTCTGGCGGCACAGATTATTGGCGTGGCCGATGCCTCCATCGCGAAGAAACTGCAAGCTCACAAAGAGAAGATGGCGCGCGGCGTGGAAGAGAAATCGAAGAAACTGAAAGGCGCTTTGCAGGAATAGCAGGCAACAGCGGACTGCACATCCCTCACTTCGTTCGGGACGACAAATTCGTTTGCGATGACAAATTAAAGACGCCCTTGAGTAAACGAAGTTGCTCGTGAGCGCGCAGCTACAGCTTCAGACTCTTCAGGTATTCTCGGAACTCCCCGCCGAGATCGTCTCTCTTCAGCGCAAACTCGACCGTCGCCTTCAGGAAGCCGAGCTTGTCCCCGGTGTCATGGCGGCGGCCTTCGTAGACGTAGGCGTACAACTTTTCGCGCTTGAGAAGCGCGCGCAGTCCGTCGGTGAGTTGCAACTCTCCGCCCGCGCCGGGCTTGATGTCGGAGAGCGTCTCGAAAACGGTTGGCGTCAGGACGTAGCGGCCGATGACGGCGAGGTTTGAAGGGGCATCCGCGAGCTTCGGCTTTTCGATCAGATCGAGCACCTCGTAGAGTTTTCCGCCAGTGCCGGCGACTTCTTTCGCCTTGATCACGCCATAGGAAGAGATGGCCGGTCCGTCGATCATCATGGTGGCAATCACCGAGCTCTGCTTTTTGTCAAAAACATCCATTAACTGCTTCAGGCAGGGAACCTTCGCATCGATGACATCGTCGGCGAGCAGGGCGGCGAACGGCTCGTTGCCCACGAGTTCGCGCGCGGTGAGGATCGCATGGCCCAGGCCAAGCGCTTCTTTCTGGCGCACGTAAGCGACGTGGATCATGTCCGAGATCTGGCGCACGATCTTGAGCAGGTCGTGCTTGCCTTTTTCTTCGAGCATTTTTTCCAGTTCGTAGCTGACGTCGAAATGGTCTTCGATGGCGCTCTTGCCGCGTCCGGTGATGATGATGATCTGGTCGCAGCCGGCGGCGAGCGCCTCTTCGACGCCGTACTGGATGATCGGCTTGTCGACCAGCGGCAGCATCTCCTTGGGTTGGGCCTTGGTGGCGGGGAGGAAGCGAGTGCCCAGGCCGGCTGCGGGAAAAACCGCTTTGCGCACTTTCATGGTCATCGGTTGGTCTTTTTCGCGGCAAGGATGCTTTCGATCTGCTGGAGGTGATTCAGGTCGTGGCCCGCAATCATGCGGACGATTTGTTCGACCGTTTCCTTCCCGCGCTCGGAGTGCATGCCGTAGTGCTGCCATTGTTCCGGCGCGAGTGACTTATAGAGCGCGAGATTAGCTGCCCGTGCCGCGCGGATTTGGGCAATACATTCGCGCGGATTGCGTTTGGCATAGTGCCCTGCCTCGACCCAGGTATCTTGATCGAAAGCCTGGATCGGGGTGCCCGGGGCCCCGAGAATCGACCGCACCCGCCAGCCGATGACGATTTCCACGTCGGCGAGGTGCGCCAGGATTTCGGTCACCGACCATTTGTCCGGCGCGGGCCGTTTCCGCAGTTTCGCCGCGGACGCGCGCGCCACCAGGCGCTCGAGTTTCTTGGGCGTCGCGGCCTGCACCTTTAGAGGCTCCTGCCCCGCGATGTAACCGTTTATTCGCTGAACGTATTGTTGTACCGTTTCCTTCATGGCGCCGCCTCCCTCATCACCAGTATCGGCGAGAAGGATTGTAATTGATGCCAAGCTGGACAGGCTGGCTCGTCCTGAAAGTTGAAGAAAGGGCCGTCCTTACGTGGTTTGTGCCGGGGCTTCCTGAGTTTCCAACTCTTCCAGCAGATCGCGCAGCGTCTGCAGGATGCCTTCGGAGCTGTTGGGCCGGATCGAAAATTTCAGCGTTCCTTCCGGGGTAAAGTTTGCGCCGCGCTGCGACGCTACGAAGCGCGCCAGTTTGCCCGGATCGATCGAGGCATTCTGACGGAACTTGACATTCATGAACTCGCGCTTGCGCTCGATGGCCGTAGCGCCGACGCGCATCGCCTGCAGCTTGAGCGCGGCATAGTCGAGCAGGTTGCGGACCGCGCGGGGTGTTTCGCCGTATCGATCGATGAGCTCGGAGCGCACGTCGTGCAGCTGCGATTCTGTCTCGACTCCGGCGACGCGCTTGTACATCCGCAGGCGCTGGTTCTCTTCCTTGACGTACTCGGACGGAATGCGGATGTTGAGGCCGAGGTTGAGCTGGATTTCCGTGACTTCGACACCCGCCTCGCCCTTCATTTCGCGGACGGCGCGCTCGAGCATCTGGGTGTAGAGCTCGAAGCCAACCGCTTCGATGTGTCCGCTCTGCTCGCCGCCGAGCAGATTGCCCGCGCCGCGCAACTCCAAATCCAAAGCCGCAATCTTGAACCCCGCGCCCAGGTCGGAGAATTCCTTCAGCGCGGCCAGACGCCGGCGCGCAACCGGCGTCAGCTCGATCTCTGCGGGCAACAGCAGGTAGGCGTACGCGCGGCGGTTGGAGCGGCCAACGCGTCCGCGCAGCTGGTAGAGCTCCGACAGGCCGAGGCGGTCGGCGCGGTTGATGACGATCGTGTTGCAGAGCGGAATGTCAAGGCCGTTCTCGATGATCGTGGTCGAGACCAGGATGTCGGCTTCGTGATGCATGAACTTGAGCATCACTTTCTCCAGTTCGCCTTCGCCCATCTGTCCGTGGCCGACCGTGATGCGGGCGCCCGGCACCAGTCCCTGGAGTTTGGCGGCGATCTCCCAGATCGTGTCGACGCGATTGTGGACGAAATAAACCTGGCCGCCGCGCTCGAGTTCCTGCTCAATGGCGGACTGGATGAGCTTCTCGTTCCAGTTTGCAACCACAGTCTGAATCGCCATGCGGTCTTTGGGCGGTGTTTCGATCACGCTCATGTCGCGCAGCCCGACCATCGACATGTGCAGGGTGCGCGGAATTGGCGTGGCGGACATGGTAAGCACGTCGACTTCGGTGCGCATCTGCTTGATGCGTTCTTTGTGGCGAACGCCGAAGCGCTGCTCTTCGTCGACCACCAGCAGGCCAAGGTCGGAGAACTTCACGTCTTTCGAGAGCAGGCGATGCGTGCCGATCAGGATATCGACTTTGCCGGCTTCGACTCTGTGCAGAATCTCTTTGATCTGTTTCGGTGAACGGAAGCGGCTGATCATCTCGACGGTGACGGGAAAGGGCGCGAAGCGCTGCTTGAACGTTTCGTAATGCTGGAACGCGAGGACCGTGGTGGGGGCGAGCACGGCGACCTGCTTGTTGTCGCTGATGGCTTTGAAGGCCGCCCGCATGGCGACTTCCGTCTTGCCGTAACCGACATCGCCGCAGAGCAGGCGATCCATCGGGAGCTGCGACTCCATGTCGCGCTTCACGTCGGCGATGGCCTGCGCCTGGTCATCGGTCTCGTTGTATTCGAAGGCGTCTTCGAACTCCTTCATCCACTCGGTGTCCGCCGGGAAGATATGACCTTGCGCCGCCTGGCGCTGCGCGTAAAGCTTGAGCAACTCTTCAGTCATGTCTTTCATCGCCTTGCGGACGCGGGCCTTGGTCTTGGCCCAGGCGGCGGTGCCGAGATGATTCAAAACAGGCTTGGCGCCTTCCGACGAACGATATTTCTGCACCAGGTCGAGGCGCGTAAGTGGCACGTAGAGACGCGCGGCTTCGGCGTACTCGAGCAGCATGAATTCGGCGGTCCCGTCGCCCTGGTTGATTTCTTTCAGGCCCTGGTACTGGCCAATGCCGTGTTCGACATGGACAACGTAGTCTCCGACTTGCAGGTCGCGGAAGTCGGAGAGGAACGCCGAGACTTTTGATTTCCGCCGCTGCGGATGCGCGGCCACCAGATCCGATTCGTCAAACAGGTCGCGCGAGCCAAACAGCGCGAGGTGCGCGTCGGGAAGAACGAATCCGTCGGGAAGGTAGGCCCTCAGCAGCGTGGTGGTGAGAACCTCGCCAGAAAAGTACGACGTCTCATCCGCATAACTCTCACCGCCGCGTGTACGGCTGCCGAGACGATAGGAAGCGTTGTATTCGGTGAAGATGTCGGCGAGGCGCTCGACCTCTCCGGTGTGCGCAGCGGCGAGAACAACCTGGGTGCCGCCAGCAGCCAACTTCCTCACTTCCTCAATCATGGTGGGCATCGCGCCGTGGAAGCGCCTGGCCGGTTGCGAAAGGAAGGCGGCTTCGGGCGGGTCGTTGTGCTGATCGCTGCGAGCGACGGCCAGATACTCGAAATCTGCGCCCGGCAGGGCCGCGGTCTTTTCGGCCCACGCCTTCGGGGAAAGATACAGGTCGGTGGGTCGGACGAGATTGCCAACGCCACTGCGCTCATGCGCTTCCGCGGTGCGCGTCCAGTGGCGATCGAGCTCCTGCGCGAGAATTTGGGGCTCATCGAGGACGATCCGCGCCTCAGGCAGCAGATCGAAGACGGTGCGATCGGCGCCAGCCACTGGGGCGTAGAACTCCCAGCCTGGAAACACTCCGGCGCCCGAGTCGCGGGCCGCTTGCTCGAGGTCTTCCGCAGAACCAGCAATGCGTTTGCCCGACAGACGAGCGTTGATCGAACCCAGCAGCTCTTCGGTGACCGGCGTTTCAGTCAGCGGCAGAAGCAGCGCTTCATCCACCGGATTCGACGAACGCTGGCTGGCCGGGTCGAACTTGCGCATGGACTCGACCTCGTCGCCGAAAAATTCGATGCGCACGGGACGATCGGCTTCCGGTGAGTACACGTCCAGGATGCCGCCGCGAACGGCGTACTGGCCAGGCATGTCGACAACATCGGTCGGAGTGTAGCCGACGGTATTCAGGTGCTGGAGCAGCGGTTCCAGGTCAAAATTTTCGCCCCGCCGCAAAACGCGTGCGAGTTCAGCGTAGTAGTCGGCAGGCTGCAGAAGAATGGTGGTGGCAGCCACCGGCGAAATCACGATCGAGGCGCGTCCGGTGGCGATCTTCCACAACGCGGTTGCGCGCTCCTCCTGAATCTCAGGATGAGGCGACAGATTCTGGAAGGGCAGCACATCGCGCGCCGGCAGGCTCACGATGGAATCAGGATCGGCAGCGCCGGTGAGTTCGCAAAACGCTCGCAGCACCGGCACAAGTTCTTCGGTAGCCCGGTTGTCGGCAACAACCACTACGAAAGGGCGTTCGATTGCCCGGCGCAATAAGACCGCGATCAGCGCCTTGGCTGCGGGGGAGAGTCCAGTGACACCAATACGCCCCGTGTTCTCCCGGAGGTGGGAGGCGGCACGCGTGAAGGCAGGCAATCGTTCCACGTCCGCGAAGAGTTCGCGGACGAACGGCAAAAGCATTCGAGTTTGATTCTATCAATTCGGAGCTGATGATGTGCCAAAGCGGGCGAGGGCGGGCCCGACAAACGGCGGGTCGCTGGCGCTACTTCCGCAGAAGCGGCCGCGTCAGGCAAGTCGGACCGCCGGAGCCGTTGATGCAGATCTCCGATCCCGGAAACGTGCGCACGTCGAAGCCGGCATCGCGCAGGCGCTGATTGGTTTTGCGGTTTTCTTCGATCGCAATGAGGCGCTTGCTTCCGAGCGAGAGCACGTTGCAGGCTAACGTGTTACGTTCGGAGTATTCAATCTCGATCAGGCGAAAACCCCGCGCCTTCAGCAATTCGACGGTCTCAACCGCGAGCCAGGGTAGATCGACCAGGATCGTCTGCTCGTCGAGCATGCTCATCAGCGACATCAGATGGAGGCAAGCCGACGGGCCGGGGCCGTACGGCAGGGGCGCGGAGAGCACGTCAACTCCCATGGGAGCGAGCAGCGCCCGCATCTGATCGATGCCGGCTTTGTTTGTCCGATAGCCGTGACCGATGAGCAGTGTTTTCGCAACGAGCCAGACGATGTCTCCGGCCTCCGACGTTCCAGGCATACGAATTTCGCCGCGCACGGGGATACCTAGCCGGGCGCAGAAGTTGGCATGGGCGGACGCTTCTGCCACCCGGCTTGTCTTTCCTGGGTTCATCAGGATGAGGCCATCGTCGGTGGGAAGCGACGAGTCGTGCGCATAGACCGCATCGAGGGTGAGACCTTCCGAAGGCGGCAAGCAAACGGCTTCGGCTCCGGCTTCGGTCAGCATGCGGCATAGAGTGTCGTGCTGGCTCTGAGCCGTGGCGAATTCCGGGAGCCGCTGAAACCCCAGGTCCCGCCACGCGGCAAGCTTCTCAGCACAATCCCAACCTGCATTGTGGGGAGGACAGACCAGTACGCGCAGCAGGTCGCCCGTCATGGATTGACCGTTGAATTGTTCAGCAAGCATCGAGGGCTTTCTGTCGCGCTAGAAATCTAAAGAAAGGCGACCGCAAACGCAATATGGGAACACATACGGTCTCGAACTGTTTTTACCCTTGCCCGCCGGTAAAGCACCTCACTTATCGCTTGCGTTAACGCCCCCTCTGATGTACATATCAGCGGTGGTCAACGCCATGAAGCGGGCACTGACTAAGAAGCCGAGCCCGCCTTTCTCATCTCTTTTTCCAAAAGCCAGCCAGTGGTCACCCAGCGCGGTGATATCGGTCACTGCGAGGTGCTTTGGTGGCGGAGGTAAACTCTTAAAATCGCGCTAACCACAAGCTGAGAACGAACATTTAGCGCGTTAAGCTCTTTTTGTGTGCACTTCAGGCAGGCGAGACATCAGTCCTGCAACGTGCTCGAAGTTCAAGGAGCTGTCCAGAAACCGTGCACCTCGATTCCCGCCTACCCCAAGGCGGAGGTGGCCCCAGGAGCCCTATGAAAGTCACTTTGCGTTTGTTCTGCTTCGTCCTTTTCGTCTTCATGATGGTTGGTCAGTTTGGGTTTGCACAGGGCGTGGCGACCGGTGATCTCCATGTCGCTGTCAAGGATCCCAAAGGCGCCGCGGTCAACAATGCCACCGTCACCGTCCGCAATCAAGCCCGCGCGTTCGAGCGTGCCACGAACACCAACGTGGATGGCGAATACCGCCTGCTGGCACTGCCTCCCGGTACCTATACTGTGCACATCGAGGCTCCAGGCTTCGCGAAGGTCGAAGCCAGAGATCAGATCGTGAACATCGGACAGATGCGCGAATTGCCAATCTCTCTATCCGTGGCCGGGGCGCAGGAAACTATCACCGTGAGTTCGGAGGCGGAACTGGTCGAAACCCAAAGATCTTCTTCCACCGACACCATCAACGAGCAGCGCATCGAGAGTCTGCCGATCAACGGCCGGAACTACATTAATTTCGCCATGACCGATTCGCGCTTGGCCCGTGACACCGCGCCCTCGATTGGCGCCGCGCCGACTTCGGGCCTGAACATGAGCGGGCAGCGCGCGCGTTCCAACCTCGTCAACGTGGACGGCGCCGACGCCGTGGACAACTCGGTCAACGGAATCCGCTCCACCGTTTCACAGGAAGCCGTGCAGGAGTTCCAAATTCAGACGAACGGCTACTCAGCGGAATACGGGCGCGCGTCAGGCGGCGTGGTGAATATTGTCACCAAGTCGGGAAGTAATGAATTTCACGGCAGCGCCTACGGCTACCTGCGCAATCGCAAGTTGCAAGCCGTCAACCCGTTCTCAACGATCAGCGATCCCGCCTACACGCGCACCCAGGCCGGTGTGACGTTCGGTGGCCCAATCAAGAAAGACAAAACCTATTACTTTTTCTCTTGGGAAGGGACCTGGCGGCAGGAGACGGGATTTTCGTCGATCGGGCAAAACCATTTCGGACTGGTTCCCTTTGACACCACCCAGGTGGGACAACCTTTTGGGGTGCTCGACCTCACGCCCGACCAGATCGGATTCTTGACCAACGACACCGTGCTGCGGCAGGAATTCTTGAATCCAGCCTATGCTACCGAAGTAGGCAGCTACACTGTGTTGGCAGCGCGATCCTCGGGCATGGCTCTGGCGGGTGCCTGGGAGGGTCCTCCGGCCTTTGGAGGAGGCATCGTCGGATTCCCGACTTCGTGTCAGGCGCCCCCTTGCCCAGCAATTCCCGGGTCTTTTGTTACGTTGAGCAGCTTGGTGGGAAATTTCCCGGTGTCCGAGCGCACCGATCTTTATTCTTTGCGACTGGACCACAACTTCTCTTCGAGCAATCGCCTCAGCCTGCGCGGCGGAGCCAGTCCCAGCGACGTCACCGGCATTCAGGTGCAGGCGCAAGGCCCGCAGAATTTCGGCCAGAATGCCTTCTCGCGGACTTCGACCCAGAACTTCCATGACTGGTCCATCATGGGTCAGGACCAGTGGACCATCGGCAACAATAAGATCAACGAATTCCGCTTCCAGTATTCGCGCCGCGGCCTGTTCTATGGACCGTCGCGCGGCCCGGGCGGGCAGAATGTGGCAGTTAACATTCCCGGATTCGCTTTCTTCGGCCGCGAACCTTTCTCCTTCATCAAGCGGACGGAGCAGCGCTATCAGGTCACGGACAATTTCTCCTGGTCCAAGGGATCGCATAACATCAAATTCGGTATCGATGGGAACTACCTCCCGGTGCAAGCCGACTTCACGGTGAACTTCGGCGGTATCTTCAACTTCGGCACGCAGAGTGTGTTCCCGGGAACGCCGCCGACATGCGTTCCGCCTGACACCGGCAATTGTCTGCCTGCCTTCCCCGCTTTCAGTCCAGTTCAGGCCTACGGCGCTGGCATCCCCTCCAACTTCATTCAGGGGATCGGAAGTCCACACGACGGTTTCTCGAACACCACCGCTGGCGCGTTCATTCAGGACAGCTGGAGAGTCCGGCAAAACCTGACGCTCAACTTCGGCCTCCGCTACGACGTGGAGTTCACTCCGCAGTTCGCACCGGAAAATCCGGTCGCGGCCTTTGGTCAACAGTTCCTGCATCTCGCCAAAGGCATTCCGCGCGACTTCAACAATTTCGCGCCCCGCATCGGCCTGGCCTGGGACCCGAAGAATAATGGCAAAAGCGTGTTCCGGGCCTCCTATGGTTTGTTCTACGACCATCCACTTCTCGGACTCGCCTTCCTGGCTGACCAAGCCGACGGGAGCAAAGCTCCGCAGCTGGTGCTGTTTCCAGGAGCACCCTCTGCTTGCGATCCGTCGAGCCCCAGCCTGAATGCCAGCAATACCTTCCAAGGACTGTTGGGATGCCTGAACGACATCACACCCGCTTTCAATTACAAACCAGACGAACAGCGCTTCGGCGCGGACCCTTTTCCCGGCTCCATCTTCGCTAACCAGACTTATCTGTTTGCTGGAGTTCCGCTCGCTATCCAGCCGTTTGGATTCCCCAACACGAAGAACTTTGTCTACGCCTATTCCAATCAGGCCAATTTCAGCTTTGAGCAGGATTTGGGACACAACATGTCCCTCGGCATCGAGTGGAATTTCAACGGTGGCCGACACAACAACCGCCCCATCAATGCCAATACCGTGGTAACAGCGGCATTGCTGGCCAATTGGCAGGCCGCGTTAAGCGATCCCAGTTCGGGGGCCGCAACTCTGGGCCCCCTCGGGGTGGGTGCCGTCCCATTTGCTCAGGGAGGCCATCCTTGCCAACTCGATCCTACAAAACCCGGATGGGTCTCCGCCGCGCTCGCCAGCTTCTTCCGTCCTTCGGGCCTAAACCCTTCGATCGGGCAAGCTCTTCTTCCCACCCCGTTCGCTCCTTGCGTGGCAGAGGCGAATGCGATCCTGCAAGCTGATGGCCTGCACGCCACCTGCGATCCGACTCCCCCAACGTTCACCAACTGCGTCCCGTTCAGCGATATGCCGGCCAACTCATCGAGCGGCAGTTCGGTTTATCACGCTCTGACGGCGAACCTGCGCAAGCGCTTTGGCCGGCACTACGAATTCCTGGCGTCGTACACCTGGTCGCACGCCATTGACGACTCGACCGACTTACAATCGCCACTCGAGCCGCAAGACAACGACAACCCCAATGCGGACCGCTCCAACTCACTGTTCGACCAGCGCCATCGTTTCGTCTTCAGCGGCGTGTATCAAAGCGGACGCCTGGGCACCGGATTCGCACGCAAATTGTTCAGCGACTGGACGATCGCGCCCATCATTGAGGCCGTATCGGGCCGGCCCTTCAATATCATCGTGGGTGATGACCGCAACTTCGATTTCTCGACCCCGACGGACCGTCCGCTCATCGTGCCAGCCAGTACGCCGATAAACAGTTGTGGCGATACTCCCGCAGCCTCGCGTTTCTCGCCCACCGGCTTCCTGCAACCGGCTTGTTTCCTGGATGGCACTGTGCTCGGCAACCTTGGACGCAACGCCGGAACCAAGCCTTACAACCTATTCACTGACTTGCGCATCTCGAAGCGCATACCCTTCGGCGATCGCGTCGCCCTCGAGGGCATCATGGACGCCTTCAACCTCATCAACAAGTTCAACGTGACCGACGTGAACCCCCTCTGGAGCAGCGGGCAGATACCCACCTCGGCCTTCGATCCACGGCAGTTCCAGTTCGCCTTGCGCCTCTCCTGGTAAGCTGGGACACAATCGGGCAACAGGAAGGGCTCCCTTACGGGAGCCCCTTTCATTTCAGAGCCAAGCAAAGTTAAGACAGCGATTAAGTGTCGCCGATCAATATGACCTGGAGTGCGAGCGCCTCGTTGGCGTCACTAGAGACAGGCCTCAGGCAATCACCCTCATCCGCTTCTGTCCTTTGGTCTCTGGACGCCCCTTCAATTCCCTGGCCAGCGATCCGGCGATCTTATGAGTAATGCGGGCGCCGACGGCCGCGATCAGTTGATCCTGATCTTTGGGAAATGGCCCTTGCTCGAGCCGGAAAGACTTCAGTTCCTGACGGCAAATCTCATTCAGGCGAAGACGCAGCGCGGTCAACACTGGCGCGGCGTGATCCGCCATGAGTTCCTGTCTAAATCCTTGCACTTCCGCGACCACAATCTGTTCGGCCTCGCGCTCGCCGGGGCGTGCCCCGGCCCTTGGCTCGACGGCCCGCTCCAGGTCCTCAAGGTCGTAGAGCAGTACGCCTTCAAATTCGCGCACGGCCGGATCGATATCGCGCGGCAGCGCCAAGTCGATCAACACCAGCTTGCGGCCCTTACGGTCGCTGGCCAGCGGCTTCAATTCTTCGGCCGTGAAAACAAATCCGGCAGCCGTCGTGGCGCTGACCACCAAATCCGCCTGCGCGAGAGAGGTCCAGCGATCCTCAAACCGGCAGGCGCGGATGCCACGCTTGTGGGCCAGTTCCTCAGCGCGGGCGTCGGTGCGGTTGACCACAGAAACGGAGTGCGCTCCCCGGCTGGCGAGCGCCTTGGAAGCGCTCTCGCCCATTTTCCCGGCGCCCAGAAGAACGACGTTTCGTTCGGCCAGCGATCCGAAGATTTGTTCCGCGAGTGCGACTGCGGCACAGGAGGCGGATGGGCAGTGGGAACCGAGCGCCGTTTCCTTGCGCACGCGCCAAGCCGAACTTACCTGCCGGCCAATCTGCTCCTCCCCGATGCACATCGAATCCAGCCCGCAATTGACGCGGAAGGCATGGGCGAGCGCCTGCTCATCCAGCAGGCGATAGAAACTGTTCCACTCGCAAAGTTTCAAGTCGTATTCCGCAGTCAGGAAGCGAAGGACCGAATTTACCGCCAAAGTCGCATCGCCCCAAACGACGAATTCCGTGCGGTTGCAGGTGGAAAAGACCAGGACTTCTTCGATTCCTTCGCCCTGCGACAGCATGGACAGAGCCTCCGCCTGTCGGCATCCGCTCATCCAGAAGCGCTCCCGAACCTCCACCGGGGCCGTCCGGTGATTCAGCCCAACCACCACAAATGTCGGCTCCAAGAGACACGCTCCGCAGAGGAACTCTGGTCTTGAGTAGGCACTGGAGTGGCCAAACTTTCCTCTCAGAATGAAGAGCTGCAACAAATTGAACCGACGATAGTTAACTCGGCTGTTGCTTTTCGCAACGACCTCCCCCAAGCCTCAAACTGAGGGATATCACTCCCAGTCGCGTGGCTTTTGGCCCGGTGCCGATTCCTGGGAGCGAACAGTGACGCCACAGAAATCGAAGGCGAGTAGGGGTGACTATCCAGAGAAGCGACGGGCGGGGCGACGCAGGGTCTGTAAAAGTGTGCGTAACCGACTGCCTTTGTGGTATCTTACGCTGCCGTAAACCTTCGCAACCAAAACTGCGTCCAACTGGGTAGCCACTATCCGGCAAGAAGTAGGGAAGTTGCGGGGCGGTCGCGCTCACCACCAACGAGCGCCTGAACTCAATCATTATGGGAGATTGTACGAATGAAAACTGTTCTTAGAGCATCTCTTGCGTTACTTGCCCTGGCGCTGGTCTTCTCAACCTACACGTTTGCGGACGGGGGTGCCGATTTCAAAGCGAAGTGCGCGATGTGCCACGGAGCTACCGGAGCGGGCGACACCGTCATGGGCAAGAACATGAAACTGAAGGATCTCGGCTCAGCCGATGTACAGAAGCAGTCGGACGACGAACTCACGGTCCTCATCACCAAGGGCAAAGGGAAGATGCCAGCCTACGATGGCAAGCTCACCAAAGACCAGATCAGCGACGTGGTGAAGTTTGTTCGCACGCTGAAAAAATAAGCGTCCATCTCCGAGGAACGACGAATGGCTGGGCTATCGCTCAGCCGTTTTTGCTGTGTGGTGCTTCCCTTTTGTTTTCTAGATCTCACTAAGGTTATCCCCAGACTGCGCCGATAACGTGACTGAGAGCTAGGCAGGGCGTGTACCCAGCCTGCGAGAAAGGGGAGGCTTCCGTGGATTTCGATCAGGCCATCCTTGCTCATTCGGCTTGGAAACGGAAGCTGAGATTGTATCTGTCGAAAGCGGATCACAGCCTTACGGTTGCCGATGTCGCGGCCGATGACCGATGCCAACTGGGAGAATGGATCGCTGGCGAGGGGCGCAAGTATTCAGGCTTGCCGGACTTCGCAAACTTGAGCACCCAACACACCCGCTTTCACAAAGCCGCTGCCGACATACTCAACAAAGCCGGCCGTGGGCAGGAGGTCAGCGACGAATTGGTTCCGGGATCGAATAGCGAATTCAGCAAGGCATCCGCCAGTATTGTCCGGGCAATCATCGAAATGAAGAAGAAATTATCCGTCGCTGGCGAATGAAGGCGACGTAATCTCGGTCTCCGCGAAATGGGGATGTCTACGATCCCGCTCTCTTTTCAATCTTGGCCCAGGTATCCTTCAGTGCCACGGTGCGGTTGAACACAGGACATCCCGGCTTGGAATCCGGGTCCACGCAGAAATACCCCAACCGCTCGAACTGGAAGCGGCTCTCGACCGGCGCGCTAGCCAGGGAAGGCTCCAGCTTGGCGTCCGAAATTACCTCCAGCGACTGAGGATTCAGGTTGGCGGTAAAATCCTGCCCTTCTTCGACCTGGTTCGGGTCCTGCTTGCCGAAGAGTTTGTCGTACAGGCGCGCTTCCGCATCGATCGCGTGCGCGGCCGAAACCCAGTGGATGGTCGATTTCACCTTGCGTCCATCGGGAGCGTTCCCGCCGCGCGTCGCCGGATCGTAGGTGCAGTGCACTTCGACCACTTCTCCCTTGTCGTTCTTCAC
>WNGE01001693.1_pt1 | contig 27750 bp, 18 predicted proteins | sample 5400651 | NCBI WGS metagenome assembly WNGE01 (sample SAMN13153370, study PRJNA577476) | soil metagenome | isolation source: 60 cm soil or saprolite under grassland replicate 2 | place: USA:California | collected 2016-06-15 | reverse complement strand
TCGGGTATTACTTCAACCTGTACCGCAACAAGCCCGTGGTCCGAAAGGGCGGGGCGATGATCCTGTTCCACCCCGTGCCCTGGGAGTTCCACCAGGTGCACCACCCCAGCTACATCGACTTCTTCGACGAAGTGCTCTCCGAGACCACCGACCCGGCGGCGATCGAGGCGAAGTACGAGCAGCAGTACGCCGCCGATCCCTGGTACGCCCATCTATATCGGAACTCGTACGCATACCATGGCGTGCATCCCTTCTACATGTGGTACTGGGGGGCTCACGCCATGGACCACCTGGGCGACGTGATCTTCGTAGGCGGTGACCGCAGGGCGGTGCACAGAATGGGGTTCCGGGCCGCCTCGAGCTTCGCCGATGCCCTGGAGATGGCAGGCGAGACGGTCGGAGGCAGCCCGAAGATCGCCTACCTCCATTGTCCACCGCTGACCCTGGCCGAAGTCCGGTGAAGAGCGGCTCGATGATCGACGAGATCAGGGAGGTGGCCCGGGGCTGGCGGTGGACCCGGCGTCCGCTTGTCCCACGGTCGGCCGAGGCCTGGCAGCCCAATCGAGAACCCAGGGAGTTCCCAACTGGCTGGGCCCGCACGCCCGCGGCCAAGGCGGTGCGGGAGGCCGTGCTCAGCTACGCATTCAGGCCGATCGTTTGGACCGAGACCGAACCGGCGGTTGAGGGGCTCGACAACCTGAACGGCCTCCAGGCGCCTGTGATGTTCGTGGCCAACCACGCGAGCCACATGGACACGCCGCTCATCCTCTGCTCGCTTCCAAAGGCGTGGCGCGCGCGGACGGCCGTGGCCGCGGCGGCCGACTACTTCTTCGACGTCTGGTGGCGGGCGGCGAGTACCGCCCTGGTCTTCAACACGTTCCCCATCGAGCGAACCGGGGGGAAGCGCGCAACCGCCACCGCCCGCAGGCTCGTGGTGGACGGCTGGAACCTCCTGGTATATCCGGAAGGTACCCGCTCCAAGGATGGCTGGCTGGGACGATGGCGTCACGGAGCCGCCCGGCTGTGCATCGAGTACGGCATCCCCGCAGTGCCTATAGCGCTCCGGGGCACGTACGCCGCGATGCCCCGGGGACGTTCGTGGCCACTGAAGGGTCGCCTGCCCCTCTCGGTCCGGTTCGGGCCAGCACTGCATCCGGAGGACGGCGAGGACTTCCGCTCGTTGTCCCGCCGGATGCAGCGGGCCATGGCCAGGCTCTGGGACGAGGACGCCACGAGCTGGTACCAGTCACTCCGACGGGAGGCGGAGGGGACCACGCCGTCGCTGACCGGCCCACAGGGTCCGAGGTGGCGGCGGGTCTGGGAGGCCAGCCGGCCCATGCCCCGGCGGAGCAAGCCGAAGGTGTGGAAGCGATGACCGCGCACGCTCGGCCCGAGGCACGGCGATGACGCGGGTGGGCGGCGAAGCTCGTCGGCGACGACTGATGGGGGAGGCCATCCGGCTGTTCGGGAAGAACGGGTACCAGGGAACGAGCCTGGACGCCGTGGCCAAAGCGTCAGGTGTTCGCAAGCAGACACTCCTGTACTACTTCCCCACGAAGGAGGCGTTGCTCGAGGCATGCGTGATGGAGACGAGCCAGCGAGTGGCCCTCGCGCTGTCCGAGGCATTGGAAGCCGAGACCTCGACGTCCCGCAAGGCCGAGACGGTGATCCACACCGTGTTCGAGCTCGCCGGCGAGTGGCCCGAGTTCCCTCAGTTCGTGCGGGAAGCGAGCAGGCTGGGGCCGGAGGTGATCGAGCGGTTCGCCGCCGTCCTGGAGCCGCTGCGTCTGAGGGCGCTGTCGTTCCTGGCCAACGGGATGCAGGAAGGCCAGATCCGCCGTCAGGACCCCGCGCTGCTTCTGTTCACCCTCTACACGGCGGTGATCGGATCCATCACCGAGGCCGGCGTACTGAGGGCTGTGGTGGGTGAGGACCGCAGCCGCATGGCGCTGCATCGCCGAGAGCGCGAGGTCCTCAACTTCGTCCGGAGCGCCCTCGCAGCCGGTGCCGACGAACTGCCCGAGCAGCTCCGCACTTCCGGATAGGCACATCCCACGGGGCGACATGCGTGTCGTGATCCTGACCCGCGAGTACCCGCCGGAGGTGTACGGCGGAGCCGGGGTTCACGTCGAATATCTGTCGAAGGAGCTGGCCAGGCTGACCGCCGTGGAGGTTCGATGCTTCGGAGTGGGGAAGGAATCGCCCGACGGCACTCTCATCGTCCGCGGATACGGCCCCTGGGAGGCCCTGGCCGGCTCGGCGCCCGGGTTGAGCGCTCTTCAGACGATGTCCGTCGACCTGGCGATGGCGGTGGGCTTGGAGGGCGCGAGCCTCGTTCACAGCCATACGTGGTACACGAACCTGGCGGGCCACGTCGCCAAACTGCTCTACAACGTCCCCCACGTCATGACGTGCCACAGTTTGGAGCCGCTTCGGCCCTGGAAGGCCGAGCAGCTAGGGGCGGGCGGCTATGCCCTTTCCGGTCTCTGCGAACGCACCGCCATCGAAGCGGCCGACGCGGTGGTCGCGGTGTCGAACCAGATGCGGGGAGACATCCTCACCTGCTACCCACAGATCGATGGCGAGCGGGTGGCCGTCATCAGGAATGGGATCGACGCCCAGGAGTACCGGCCGGACTCCGCCACGGACGTGCTCGAGTCGCACGGGATCGACGCGGCCAGGCCGACGGTGATCTTCGTGGGCCGGATCACTCGGCAAAAGGGGTTGACCCACCTGCTCGACGCCGCTCGTTACCTGGATCGCCACGCCCAGCTCGTGCTGTGCGCGGGCGCTCCCGACACCCCCGAGATCACCGAAGAGATCGCTACCAAAGTGCAGCTTTTGCAGCGGGAGCGGGGTGGAGTGATCTGGATCGATCGCATGTTGCCGCGACGCGAGGTGATCCAACTCATGTCGCACGCGACGGTCCTGGTTTGCCCGTCCCTGTACGAGCCGCTCGGCATCGTGAATCTCGAAGCCATGGCCTGCGGGACCGCCGTCGTCGCCACCGCCACCGGGGGCATCCCCGAAGTCGTCGAAGACGGGGTGACGGGGTACCTCGTGCCGTTGGCGCCCCGAGCGGAGGGCCAGTTGGCGCCTGGCGACCCCCAAGCCTTTGCTCGAGCATTGGCCGAGAGCGTGAACGCGCTCACCGCCGATCCCGAGTTGGCGGCCAAACTGGGGAAGGCTGGGCGGCAGCGGGTGGTCGAGGAGTTCAGCTGGAAGGCCGTCGCCACGCAGACGCTGGCACTCTACCGCCGCCTCCTGCGCGAATGAGAGGGTGGTTCACGATTTGTCTGCTTCCGCCCGTACAGGAGCGCGTTGTAGAACCACTTGCCGGGGAGAAGCTTGTACAGAAGGGCCCGGTCCAGTGCCGAAAGCATCAAGTACGTGCGGTAAGCGAAGGAAGCCCATCGGGTGCCCAGCAGTCCGGAGGGAGCTTCCGCCTCGATGGTCCGTACTGCCCACCCCACCAGCGAGGACGCAAGCTCTTCGGTTTCCACCCGTACGTCCTCGAAGCCGACGGACCAGGCCAGCCTCATCAGAGCGCCTGGCTCGAACGTATGGAGGTCGACCGCCCACTCCAGGTCCCGCAAGAGGAGCTGGTCTTCGGTCAGTGCATGCTCGGGCGGAGGCTCCGGGCTCCGCAGCGCGGGTACATACCGCGCCGCGGTTCGCCACGATTTCCAGGTGAGCCGGCCCACCGCTTTGGCTAGCCGGTCTCCGGTCCGTGTCGGTTCGCCGGCAAGGAACAACTCGCCGCCGGGCTTGAGCACCCGCTTGAACTCTTGGAGCGCCGCCTCGGGCTCGGGGAGGTGGTGGAGGATGGCATGACCGACAACGAGGTCGAAACTGGCGTCGTCATAGGGAAGGCGCTCCGCGTCAGCCGTACGCAATGAGATGTCGCAGCCCACCGTCCTGGCGCTCTCGGCACAGGCCGCCAGCATCCCCGGAGAGACGTCGCAGCCGTGGGCTTCACCGACGAAGCCCGCCAGCCACAGATTGATGATGAAAAAGCCGGTGCCGCTCCCCACGTCCAGGACTCGGCCGTACCGCCGCGCGGGGAGCATCCGCTCGGCCCTCTCTCGCACGTAGCGGATGCACCGGTCGTCGAACGAGATGGCCCATTTCGCGTCGTAGGAACGAGCCGCCGCATCGTGGTACAGGATGTTGGCGGTCTTCGGATCGAGCCTCTCCTCCGATCGGACGGCGGTTGCGTCTCCCACGGCGGTCGTCTAACCGGTGCCCTGATCGTCGCTCCGGAGCGTTGGCATCTGTCCCGTGTCGACAGGCACCACGGTCCGCTCGTCCGGCTGAAACTTCAGGACGTCGTCGATGTAGGAGCGAACGGCCTCTCTCATCCCCACGTCCTGGCCGGCCTCCTCGGACAGGAACCAGCGATGTTCGAGCACCTGGTGGTACACCTCGGCTGGTTCCAACTTCCCTCGGAGCTCCTGCGGGATTGCCGCGATCGTAGGGTCGAACACCTCGGAAAGCCACCGGTAAGCCACGATCGACTCGGGGAGCGATTGCCCCTCGACCTGTTCCAGACTCGCCCGGTAACCCGCCAGATCGTTGAGGAGCCGCCGGGCCTGGTTCTCCTGAACGTCGAGCCCCGTCAACGCCATGAGCTTGCGGCGATGGTGGCCGGGCTCGACCACTTGGGGCTGCAGCCGCAGACGATATCCCTTGCCGGTGTCGACCAGCTCGAGTTCGTCGACGTCGAAACCCAGCTCGTTCAATCTGGCCAGCCGGGAGTCGATCCGGTATCGCTCCCCCAGCTCGAACACCTCTTCTCGCGTCAGCTCACACCACAGGCTCTCGTAGCGGCTGGGCACCTCGCCGGCCGTCTCGATGGGATCGAGCCCCTCGGGCAGGCGCTCTGCGGCTTCGAGATCCAACAGATCACCCGCGATGTTCTCCTCGGCCACGATCACGTCCTGCTCACGCTGTCCGTCGGAGAGCGTGGGGTGTATCTCGCCGGTCTCGGCGTCAACCAGGTAGGCGGCCAAGGCCCCGGCGTCCCGCCGGAACAAGGTGTTCGAGAGCGAACAGTCGCCCCAGAAGAATCCAACCAGGTGCAGCCGAACCAGTAGCTGGGCCAGCGCATCGAGCAAGCTGCTGCGCAGATCCGGCACGCCGTGGCCGGTGAACAAGGTCCGGAAGGGGAGCGAGAACTCCAGGTGCTTGGTGATCAACACGGCACCCAACCCGTTTCCTCGCTCGCCGTCGCCTCGGCCCGACACGACCCCAACGGCCTCCACCACCGGGATCGACTCCTCGTCCAGGGCCCGGAGCAGACGGTATTCGCGATCGGCCAGTCGCTGGGGCATCTCCTTCAACGCGTAGAGCGCACCGTCATAGGCCACGAAGCGAACCACGTGCCGGTGGATGCCCGCCGGGACGGTGACGAGTCGTTCGGACTCCCATTCCTCCAGCGGCAGGTGCCACGGCAGGTCCAGGAAGTCCGGATGGCCCGTCCGGGCCACGATCTGCACGAATCGAGCTCCTTTCGCGTCTGCTCCGTCCAATCGTTGCATAGCACCGCCTGGGATATGACACTGCCACTCGATGGCCCTAAGGTGGCGCTTCGGAACAGTCCACGGCCGGTCGAAGCCTTCTGAGAACAGGTCCGGGTTCTTTCCCGGCGGGTACGGCATCCCAAGAGGTCCCCATGAGAGTCAAGGGCGTTCAGGACGGTAAGAAGCGCGTCGTGATCGAGGGCGTCGAGCCGGAGATCGATTGCGGTCGTTTCCCCATCAAGCGCGTGGTCGGCGAGACCGTGGCGGTCGAGGCCGACATCTTCACCGACGGCCACGACGCTCTTGCCGCCGTCCTCCGGTACTGGCACGAAGGCGCGGGGTGGGCCGAGGCCCCGATGCAACCTTTGGTGAACGACCGCTGGCGAGGAGAGTTCCCCGTGACCACCCTGGGACGATACCGGTACACGATCCGAGCCTGGATCGACCGATTCGGGACCTGGCAGCGGGACCTGGCCAAAAAGGTCGAGGCCGGGCTCGACGTCTCCGTCGAGCTTCAGATCGGGGCCGAGATGGTGGCGCGAGCGGCCCACCGTTCATCCGGATCCGATCGCCGGAAGCTCAAGGTGGTCGCCGGCCAGCTGCAATCCGGAGTCGACGGGGCAAGCGAGGCCGCCCTGGACCCAGAGCTCACGCGACTCATGGACACCGCAGCAGATCGTCGCCACGTCACGAACTACGGCAAGGAGCTCCGCGTGGTGGTGGACCGGGAACGGGCTCGATTCAGCACGTGGTACGAGCTCTTCCCCCGCTCGACCTCGCCGGAACCCGGAAGGCACGGCACGTTCAAGGACCTGGAGGCCAGGCTTCCCTACGTGGCGGGCATGGGCTTCGACGTGCTCTACCTGTCGCCGATCCATCCGATCGGACGGTCGCACCGGAAGGGGAAGAACAACGTGACCTCGCCGGAGCCGGGCGCGCCGGGCAGTCCATGGGCCATCGGATCCGAGGAAGGCGGGCACACCGATGTCCACCCCGACCTGGGAACGATCGAGGACTTCGACCGGCTTGTGGAGCGGGCCCAGGACTTCGGCCTGGAGGTGGCCATGGACCTGGCCTACCAGTGCTCCCCCGACCATCCGTGGGTGGCGAAGCATCCCGAGTGGTTCCGGCACCGGCCCGACGGGACCATCCAGTACGCAGAGAACCCGCCCAAGAAGTACGAGGACATCTATCCCTTGGACTTCGAAACCGAGGTGTGGCGGGAGCTGTGGGATGAGCTCAAGGGAGTGGTCGACTTCTGGATCGGCCACGGCATCCGGATCTTCCGGGTGGACAACCCCCACACGAAGCCGTTCGCTTTCTGGGAGTGGCTGATCGGGGAGATCAAGGCGGAGGACCCCGAGGTCATCTTCCTCGCCGAGGCGTTCACCCGGCCCAAGGTGATGTATCGCCTGGCCAAGCTGGGGTTCACCCAGTCCTATACCTACTTCGCGTGGCGCGACGCGAAGTGGGAGCTCCAGAGCTACTTCACCGAACTCACCCAGACCGAGGTGGCCGAATTCTTCCGGCCGAACCTGTGGCCGAACACGCCCGACATCCTGACCGAGCGCCTGCAGACGGGCGGCCGAGGCGCCTTCATGTCCAGGGTCCTCCTCGCCGCCACGCTGGGAGCGAGCTACGGGATCTACGGCCCCGCGTTCGAGCTCATGGAGCAGCAGCCCCTTCAGCCCGGCAGCGAGGAATACCTCGACTCGGAGAAGTACGAGGTCCGCCGGTGGGACCTGGACCGGCCGGACAGCCTGGCCGAGTTCATCGCCCGCGTGAATCGGATCCGGCGGGAGAACCCCGCCCTGCAAACCGATCGGACTCTCCGGTTCCACCCAGTGGAGAACGAGCAGCTCATCGCGTACAGCAAATCGAACGGAGGAGGGCAGAACCTGATCGTCACGGTGGTGAACCTCGATCCCTACAACACACAGGGCGGCTGGCTGAACCTCCCACTCGAACCACTCGGCTTGGAGGACGAGCGCCCATTTCAGGTGCACGACCTCCTGACCGAAGCCAGATATATCTGGCAGGGCCCACGCCACTACGTGGAGCTGAACCCGAACGTGGTGCCGGCCCACGTCTTCCGGATACGCCAGCGAGTCCGCACCGAGCAAGACTTCGAGTACTTCGCGTGAAAGGGTAGGCGGGGATGGCCAGGAGGATGCCGGTCCGGGCGGAGGGCATGAGCGCCCAATCATCACTCTGGTATCGCGACGCCATCATGTACGAGGTCCACGTCCGGGCGTTCTTCGACAGCAATGCCGACGGTATCGGCGACTTCCGAGGGCTCACCGAGAAGTTGGACTACCTGCGGGATCTCGGGGTGACGGCGCTGTGGCTGTTGCCGTTCTACCCCTCCCCGCTGAAGGACGACGGCTACGACATCTCGATCTACAAGAGCATCCACCCCGCCTACGGGAGCATCAGGGACTTCAAGCTGTTCATGAGGGAGGCCCGGCGGCGAGGACTCAGGGTCGTGACCGAGTTGGTCCTCAACCACACCTCGGACCAGCATCCGTGGTTCCAGCGGAGCCGTCGCGCCCGGGCCGACAGCCCATGGCGCGACTTCTACGTGTGGAGCGACACGCCAGATCGCTACCGCGACGCCAGGATCATCTTCAAGGACTTCGAGACCTCGAATTGGACCTGGGACCCCGTTGCTCAGGCGTACTACTGGCACCGCTTCTATTCCCACCAGCCCGATCTGAACTTCGACAACCCCGACGTCCGCAGGGCCATGATGCGGGTCGTCGACTTCTGGCTGGAGATGGGCGTCGACGGGCTTCGACTGGACGCGGTGCCGTACCTATTCGAACGGGAAGGCACCATCTGCGAGAACCTGCCCGAGACCTTCGAGTTTCTTCGAGAGATGCGGGCGCACGTGGATCGGCACTTCCCCGATCGGATGTTGCTCGCCGAGGCCAACCAGTGGCCCGAGGACGCCACGGCCTACTTCGGCAAGGGCGACATGTGCCACATGGCCTTCCACTTCCCCCTGATGCCTCGGATGTTCATGGCCATCCGGATGGAGGACCGCTACCCGATCGTGGATATCCTGGCTCAGACGCCCTCGCTCCCCGACTCGTGCCAATGGGCTCTGTTCCTCCGCAACCATGACGAGCTGACGCTGGAGATGGTCACCGACGAGGAGCGCGACTACATGTACCGGGTCTACGCGGAGGACCCTCAGGCTCGGATCAACCTGGGCATCCGTCGCCGCCTGGCTCCCCTTCTCGGGAACAACCGGCGACTGATCGAGATGATGAACTGTCTGCTTCTGTCGATGCCGGGGACGCCGGTGATCTACTACGGCGACGAGATCGGCATCGGCGACAACATCTATCTGGGCGATCGCAACGGAGTGCGCACGCCCATGCAGTGGAGCCCGGACCGCAACGCGGGGTTCTCCAGGGCCAATCCTCAGAAGCTGTTCCTGCCTGTGGTCATCGACCCGGAGTACCACTACGAGGCCCTCAACGTCGAGGCGGAGCAGAACAACCCGCACTCACTGCTGTGGTGGATGAAGCGGCTCATCGCCCTGCGCAAGCGATACCGGGCATTCGGCCGGGGCTCCATCGAGTTCCTGTACCCGGAGAATCGCAAGATCCTCGCGTTCATCCGGGCCTTCGACGACGAGCGCATCCTGGTCGTGGCCAATCTCTCACGCTTCGCCCAGTACGTGGAGCTGGACCTGTCCCAGTATCGGGGGGCGGTGCCGCTCGAGCTGTTCGGCCGGACGGAGTTCCCGATGGTGGGGGACCTGCCCTACTTGCTGACCTTCGGACCGTACGGCTTCCAGGTGTACTCTCTGCAGTCACCCCGTGGGCCGATCCGGGTGCCCACCGAGACGGCCGCCATGCCCACGATCGAGGTCGCCGACTCGTGGCAGGAGGTCCTCTCGGGTCGGGCCAGGGCCAGCCTGGAGGAGCTTCTCCCGGATTACCTGCAGGCAAGGCGCTGGTTCGGAGCGCGGGCCCGCCGAATCAAGACGGCCGAGATCGTGGAGGTGATCCCGGTCCCGCCTCCTTCGCCGGTCGAACGCCGGGAGCCGGCCGGCTACGTGACCTTGGTCCACGTCGCGTTCACCGAAGGCGATGCACAGACCTATATCCTGCCGCTCTCCGCACGGGGTCGTGAGAGCGAAGAGGTCGGGGAACCCCCCCAGGCCGCGGTGATCGCCCGGATCAAGGGCCCCGAGAGCGAGCACGTCCTCGTCGATGCCCTGTACGAACCCGTCCTTGTCCGGGCCTTCCTGGACGCGCTGGCCCGCCGCCGCCGGATGAGCGGCCTGGCCGGGAGGCTCGCCGCCACCCCGACGCCTTTCTACGCGCGAATCCGGAGCGACGTATCGGAGGCGATCGTGGGGGGACGCGGCGTGGACCCCTCCGTGCTATCGGGCGAGCAGAGCAATACCTCGGTCGCTTTCGGCGACCGGCTCCTGCTCAAGCTGTTCCGTCGCCTGGAGGTGGGGGAGAACCCGGATCTGGAGATGGGTAGGTTCCTCACGGAGAAGGGTTTTCCCAACATTCCACCCGTGGCTGGGGCGCTCGAATACGTGCGGGGGCGGGGCGCGCCAATGACGGCGGGTATCTTCCAGGGATACGTACCGAACGAGGGCGATGCCTGGCAGTACACGGTGGACAACCTGAACGGATACATGGAGGACGTCCTGGCCAAGCAGCCCGAGACGAACGAGCCGCCTCTGTTGCTCGGGACCTCCCTCGTCGACCTCGCCGGGATGCCCCCGCCGGAGCTCGCTCTGGAGATGTTCGGGACCTACCTGGAATCGGCTCGATTGATGGGGCGGCGAACCGCCGACCTCCATCTGGCTCTTGCCTCGGAAGCCGACGATCCCACCTTCGCCCCGGAGCCCTTCACACCTCAGTACCAGCGATCCATGTATCAGTCGATGCGATCGCTGGCCCTCCAGGTGTTCCGTCTCCTCAGTGACAAGGAGCGACAGGTACCCCAGGCCATCCAGCTCCTGGACCTGGAGGGCACCGTGGGGGGGCGGTTCCGCCGGCTCCTGGAGACCAAGATCGACGCCCAGCGGATCCGTGTGCACGGCGACTTCCACCTCGGTCAGATCCTGTACACGGGAAAGGACTTCGTGATCATCGACTTCGAAGGGGAACCGGCACGGCCGCTGTCGGAGCGGCGCATCAAGCGATCGTCCCTTCGCGACGTGGCCGGAATGCTCCGATCGTTCCACTACGCGGCCTACACGGGGCTGTTCGGACGGGTCGGAGCCACGCCGCAAGAGAACCCCGCCTTCCTCGAGCCGTGGATCCTTTTCTGGTACCAGTGGGTGGCGGCTGCCTTCCTTCGCGCCTACATGGAGGCAGCCTCGGAGGGCCCCTTCCTCCCCCGGACCAGGCGGGAGATCGAGGTCCTGCTCGACGGCCTGTTGCTGGAGAAGGCCATCTACGAGCTCCGGTATGAACTGAACAACCGACCGGACTGGGTCAAGATCCCGATCGCCGGGATCCTCCAACTCTTGGAGACCGGACCCTGATCGTGACGGACCGAGACCAGGAGTTGCGCCGCCTCCGCCTCCTGGCTCGACTCAACGGGATCCAGACCAGCTACGTGGACATCTCGCGCCGAACCATCCGAGCGTCTCCCACCAGCATCATCGCAGCCCTCCAGGCCGTGGGCGCTCCGGTGGAGAGGCGGGGAGACGTGGCCGAGGCACTCCGCTCACGGATCCAGGAGCTCTGGCGCAGTCCGCTGGAACCGGTCCTGGTGGCATGGGGAGGGCGGCCCGACCCGATCCGCGTGCGGCTGCCGCTCTGGGTGATGGAGGCGCGGCGGCGTTGGTCGCTTGCTCTGGAGAACGGGGAGGAGCTCGACGCAAGTGAAGCCTTCCGGCAGGGGGAACGTGGAGTCATACGTGCCGAGCAGGTCGAGAGCGCGACGTTCGTGGAGATGGAGTTCGCTCCGGTCTTGCGACTGCCCACGGGCTATCACCGCCTCGACCTGGAGTACGGAGGCGATGTCGCTCGCTCCATGCTGGTCTCCGCTCCGCGGAATGGACGATCGCCAGAACCCGGGGTGTCGTGGGGTGTGTTTCTGCCGCTGTATGCCCTTCGCACCCAGCGGAGCTGGGGACTCGGCGACCTGACCGATCTCGGCGAACTGATGGACTGGACGGCCGGTCTGGGCGGCGAGGTGGTGGCCACGCTACCCATCCTTGCCGCATTCCTGTCCGAGCCCTTCCAGCCCAGTCCCTACGCCCCCGCCAGCCGACTGTTCTGGAACGAGCTTCACCTCGATGTCCTCGGGATCCCCGAGCTGAAGTCCTGCTCGGACGCCCGGGCCCTGCTTCGCTCGCGCCGCCTGCGCCAGGACATCGCCGCGTTGCAGGCTGCGCGCCTGGTGGACCACCGAGGAGCGATGGCCGCCAAGCGTCGCGTCCTGGAGCTCCTCGCTGGGAGCTTCTTCACGGACCGCTCGTACCGGCCCGCCGAGTTCGAAGCGTTCGCCAGCGATCGGACGGTCCGGGACTATGCGAGCTTCCGGGCGAACTGCGAGCGCCGAGGTGCGCCCTGGAGGGTCTGGCCGACGCAGGAGAGAGACGGTGTCCTGCCCAAGGACGGTGGCGACCCCAAGGCCTTCGGATACCACACGTACGTCCAGTGGCTGATGAGACAACAGATGGAAGAGCTGGGACGCCGGGCCGCGCAGGCTGGAGTCCGGATGTACTTCGACCTTCCCCTGGGCGTGAGCCCGGACGGCTACGACGTGTGGCGTGAACGCGACGCCTTCGCCCTGGATGCGGCGGCTGGATCTCCGCCCGATCCGTTCTTCACCGGAGGCCAGGACTGGGGCTTTCACCCGCTCCACCCTGAGCGGATCCGCCAACAGGGATACCGATACGTGATCGCGTGCCTCCGCCATGTGCTGCGCCACGCTGGTGTGCTCCGGATCGACCACGTGATGAGCCTTCACCGCCTGTACTGGGTGCCCCGAGGACTCGACCCGCGTCACGGCGTCTATGTCCGGTACCGGCCGGAAGAGCTGTACGCCATCCTGACCCTGGAGTCCGAACGGGGCGACGCCGTGATCGTTGGCGAGGACCTGGGAACGGTGCCGGAGACAGTGCGCCGGGCCATGAAGCGTCACGGCATCCACCGGAGCTACGTCCTTCAGATGGAGATCACGGCCGACCCGCGCCGAGCCATCAAGCCCGCGCCGCGGAAGTCGCTGGCCTCACTGAACACCCATGACCTCCCGCCGTTTGCGGCGTTCTGGAAGGAGGCCGACCTCGACTACCGGATCGAGCAGGGATGGCTGGACCGGGCCGGGGCACGACGAGAAAGGGAGGAACGACGGCGACTTCGGGACGCCATGGTGCGCTTCCTTCGCTCCCAGGGATGGTTGCAGGGCGGCGGAGGAGGGAAGGATGGGCCAGGGGCCCGGCATGTCCTCCAAGCTTGCCTGTCGTTCCTCGCTGCCGGAGAGGCTCGGATGGTGCTGGTCAATCTGGAGGATCTCTGGCTCGAAGAGCGCCCCCAGAACGTGCCGGGGACAACCGACGAGTACCCGAACTGGCGCCGGCCGGCACCCTTTACGTTGGAGCGGTTTCGCCAGATGCGGCGGGTCACGGGTACGCTCAGGCACATCGACGGGTTGAGGAAGCGGGAGATTTCTGATGAAGAGGACTGAAGTCGGTCGGTCCTCCGCCGAGCCGGCGGTGTCGTTGCTCACCTCGGACGACCTGTACCTGTTCAACGAAGGGACTCACTCCCACCTGTTCGAGAAGCTCGGGGCTCATCTGGTGACGGCCCAGGGCATGCCAGGGACCTACTTCGCCGTCTGGGCGCCGGACGCCGAGCGTGTCTCGGTGATCGGGGACTTCAACGGCTGGGATCCCAGGGCTCATCCGCTTCGGACCAAGGGGACATCGGGGATCTGGGAGGGGTTCGTGCGCCAGGCGGGACCAGGCGCCTTGTACAAGTTCCGCGTCGTGTCGCGCCACCGCGGCTACACGGTGGACAAGTCGGACCCGTTCGCCTTCTTCTGCGAGACGCCTCCCATGACCGGCTCCATCGTCTGGGACCTCTCGTACCGCTGGGAGGACGAGGATTGGATGCGGTCCCGGGCCGAACGAAACTCTCTGGGCAGTCCGCTCTCCATCTACGAGGTCCACCTGGGTTCGTGGATGCGGGCGCCCGGTAAGGGGTCCGGGGCCGGGTTCCTCACCTATCGCGACCTGGCGCCGAGGCTGGCCGAGTACTGCTCGCGCATGGGATTCACACACGTGGAGTTCCTTCCGGTCATGGAGCATCCGTTCTACGGGTCCTGGGGGTACCAGACGACGGGCTACTTCGCTTCGACCAGCCGCTACGGGACGCCGCAGGAGTTCATGGAGCTGATCGACACTCTGCATCGGGCCGGCATCGGGGTGATCTTGGATTGGGTGCCCTCGCACTTCCCCAACGACGAGCACGGCCTGGGATTCTTCGACGGGACCCATCTCTACGAGCACGCCGACCCGCGCAAGGGGTTCCACCCCGACTGGAAGAGCTTCATCTTCAACTACGGTCGCAACGAGGTGCGGAGCTTCCTTCTCTCCTCCGCCATGCATTGGCTCTCCACGTATCACGCCGACGGCCTTCGGGTCGACGCGGTGGCCTCCATGCTCTACCTCGACTACTCGCGGAAAGAGGGCGAGTGGCTTCCGAACCGCTACGGGGGGCGGGAGAACCTGGAGGCGATCGACTTCCTGCGGCAGCTCAACACGATGGCCTACGCGGAACATCCCGACATCCAAACCGTTGCCGAGGAGTCAACTGCCTGGCCCATGGTGTCCCGCCCTACCTATCTGGGTGGGCTGGGGTTCGGCTTGAAGTGGGACATGGGCTGGATGCACGACACGTTGCAGTACATGTCGCACGATCCCATCCACCGGAAGTTCCATCACAACGAGCTGACCTTCCGCCAGATCTACGCGACGACGGAGAACTTCGTACTGCCGCTCTCTCATGACGAGGTGGTGCACGGGAAGGGCTCGCTCCTCGGCAAGATGGCGGGGGACGAGTGGCAGAAGTTAGCCAACCTCCGCCTTCTGCTCGGTTACATGTGGGCGCAGACCGGGAAGAAGCTCTTGTTCATGGGGGGCGAGCTCGGCCAGTGGCGCGAGTGGAGCCACGAGGACAGCCTGGACTGGCACCTTCTGGAGCAGCCTGCCCACCAGGGCGTGCAACGCTGGGTCGAGGATTTGAACCGCCTGTACCGAAGCAAGCCGGCGCTGTACGAACTGGACGCGGAGGGGGCCGGGTTCGAGTGGATCGACGCGAACGACAGCGCCCAGAGCGTGCTCACATTCCTGCGCAGGGGGCGCTCCGATGAGGACGTCATCCTGGTGGGATGCAACTTCACACCGATCCCTCGGCCCAACTACCTGGTAGGGGTGCCCCGCGGTGCGACGTGGAAGGAGATCCTCAACAGCGACGCCTCGGTCTACGGCGGAAGCGGCTGGGGCAACCTGGGCGGGCTCGACTCGCTGCCGATCTCGGTCCACGGGCGGCCCAGGGCCCTCAACCTCACGCTCCCCCCTCTCTCCTGCGTCTTCCTCGAGCCCTCGTGACAGCCGGAGTTGAACGGGCCCTCGGGGCGGTCCACCTCGGGGGCGGCCGGTGGCGGTTCATCGTGTGGGCTCCATTCAGCCCCACCGTCGGGCTCGTGCTTCTCCGCGAGGGTGACGCCGAACAAGCGGTGGCGATGGCGCACGAGCATCACGGATATCACGTGGCTACGGTGGATGGCCTCATCCCAGATACTCGGTATCGATTCAGGCTGGAGGGCGGCGAGTTCCCCGACCCCGCTTCCCGTTCCCAGCCCGAAGGGGTGCACGGGCCGTCGACCCTCGTGGATCTCCCGGCGTGGGAATGGAATGACCAGGGATGGACGGGTCCGCCGCTGGAAGCATTCGTCATCTACGAGCTGCACGTGGGCACGTTCACGCCCGAGGGGACGTTCGACTCCGTGGTGCCCCAACTCGACGAGTTGTGCGACCTCGGAGTGACCGCGATCGAGCTCATGCCGGTGGCCCAGTTCCCCGGCTGGCGAAACTGGGGATATGACGGCGTCTTCCCGTACGCCGTGCAGGACTCGTACGGAGGGCCCGACGGGCTTCGAAGGCTGGTCGGGGAATGCCATACGCGTGGCCTGGCCGTGGTCCTGGACGTCGTCTACAACCACGTGGGGCCAGAGGGAAACCATCTTGGGAATTTCGGCCCCTACTTCACCGACCGATACCGCGCTCCGTGGGGTCCCGCTCTGAACTTCGACGGTCCGGGGAGCGACGAGGTTCGTCGGTACTTCATCGAGAATGCCGTCCAGTGGCTCGAGGACTTCCACGTCGACGCCCTGCGCATCGACGCCATCCACGGCATCGTCGATACCTCCGCCAGGCCCTTCCTCCTCGAGCTGGCCGAGGCCGTCGACGACCGGGCGGAGCGCTTGGGCCGTCGGCTGCACCTCATCGCCGAGAGCGACCTTGGGGCGGTCCGGGTGATCCGGCCCCGTGAATTGGGTGGCTTCGGCTTCTCGGCGCAGTGGACCGACGATTTCCACCACTCCCTGCACGCGCTCTTGACGGGCGAGCGAGCCGGCTACTATGCGGACTTCGGCTCGCTGGGCCACCTGGGCAAGGCCTACATGCAGGGGTTCGCCTATACGGGGCAATACTCGCCGTCCAGAGACCGCCGCCACGGCAGCCCCACCGCGGGTATTCCGGCAAAGCGTTTCATCGTGTACGCCCAGAACCACGACCATGTGGGCAACCGCATGCTCGGTGAGCGGCTCTCCAGCCTGGTGAGCTACGAGCGCCTCAAGCTGGCTGCCGGGGTCCTGCTCCTCTCGCCGTTCATCCCGCTGCTGTTCATGGGCGAGGAATACGGGGAGGCCGCGCCGTTCCAATACTTCGTGAGCCACTCGGATCCCGGGCTGGTGGAGGCCGTCCGCGCGGGTCGAAGGGAGGAGTTCGCCGCGTTCGGCTGGGCGGGAGACCCTCCCGACCCCCAGGACGAGCAGACGTTCCTCCGCTCCAAGCTCCACCGGGAGACCCGCCGCGAGGGCCATCACCGTGTCCTGTGGGATCTCTACCGCGAGCTTCTCCTCCTTCGTCGGGAGCGGCCCTCCCTGGCGAACCTGTCGAAGGCCGACGTGACCGCATGGCCGGACGAGCAAACCGGCGTTCTCGTGGTCCTGAGATGGAGCGAGTCGGAAGAGACCCTTCTCCTTTTCCACTTCGACGACGAGCTCGCCGAGGTGGACATACCCTTCCTCGGAGCTCCGTGGCGCCGGGTCCTGGACTCGGCCGAGCCGATGTGGGGAGGACCTGGGACCCTATCGCCGGAGGAGGTCGACGTCGACAGGGACGGCCTGGTAGCCCTGCAGCCCAACAGTTTCGCGCTCTACGCGCGGATGCGGCGATGAAGACGCGTGTGTGGCCTGGGGGCCCCCATCCGCTGGGAGCCACGTGGGACGGTGAAGGGGTCAACTTCTCCATCTTCTCCGAGCACGGCGAGGCGGTCGAGTTGTGCCTGTTCGACCAAACGGAGGCCGAGGAGGAATCCGAACGGATCCAGCTGCCGGACCGCACGGACTTGATCTGGCACTGCTACCTGCCAGACATTCGGCCCGGCCAGCTCTACGGCTACCGCGTCCACGGGCCGTACGAACCGGAGAAGGGCCACCGGTTCAACCCCCACAAGCTGCTCATCGATCCGTACGCCAAGGCCATCAGCGGGACCATCAAATGGAGCGACGCCCTGTACGGCTACCCCATCGGCGATACCGAAGAAGACCTGGTGATCGACACCCGGAACAGCGCCGGCGGGATGCCCAAATGCGTGGTCGTCGACCAGGCGTTCGCCTGGGGGGATGACCGTCCCGGCCGGACGCCGTGGAACCGCACGATCATCTACGAGGCTCACGTCCGCGGAATGACCATGCGTCACCCCGGGATCCCGGAGGTGATCAGGGGTACGTACCTCGCCCTCGCCTACGACCCCATCATCGATCATCTCCTTTCGCTCGGGATCACAGCCATTGAGCTGATGCCCGTGCATCAGTTCGTCGCCGACCGCCGTCTGGTCGAGAAGGGCCTCACCAACTACTGGGGCTACAACTCGCTCAACTTCTTCTCCCCTCACGTCGGCTACGCGACCGGCGGGGTCGGCCAGCAGGTGACCGAGTTCAAGTCGATGGTCAAGGCCCTGCACTCCGCCGGGATCGAAGTCATCCTGGACGTGGTCTACAACCACACCGGGGAGGGCAACCACGTGGGGCCGACCCTCTCCCTGCGCGGCGTGGACAACTCGTCCTACTACCGGCTGGACCCCGAGAGCCGTCGCTATTACATGGACTTCACGGGGACCGGCAACAGCCTGAACATGGTCCACCCCAGGACGATGCAGCTCATCATGGACAGCCTCAGGTATTGGGTCATCGAGATGCACGTGGATGGGTTCAGGTTCGACCTCGCCTCCACGCTGGCCCGAGAGCTGTACGACGTGAACCGATTGGGAGCGTTCTTCGACATCATCCAACAGGATCCCGTCCTCTCCCAGGTGAAGCTGATCGCCGAGCCGTGGGACGTCGGCCCCGGCGGGTACCAGGTGGGGAACTTCCCGGTCGGATGGGCCGAGTGGAACGACAGGTACCGGGACTGCGTCCGACGTTTCTGGCGAGGAGATCCAGGTCAGGTGCCGGAGCTGGCCTTCCGGCTCTCCGGGTCGAGCGATCTGTACCAGGCAAGTGGCCGGCGCACGTACGGAAGCATCAACTTCGTGACGTGCCACGACGGGTTCACCTTGCACGACCTGGTGAGTTACGAGCGCAAGCACAACGAAGCGAACTGCGAGGACAATCGGGATGGGACCGACGCCAATTACAGCCGGAACTGGGGGGCGGAGGGCTCCGCGGATTCTCCGCGCATCAAACGAACCCGCGAGCGCATCAAGCGCAACTTCGTGGCCACGCTGCTCTGCTCTCAAGGAGTTCCCATGATCCTGGCCGGCGACGAGCTGGGCCGGACCCAGAAGGGGAACAACAATGCATACTGCCAGGACAACGAGATCAGTTGGATCGACTGGAACCTTCATGGGAGGGCCCGCCGGCTCCTCGAGTTCACTCGGCAAGTCCTGGCCATCCGTCGAAACAATCCGGTCCTGCGGCGACGCAGCTTCTTCACAGGCCGGGCCATCTCTCGCGAGGGTGTCAAGGACCTGGCCTGGCTCCGTCCAGATGGCCGGGAGATGGGCAATGAGGACTGGGCCGAGGGGGACAACCAGGTCCTGGGAATGCTGATCCACGGCCAGGCGACCGACGAGGTGGATGAGCGGGGCCGCCCGATCTTCGGTGACACCCTGCTCCTGCTGGTGAATGGGGGGTACCGGTCGAGGCTGTTCACTCTCCCGGTGATGGAGGGGCCCGGTGTCTGGCACGAGATCCTGAACACCGCCAGGCCGGAGACAGGCCCGAGGGTCAGCCGAACTCAAGGGATGAACCTGGTGGCCCACTCATTGATCCTCTTGCGGTTCGGCGAGGATCTCCGGCCGCCTCCGTGAGGGTCCCGAGCTCCACGTATCGTCTCCAGTTCGGCCCCGAGCTCGGGTTCGAGGACACCCGACGGCTGATGCCCTACCTCGCGGCCCTGGGGATCGGCGATCTCTACGCCTCCCCGCTGCTGGCCGCCCGGTCGGGAAGCCAGCATGGATACGACGTGACCAACCCCACCAGGCTGAATCCGGACCTCGGGCCACCCGAAGCGTTCGAGGCCATGGTCCAGGAGCTTCGACGCTGCGGGATGGGTCTCCTTCTCGACATTGTGCCGAACCACATGGCCATGAGCAGTGAGAACCCATGGTGGATGGACGTTCTGGAGAACGGCCAGGCCTCGCCGTACGCGTCATTCTTCGATATCGATTGGGATGCTCCGGCGCTCGAGGGCAAGGTCCTGGTGCCCGTGCTCGGAGCGCCCTACGGAGAGACTTTGGAGAAGGGTGAACTCTCTCTGGCCATGGAGCCGGACGGGATCTTCGTTCGCTACCAGGACCACCGGTTCCCCTTGGATCCTAGCTCCTACCGACGCCTCCTGGAGCACCGGCTGGATCGCCTGGAGGAGGAGCTGGGTTCGAGTCACCAGGCCCTTCGGGCAGTGCGCCGGCTCCTCAGCCGGATCCGCAAGCTGCCGCCGCGTTCCGAGCCAGACCCGGAGGCGCAGCGGCGAAGGACCCAGGGGGGGCTTGCCGTGAAGCGCCGCCTGGCGGCTTTGGTCGAGGGCTACCCCGAGCTCCGGGCGTTCCTCGAGCGCAATGTCAGAGATTGGGGCGGAGCCCCAGCCAGCGAGCGGCGGGTCGAGCTGCTCGACCGCCTCATCGGTGACCAGGGCTATCTGCTCTCGTACTGGCGAGTTGCCCCGGAAGAGATCGACTACCGGCGTTTCGTCGACATCGCCGACCTGGTGGCGCTGCGTCAGCACGTCCCCGAGGTGTTCTTGACCACCCATGCGTTCGTCCTGGAACTGGTGCGGGCGGGGCAGGTGACCGGGCTGCGAATCGACCACGTCGACGGGTTGCACGATCCTGCGGGCTATCTCCGATGGCTCAGGGAGCACGTGGGCGGCCGCTGCTACCTGGTCGTGGAGAAGATCCTGGCTGAGGGCGAAGAAGTGCCCGAGGAGTGGCCCGTCGCCGGCACCACCGGCTACGACTTCCTCAACGCCGTGACCGGCCTGTTCGTCGAGCCCGCAGGCGAAGCGACCCTGGCCCGAACGTGGGCGAGGTTCACCGGGGACGACCGACCCTTCGGGGAGGTGATCCGTCAGGCGAAGCGGCAGGCGATGGGTGAGCTCTTCGGAAGCGAGGTCCGGGCCCTCGCCGCACGGCTCCAGGGGTTGGCCCGGCTGGACCGGCGGGGCCGAGACCTGACCAGAAGCGAGTTGACCCGAGCCGTGCTGGAGGTAACGGCTTGCCTGCCCGTCTATCGCACGTACGTGCGAGATCGAAACGTGCGGGCAACGTATCGTGACCGTATCGTCGACGCGGTTCGGAGTGCCGAGGCCGCGCTTCCCCTGGAAGCCGCACCCGCCGTGGAATTCCTTCGCCGGGTGCTTCTCATCGAGCTTCCTCGTCGATCACCGAGGGAACGGCTGCGGTCGTGGCTCGGCTTCGTCATGCGATGGCAGCAGCTCACCGGGGCGGTCATGGCCAAGGGGCTCGAGGACACCGCCATGTACGTCTACAACCCGTTGGCCTCGAGAAACGACGTGGGCGGAGACCCCGGGCAACCGCCTACGTCGCCGGCCGAGTTCCACCGAAGAAACCGCTCGCGACTGCGTGTATGGCCGCACGCCCTGTCGCCGATGTCCACTCACGACACCAAGCGAAGCGAGGATGTCCGGGCCCGGATCGACGTGCTCTCGGAGATGGCCGACGAGTGGGCAGCTCGACTGATGAGATGGACCCGCTGGAACCACTCCCGGAAGAGGGATGTTGCCGGGCAACTCGCCCCCGACTCCACCGACGAGCTCCTGCTGTACCAGACCCTGGTCGGGGTGTGGCCGGTCACGAAGAGGGAGGCTCGGGGCCTGACCTCTCGCATTCAGGAGTACATGCTGAAGGCGGCTCGGGAGGCAAAGACTCACACGAGCTGGGTCGACCCGAACCCCGAGTACGAAGCTGCACTGGCGAGCTTCGTGCATGCCGTGGTGGCTCCCTCCAACCGGCGGTTTCGGAAGGAACTCTTCGACGTCGTTGGAAGGGCCGCGTTCCACGGTGCCCTCAACAGCCTGTCTCAGGTTGTGCTCAAGGTGGCCTCGCCGGGAGTGCCCGACGTCTATCAGGGGACGGAGACGTGGAATCTCAGGCTCGTGGACCCGGACAACCGGCGGCTGCCGGATTTTCCCCGCCTCGCCGGGGAGCTCGACGCCCTCGGACAGGACGGCACACCCGCCGAGCTCCTCCGGGCGTGGCAGGACGGCCGGGTGAAGTTGCTGGTGACCAGCCGGGCACTGGCCTATCGGCGGGCGAACCGGGAGCTGTTCGAGGTGGGTTCGTACCGAGCCCTCTCGGGATCCGGCAGGTGGAGCGAGCACGTGGTGGCGTTCTCCAGGCAGCGGGGTCGAAGCTGGACTGTGGCAGCCGTGCCTCGATTCACACTGCGCCTGACCGGGCCGAAGATCCCGCCGGTCGGAGCCGGGGCATGGGGCTCGGGCACACTCGCTCTTCCGGCGCGAGCCCCCCAGCGTTGGGTCAACGTGCTGACAGGAGAACGCATCGGCCTGCGGACGCGACGCGGCTCACGCGTGCTCGTGCTGGCAGAGGTCTTTGCGACCTTCCCTGTCGCCTTGCTCGCGGCCGAGCGATAGCGGGGGCGGCCCGGCTGGCTCTCCTAGCGGGAGCTCCCCGGCCGGCCGAGCAGATCCCTGTCGCGGATCAGGACGTTCAGGCTCCCGGTGCGATACCCCTCCGGGTCGACCACGATCTCGTCCCAACCCAGGCGTCGAAGGTCACCCAGCAGGTTCCCAAGGCGGGGGTGTGTCTCCAGTCGCGCAATGTCCTCGATCGCCACCTCGATGCTCGCCGTCTCGCCGAGGTGCCTGACCCGAACAAGGCCGAAGCCGAGCGATCGGACAGCCTGCTCGGCTCGGTCGATCCGGGCCAGCAGGTTCGGAGTGATCCGGATCCCGTAGGCGACCCGCGAGGAAAGGCAGGCGAGGGCGGGCTTGTCCGCGACCGCGAGGCCCAGGCGGCGGGCGATGGCGCGTACCGGCGACTTGCCGACGCCTGCCTCCAGAAGTGGATTTCGAACGCCTCGCTGACGCGCGGCTTCCAGCCCCGGGCGGAAATCCCTCGCGTCGTCCGCATTCGCGCCGGCAAGCAGGACCGCTCCGGCTTCCGCCTGATCAGAGAGCAGCCTGGCCAGGTTCGCGTACAACTCCGTCTTGCAGTGGAAGCACCGCATCGCCTCGTTCCGGGCGTAGGCCTCTCGCTCGACCTCGTGGGTCTGGACGGTTCGATGCTCAACCCCCAGCGACGCGGCGACCTCCCGGGCGGCTTCCAGCTCTCCATCCGGATAACTCGGCGAAACCGCTGTCACTGCGGTGACGACGCCGGGGCCCATCGCACGCGCGGCAAGGGCTGCGACCACAGTCGAGTCGACGCCTCCGGAGAAGGCAATCAGGGCCCGGCGGGCCCCGTAAGATTCGATCGCGCGCTCGAGCATCGCGATCACCTGGTCCACGCTTGGCGCCGCTGTTTCGTCATGGACGGCACTGCTGATGAACTCCACCCTCAGCGTCATCGGCCCTCCATGGAAGCCAAGCGAGGACTCCTGGCCGCCGCGGAAGCCTCCTCGTACACCAGCCTGATGGGAAGACCTCGCCGCCGGGCGACCGCAGCAACGTCGTCGTGCTCGGGAGTCGCACTCATCACCCGCCCGCCGAGAACACCGATCTTCACCCGGACGGAGTCCTCCCCGATCGGAACCGTCACCATGCTCCGCTCCAACTCGGCACGCCGTACGGGAGAGGAACGCACCCCGAACGTCGATGTGGTCTCGAAGAAGGCGATGCGCAGTCTGGTCGCGACGGCCGGCTCGCCCAGTGCCGAGAGGACCAGGCCGGGGCGCCCCTTCTTCATGATGACTGGCGTGGTCCACACATCTAGGGCACCGGCCGCAAGAAGAGCGCTGGCAGCGTCGGCCACGAGTTCGGGGGTGAGGTCGTCGAGGTTCGCCTCGATGACGAGCAGGTCACGTTCGACCAACCCGCCTTCTTCCAAGGGTTGGGCCGCCTCCTCGCCGAGCACGACCCTCACCACGTTCGGGTAGCCCTGCGGGTCGTCGTTCCCAGCGCCGTAGCCGGTCGCCTCGATCCGCATCTCCGGGAAGGTGTCGGCGGGAGTGCCCAACGCCGCTAGGACCGCAGCCCCGGTGGGTGTCACCGTCTCCCCCACTCCCGCTCCACGGACCGCGAAGCCTCTCAGCAGCTCGAGGGTAACCATCGAGGGGATCGGGACCACGCCATGGGCGTGGTGGCCCTCGGCCTCCATGGCACCGATCGGGATCGTGGAAACGAGAAGGCGATCCACCGCCAGTGATTCGAGGGCCGCCGCCACGCCTACCAGATCGAGGAGCGTGTCGTCGTCGCCGAGCTCGTGCACGAGAAGCTCGGCGAGATCGATCCCGTGTACGTGAGCCTCCGCGGCACCCAGCAGGTCCAGGACCAGGCGAGCCCGGGAGGCGACGGCCTCCCGGAGGGGAGCGGCCTCGAGCGCCTCGACGAGCTCGCCGAACGGTCGTGGCTCCACCGATTCTGTTTGGCCCGCCGTCTCTACGGCCTTGATCCTCAGAAGCCGGGCGCGAATGCCGGACCGCCTCACGACTTCGGTGTCGAATTCGAACCTGCCCGGAAGCACGGCGTTGACCGCCGACCGAACCTCCTCCAGATCGGCCCCGGCATCGAGCAGGGCGGCCAGGAGCATGTCGCCGGCCGCACCTCCCACGACATCCACGTACAAGAGCCTGGTCATGGGGCGCGTGCAGTCCGACGCGCGATCAGGGCCGCCGAGTAGCCGGCTCCCACCCCGTCGTCGATGTCCACGCACACCACTCCCGGGGTGCACGAACTGAGCATCGACAAGAGCGCAGCCAGACCGCCGAAGCTCGCTCCGTACCCGATGCTGGTGGGACAGGCGATCACGGGGCAGGGCGCCATCCCGCCGATGACGCTGGCAAGGGCCCCTTCCATCCCCGCCACCACGATGACCACGTCCGCGGCCACGAGATCATCGCGGATCGCGACCACTCGGTGAAGACCAGCTACCCCGACGTCACCGATGAGCTCTACCCCGGCGCCCAGGACAGACGCGGTGAGGGACGCTTCCTCCGCAACCGGCAGGTCCGAGGTTCCCGCCGTCACCACGAGCACGCGCCCGGTGGGAGGCGGCACGTTCCTGAGGATGGCGATGGCTCGAGACCTCGGGCGGCGGTCGGTCCGATATCCGGCCTGGTCGGCCAGAGCCTCCACCGCCTCCAGCTGCTCGTCGTCCGCCCGGCTCACCAGGATCGGGCCGCTGTTGCCGTCGAGCATCTGCCCCACGATCCCTTCCACCTGAGCGGCGGTCTTGCCGGACGCAAGCACGACCTCACAGGACCCCTGGCGCAGCTCGCGATGATGGTCCACCTTGGCGAAGCCAATGTCTGCGAACGGGAGGTCCCGAAGCTGTTCGGTCGCTTCCTCGGGCGTGAGGTCTCCGTCCGCCACCCGCACCAGTAGCTCCACGATCCGCCCCTCGAAGGGAGAGGTTCTCCCGTCCGAGCGTTTCCCACGGGGATCCTCTGGGTCTCTTGTCGGCTCGTGGCCGGTCCTGATCACGGGGCCACGATAGCCGAACCGGCTGGTCACGGACGATGAGGCTCGAACCCGACGACCTCGTAGGCGAAGGTCCCCCCCGGCGCCTCGTACGTCACCCTGTCCCCCACACGCTTGCCGAGCAGCACCGAGCCCAGTGGAGAGTCCGAGGTAACCGTCCGCACGCCAGGGGCCTTTTCCTCGCGGGACAGCGCCACCAGGTAGGTCTCGACGTCCTCGTCGGCTCCATCGTCGAGAGGCCGGAGCTGAACCAAGATGCCGGGGCCGACCTCGTCCGTCTCGCCGACTTCGATGATCTCCGGATCCTTCAGCATGTGCTCGAGCTCCCGGATCCTCGCTTCCATGAGCCCCTGTTCGTTCTTGGCGGCGTCGTATTCCGCGTTCTCGCGGATATCCCCAAGCTCGCGGGCATGCAAGAGCCGCTGCCCCATCTGCTTCCGACCCTCGCTTTTCAGGTGCTCGAGCTCCTTTCGCGTGCGGACGTAGGCATCCAGGGTCAGGCGGGCGGTCGGCTCCTGACCGGGCTTGCGCGGCGGACGATCGGGTGGAAGGAACGTTTCGTGTCCCATGACAGGCAATCTACCAACCTCCTCCGGGGGGGACTTACGATGTTCGTGAGACGCCAGTACCAAGGCGGCCTCGCAGTGTGAAAATGCCAGGTCATATCCTCTCAGATACGCTCTTGTGGGAGAAGCGGCACGCCATGAGCACACGCATCTACACGCTTCCGGTGGATCAGACGCAATGGCTGGTCGGTGAGGAATCGACCACCATCTTCAACTGGGAGTACGACGAAACCAGGGATCGGCTCCTCTCCCTGTACGAAAAGGGGAAAGAGAAGCAATGGAACACCAACACCCGGCTGGACTGGTCCATCCAGGTCGATCCCCGCTCGTCCGGAAACTTCCCCGATTACTACGTGCCGATCTACGGGTCGGACATGTGGGATCGAATGGACGAGAAGACCAGGGCGGACTTCCGCCAGCACATGGCGGCGTGGATGAACTCGCAGTTCCTCCACGGTGAGCAGGGCGCGCTGATCTGCGCGGCGAAGATCGTCCAGACCGTCCCACACGTCGACTCGAAGTTCTATGCGGCCACCCAGGTAGTGGACGAGGCCCGCCACATGGAGACCTACTCCAGGTATCTGCGCGAGAAGATCGGGATGGCCTACCCCATCAACCAGCACCTCCGTTCGCTGCTGAACGACGTGGTGGGCGATGGCCGGTGGGACATGACGAACCTCGGCATGCAGGTGCTGATCGAAGGTCTGGCACTCGCCGCGTTCTCCATGATCCGGGACTACTCCGAGGAGCCACTGGCGAAGGCCCTCAACACGTATGTCATGCAGGACGAGGCCCGGCATGTCGCCTTCGGGCGGCTGGCGCTCCGAGAGTTCTATCCGCAGCTCACCCAGGCCGAACGCGCCGAGCGAGAGGAGTTCGTCGTCTACGCCTGTTACCTGATGCGGAACCGGTTCCTGGCCGAGGAGGTGTGGGAGAACGTGGGCCTGCACCGGGAGGAATGCATCAAGTACGTGGAGGCCTCCGAGATGATGCAGAGCTTCCGCAAGATGCTCTTCTCACGCATCGTCCCTACGATCAAGGATCTCGGGCTGTGGGGGCCGAAGGTACAGTCGGCCTTCGAGGACATGGGTGTCATCGAGTTCCAGGCCCTGAGCCCGGATGAACTCTCGGCCGCCGACGAGCAGATCGCGCAGGATCTCGACCGCCGTCGAGGCGAGGCCGAGGCGGACCGGGAGGCCACGGCGTCGCTGGCCGACATCGATCCTGCTCGGGCCGCGGACGTTCGGGCGGCCATTCAGGATGGCGCCCAAGGCTGATCGGGCCTGGCGCTCCTATCTCGAGAATCAGAATCCGGCTGTGCGTCCGGAGAGCGTGATCGAGCGTCTTGTCGACCCGGAGGGATATCTGGTCACTCGGTTCCTCGAGGGGCGCCCGGTCCCGCCCGCGGAGATGCGCTCGCCTGAGGTGATCTCCTCAGAGGGCGCGCTTCGGGAGAGCGCAACGCGAAATCGGGTCCCCCAAGAGCCTGAGCGGGGCTTGCCACTCACTCGAGGAGGAGTTCGTAGTTGTACCAGCCCGAGCGCTCGGCGCCCGTTCGCTCGTACAAGCGCTGGGCCGTTTCGTTGTCCAGGGCGGTGAACCACTCGAGGTGACGCATTCCCCGCTCGTGCGCAGCTGTAGCGGAGGCCTGGATCAGAGCGAGACCGATCCCTTCTCCGCGATGTCCCTCAGCAACGAACAGGTCGTTCATGAGCGCTGCCTCGGCTGCATGGGTAGAGCTGAACGTCCAGTACAGAGTGGCGAACCCGACGAGCTCGTCGCCCTTCCACGCGCCGAGCAGGAGACCGTCCTCGCTGGGCGCCAGGAAGCGACGGAAGAAGGCCCAGTTACGGTCCTCGTCGGGCTCGGCCAGGTAGAAGCGCTGGTATCCGGCGATGAGCGGCAGGACCGTTTCGTACTCCGCTTCCGACAAGGGCTCGACGCGGAGGCTCATGACCTCACCCGTTCGCCTCTCGGGTCGAACAGCGGCTCCTCCCCCAGAGCCACCGAGCGGAGATCTTCCAGCAGGAGGCACGCCAGTTTCGTCGAAAGTGGCTGGGAGGACTGGGCAACCAAGGCGTCCCTGCCGATGAAGTCGCCCTTTTCCAGCTTCACAGCGAACCCCAGCGGAGCGTTCGATCGGATCCACGCCAGGTCGTGGGTTCCGAACCCCGTCCCTGTGACGACCCTGAAGAGATCCTCCGCCACACGGGTCACCGTGAAGTCGCACTCGATGCCGCCTCTCGGGTTCAGCATCGACGTGTAC
>WNGE01004236.1_pt1 | contig 27770 bp, 24 predicted proteins | sample 5400651 | NCBI WGS metagenome assembly WNGE01 (sample SAMN13153370, study PRJNA577476) | soil metagenome | isolation source: 60 cm soil or saprolite under grassland replicate 2 | place: USA:California | collected 2016-06-15 | reverse complement strand
CCCTGTGCGCCCACTCGAGCCTCGCCGCCGAGCAGATCGCTGAGGAGGCGCTCCGGATCGCCGCGGGGATCTGCGTCTACACCAACGATCACATCACGGTGGAAACGCTCGAATGAGCGCCGGCGGGTGAGGCAGTTCGGATGAGCGCCGCAGGCAAACCACGGTTTGCCAGCCTGCAAGCCCGCTCGAAAGAGCGTCGCCCAGTAGGGCAGTTCGGATGAGCGCCAAAGGCGCGAAGGAGCACTACCGCAAGGTGATGTCTTCCAGATTAAGGCTACTTAAATGAACGGACTGACGCCGGCTGAGATCGTGTCGGAGCTCGATCGCTACATCGTGGGCCAGCACCTGGCCAAGAAGGCGGTGGCCATCGCATTGAGGAATCGCTGGCGGCGCCAGAATCTGCCCCCGGAGCTGCGGGACGAGGTGGCGCCCAAGAACATCATCATGATCGGGCCGACGGGAGTGGGCAAAACCGAGATCGCGCGCCGGCTCGCCAAGCTCGCCCAGGCGCCTTTCCTCAAGGTGGAAGCCTCCAAGTACACCGAGGTCGGATACGTCGGTCGCGACGTCGAGTCCATGATTCGCGACCTCACCGAGCTGTCCGTGAACATGGTCAAGGCCGAGATGGCCACGGCCGTGCGCGAGCGCGCGGAGCAGCTGGCCGAGGAGCGGGTGCTCGATCTCTTGCTCCCGCGCCGGCCCGGAGAGTCCTTTTCGAGCGATACCCTGGAAGAAGTGTCACCCGACGCCTCGCGCGACGCGACACGGGACAAGCTCCGGGCCCAGCTTCGTGCGGGCAAGCTCGACGAGCGGCAGATCGAGATCGATGTCCAGGCCCAGGCCGGGCCCATGTTCGAGGTCTTCTCCGGGCAGGGAATGGAGGAGGTCGGCATCAACATCAAGGACATGCTGGCCAACCTCATGCCGGGGAAAACCCGCCGGCGCCGCCTCAAAGTCGGGGAGGCCCGGCGTCTCCTCGCCCAGGAGGAGGCGCAGAAGCTGGTCGACGTGGACGAGGCGGTGAGCCAGGCCATTCGCCGGGCCGAGGACTCCGGCATCATCTTCCTCGACGAGCTGGACAAAGTCGCGGGGCGCGAGGGCGCTCATGGACCCGACGTCTCGCGCGAAGGGGTGCAGCGCGACCTCCTGCCTATCGTGGAAGGCTCGACGGTGACGACCAAGTACGGCATGGTGAGGACCGACCATATCCTCTTCATCGCGGCGGGGGCCTTCCACGTCTCCAAGCCGTCGGATCTCATCCCCGAGCTCCAGGGACGCTTCCCCATCCGGGTCGAGCTGGAGCCCTTGACGCGGGAGGATTTTATCCGCATCCTGTCCGAGCCTCGGAACGCCCTCATCCGTCAGTACGTGGAGCTCTTGAAGACCGAGGGCGTCACCCTGGCCTTCGGACAGGACGCGGTGGAGGCCGTGGCGGATATCGCCTCCACGGTCAATCAGCGGGCCGAGAATATCGGGGCGCGGAGGCTCTACACGGTCATGGAGAAGCTGCTCGAAGAGGTCTCCTTCGGCGCGCCCGATATGCGCGGCCAGACAGTGGCCATCGACGCCAACTACGTCCGCGCGCGCCTGGCCCCCGTCCTCAAGGACGAGGACCTCTCGCGGTACATTCTCTAGTCTCCGGGGGACGAGGTGGACACCGACACGAAGGCGATGGTGCAGCGCGCGGAAGTGCTGCTCGAGGCACTGCCGTATATCCGCGCCTTCCAGGGCAAGACGCTCGTCATCAAGTACGGCGGCGCGGCCATGGAGCAGGCCGACCTCAAGGAGCAGTTCGCCAAGGACGTACTCCTGCTGAAGCTGGTGGGCATGCGCCCGGTCATCGTGCACGGCGGCGGCCCTCAGATCGGCGCCCTCATGAAGCGGCTGGGCAAGGTGCCGGAGTTCGTGGGCGGCATGCGGGTGACGGACGCCGAGACGGTCGAGATCGTGGAGATGGTGCTGGTGGGCAAGATCAACAAGGAGATCGTCGGCCTCATCAATCTGCACGGCGGTCGCGCGGTCGGGCTGTCCGGCAAGGACGGAAGCCTCCTCCGCGCCCGCAAGCGCATGCATCGCCAGGCCGACGGCACCATGGCCGATATCGGCCTGGTCGGAGAGGTCGAGACGGTCAATCCGGAGCCCATCCGTGTCCTGGAGGAGGGAGGCTTCATTCCCGTCATCGCTCCCGTCGGGGTCGGCGCGGAAGGGGAGACCTACAACATCAACGCCGACCTCGTGGCGGGTGACGTGGCGGCGGCGCTCTTCGCGGAGAAGCTGATCCACCTCACCGACGTGCACGGCATCAAGGGCGAGGATGGCCGGCACATCTCGACCCTGACCAAGCGCGAGGCAGAGCGGCTAATCAAGGGCAATGTCATCGAGGGCGGCATGCTGCCCAAGGTCGAATCGGCCATCCGGGCGCTGTCGGGGGGGGCGCAGAAGGCGCATATCATCGACGGACGCGTGCCCCACGCCATCCTGCTCGAGGTGCTCACCAAGGAAGGTATCGGCACGGAGATCGTTCTCTAGAGGGAGGATCGCGGTGGACACGAAGCAGATGATCGACATGGCCGACAAGCACCTGATGGCGTTCACGAAGCGGCAGCCGGTGGCCCTCGTGCGCGGCGAAGGATCGCGGGTGTGGGACTCCGACGGCAAGGAGTACCTCGATTTCACCGGCGGTATCTCCGTGACCGCGCTCGGCCACAGCCATCCCAAGGTGGTGGGCACGCTCAGAGAGCAGGCGGCGACCCTCCTGCACGTGTCGAACATCTTCCACATCCCGCAGCAGGCGCAGCTCGCCCAGCTCCTGTGCGAGCACTCCTTCGCCGATCGCGTCTTCTTCTCCAATTCGGGCGCGGAGGCCAACGAGACCGCCATCAAACTCGCGCGAAAATGGGCCAAGGAGCACGGGGCGAGCGATCGCGGCGACATCATCAGCATGCGCGGTGGCTTTCACGGGCGCACCCTGGCCACCGTGACCGCCACCGCCCAGGAGAAGTATCACCACGGGTACGAGCCTCTGCCGGGAGGATTCAAGTACGTCGCCTACAACGATCTCAAGGCGCTCGAGCGCGCCATCGACAGCCGTACGGCCGCCGTGCTCGTCGAGCCCATACAGGGCGAGGGCGGTGTCATCGTGCCCGACGACGGCTACCTGCCGGGGCTGCGCAAGCTCTGTGACGAGGCGGGCATCCTCCTCGTCCTTGACGAGATCCAGACGGGGATGGGGCGCACGGGCAAGCTCTGGGCCTATGAGCACTCCGGCGTGGCGCCCGACATCATGACCCTCGCCAAGGCGCTCGCCAACGGGGTGCCCATTGGCGCGACGCTGGCCACCGAGAGCGTGGCGAGTGCCTTCACCCCGGGCAGCCACGGCTCGACCTTTGGGGGGAACCCGCTCGCCACCGCGGTGGGGGTCACGGTGTTTGGCACGCTTCTCGAGGACAAGCTCGCCGAGCGCGCGGGACGCATGGGCAAGATCCTCCTCCAGGAGCTCGAGAGTCTGCGCGCCAGGTATCCGAAGGCGATCAAGGACGTGCGCGGCCGCGGGCTCCTCGTCGGGGTGGACATAGTGGCGCCGGTGGGCGACCTCGTGACGGCCTGTCGCGAGCGTGGTCTCCTCGCCCTCACCGCGGGCGACAACGCGCTGAGGCTCGCCCCCGCTCTCATCGTCACCGAGAAGGAGATCGGGGAGGGGTGTGCCGTCATCGACAAGGCGCTCCAAGCCGTCACGCAATGACGCACTTCCTGTCGATTCAGGATCTGGGCAGGGACGACGTCGTTCGCCTCTTCAAGCTCACGGCCGAGCTCAAGGCCAAGGTGAAGGCGCGGGAGAGGATCAGTCCCCTCGGGGGCCGAACCCTCGCCCTCATCTTCGAGAAGCCATCGCTCCGCACTCGCGTCACCTTCGAAGTGGGCATGGTCCAGCTCGGGGGCGCCGCCGTCTACCTCTCCGCCCAGGAGATCGGGATGGGCAAGCGCGAGTCGGTGCCCGATGTCGCGCGCAACCTGTCCCGCTGGGTCGACGGCATCACCGCGCGTGTCTTTTCCCACCAGACCCTGGTCGAGCTGGCCCAGCACGCGACCGTTCCCGTGATCAACGCGCTGAGCGACTACGAGCATCCGTGTCAGGCCATGGCGGACTTCTTCACCCTGTGGGAGCGCGGCATCGAGTTGGGCAACCTCGAGATGGCGTGGGTGGGCGACGGTAACAACATGTGCCACTCGCTGCTCTTCCTCGCCGCCCTCACCGGAGTGAGAATGCGCGTGGCCTGCCCGCCCGGCTTCGACCCCGACCCCGCCGTGCTCACCGCCTGCCGGGATCTGGGCGGCCAGGTGCGCCTCACCACCGAGCCGACCGAGGCCATGGACGGTGCCCAGGTGGTCTATACCGACGTGTGGATCAGCATGGGGCAGGAGGCCGAGCGCGAGCGCCGTCTCGAGAGCTTCCAGCGCTATCAGCTCAATCCCACCCTGCTCCGCTTCGCGCCTCCTGAGGCTCTGGTCATGCACTGCCTGCCCGCCCATCGCGGCGAAGAGATCACGGACGCCGTCCTCGACGGGCCGCAGAGCATCGTCCTCGACCAGGCGGAGAATCGCCTTCACGTGCAGAAGGCGATCGTGATGGATCTCCTCGGGGTGGGCGTGTGAGCGTCTCCGCCAAGAAAGTGGTGCTCGCCTACTCCGGAGGCCTCGACACCTCGGTCATCCTCCGCTGGCTCATCGAGACCTACCACTGCGATGTCATCGCATACTGCGCGGATCTGGGGCAGGGGGAGGAGCTGATCCCCGTGCGCGACAAGGCGCTCCGCACCGGCGCCGGGTCGGTGCATATCCGCGATCTACGCGAGGAGTTCGTGCGGGATTTCGTCTTTCCCATGCTCAGGGCCAATGCGATCTACGAAGGCTCCTATCTCATGGGCACCTCGATCGCGCGCCCCCTCATCGCCAAGGCCCAGGTCGAGATCGCCCTCGCGGAAGGCGCGGACGCGGTGAGCCACGGCGCCACCGGCAAGGGCAATGACCAGGTACGCTTCGAGCTGACCTATGCCGCCCTCGCCCCCGAGCTCACCGTCATCGCCCCGTGGCGGGAGTGGGACCTCAACTCGCGCACCGCGCTGATGGAGTTTGCGAGGAAACACGACATCCCCGTGCCCGTGACCACGGAGCGCCCGTACTCCACGGACCGCAATCTCTTCCATATCTCCTTCGAGGGCGGCATCCTGGAGGACCCGTGGGTCGAGCCTCCGCCCAAGATGTTCCTCCTCACCAATTCTCCGGAGTCCGCTCCTGACGTGCCGGTGTACATCGACATCGGCTACGAGGCGGGCGATCCGGTGTCGGTGGATGGGCGCCCCCTCGGCCCCGTGGCCCTCCTCGAGGCGCTCAACCGCGTGGGAGGGGAGCACGGTATCGGACGCGTGGATCTCGTCGAGAACCGCTATGTCGGCATGAAGTCACGCGGCGTCTACGAGACGCCGGGCGGCACCATCCTCCACGCCGCCCACCGCGCCCTGGAGTCGCTGACCCTCGATCGCGAGCTCCTGCATCTTCGCGACTCGCTCGTGGCGCGCTATGCCGAGATGATCTATTACGGTTTCTGGTTCGCTCCCGAGCGGGAGGCGCTCCAGGGGCTCATGGATCAGGTCCAGCGCGACGTCACGGGCACGGTGCGGCTCAAGCTCTACAAGGGCACGGTGACGGTGGCCGGCCGCCAGTCGCCCCGCTCGCTCTACCGCACGGATTTCGTCACCTTCGAGGCCGATCGCGTCTACCGGCAAAAGGACGCCGAGGGTTTCATCAACCTCAGTGCCCTCCGCCTGAAGATCCGCGCCCTCCGCGACCGCAGCCGGTAGGCCGCGACCGGTCATGCGGATACACGTGGCGCTCATGCCTGGCGAGTTTCCCGACCTGAGCCTCGAGGGCCGCGTGGCGCTGGTGGTGGATGTTTTCCGCGCCACGAGCATGGTGGTGGCGGCTTTCGGCGCAGGTTGCGCTCGCGTCATTCCCGTGGCGAACGCCGCGGCGGCCCTCGAGCGGGCGGCGGCCATGGCCCCCGAGCCCGTGCTCCTCGCCGGCGAGCGCGGGGGCGACCCCATCGACGGCTTCGACCTCGGCAACTCGCCGCTCGACTGCACGGCGGATCGTGTCAAAGGGCGCACCCTCGTCCTCACCACGACCAACGGCACGAACGCCATGCTCAAGGCCGGCGAGGCCGAGGCGGCGGCGATTGCCGCGCTCACCAATGTCGGGGCAGCGGCGCGCTGGGCGGCCGCCCGAGGCCGTGACGTCACCGTGCTGTGCGCGGGCGAGCAAGGACGCTTCTCCCTCGAGGACGCAGTGTGCGGGGGACTCCTCGTGGAGCGCCTCTGCGAAGCGGAGCCGGCAGCGCGGCTCAGCGATGCCGCCCATGCCGCGCGCTGTCTGGGCCTGCTCTACGGCGCGGACCCCGATCGGCTGAAGCGCGACGCGGCATGGGCGCGGCAGCTTCACCGGCGCGGACGAGTGGCCGACCTCGACGCCTGCGTGCGCATCGACACGGCGTCGCTGGTGCCGGAAATCGTTTCCGGGGCGGTCACGCTCGGGAGCGATTCCTTGACTTGGGCCACCAGGGCGGTCGATACTCAAACGGGCCGCGCTCCGGGCCCGGGTGCGAACCGATGAGCTTTCCCATCAACCTTCCCATCGCGCTGACGCTGTTTCGGATCGTCCTCGTCCCCCTCATCATCGTCTTCGTGATCTCTTCCGACCGCGTCAGAGTGCTGATCGCGGCTGTCATTTTCGTGGCCGCCTCGCTCACCGACTGGCTCGACGGCACCATGGCTCGCCGCCGCAACCAGGTGACGCGCTTCGGCACGCTGCTCGATCCCGTGGCCGACAAGCTCCTCGTGGCCGCCGCCCTCGTCGCCCTCGTGCAGGTGGACATGGTGCGCGCCTGGGTGGCCATGGTCATCATCGGCCGGGAACTGGCGGTGACGGGGCTCCGTGGCGTCGCTCTCTCTATGGGCGTCGTGGTGCCCGCCTCTTCCTTCGGCAAGCTCAAGACGGTGTCCCAGTACGTCGGTATTACCCTCCTCATCCTCGAGCGCGGGGTGCCGCCCCAGTACGTGTCATTCCACCTCCTCTCGGTGGCTGCGCTCTGGGTGATGCTCGCCCTCACCGTGCTCTCTGGGGCCGACTACTTTTACCGGTTCCTCCTCAAGGCGGGACCGCGGGCGATCATCAAGGACCAGGAACGCTGGCCGTGAAGTTCCTGGGGCTCGTCGCCGTATACCTCATCGGCTCCATCCCCGTGGGTTTCGTGATCAGCCGCATCGGGGGGGGTGGCGACATCCGCGGCAAGGGGAGCGGCAGTATCGGCGCGACCAACGTGCTGCGAACCATGGGACCGGGGCCGGCCATCGCCACCCTCCTCGGCGACATTCTCAAGGGGTACGTAGCGGTGCGAGTCGCCGAGGTGTTCGGGCCGCAGCCCGGCTGGGGAGCTACGGGAGCCGTGCTCGCCATCGCGGGCAATTGCTGGCCCGTCTTCCTTCGCTTCAAGGGAGGCAAGGGCGTGGCTACGGGATTGGGCGCATTCCTCGCCTTGGCTCCCAAGGCTATCGTTCCGGCGCTCGTGGTGTGGCTCGTCCTCGCCGCGGCCTTTCGCTACGTCTCGCTCGCTTCCATCGTCGGCTGCGTGGTCATGGCCATCGGGGTGTGGCTCTTCGGCTATCCTCACGTCTACGTGGCGGCGGCGGCGTGTGCGGCCGTGCTCATCGTGTGGCGCCACCACGCCAATGTGAAGCGGCTCCTGTCGGGCACGGAGTCGCGACTCGGTCAGCGCGCGCCCGCCGCATGATGGCGCCCGGCCCCGCGGTGGCGGTAGTCGGAGCGGGGAGCTGGGGTACGGCGCTCGCCCTCCAGATCGGGCGTCGGGGCACGCCCGTGCGCCTGTGGGCCCGAGACGCGGCCCTCGCTGCGTCGATCTCAGCCACGCGTGAAAACGTGCGCTATCTCCCGGGAGTGAGACTGCCTGAGGGTGTCCTCGTTACCGCCGATCACCGCGAGGCGCTCCATGACGCTGATCTCGTGGTTATCGCCATGCCGTCGCACTTCGTTCGCGGCGCGCTCGCCCCCATGGCAGCCGGCATCGCACCGGGCACCGCCCTCCTCTCGGCGACCAAGGGCCTCGAGCCGGGGAGCGCGCTGCGCATGTCCCAGCTCTTCGCCGAGCTCTTGCCGGATCATGCCGCGGCGGCCCTGTCCGGTCCTTCCTTCGCGCGCGAGGTGGCCCTCGGCAAGCCCACCGCCCTCGTGATCGCCTCCACGGACGCGAGCGTGGCGCGGCGACTCCAGGAACGCCTGACCGCTCCCGCCTTCCGTCTCTACACGAATCGCGACCTGGTGGGCGTCGAGCTCGGAGGCGCCCTCAAGAACGTGATGGCCATCGGCACGGGCCTTTCCGACGGCCTCGGACTCGGCGAAAACGCCCGGGCGGCTCTGATCACGCGGGGCCTCGCGGAAATCGGTCGACTGGCCCTGGCCATGGGAGGGCAGGCGGCGACGCTTGCCGGACTCGCGGGCCTGGGCGATCTCGTCCTCACGTGCACGGGCGCCCAGAGCCGCAATCACCGGCTGGGCCTCGCGCTGGCCCACGGTCAGACCCTTGCCCAGGCGGAGGCCTCGACCCCCATGGTGGCGGAAGGCGTGCGCACGGTCGCGTCGGCGCGCTCGCTCGCGGCGCGGGCGGGAGTGAGTATGCCCCTCTGCGACGAGGTGTCCGCCGTGCTGTTCGAGGGCAAGCCGGTGAAGGACGCCCTCGCCTCGCTCCTCGCGCGGGAACCCCGCCCCGAAGAGGAGCACGCCGTCCGTGCCTGAGCTCCGCCGCGATCCCGTAGTCGGCCGGTGGGTGATCATTTCCACCGAGAGGTCCCGGCGGCCGTCCGATTTTGCCTCGGCGCCTGTGCAGCCGCAGAGCGAGGGGCCGTGCGCATTCTGCCCGGGCCAGGAGTCGCGCACGCCCGAGGAGATTCTCGCCGTGCGCGGGCCGGGCAGCCTGCCCAACGGGCCGGGCTGGCAGGTCAGGGTGGTGCCCAACAAATTCCCGGCCCTCAGGATCGAAGGGGAGCTCGAGCCCGCGGGCGACGGGGTCTATGACCGCATGAACGGCATCGGGGCGCACGAGGTCATCATCGAGACCCCGGATCATGCGGCCTCGCTCGCGAATCTGCCCGCGGCGCATGTGGCGGTGGTGCTCGAGGCCTGGCGCCAGCGCATGGTCGACCTGCAGAAGGACACGCGATTCGAATACGTCAGCGTCTTCAAGAATCATGGAGAGGCGGCGGGCGCATCACTGGAGCATCCGCATTCCCAGCTCATCGCCACCCCTATCGTGCCCATGATGGTGGAAGAGGAGCTCGAAGGCGCGGTTCATCACTTCCGCATCAAGAAGCGCTGTATCTGGTGCGACGTGATCAGGCAAGAGATGCAGGGGAGGGCCCGCCGGAGCGGGCGGCTCATTCTGGCCGAGGACGGCATGGTCGCCCTCTGCCCCTACGCGCCCCGATTTCCGTTCGAGACGTGGATACTCCCCGAAGCCCACTTCTCGAGCTTCGAGGATGCGGAGGGCGTCGATCCCGTGGCCGTCGCTCGTATCCTGAGGGAGGTCTTGCGGCGGATGGATCGCGTCCTCGGCGCTCCCGCCTGGAATTTGAGCCTGCACTCCGCTCCCCTCAAGACCCCGGCGCTCGATCACTTCCATTGGCACCTCGAAGTCATCCCGAAGCTCACAAAAGTGGCTGGCTTCGAATGGGGCACAGGGTTCTTCATCAATCCGACCCCCCCGGAGGAGGCCGCCAAGTACCTCCGGGAAGGGGTGCCGAGGGCTACGTAAGTTGACACCCCGTAGCCCGTTTGTTACACTCCGTCGGGTACTTGAGTCAGGTGCATTATTTGCGGGAATAGCTCAGTGGTAGAGCACAACCTTGCCAAGGTTGGGGTCGCGGGTTCGAATCCCGTTTCCCGCTCCATTTATATCCAGGCGGGGGTTCGGGATTGCGAAGGGCCCCTGTTGACCTATGTGGCGGCGTAGCCAAGTGGCTAAGGCGGAGGTCTGCAAAACCTCTATTCAGCGGTTCGAATCCGCTCGCCGCCTCCAGTGCAAGTGGGCGAGCGCCGAAGGCGCCGGGGTGGCGGAACTGGGAGACGCAGCGGACTTAAAATCCGCTGGCCCTGACGGGCCGTGGGGGTTCGATTCCCTCCCTCGGCACCAGGTGCGCGGTGAACTTCAACGCGGGCGCTGCAGTCCGGAGCGCCCGGGATGACGGAGGAAACGACGGTGCAGACCCTCAAGGTCGCGCGCAAGACGTTCACGATGTTGAGTGAGCACCGGACCCAGATCCTCGACATCACGAAGACGATTCGTGACGTCATGCTGAGTGCCGACATCAAGGAGGGGATCCTCCTCGTGAACTCGTTGCACACGACCTGCGCCCTGTTCGTCAACGAATTCCAGGGGGCCCTCGTCGAAGACCTCAAGTCCATGATCGAGTCGCTGGTGGCGGAAAACGACGGCTACCGTCACGACGATCCCCGCTTCTCCGACTGCGAGCGGGGGAACGCGCACTCCCATCTGCGCGCCGCCCTCCTGGGCCGAAGTGTCGCCGTGGGAATCAGCGGCGGCGAGCTGTCGCTCGGGAGGTTCCAGTCGATTCTGTTCGCCGAGCTGGACGGCCCGAGGCCTCGGAGCATCGACGTCCAGATCATGGGCGTGTAGCCGAAGCACAGGGCAAGCTTCCGAACAGCGCCCACGCCTCCCTCCGACGCGCCCGGCCTCGGGTGCGATTCGCCGTGGTAGACTCGTCTCATGTCGTGGAAACTCAAGAAGAAAGTTCAATCCCTCATCGCCGGTGAAGAGGGCGCCGTCCGCAAGGACTGGGGGGGACGCGTCTCGATCGCCCTCGTCTATCCCAATACCTACGCGGTGGGAATGTCCAACCTCGGCTTCCAGACCGTGTACGAGCGGCTGAACGCCCTGCCCGATGCCGTCTGCGAGCGTGTCTTCTTCCCGGATCCCGAGGATGCCGACGAGTTCTCCCGCACGGGGACCGAGCCCTTCTCGCTGGAGTCGCTCCGGTCGCTCCGCGAGTTCGACATCATCGGATTCTCCGTCACCTACGAAGGCGATTACATCAACGTGCTGCGACTCCTTCGCATGGCAGGCATTCCCATGCGTGGCGGGCATTCCCGTGCGCGCCGCCGACCGCGGTCCCGGCGATCCGCTCGTGCTCATGGGCGGGGTATGCGCCTTCTCCAATCCCGAGCCCATGGCGCCCTTCATGGACGCGGTGGCCGTGGGCGAGGGGGAGGAACTGGTCGGCGAGATCGTGGCGGCGTACGCGGAGGCCCGCGCGGCCGGACCGGGCGCGATGCGGCGGGAGGTGATCGAGCGGCTCAAGCCCCTCCAGGGGATCTACCTACCCGCCGCCTACACGGTGCGCTACGCGCCCGATGGGAGCATCGGGGCGGTGGAACCCATGGAGCCCGGTGTGCCGGCCCTCGTCGTCAAGCGGCGACTGAAGGACGTCAACCTCTTCGAGACGCGCTCGATGCTGAAGAGCCCGAAAGCCGAGTACGGCCACATGGCGCTCCTCGAGGTCGGCAAGGGGTGCGGGAGAGGCTGCCGTTTCTGTCTCGAAGGCCAGGTCTACCGACCCGTGCGTCACCGGAGCCTGGAGGCGCTGCGCGAGTCCGTGGCGAAGATCGCCAAGGAGTCGAAGCGCGTGGGGCTGGTGGGGGCCTGCGTCTCCGATTATCCGTGGATCGGTGAGCTGATGAAGCTGCTCGAGGAGTACGGCGTGGAGGTGTCGATTTCGTCGCTGCGGGCCGACAGCCTCACCGAGGATCTCGTGGCGTCGCTTCAGCGGGGTGGCCACCGGACGCTCACCATGGCGCCGGAGGCGGGCACCGAGCGGCTGCGCCGGGTCGTGCGCAAGGTCATCACCGACGAGCAGATCTATGCCGCCTGCGCTCTCCTCCGGAAATACGGCATCCCGAACCTCAAGTGCTACTTCATGATCGGCCAGCCCACGGAGACCATGGAGGATGTCGAGGCCATTCCCGATCTCGCCCGCCGCATGCTCGAGCGGCTCCGGGTGCCCGGGCCGGACGGCCATCCGTTCGGCAAGCTGACCCTGTCCGTATCGTCCTTCGTGCCCAAGCCATGGACGCCCTTTCAGTGGGCGGCCTTCGACGAGCCGCGTGATCTCGAAGCGAAGCTCGAGACGATCAAGAGCGGCGCGCGCCGGATCCAGGTGCGGGTGGTCCACGAGAATCCGCGTGAGGCGGGGCTGCAGGCGCTCCTCGCCCGGGGGGACCGTCGTGTCGCGGACTTCCTCGAGATCGCGGCGCGGATGGACGGGGACTGGCGCCGCGCCCTGCGGGAATGGAACGGCGATCCCGCCTTCTACGCTCGGCGAGAGCGCGCGGCGGGCGAGGTCATGCCGTGGGACCATTTCGACGTGGGGGTGAAGAAGGCGGGACTCCTGCGCGAATGGCAGCGCGCGGGTCTGGGCGAGCCGGTGACGGCATGAGCGCCCGCGTCCGCGTCGCTCAGGTCGCCGACGTCCCGGTGGGAGAGGGACGTGTGGTGAACGCGGAGGGCAAGACGCTCGCCCTCTTCAACGTGGACGGCACGTTCTACGCCCTCGACAATACCTGTCCTCATCGGGGGGGACCCCTCGGGGAGGGCGAGCTCGACGGGGTGGTGGCGGTCTGCCCGTGGCACGCGTGGCGCTGGGACGTGAAGACGGGCGCCAACGTCAACAATCCCGCGGTCAAGATGACCTGCTTCCCCGTGTCGCTCGACGGCGGCAGCGTCTACGTGGAGCTGCCGTGATCCGCGACACGTTCGCGCGGCCCCTCCGTAACCTGCGCCTTTCCGTGACCGACCGCTGCAACCTCCGCTGCGCCTACTGCATGCCCGAGGAAGAGTACGCGTGGCTGCCCCGCGCCGACATCCTCACCTTCGAGGAGACGGCGCGCCTCATCGACGTCTTCGCCGACCTCGGCGTGGACAAGGTCCGGCTCACGGGCGGCGAGCCGCTGCTCAGGAAGAACCTCGCGCACCTCGTGAAGCTGATCGCCGCCGAGTCTCGCATCCGCGATCTGGCCATCACCACCAACGGCATCCTCCTCGGCCAGGAGGCCCAGGCCCTCCGGGACGCGGGCATCCATCGCGTCACGGTGAGCCTCGACACGCTCAAGCCCGACCGCTTCCAGGCGCTGACCCGGCGCGACTCATTCGCCCAGGTGCTCGAGGGTATCGAGACGGTCCGGGCCATGCGCTGGCCCGGGCTCAAGCTCGATACCGTGGTCATGCGCGGCGTGAACGACGATGAGCTTGTGGATCTGATGGAATTCGCGCGCCGGATGTCCGCGGAGATCCGCTTCATCGAGTACATGGACGTGGGCGGGGCGACCCGGTGGTCCATGGACAAGGTCGTTTCGCGCGCGGAGATTCTCGAGCGGCTGCGCGCGCGCTACGGACGGATCGAGGACATCCTCGAGGCGTCCTCGGCGCCCGCCGACCGCTTCCGTCTCGCGGATGGCCTGACCTTCGGCATCATCTCCTCGACTACCGCCCCGTTCTGCAGCTCCTGCGACAGGAGCCGGCTCACCGCCGACGGCCAGTGGCTCCTCTGCCTCTATGCCACGACGGGCATGGACCTGAGGAAACCCTTGAGAGATGGCGCCTCAAAGGATGATCTTTCCGATCTTATCCGCTCCTCTTGGATGGCCCGTCGGGACCGGGGCGCCGAGGATCGGCTCCTCCTCACGGACAGGCAGCCCCTGGTCCAGATCACCGAGCTCAAGGCCAAGCCTCACCTCGAGATGCACACCCGCGGAGGATAGCCGCCTCGTATGAGTGGGTCGACGCATGCCGGGGCTCCAGAGGTCAAGGTGGACGTCGCCGAGCGCGGCGCCAACGGACAGAGCTCCCACCGCCGTCTCTTCATGCAGCTTCAGGCCTTCGGCGGCTGCCCGGAGCCCAAGGTCCTCGCGGGCGCCCTCGAGCGAAGCCAGATCGATGCCGTCCTCTATGCCGATCTTCAGGACCCTCGCGGCGTCGCCGTGCTCTCCTTCTCCGAGGATCCCGCTTTCTTCGTGACGCGGCTCCGGGAGGTGCTGGGCGCGGAGCCGTTCGCGTCGCTCACTCACAAGCCGGGGCTGGCCATGATCGGGCGGAGCTATTCGAGCGGCTACGAGCAGGACCTGGACGACTGGCTGCTGCGCCGCCCGCGCCGCACCGTCCTCAACCCCGCCTGGCCGTGGGCGGTCTGGTATCCGCTCCGGCGGACGGGCGCCTTCGCCAAGCTGTCGCCCCAGGAGCAGGGGACGATCCTGCGCGAGCACGGCACCATCGGGCGAGCCTACGGCGAAGCCGACTTGGCTCATGACATCCGCCTCGTCTGCCACGGCCTCGACGCCCACGACAATGACTTTCTGATCGGCCTCGTCGGCAAGGATCTCCAGCCGCTCTCGCACCTCGTGCAGGCCATGCGAAAGACGGCCCAGACATCGGAGTACATGGCGAGCCTCGGCCCCTTCTTCGTGGGCCACGCGCTCTGGCAGAGCCCGTCGCGATGAGCGCGCGCGCGCTCCGCGGCGTGTTCGTGCTCGCGGTGGTGGCCTTGCTCGCGGGCTGTGCCTCGGGGCCGCCCCCGGCCCGTCTCATGAGCATCGAGCCGCTCGTGGGCAAATGGCAGGGGACGATAGCCGTCGGGCTGGGTCCGCCCCAGTTCTACTACCTCACCGTCAATCCCGATGCCTCGATCGTCGCGACGTGGGGGGCCAACTGGCAGTGGGGGAAGATCACGGTCAATGGAACGGAGGGGGCGCGCTTCGAGCTCGATCACATCACGTCCGGCACCCTTCTCTACTACAGCGGGCCGAGCGGCAAGGCCATCCAGATGACGCCCGACTTCGGCGGCTGGTACGTCTGGATAACCCCGGTCAAATAGCGCGGTCCCGCGCCGCGCGCCATGCCGCCGCGTTCGCTTCTATCTGGGCGGCGTGCACCTCCAGGTGCTCCGCGTAGATGGTGAGCCAGTCCTCCGCCCCGTAGCGACCCGATTCGGTGTGCCGTCCCACGCGCGGCCAGACGTCCTCGGGCATCCGGCCGAGCAGGACCGCGGTGTTGGCCCTGACCGCTTCCACGAGGGCGAGGGCGGGCTCCAGCGGGAGCTGGTGATAGTCGAAGCGGCGCGCCCACTCCGCCTCGTCATAGCCCAGGATGACCGGATCCGGCTCGGCGGCGAGATAGCGTATGCGGCCCGCGGCATTTGTCTCCGAATCGGCGCAGTGGACGACCACTTCGTGGGCTGACCACTCTCCGGGCTTCGGGCGCCACTGGAGCGCCTCGGCGGGCACGGCGGCCAGAGCCGCCTTCAGGCGCGCGGGGCCGCCCGCATAGCGCCGGATAAGGTTCTCCCGCTCCAGCGGACTGAGCGCCATCTAGCGCAGGGGGGCGGGGAGGTCGCTCTTCCCCATCAGGTAGAGGTCCACGCCGCGCGCCGCGCTCCGGCCCTCGGCGATGGCCCACACGATGAGGGACTGGCCGCGCTGCATGTCGCCCGCCGCGAAGATCCCGGGCACGTTCGTCATCCAGTTTCCGTCCCGCCACACATTGCCGCGGTCGGTGAGCTTCACCCCGAGTTCCGTCAGGAGCCCTTCGCGCCGCGGCCCGAGAAAGCCCATGGCGAGGAGCACGAGGTCGGCCGCGAGCTCGTACTCGGTGCCGGAAAGCGGGCGGAAGCTCGCACGCCCACCCTCGGTGACCATCTCGACGCGCACGGCGTGGAGGGTGGTGACGCGTCCGTTCGATCCGGAGAAGTGGGTCGTGTTCACCGAATACTCGCGCGCACCGCCTTCCTCGTGAGCCGAGGAGACGCGAAGGATATTGGGCCAGAGCGGCCACGGATTGCTCCAAAGGTCCCGCTCTTCGGGCGGCCGGGGAAGGATCTCGAACTGGGTGACGGAGCGCGCGCCTTGGCGGTGGGCGGTACCCAGACAGTCGGCGCCGGTGTCGCCGCCGCCGATGATGACCACGCTCTTGTCCTTGGCGGAAATGAAGTCGAGCTCCGGCACCGTGTCGCCCTCGGAGCGGTGGTTCTGGAGGGTCAGGTAGTCCATGGCGAAGTGAATGCCGTCGAGATTCCGGCCCGGGATGGGCAGGTCGCGCGGCCACTCGGCGCCCCCGGCGAGGACGATGGCGTCGAACTCCTTGCGGAGTTTCTCCACGGGCAGACTCACGCCCACGTTGACCCCGGTCTTGAAGCCGATCCCCGACGCCTCCATGAGCCGGAGACGCCGCTCGAGGAAGCGCTTCTCCATCTTGAATTCGGGAATGCCATAGCGGAGGAGCCCCCCCACGCGATCCGACTTCTCGAACACGGTCACGGCATGCCCCGCGCGATTGAGCTGCTCGGCGGCGGCGAGGCCGGCCGGGCCCGAGCCGACCACGGCCACCTTCTTTCCCGTGCGCACCTCGGGCGCTTCCGCGGTCACCCAGCCCTCGTCGAAGGCATGCTCGATGATCCCGACCTCGACCTGCTTGATGGTGACGGGGTCATCGTTGATGCCGAGCACGCAGGAGCCTTCGCAGGGGGCGGGGCAGAGGCGGCCCGTGAACTCCGGGAAGTTGTTGGTGGCATGGAGACGGTCGATGGCCTCGCGCCAGCGGTCGCGGTACACGAGGTCGTTCCAGTCGGGGATCAGGTTGCCCAGCGGGCAGCCCTGATGGCAGAAGGGGATGCCGCAGTCCATGCAGCGCGCGCCCTGCTTCTGCAGCTTTTCCCCCTCGAAGGGCAGGTAGACCTCCTGCCAGTCGTGGATCCGCTCCGCCACGGGGCGACGCTTGGGTGTCTCGCGCTTGATCTCGAGGAAGCCGGTGATCTTGCCCATCCTTCGTTCCGCCCTTAGCCGTGCGCCGAGGCCATCACGGCCTCGTCCACCGACATGCCCGTCTCCTCGGCCTTCTTGATGGCCTGGAGCACGCGCTTGTAGTCGCGCGGCATGACCTTCACGAAGCGCGGCCGGGTCGCCTCCCAGTTCACGAGGAGGCGGGCGGCCACCGGGCTCTGGGTGTAGCGGATGTGGCGCGAGAGCAGATCCTTGACGAGCTCGACGTCCTCCACGTCCACGAGGGGCTCGAGATCGACCATGCCCGCGTTGCAACGGCGCGCGAAGTCGCCCGCCTCGTCGAGGACGTAGGCGATGCCTCCCGACATGCCGGCGGCGAAGTTGCGGCCGGAGCCGCCGATGACCACCACCCGTCCCCCCGTCATGTATTCGCAGCCGTGATCACCGATGCCCTCGACGACGGCGAGGGCGCCGCTGTTCCTCACCGCGAAGCGCTCGCCCGCGATTCCGCGGAAATAGGCTTCGCCGCTCGTGGCCCCGTAGAGGACGACGTTGCCGACGAGGATATTGTCCTCGGCGGTGAACGTCGCCTCCCGCGGCGGGAATACGATGATCTTGCCCCCGGAAAGGCCTTTGCCGACGTAGTCATTGGCGTCGCCCTCGAGGGTGAGGGTGATGCCCCGCGGCACGAAGGCGGCGAAGCTCTGCCCGGCCGAGCCCATGAAGTGTATGCGGATGGTGTCGTCGGGCAGACCGTCCCCTCCGTAGGCCCGCGTCACCTCCGAGCCGAGGATGGTCCCCACCGTGCGGTTCACGTTCCGGATGGGCAGGCGGATGTCCACCTGCTCGCGCCGCTCGAGCGCTTCGCGGCACAGGGGCAGGAGGGTCGTCACGTCCAGCGATTTCTCCAGGCCGTGGTCCTGGTCGACCACCTTCCGCACCGCGACCTCCGGTCCCACCTGCGGACGGTGGAGGATGGCGGAGAAGTCCAGGCCCCGCGCTTTCCAGTGGTCCACCGCCTTTCGGACGTCGAGGAGATCGGAGCGGCCGATCATCTCGTCCATGGTCCGGAAGCCCAGGCTCGCCATGTGCTCGCGGATCTCCTCCGCGACGAAGCGGAAGAAGGTCTCCACGAACTCGGGCTTGCCCGTGAACTTCGCGCGGAGCTTCGGATCCTGGGTGGCGATGCCCACCGGGCAGGTGTTGAGATGGCAGACGCGCATCATGATGCAGCCCATGACCACGAGGGGCGCCGTGGAGAAGCCGAACTCCTCCGCGCCGAGGAGGGCGGCGATGACCACGTCGCGCCCCGTCTTGAGCTGCCCGTCCGTCTGCACGATGATGCGGTCGCGCAGCTTGTTCATGACGAGGACCTGCTGCGTTTCGGCGAGGCCGAGCTCCCAGGGAACTCCGCCGTGCTTGAGCGAGGTCAGGGGGGCCGCCCCGGTACCCCCGTCATGGCCGGAGATGAGCACCACATCCGAGTGGGCCTTGGCCACCCCCGCTGCCACCGTGCCCACGCCCACCTCGGCCACCAGCTTCACGCTGATGCGTGCGCGCGGATTCGAGTTCTTGAGGTCGTGGATCAGCTGCGCGAGGTCCTCGATGGAGTAGATGTCGTGATGCGGGGGCGGGGAGATGAGTCCTACCCCCGGCATGGCGTGCCGGACCTTGGCGATCCACGGGTACACTTTGTGGCCGGGCAGCTGGCCGCCCTCCCCGGGCTTGGCGCCCTGGGCCATCTTGATCTGGAGCTCGTCCGCGTTGATCAGGTACTCGCTGGTGACGCCGAAGCGTCCGGAAGCGACTTGCTTCACCGCGCTCCGGCGCCAGTCGCCGTTGGCGTCGCGCAGGTAGCGCGCGGGATCCTCGCCGCCCTCGCCGGTATTCGATCTCCCGCCCATGCGGTTCATGGCGATGGCGAGGGTCTCGTGCGCCTCGAGGCCGATGGAGCCGTAGGACATGGCCCCCGTGGCGAAGCGCTTCACGATGGCCTCGGCGGGCTCCACCTCGTCGAGGCCAACCGGAGAAGGCGCGGGCCTGAAAGTGAAGAGTCCCCGCAGGGTGGCCAGGTGCTCGCTCTGCCGGTTGACGAGGTCCGTGTACTCCTTGAAGATCGCGAACTGCTTCGAGCGTGTGGCGTGCTGGAGCTTGAACACGGTGTCGGGATTGAAGAGGTGGTACTCGCCGTCCCGTCGCCACTGGTACTCGCCGCCCCAGTCCAGCTCAGGCTCGCCCACGGGCCGCTCGGGGAAGGCGCGGTGGTGCCGGGCGAGCACTTCCCTCGCCACCACGTTCACGCCGATGCCTCCGATACGCGAGGCGGTCCAGGTGAAGTAACGGTCCACGAAGGCCTTCTCGAGGCCGATCGCCTCGAAGATCTGGGCCGCGCGGTACGACTGGATGGTCGAGATGCCCATCTTCGAGATGACCTTGAGCACGCCCTTGTTCAGCGCCTTGATGTAGTTCTTGATCGCCGACTTGTGGTCGAGGGCGGGCAGCATGCCCTGCCGGATCATGTCGTCGAGCGTCTCGAAGGCAAGGTAGGGGTTGATGGCGCCCGCCCCGTAGCCCAAGAGGAGCGCCATGTGGTGCACCTCGCGCGGCTCGCCCGTCTCGATCACGAGGCCGACCTTCACTCGCTTGCCCTCGCGAATGAGGTGATGGTGCACGCCGGCGGTGGCGAGGAGGGCGGGTATGGGCGCGTGCTCGCGGTCCACCCCGCGGTCCGACAGGATGAGATAGGTGAAGCCGGCCTCCACCGCCTCGCTCGCCCGCAGGCAGAGCTCCTCCATGGCCTGGGCCAGCGCGTCGGGCCCGTCCGCGACCTTGAAGAGCATCGGCACCGTGGTCGCCTTGAACCCGGGGAGGTCCACGTGGCGGATCCGCGCCAGCTCGCCGTTGTCGAGGATGGGGGTCTTGAGCTTGAGCTGCCGGCAGGCCTCGGGCGTGGGCTCGAGCAGATTGCCCTCCGGGCCGATGCTCGTGGCGATCTGCGTTACCAGTTCTTCGCGGATACCATCGAGGGGAGGATTGGTCACCTGGGCGAAGAGCTGCTGGAAATAATCGTAGAGAAGCCGGGGCCGGTCGGACAGCACGGCCAACGACGTGTCGGTGCCCATGGAACCGATGGGCTCCTCGCCCGCCGTGGCCATGGGAGCCAAGAGCAGGCGCAAGTCCTCGTGGGTGTAGCCGAAGGCCTGCTGGCGCTCGAGCACGGTGTCGTGGTCGGGCTCGGGGAGATGCGGCGGCTCCGGCAATGCCTCGAGGGGCTTGAGATGGGCGGCCAGCCATTCGCCGTAGGGATGCTGGGTCGCGAAGGCGTGCTTGAGCTCGCTGTCGTCGATGATGCGGCCCTGGGCCGTGTCCACGAGAAAGATGCGCCCGGGGTGGAGGCGCTCCTTGATGAGCACCCGGTCCGCGGGAATGTCGAGCACGCCCACTTCCGACGCCATGACTACGAGATCGTCCTTGGTCACGTAGTAGCGGGACGGGCGCAGTCCGTTCCGGTCGAGGACGGCGCCGATGACCGTGCCGTCGGTGAAGGCGATCGAGGCGGGGCCGTCCCACGGCTCCATGAGGCAGCCGAGATACTCGTAAAAATCCTTGCGGAGGGTGGGCATGGACTCGTGACCGCTCCACGCCTCCGGGATCATCATGAGCACGGCGAGGGGCAGGGGCCGCCCCGCCATGACGAGGAGCTCGAGCACATTGTCGAAGGTGGCGGAGTCGCTGCCGCCTTCGACCACGATGGGGAGGATCTTCTTGAGGTCGTCACCGAGGAGATTCGACCGGCAGAGCGCCTCGCGCGCGTGCATCCAGTTGATGTTGCCGCGCAGGGTGTTGATCTCGCCGTTGTGGGCGATGAAGCGGTAGGGATGGGCCAGCGGCCAGGACGGGAAGGTGTTGGTGGAGAAGCGCTGGTGCACGAGGGCGAGGGCGGACTCCACGAGCGGATCCACGATGTCGGGGAACATGGTCTCGATCTGGTCCGCCGAGAGCATGCCCTTGTAGATGACGGTGTTGGCGGAGAGGCTCGGCAGGTAGAAGAATCCACGGTCGGCGATATCCGACGTGCGCACGGCGTGCTCGACGCGCTTGCGTATCACGTAGAGCTTTCGCTCGAAGGCCTGGGCGTCGGAGATACCGGCGCCCCGGGCGATGAAGACCTGCTCGATCACCGGCTCGACGGCGCGGGCGCTCGGACCGATCGGAGAATCGTCGGTGGGCACCGGGCGCCAGCCGAGGACCGCTTGCCCCTCTTCCCTGGCCACCGTCTCGAGCATGGTCCGGCACCGTGCCGCCTGGGTCGCGTCGCGGGGCAGGAAGACGAGGCCGGCGCCGTAGTGCCTGGGCGCGGGCAGGGTGATGCCGAGCCTGCCGCACTCGCGGACGAGGAAGGCGTGAGGCATCTGGATCAGGATGCCGGCGCCGTCTCCGGTATTGACCTCGCACCCGCAGGCTCCGCGGTGGAGGAGGTTCTTGAGCACCTGGAGGGCCTGGCTGACGATGGCGTGGGATTTCCTGCCCTTCATGTCGACGACGAAGCCGACGCCGCACGCGTCGTGCTCGTGAGCGGGATCGTAGAGGCTCTGGGGCCGAGGCATCCCGGTTGGCGTCGTCGCTGACATACCGTCCTCCATCGCCATGCGCTCTCCTGTCCTTCCACGTCCTTGTGAAGTCGCCGAACAACCCTGAATTGAGGAGTGAGACTACACGAGGCGAAAGCATTAGCCAAGCACAAAATGTCAAAAACATAGAATTAGGATATCTAATAGGCTAAGCTGGAGACCATGAACCTCGACACCCTCAAGCTCTTCTGTGACGTCGTGAGACTGAGAAGTTTTTCGCGCGCCGCCTCCGGCAACGGGGTCACCCAGTCGGCGGCCAGCCAGGCGATGCAGCAGCTGGAAGCCGAGCTCGACGTCCCCCTCCTCGACCGGTCCCGGCGGCCGTTGGTGGCCACCGAAGCAGGGCGCGTCTTCTTCGAAGCCTGTCGCGACCTCCTGCAGGGCTTCGACGATGCGCGGGCCAGTCTTCGCGCTTCCAAGGAGCGGGTGGAAGGGACGGTCCGGGTGGCCGCCATCTACTCGGTGGGTCTCCACGACATGAGCCGGCACATGCAGCCCTTCATGTCCGCGCACCCGCAGGCCCGCGTCCTCCTCGAATGCCTCCATCCCCACAAGGTGGTGGAGGCGGTGCTGAACGACGAGGCCGATGTCGGCGTGCTCTCCTATCCCGCGGCCACCCGCACCCTCAATGTCCTGCCCCTGCGCTCGGAGCCCATGGTGCTCGTGACTCATCCGAGCCACCGGCTCGCCAAGCGGAAGCACGTGGCTCCGGGGGATCTCATGGGGGAGAAGTTCGTGGCCTTCGATCGCGACCTGGCGGTGCGCAAGGCCATCGACCGCGCGCTCAAGCAACATGGGGTCAAGGTCGAGGTGGTCATGGAGTTCGACAACGTGGAGACCATCAAGCAGGCCATCGGTATTGCCGCCGGAGTGAGCATCCTGCCGCGGCCCACCGTGGTGATGGAGTCGGGCATGCGAACCCTCGCCACGGTGCCCCTGGCCCTCTCCGGCCTCGCGCGCCCCATTGGTCTCATCTATCGGCGGGGCAAGCGGCTCACCCCGGCGGTGGCGCGCTTCATGGAAACGCTTCGGAAGGCCGACGACGCCACCACAGACGACGCGCGCTGAGGCGTGATCCGGCGATACCCGCATGGTACCGTAGGGGCCATGGCGGAGGCCCCGAGGCAGGTCATGGCCGTCCAGAAGTTCGTGAGCCGTGGAGGCATCCGGGTGTACGGGATGCCCGTCGAGACATTCCCGGGCCACGTGAACAATATCTATCTGATCGTGGATGGCGACACGCTCACCCTGGTGGACGTGGGCTCGGGCACCGACGAGTCGATCAAGGGACTCCGCGAGCGCTTCGAGGAGGTGCGCGAGCGCTTCGGTGAGGGGGTCTCGCTCGACGATGTCCGGCATGTCGTCATCACCCACGCGCATATCGATCACTTCGGCTGGGTCGGCCACTTTACCCGCGAGACGGGGGCGCGGGTCTGGGTCCACGAGCTGGATGCTCGGGTGTTGAGCCGTTTCGAGGAGCGGATGGTGCTGGCCTCCAAGGACATGGGCGTCTTCCTGGAGCGGGCCGGGATCACGCCCGAGCTCAGGGGAGAGCTCGAAACGATGTACCGCTTCTCCAAGGCCTCGTTCAAGTCTGTGACCATCGATGGGGTGGTCAAGGACGGGCAACAGATCATCAACGGCTATCGCGTCCATCACACGCCCGGCCACTGCCCGGGGCAGATCTGCCTCGAGGTCGACGATCTCCTCTTCACCGCCGATCACGTGCTCTCCCGTATCACGCCGCATCAGTCGCCCGCGTCCATCACGCCCTTCTGCGGCCTCGAGCTCTACCTGCAGTCGCTGGACAAGGTCCGCCGGCTCGGCGGCGTGCGACTGGCGCTCCCGGGGCACGAGGCGCCTATCGATGAGCTCGCCGAGCGCATAGGAGCCATCGCCGCCCACCACGACCGTCGGCTCGGCCAGGTTCTCGACATTTGTCGCGACTCGAAGACCCTGGTCGGCGTGTCCCTCGCCCTCTTCGGGCCCCGGGACGGCTATACGCGGCTTCTCGCCCTCGAGGAGGCGGGAGCCCACGTCGAGTACCTCTTCCAGCGGGGCGAGCTGGGTATCGCCAACCTGGACGAGGTGAGCCGGCAGGCCAACCCCGTGATTCAGTACGAGACGAGACGAGGAGCCGCCGTATGAGCGCGTCGTTGATCATCGCTTCCAGCGAAGGGGACTCGAACCTCTACTACGCCTGCCGGTTCATGGCGCCCGATCCATTCGTCTTCCTCGAGATCGACGGCAGGAAGACCCTCCTCATGTCGGATCTCGAGGTCGACCGCGCCCGCGAGCAGGCCCGGGTGGACGAAGTCCTGTCGCTGTCCGAGTGGGAAGCCAAAGCCAAGCTGCGCTGGCCCCAGCCGAGACTCACCGACACCGTCACCCTCCTCCTCGAGGATTACGGCGCCCGCACCGCCGAGGTACCCTCCGACTTTCCCCTCGAAGCCGCCGACCGGTTGCGAGAGCGCGGGATCACCGTGCAGGTGAGGCCGCATCCGTTCTTTCCCCAGCGGGTGATCAAGTCCGCCGAGGAGGTGGCGGCCATCGAGGAGGCCCAGCGTCACACGGAGACCGCGCTGGCCGCGGCCCTCGACGTGCTCCGCGAGAGCGTGATCAGGGGCGACGAGGTGATCTGGAAGGGGCGGCCGCTGACGTCCGAGGATCTCAAGAAGGTGGTCAACGTTTCGCTCATGGAGAATGACTGCATCGCCCAGCACACCATCATCGCCTGCGGCGACCAGGGTGTTGACCCACACAACCAGGGCTCGGGTCCCATCCGTCCCCACCAGGGCATCATCTTCGACATCTTTCCGCGCTCTTCCACCTCCCACTATTTCGCCGACATGACGCGAACCGTGGTGAAGGGCAGAGCCCCGGACGAGCTCAAGCGGATCTACGACGCGGTCCTGGCCGCCCAGCTCCGCGGTATCGAGCTGATCCGGGACGGCGCCTCGGGCGGGGCCATCCATGCAGAGGTTGCGCACACTATGGAAGCCCGTGGCTACGCCACCGGAGTTGTGGGCGGACGCAACCAGGGCTTTTTCCACGGGACGGGCCACGGGGTGGGTCTCGACATCCACGAACTGCCGCGCATCAGCCGTCTCGACTACCAACTCAAGACCGGCCAGGTCGTGACGGTCGAGCCGGGCCTCTACTACGCGGGCAGGGGAGCCGTCCGCATCGAAGACATGGTCCTCGTCAACCCAGGCGGGTGCCGCAATCTCACCCGGTCGCCGAAGATGGAGCTCCTCGAGCTCTAGGAGGCTCGGCGCGGAGCGGCCGGAGCGCGGTTGGACCGGAGATAACCTTGCCAATCCGCAGGCGTTTGGGTAGCATGAAGGCGAAGCGGCTCCTACCAGGGCTAGAGTTCCAGAACTCCGAGAGTCCGGGGTCGCTCTGCGTCGAAGAAGGCGGTTACTGAAAGGACGATCGAGACCATGAGCGACACGGTAATGCCCGCGGCTACCGTCGCAAAACCGCGTCGGACGCTGACCCGGGCCGTGATCCGGTTTGCCGGCGACTCCGGTGACGGCATGCAGGTCACCGGCGAGCAATTCACTACGGAAGCGGCGTGGGCCGGCAACGACATCTCGACCCTGCCGAATTTCCCCGCGGAGATCCGCGCCCCCGCCGGCACGCTCTTCGGCGTGTCGAGCTTCCAGCTTCAGTTCGGCAGCCAGCGGGTCTACACGCCGGGCGATCATCTCGACGCGCTGGTGGCCATGAACCCGGCCGCCCTCAAGGTGCATCTGGCCGATCTCAAGAAGGGCGGCATCCTCATCGTCAACACGGCGGCCTTCGACCAGCGCAACCTGGAAAAGGCCGGCTATCCGAAGGACCCCAAGGGCGAGCCGAAGAACCCGCTCAACGAGCCCGGGCTCGCCGAGCAATACCGCCTGTACCAGGTCGACATCGGCGCGATGACGAAGAAGTCGCTCGAGGACCTGCCGATGAACGCCAAAGAGAAGGAGCGCTGCAAGAACTTCTTCGCCCTCGGCCTTGTCTCCTGGATCTATACGCGGCCGCTGGACCCGACGCTCGACGCCATCAAGAAGCGCTTCGCCAAGAACCCGACCTTCGTCGAGGCCAATATCCGGGTTCTCAAGGCGGGCCACGCCTTCGGGGAGACGGCGGAGATGTTCTCGGAGCACTACGGCATCGAGCCGGCCGAGATGGCGCCAGGTGTCTATCGCAGCATGACGGGCAATCGCGCCCTCGCCTGGGGTCTCCTCGCCGCGGCGGAGCGGACGAAGATCCCCATCGTCTTCGGCGCCTATCCCATTACGCCGGCCTCCAGCATTCTCGAGGAGCTGGCGCTGCACAAGCGCTGGCGCGTGCGGACCTTCCAGGCCGAAGACGAGATCGCGGCCGTCACCTCGGCGATCGGCGCATCGTTCGGCGGCGCCATCGGGGTCACGGCCTCGAGCGGTCCCGGCATCGCGCTGAAGGGTGAAGGCATCGGGCTCGCGGTGATGGCGGAGTTGCCGCTGGTGATCTTCGACATTCAGCGCGGCGGCCCCAGCACCGGTCTCCCCACCAAGACCGAGCAGGCCGACCTCATGCAGGCTCTCTACGGCCGGAACAGCGAGAGTCCCATCGTGGTAATCGCGCCCTGCACGCCCGGCGATTGCTTCTATATCGCCTACGAGGCGATACGCATCGCCATCAAGTACATGGTGCCGGTGATGGTGCTCTCGGACGGTTATCTGGCCAATGGCTCCGAGCCCTGGCTCATCCCCGACGTCAAGACGCTGCCCGACATCCCGGTCACCTTCCGCACCGAGGCGGAAGGGTTCGCGCCGTACATGCGGGATGCAGCGACCCTCGCACGTCCATGGGTGCGTCCAGGCACGCCGGGGCTCGAGCACCGGATCGGCGGCATCGAGAAGCAGGACATCACGGGCAATATCTCGTACGAAGCGGACAACCACGACCACATGGTGCGCACGCGCGCCGAGAAGGTCCGGCGGGTGGCCCAGGAGATTCCGCCGACGTCGATCAATGGGCCGGAGTCGGGCGAGGTGCTGGTGGTCGGATGGGGCGGCACGTATGGCGCCATCACGGCCGCGGTGGAGGAAGCGCAAATGGAGGGCAAGGCGGTCGCCTCCATCCACATTCGCCACCTCAATCCGCTGCCCCCGGACCTCGGCCAAATCCTCCGCCAGTACCGGCGCGTTCTCGTGCCGGAAATCAATAGCGGCCAGCTTGTGAGAGTGCTTCGGGCCGAGTACCTCGTCGACGCGGTGGGGTTCAACCGGGTGCGCGGCATGCCGCTGGCCAGCCAGGAAATCCTCGAGGCCATCAATCAACTTCTGGAGGCAACGCAGTGAGCACGGTCACGGGCACACCCGGCGCGACGCCGAAGTACACGAAGAAGGACTTCGAGTCCGACCAGGACGTTCGCTGGTGCCCCGGCTGCGGGGACTACGCCATCCTGAGCGCGGTGCAGAAGACGATGCCGAGCCTCGGCATCCCCAAGGAAGACATCGTGTTCATCTCGGGGATCGGCTGCTCGAGCCGCTTCCCGTACTACATGAACACCTACGGGTTCCACACGATCCACGGCCGCGCGCCGGCGCTGGCCACCGGCCTGAAGCTGGCCAGGCCCGAGCTCAAGGTCTTCGTCGTCACGGGCGACGGCGACGGGCTCTCGATCGGCGGCAACCACCTGCTGCACGTGCTGCGGCGGAACGTGGACGTCACCATCCTGCTCTTCAACAACCGGATCTACGGCCTGACCAAGGGGCAGTACTCGCCGACGAGCGAGCTGGGGAAGGTGACCAAGTCCACGCCTATGGGCTCGGCCGACCGGCCCCTCAGCCCCTGCTCCTTCGCCCTCGCCGCGGGCGCCACCTTCGTCGCCCGTACGGTGGACCGGAACATCGCCCACATGGAAGACACGCTCAAGCGCGCCTCCGGCCACAAGGGCGCCGCCTTCGTGGAGATCCTGCAGAACTGCAACGTCTACAACGATCTCGCGTGGAACGCGCTCTACGACAAAGAGTCCAAGATCCTTCACGAGTGCCGGCTCGAGCACGGCAAGCCCATCATGTTCGGGCCGCCTGATGATCGCCGCGGCCTCGTGCTCGAAGGGGTCAAGCCCAAGGTGGTCAAGATCAAGGACGTGCCGGAGAGCGCGCTCTGGGTGCACGACTCTTCCGATCGTGCCACCGCCATGCTGCTCGCCCAGCTCTGGGCGCCCGAGTATCCGATCCCGCTGGGTACCTT
>WNGE01001691.1_pt1 | contig 27772 bp, 29 predicted proteins | sample 5400651 | NCBI WGS metagenome assembly WNGE01 (sample SAMN13153370, study PRJNA577476) | soil metagenome | isolation source: 60 cm soil or saprolite under grassland replicate 2 | place: USA:California | collected 2016-06-15 | reverse complement strand
CTGCTCCACCGTCGTGTACCCGAGCTGGACCGCAACGCCCCCGACATCGAACTGCTGCAGGCGCGATGGGCACGAGATCCGTCCCGCCGAGCCGCTCACGCAGGATCTCGAGCCGGTCGTCGGGCGGCACCTTTGTCGACGTAGAGGAGCAGATCGACGTCGGCGTCGCCTCGGCCTCCTGAGCCCGCCAGCAGGGCACCCCGCAGCGGCCCGAGCTCGAGCGCCGCCGCCGTCACCCGTCTGGCGAGCGCCCGGACGTGCTCCGTCGCCCCGTCCATCCCGGGCGGATCGTAGACTCGGCTTGTTGACCGAGGAAGCGAAGACGTACGAAGCCGCAGGCGTCTCGCTCGCAACTGCCGACGCAGTCGTCGAGCGGCTCAGGGCCGCCGTCGAGTCGACCGGCGCGACCGGCTTCGGCGGATTCGCCGGTCTCTACCCCCTCGACGAACGCCGCTTCCTCGCCGCCTCGACCGACAGCGTCGGCTCGAAGCTGATGTTGCAACGGCGGGCCGGACGGCTCCGCTGGGGCGGGATGGATCTCGCCGCGCACTGCATCAACGACGTGCTCTGCAGCGGCGCGATGCCGCTCTTTTTCCTCGACTACGTCGCCGCGGAGCACATCGAGATCGAGCAGGTCGCCGACCTCGTCGAGGGCGCCGCGGAGGTCTGCCGCGCTGCGGGTTGCGCGCTGATCGGCGGCGAGACTGCCGAGCTTCCCGGCGTCTACCGCGAGAGCGAGCTCGACTTCGCCGGCACGTGCGTCGGGATCGTCGACCGAGACGAGGTCATCGACGGCTCGCGGTGTGCCCCCGGCGACCTCGTCATCGGCTTCCCGTCGAGCGGCCTGCACACGAACGGGTTCTCGCTCGTGCGCACGCTCGTCGGCGACGGCGAGTTCGACGCCGATCTGCTGCTCGCGCCCCACCGCCTCTACCTGGAGGAGGTGCGGGCGCTCCAAGCCGCGGCCGACGTGAAGGCGCTCGCGCACGTCACGGGCGGCGGCATCCTCGGGAACCTCTCGCGCGTGCTGCCCGAGGGCGTGCAGGCGAGTATCGACTGGGACGCGTGGACGCGGCCCCCGGTCTTCGACTGGCTCGCCGAGCAGGGCATCGACGAGGAGGAGGCGCGGCGCGTGTTCAACCTCGGCATCGGCCTCTGCGCAGTGGTTGCGGAGCCGCCCGCAGGCGCACTCGTCATCGGGAGGCTCGAGTGATCGGCGTCCTCGTCAGCGGTACCGGGACGAACCTGCAGGCGCTGCTCGACGCGAAGCTGCCGGTCCGGGCGGTCGCAAGCAATCGCAGCGACGCCCCGGCCCTCGCACGCGTTCCGGACATCCCGACGGCGTCGTTCGAGCTCGCGGATTACGCAGATCGCGAGTCACGCGACGCGGCGATGGCGCAGTGGCTCGGTGACCAGGATGTCCAGCTCGTCGTGCTCGCCGGCTACATGCACCTCCTGACGAGCTCCTTCCTCGACCGCTTTCCAGGCGCCGTTGTGAATGTCCATCCTTCGCTGCTGCCGCGCTTCCCCGGTGCGCACGCCGTCGAAGAGCAGCTCGCCGCGGGCATCGAGGAGTCCGGAGCGACCGTGCACCTCGTCGATGAGGGCGTCGACAGCGGCCCGATTCTCGCGCAGGAGCGCGTGCCGGTGCTCGCCGGCGACACCGCCGAGACACTGCACGCGCGCATCAAGGAGATCGAGCACCGGCTATTGCCACGCGTCGTGGAGGATCTGTGCGCGCGCTGATCTCCACCTTCGACAAGACCGGCCTCGACGTCTTCGCGCGTGGACTGGCGGAGCTCGGCTGGAGCCTCGTCGCGAGCGGCGGCACGGCCGGCTACCTCGAAGCCCTCGGCCTCACCGTCGAGCACGTCGAGTCGCTGACCGATTATCCCGAGATGCTCGGTGGGCGCGTGAAGACGCTCCATCCGCGCATCCACGCCGGCATCCTCGCGCGGCGCGACAACGAGCACGACGTCGCGACGCTCGAGGAGCACGGGATCGAGCCGTTCGATCTCGTCTGCATCAACCTGTATCCGTTCGAGCAGGTCGCCGCGAAGCGTGGAGTCACAGAGGTGGAGGCCGTCGAGATGATCGACGTCGGCGGCCCGTCGATGCTGCGAGGGGCGGCGAAGAACTTCGCGCACGTTGCACCTGTGTGCCGGCCCGAGCGCTACGGCTTCGTGCTGGACGAGCTGCGCACTCGCGGCGAGCTCTCACTCGAGACGCGGCGGGAGCTCGCAGCCGAGGCGTTTGCGACAACGGCCGCCTACGAGGCGGCGATCGCCACATGGTTCTCCGATCGCGAGACCTTCCCTGGCACACACATCGTCGCCCTCGAGAAAGTGCTCGACCTCTCGTACGGCGAGAACCCGCATCAGCGCGCGGCGTACTACGCCGAGCGGGGCGCGCGGACGCACCTCCTCTCACGCATCGAGCAGCTCCATGGTAAGGCGCTGTCGTTCAACAACCTCAACGACCTCTCCGCGGCGCGGCTGCTCGTGCGGGAGTTCGCGCTCCCGGCGTGCGTGATCGTCAAACACGCGAACCCGTGCGGAGTCGCGATCGGCGCGACGATCGAAGAGGCGTACGACAACGCGCTCTCCTCGGACCCGACGTCGGCCTACGGCGGCGTCGTCGTGTTGAACCGCGAGGTCGAGGCGCCGCTCGCCGAGAAGCTCGCCGAGCAGTTCGTCGAGGTGCTGTTCACGCCGGGCTTCGCGCGGGATTCGCTCACCGTCCTCCAGCGAAAGCAGAACACGAGGATCCTCGTCGACCACGAGCGGCGCCGCGAGGTCGACCTGCGTCACTACAAGCGCGTGCTCGGAGGGCTGCTCGTCCAGGACGCGGACACAGACATCGAGGATCGCGAGGGCTGGCAGGTCGTCTCAGGCTCGCCCGACGAGCGCCAGTGGGGCGACCTCCTGTTCGCGTGGCGCGTCTGCAAGCACGTCTCCTCGAACGCGATCGTGCTCGTGAAGGATCTCGCGACGATCGGCATCGGCGCCGGCCAGATGAGCCGCGTCGACGCGGTCCGCATCGCCGTCGAGAAGGCTGAGTCGTACGGCCATGACGTGACGGGTTCGGCCCTCGCCTCGGACGCCTTCTTCCCCTTCCCCGACGGGCCGCGCATCGCGCTCGAAGCCGGGACGGCGGCGATCGTCCAGCCGGGAGGCTCGAAGCGCGACGAGGACGTGATCGACGCTGTCGCCAAGGCCGGCTCGGCAATGGTCTTCACCGGCCGGCGCCACTTCCGCCATTGATTCGGCTGCTGCTCGCCGCGTGCGTCGCCGCGCTCGCGGTGCCGGCCGCGGCCTCCGCCCGTCCCGCTCCCGTGACCTGGTGCGGGAACGACGAGGTGGCAGACAACCGCGTCCCCGACCTCGAGCTGTCGTCCGCGGCGCAGGTGCGCTTTGTCTATGCGATCCCCTCTGACGGGGCCGACAGCTTCGCCGCGTACGCATCGGGCATCGCGACCGACGCCGCCTGGATCGACGAGTGGTGGCGGGCGCAGGACCCGACGCGCACGCCGCGCTTCGACCGGTATCCGTTCCCCGGTTGCACGTCACCGGCCGGATCGGTCGACATCGGCTTCGTACGCTTGCCCCACGACGCCGCGTTCTACCGCTCACCCGACGCGTTCCGGTTATTGAACGGCGACCTCGGGAGCACGCTCTCGACCACCCAGAAGACGATCCTCTACTACGACGGCGCCGTCTCCGAGCCCAACCTCTGCGGGCAGTCGCCGAGCAACGAGACCCTCGGCGGCCGCTTTGCGGTCTCCTATGTCTACCTCCAGTCCGACTGCGGACTGACGCCTCCGGGCACCGGCACGAGCGCAGAGGTCGCCGCGCACGAGCTGATCCACAACTTGGGCGCGCTCCCGATCGGCGCCCCGCATCCCTGCCCGGGCGACCTCGGACATCCGTGCGACAGCGAGACCGACATCCTCTACCCCTATGTCGGCGACGCATCCACACTCGACGACGTGACGCTGGACTACGGCCGCGACGACTACTACGGCCATTCCGGCAGCTGGTGGGACACCCAGGACTCGGATTGGCTCACCCATCTTCCGCAGGTCCCCCTGACCGTCACCGTCGAGGGCTCCGGCACGGCGCGCGCGCGCACGGACACACGAACCTTGCCCTGCGACACCGGCTGCGCCGATCTTGCGCTCGACAACGACCTGAAAGTGACCGTCGGCGCAGTCCCGAGCGCCGGCTGGCGCTTCGACAGCTGGTCAGGCGCCTGCAGCGAGGCGTCGCTCAGCTGCGCGCTCACCATGACCGCGCCCGCGACGGTGCACGTGACGTTCCTCCGCAACGCGGTGCGCGTGACAGTTCGCGTCAGCGGCCGAGGACGAGTCACGAGTGCGCCGCGCGGCATCGCCTGCACCGGCGTCTGTGGCCATTCGTTCGCGCCGGGAGCGGCCGTCCGCCTCACCGCCGTGGCGTCGCCTGGCTTCCGCTTCGCGGGGTGGAGCGGAGCGTGCACCGGCCGCCGCCCCTGCAAGCTGACCGCGGACGGGGGAACCGTCCGTGCCCGCTTCGTGCGCCGCTAACCTCACGGAGAGGCGACGGGGCCTCGCCGGCCGGACGGCCTGCGAGGCTCTTCGTGTCTTCTGGAGCCAGACCGGATGCCGAACTCCCAGTTCCGACTCCTCGCGCGCGCCGAGCAGGCGGCATTCCTCGTGCTGCCGTGGGGGCTCGCGCTGGAAGACTGGCCCGAGGAGCATTTCGTCGAGGTCGAGCGCGGCATCGGCCGCCACGTCGTCCGCTTCGTCGAGCTCAGCGGCTCGCTCTACGCGCTCAAGGAGCTGCCGCCGCGCCTCGCCGCGCGCGAGTACCGGCTGCTGACGGCGCTCGAGAGCGAGGGCGTGCCGTCGGTCGAGGCCGAAGGCGTCGTCTCCGACCGCGTCTCCGCCGACGGCGAGCAACTCGAGGCAGTGCTGATCACGCGCTACCTCGAGTTCGCGCTGCCCTATCGCGTCGTTCTCGGCCGCCGAGTGCTACCGGCCACCGAGCCGGCAATGCGAGCTGCCCTCGCGGGCCTGCTCGTTCGCCTCCACCTTGCCGGGCTCTTCTGGGGCGACTGCTCGCTCTCGAACGCGCTCTTCCGTCGCGATGCGGGGACGCTGTCCGCATACCTCGTCGACGTGGAGACCGGCGAGCTGCACGAGCGGCTGTCGGACGGCCAGCGCGAACACGACCTCGACATCGCCGAAGAGAACATCGTCGGCGAGCTGTACGACCTCGCAGCGGAGCTCGACCGCGAAGTAGTCGAGGATCCGTTTGACTTCGCCGCGACCGTGCGCGGCTCGTACGACCACTTGTGGAACGAATTGACGCGCGACGAGGTGTTCCCTGTGCAGGAAGGCCACCGCTTGGAGGAGCGGCTGCGCCGCCTGAACGAGCTCGGGTTCGACGTCGAGGAGGTCGAGCTCGTGAGCGAGGGCGGCAGGGTCCGTCTCCTCCTGCCGACGAAGGTCGTCGAACCCGGCCATCACCGGCGCCGGCTGATGCGGCTCACGGGCCTCGACGCGCAGGAGAACCAGGCCCGCCGGCTGCTGAACGACATCACGCGCTATCGCACGTGGCTCGAGCGCTCGGGCGAGAAACCCGTCTCGGACACCGCCGCTGCGGGCCGCTGGCTCGCGGAGGTCTTCGAGCCCGCAATCGCGGCCGTGCCGTCCGACCTCCGCGGCCGGCGCGACGCCGCCGAGCTCTTCCACGAGCTGCTCGAGCATCGCTGGTTCCTGTCGGAACAGGCGGGCAAGGACGTGGGAATGAACCGCGCGATCGCGTCATATGTCGAGCAGGTTCTGCGGCCGGCGGCCGACGAAAAACTGCCGATCTGATCGGCGACACTGGTGTCGGAGCAGGCCGGTACGCTGCACGTCGTGGGCAGCATGATCGCGAGCGGGGAGGGCAGGAGCAGATGAGTCAACAGGTCGCTAGACACCGCTGGTTGGTTCTCGCCGTCGTGGGTGCTGCGTTTTTCATGACGATCCTCGACGTCGCAATCGTTACCGTCGCGATCCCGTCGATCCAGAAGGATCTGCACATCGCCGAGTCGACTGTGCAGTGGACGCTCACAGCGTATGCGATCACCTTCGGCGGGTTCCTGCTCCTCGGCGGCCGCGTATCCGACCTGCTCGGTCGGCGGATCGTCTTCGTCTGGGGGCTCGCGCTTTTCACGGCAGCCTCTCTCGCCTGCGGGCTCGCCACCAGCGCCGGAATGCTGATCGCGGCGCGCGCCGTCCAGGGGATCGGCGCTGCGATCATCTCACCAGCCGCGCTCTCGATCGTCACGACGACATTCAGGGAGGGCGCGGAGCGCAACAAGGCGCTCGGCATCTGGGGCGCGCTCGGCGGCTCGGGCGCGGCGGTCGGCGTGCTGCTCGGCGGGATCCTGACCAGGTACCTCGGCTGGGAGTGGATCTTCTTCGTCAACGTACCGGTCGGCGTTCTCGTGCTCGCGCTGACGCGCCCGATCGTGCCGGAGAGCCACGCGGACCTCGGCCACCGGCGCTTCGACGTGCCCGGCGCGATCAGCGTCACCGCTGGGCTCGCGTTGCTCGTCTATGCGATTTCGAAGGCGCCCGACGTCGGCTGGGGGTCAGGCCGGACGATCGGCCTGCTCGTGCTTTCGGCCGCCATCCTGGCCGCCTTCGTCGTATGGGAGCTGCGAGTGACGGCGCCGCTGACGCCGTTCTCCGTCTTCCGCATTCGCAGCCTCACCGCCGCAAATGTCGTCGGGCTCATGCTCGGGGCCGTCATCTACGCCAATTTCTTCCTCCTCACGCTCTACGTGCAGCAGATCCTCGACTGGTCGGCGCTGCGGACGGGGCTTACATTCCTTGCCACGGCAGGCACGGCGGTGATCTGGGCCGGTGTCGCACAGGCACTGGTCACAAGGGTTGGCCCGCGCCCGGTGATGACACTCGGCCTCGTGATCCTCGCGCTGAGCGTCCTCGGCTACACACGCCTGCCCGTGCATGGCCACTACTGGCCCGACCTGCTGCCGATCTACTTGACCTTTTCGATCGGGATGGTCTTCGGCTTCGTGCCCGTCACCATCGCCGCTTTCATCGGCGTCCCGCCTCACCTGGCCGGGCTCGCGTCAGGCCTGATGAACACCTCACAGCAGATCGGCGGCGCGATCGGCGTCGCCGTTACGTCAACGATCTTCACGTCGAAGGCAAAGTCCGGGCACTTCACGCCGGCCGCCTTCACGTCGGGTTACCACTGGGCGTTTGCCGCCCTGGTCACATTCGCGCTCGTGGGCGCCGCAGCCGCATTCGTCCTGCTGCGCGGCATCCGGGCGCCGGCGCCCGACACGCAGCCGGTCGGCGCCGTCGCCTCGTAGCCGGCGGCTCCTTGGCATACCCTTCCGGCGGTGGCCCGCGAGTACCCGACCCTCCTCGAGCTCGTCGGCGCAACGCCGATCGTGCGGCTCGACACGCTGAGCCCGCGCAGCGGCGCGCAGATCCTCGCGAAGCTCGAGTACCTGAACCCCGGCGGCTCCCTGAAGGACCGCATCGGCCTCCCGATGATCGAGGCGGCCGAGCGCGAGGGGAAGCTCCGGCCGGGCGGCACGATCGTCGAGCCGACCTCGGGGAACACCGGCGTCGGGCTCGCGATCGCAGCGGCGGTCAAGGGCTACCGGTGCATCTTCGTGATGCCGGACAAGATGAGCCAGGAGAAGATCGCGCTCCTGCGCGCGTACGGCGCCGAGGTCGTGATCACCCCGACCGCGGTCGAGCACGACTCCCCCGAGAGCTACTACTCCGTCTCCTCGCGCCTGGCCGAAGAGATCCCCGGCGGCTTCAAGCCCGATCAGTACTCGAACATGAACAACCCGAAGGCGCATTACGAGCAGACCGGTCCGGAGGTGTGGGAGCAGACCGACGGCGGGCAGGTCGAGGCGATCGTGATCTCCGTCGGCACCGGCGGCACGATCAGCGGCCTCGGCCGCTACTTCAAGGAGCGAAAGCCGGAGGTGCTGATCGTCGGCGCCGACCCGGAGGGCTCGGTGTACACGGCGCAGCGCGACGAAGACGTCCATCCCTATCTCGTCGAAGGCATCGGCAAGGACACGTGGCCGGAGACGATGGACCCGACGGTCGTCGACGAATGGATCCGCGTCGGCGATCGCGACTCGTTCCTCTGGGCCAGGCGGCTCGCACGCGAGGAGGGCATCCTCGCCGGCGGGTCGGCCGGGACGACGCTCTACGCGGCGCATCAGCTCGCGCAGCGGCTCGGGCCCGGCAAGCGCGTGCTGATGATGGTCCCGGACTCCGGGCGGAACTACCTCTCGAAGCTGTACGACGACAACTGGATGCTCGAGCACGGCTTCCTCGAGCGCCAGGCTCCGCTGCCGACTGTCGAAGAGGTGCTGCGTGCGAAGCACGGCGGCGACCTGCCGGCGCTCGTCACGATCGCCGCGCACCAGAAGGTCGGCGAGGGCATCGACACGATGCAGCAGTACGGCATCTCGCAGCTACCCGTGGTGCGCGACGGTCAATGTGACTCGCTTGCAGACGTCATCGGCTCGCTTCAGGACCGCGCCCTGCTCGAGCGGGTGTTCATCAACCCCGACGTGCTGCACGAAGACGTCGCGAGCGCGATGCAGCCGCCGCTGGGAGCGATCGACGCGACGGCGACGCTGGACGAGGTGTTCGCGACGCTCACCGGCGGCACGAACGCGGTCGTCGTCGCCCGCGACGGCAAGCCGGTCGGCGTGCTGACGCGATCCGATCTGCTCGAGTTCCTCGCGCGCAGCCGCTGAGGCAGCTCACGACAACCGCGAGCCGTTGCGCTTCGCGCGCTCGCCGAGCTCGCGCGTCGCGATCAGCGTCTGCCGCGCCTCGTCGAGCAGTTCGACGACGAGCTCGAGCCGCTCCTGCTCGGACACCGAGTCGAGCAGCTGCTGCTTCGCTCCGGGCGCGAGCTCGACGTGCGCCGCGAGCTCGAAGGAGAGCTGCGGCGAGCGCTCGTCCGGATCGTCGGTCTCTGCCCCGGCGAGCGCCGCAAGTGCCCGGAACGCGCCGGCCGCGCGGGTGGCGGTCTCCTCGGAGACCGCGACCGCGTCGTCCTCCAGTGGCTCGACCGCCGCGGTCATGAACGAGCGGCCACGAGTCAGCTGCTGCACTCGGAAGCGCTCGCCGCCTTCGACGACGATGTTCAGGCGGCCGTCCTCGAACTCCTCGAGTACGTCGGACACCCGTGCCCGCGTGCCGATGTCGCGGACGCCGTCCTCGTCTGCGTAGAGGAGTCCGAACTCAGTGTCCGCCTCGAGGCACTCGCCGATCAGCTCGCGGTAGCGCGGCTCGAAGATGTGGAGCGGAACCCGCTCGGTGGGCAGGAGCACGATCCCGAGCGGGAAGAGGCCGATCTCCTCCATCCGGGTAAGGGTACGCCGCATCCTTGCCCGTCGGCCCGCTCGCCCGCACGCAGCCACCCCGCCAGTAGCATGGCTGCGTGGCGGTCGAGCGTCTCGAATCACTCCTTCGCAACGCGTTTCCCGACGCGGGCGAGCTTCGCGTCGAGGACCGGACGGGCGGCGGCGACCATTTCCAGGTGACGGTGACGAGCCCGCGCTTCGACGGGCTCTCCCTGCTCGACCAGCACAAACTGGTCAACGCCGCACTCGCAGAACCGTTGCAGGACGGCACAATTCACGAACTGCGAATCAAGACGAGAGGAACACCTACGTGAGCGACCTATCCGACCGAATCAGGGACGTCATCGAGAACGAGCCCGTGGCGCTCTTCATGAAGGGCACGCCGCAGTTCATCATGTGCGGCAACTCCGACCGTGCGCTGCGCGCGCTGCGCGAGGCCGGCGCCCCGGTAACCGCGGTGAACATCCTCCCGGACCCCGCGATCCGGCGGGAGCTGCAGGAGGTCTCGGGCTGGCCGACGATTCCGCAGGTGTTCGTGGGCGGCGAGCTCGTCGGCGGCGCAGACATCACGCAGGAGCTCGCGGAGAGCGGGGAGCTGACGCGAATTCTCGAGGACAAGCTCGGCCCGGACTACCGCGATGCCGCCGCGGAGCACGTCGTCGACGTGATCAGCGGCGTTCGCGCCTGACGCCCGCCCACCGGTAGCCGATCGCCGGCACGGCTCCGGTGTCGATCAGCACCTGCTCGAGCGCCTCGCTGCTCGGGCCGCCGAGCCAGCGGCACAGGTACGGCACCCACTCGAGCACGCGCTCGTCGTAACGAGCGCGCAGCGCGTCGAGCAGCACGCCGTGGGCGTGCAGGCCGGGATGTCGCACCCGCCACTCGTCGAGATCCGGCGACCCGTACGGCTCCGCTCCGCTCGCGCGGAGCATGCGGTGCTGCCCCTCGTACCAGTCCTGCGCAGCGGCGTCGATGCGGTCGTGCGCGAACTCGTCGACGAGAAGAAGCGGCGCGAGCGAGGCGAGCGTGTCGACCCCCTCCTCGAGTGGGTTCACGTGATGAAGCACGCGGCCCGCAACGACCGCGTCCCACCTCCCAAGTGACAACTTGTCACTTGGGAGGTCTTGGAACGTGGTGCGGAGAAACCGATCGCCCTCGGGCGCGTGCGGGTCGACGCCGAGTGCGTCGTAGCCTGCGTCCACGAGCACTGCGACGAGGCCGCCCTCGCGGCCGCAGCCCACTTCGAGCACCCGACCCGGAGGTGGAGGCAATTGATCTAGTACGAAGGTGGCGAAGTCCGGCACGACCGTCAGCCTCGCAGAGATCCGCCGGCGCGTGGTGGAGGCGCAGGGCTACGCCTCCCGGCCGCGCAGCGGCACCGCCGCAGAGGTGCTCACGGCGGTGCGGCGGCTCGGCTGCGTGCAGCTCGACTCGATCTCCACGGTCGAGCGCAGTCACCGGATCGCGCTCGGCGCGCGCGTCGGCGCCTATCCCGAGCCGGCGGTCTCGAAGCTCATGCGCGAGGGACGGATCTTCGAGTACTGGGCGCACGAGGCCTGCCTCATCCCGATCGAGGATTTCCCGATGCACCGCTGGCGGATGGCGCGCTTCGCCGAGTCGCACCCGTGGCGCGGCAACGTCTTCGAGCGCGAGCCGGAGCTGACCGAGCAGGTGCTGCGCGAGATCGCCGAGCGCGGCCCGCTCGGGTCGCGGCACTTCGAGGGCTCCGGCCCCGGCGGGATGTGGAACTGGAAGCCGGCGAAGATCGTGCTCGAGGCGCTCCATTCCGCAGGCCGGCTCGCGATCGCCGGGCGGGACGGCTTCCAACGGCTCTACGACCTGCCGGAGCGCGTCTTTCCCGAATACGTCTTGAACGGCCACATTCCCAATGACGACGCCTACGTGCTCTGGGCGACCGTGCGCGGCGTCGAGGCGCGCGGGGCGCTCACCGAGGCGGCGATTGCCGAGATGTGGCGGCTGCGCGGCGGCGCCGCGCGCATCCGCCCGTATGCCGAGGCACTCGTCGCCGAGGGAAAGCTGCGCCTGCTCGAGGTCGAGGACGGCAAGGCGCCGGTCCTCGTCCCCGCGAACGCCGAGCCGGGCGGCGGCGCGTTGCCACCGGCCATGCTGCTCTCCCCGTTCGACAACCTCGTCTGGGACCGGGTGTTCCTCGAGCGCGTCTTCGGCTTTCGCCACGTGATCGAGGTCTACAAGCGCGAGCCCGAGCGCATCTACGGCTACTACGTCCTGCCGCTCCTGCGGCGCGACCGGCTCGTCGGCCGCGCCGACCTCAAGCACGAACGAGCTGAGGGCGTCCTCCGCGTGAAGGCGTTCCATCCAGAGCCCGGGATCCGCGGCAGGCTCGACGACTCCCTCGACGCAGCGCTCGCGCGGCTTGCCCGCGTGCTCGGTGCCGAGCAGGTCGTACGTTCGTAGACTTCAGGCGTGGACTTCGAGACCAGAGCAATCCACGAGGGCCAGGAGCCGGATCCGGCGACCGGCTCGATCATCACGCCGATCTATCAGACCTCGACATTCGTCCAGGACGCGGTCGGCGAGCACAAGGGCTACGACTACTCACGCGTTGCGAATCCGACGCGAACCGCCCTCCAGCGCGCGCTCGCCTCCCTCGAGAACGCGGAACACGGCGTCGCCTTCTCGTCCGGGCTCGGGGCAACGACAACGATCATGCATCTCGTCGATCCGGGACAGCGCGTCGTGCTCATCGCCGACGTGTACGGCGGCGTGTATCGGATGACCTCTCAGGTGTACGAGCCGAAGGGCTACATCTTCGACTACGTACCGGCAGATCAGTTCCCGAGGCTGCGCGAGCACCTCGACGACAACACGCGCATCGTCTGGATCGAGTCGCCGTCGAACCCGATGCTCAACGTCGTCGACATTCGCGCGGCCGCGGAGGCCGCGCACGAGGTCGGCGCGATCGTCGTCGTCGACAACACGTTCGCGACGCCGTATCTGCAGCAGCCGCTCGACCTCGGCGCAGACATCGTCGTCCACTCGACGACCAAGTACCTGGGGGGACACTCCGACACGGTGGGCGGCTTCGCCGCGACGAACGATCCGACGATCGCGGAGCGGCTCTATTTCCTCCAGAAGTCGCTCGGAGCCGTTCCCGGCCCGTTCGACTCCTGGCTCGTGCTGCGCGGGATCAAGACCCTCGCGGTGCGCATGCGCAAGCACTGCGAGAACGCGATGGCGGTCGCGCTCTGGCTCGAGCGGCGCCTGAGCGTCGAGCGCGTCCTCTACCCTGGGCTGCCGACGCACCCGAATCACACAATCGCGGCACGGCAGATGCGCGACTTCGGCGGGATGGTCTCGTTTCTCGCGTCGTCGGCGGAGGAAGCGGAGGCGCTCGTCACGCGCACGAAGCTCTTCCAGCTCGCGGAGTCGCTCGGCGGCGTCGAGAGCCTGATCGAGGTGCCGGCTCGAATGACGCACGCATCGACCGCGACCGCACCGTTCGCGGCACCGCCGAATCTCATCCGCCTCTCTGTGGGGATCGAGTCGGTCGAGGACCTCATCCTCGACCTCGAGCACGCACTGAGGCCGGCGCGCGTGCGTGCGTGACGGGCGACGGCGCAGACCGCGCAGTCGTCTTTGTGGAGATTCCGTCCGGGTCACGGAACAAGTACGAATACGACCGGGAGCTCGGCGGCATCGTGCTCGACCGGCGGCTCTTTACGGCGATGACGTATCCCGCGGACTACGGGTACGTCGAAGGGACGCTCGGCGAGGACGGCGACCCGCTCGATGCGCTCGTGCTCGTCGCCGATCCGACGTTCCCCGGATGTCGGATCCGCGTGCGTCCGATCGGCGTGTTCCACATGACCGACGAGAAGGGGCCGGACGAGAAGCTGCTCTGCGTTCCGCTCGGCGATCCGAGCTTCGAGCGCGTGCGGGACATCCACGACGTGACGGGCGAGCTTCGCGACGAGATCGAGCACTTCTTCCAGCGCTACAAGGACCTCGAGCCGTCGAAGCGCACCGAGACGCGCGGCTGGGGGAACCGCAGTGAGGCATCGGAGATCCTCACTGCGGCACGCGACCGCATCGCTTGAAGCTGCGCGATCACGCAACCAGGTTTTCAACCTGACTGACTGAAGTCAGGTTGCGGACTACGTAGGATCCCCGCGTGCCGCAGCCGGAGCCGATCGATCTCCACCACCAGGGCCACGCGCGAGGGATCGCGACGTATCTGCTCGACACCGACGACGGCCCTGCGATCTTCGATTGCGGACCAGCGACGACGGTCGAGGCTCTGAAGGCCGGGCTCGCATCCAACGGCCTCGAGCTGCATGACGTCAGGCATCTCCTGCTCAGCCACATCCACCTCGACCACGCCGGGGCCGCGGGCACCCTCGTCCGCGAGCATCCCCACCTGCAGGTGCACGTGTCGGGGATCGGTGCGCCGCACCTCGTCGCGCCGGAGCGACTCGAGCGCAGCGCGCGCCGACTCTACGGCGACACGTTCGACACGCTGTGGGGCGAGCTCGCACCCGTGCCGGCCGAGAATGTGCACGTCGTCGGCGACAGCGTGCTCGGGCTGGCGTGCTTCCCCACACCGGGACACGCGTCGCACCACGTCTGCTACCTCGACCGCGACGGGACTCTCTACGCGGGCGACGCGGCAGGCGTGCGACTGCAGCCGAGCCGCTTCGTGATGCCGCCGACCCCGCCCCCCGAGTTCGACCTCGACGCGTGGCAGCGCACGATCGAGGAGCTCGAGCGCCGCGACCCCGAGCGACTGGCTCTCGTTCACTTCGGGATCGCCGAGGACACGCAGCGCCATCTCGCCGAGCTGCGGCTCGCCCTCTACGACTGGGCGGACTTCGTCCGCGGCGGCGCGAGCGAGGAGGAGTTCGTCGCGTATGTGCAGACCGAGATGCGGGACGCGGGCGAGCGGCCGGAGGACTACGCCTACGCGATTCCCGTCTGGCAGTCGTATCACGGCCTGAAGCGCTGGGCCGACTTGTCGGCAGCCGCCTAAGCGAGTAACCATCCAGTCGTGGAGGCTCTCCGCGACCGCAATTTCCGGCTGCTCTTCGCCGCCCGCGGGATCTCCTACGTCGGAACGTATCTCACCCCGATCGCGGTCGCATTCGCGGTGCTCGACCTCGGCGGAAGCGCGACCGAGGTGGGCCTGAGCTTTGCCGCCTGGACGATCGCCCAGGTGTCGACCCTCGCGTTCGGCGGCGTTGTCGGAGCATCGCCGGACTTCGCTTCCGGCCGCGTCGCCCGCTCGTCGCCACCGGCCTGCTGTTCGTGCCAACGTCGATCCAGAGCGTGCTGCTCGCCTACCACGCGCCCGTCGAGCTGCTCGCACCGGCGGCCGCGCTCGCAGGCTTCGCGTTCGCCTGCGGCTCCGTCGTCTGGGACAGCACCGTGCAGCGGATGATCCCGCCCGACAAGCTCGCCCGCGTCGCGGCGTACGGCTGGATGGGCGCAATGGTGTTCCTGCCCGCGGGGTACGCGCTCGCGGGGCCGATCTCGTCCGTCGTCGGGATGCGCGGCTACCTCCTGTTCGGCGCATGCTGGCTGGTCGCGAGCACGCTCGCGGTTGTGCGAGTGCGCAGTGTGCGAGAGGTCGCCGCCGAGCCCGCCGTCGAGGCGGCTCCCGTGGCGGCGTCGGCCTGATGCCGCGCGTTCCCGTGCCGCCGGAGGTCGTGGCCGTGCTCGCGAAGCCGTACCTCGCGGTCGTCGCGACCGTGCGGCCGGACGGCTCCCCGCACACCGCCGCCACGTGGTACGAGTGGGCGGACGGACGCGTGCTCCTGAACATGGCCGACACGCGACGCCGGCTCGAGCACATGCGCGGCGAGCCCCGCGCGGCCCTGACCGTGCTCTCGGACGGCGACACGTACGACCACGTGAGCCTGCTCGGCCGCATCGTCTCGATCGAGCCCGATCCGTGGCTGCTCGACATCGATCGTCTCGCCCGGCGGTACACCGGTGAGCCGTTCGGCACGCGAGACCAGCAACGCTTCAGCGCGTGGCTCGAACCGGAACGGTGGCACGCCTGGCCGCTCGTCAGCTGAAGTCAGGCTGCCGCGGCTTCGGTCTGCACGAGCCAGAGCGGCCCGTCGCCGCACTCGACCCGCCGTGCGCCCTCGACTTCGACGAGCGACGAGGCCAGCACACGGACGGTTTCGCCGTCGACCTCCACGAGCGCGCCGCGCAGCTCGCCCTTCGGAATCGTGTAGCGCCAGGCCCAGACGAGGCGATGCACCTCTGCGCGCGGGCGCGCGAGATCGAGGCGCGCGTCCTCGTCGGTGAAGAACGTCTCGTACTCGCCGCCGGCGGTCTGCGGCAGTCCCTCGTCGCCGGCCGCGAGCTTCGCGATCGACTCCCGAAACGCGTCGATCATGTACGGGCCCATGCGCGGATAGAACGCGTCGGGCTCGACGTACTCCCCGATCTCCATCGTTCGCTGGGCCAGAATCGGTCCGGTATCGAGCTCGACGTCCATGCGGTGGAACGTGATCCCGGTCTCGAGCTCGCCGAGCCGGATCGCCCAAGCGACGGGCACGGGCCCACGGTGGCGGGGCAGGAGCGACGGATGGCCGTTGAGCCAGCCGAGCCGGGGCACGGCGAGCGCCGCCGGTGGGATCTTCCAGGGAAAGCCGATGCACGCGACGAGATCGGGCTGCACCGACTCGAGCAGCGGCGCAATCCCCTCACGGCGAGCTGGCATCAGCACGTCGAGATCCGCCGGCACCTCGTTCAGCATGCCGCCGAGATCGAAGTCGCCGTAGCGGCCCTGCGCGTCGCGGACCGTCAGGAGCGCGACCGGCTCGTGCCCCGCCTCGCGCAGCGTTGCGTCCAGCCCGAGCACGACCGGCAGGACACGATTCACGATGACGACGCGCCACCCCATCTACGGCTCGCGGAAGACGCGCGCGCCGGACGACTGGTTTCGCGCCTTCACGACGATCTCGTCGATGTTCACGTGCCAGGGACGCGTGAGCGCCCACATGACGCAGTCCGCGATGTCGTCGGCGACGAGCGGATCGACTCCTTTGTAGACGGCCGAGGCCTGCTCGGTGTCGCCCTTGAAGCGGACGATCGAGAACTCCGTCTCGACGAGCCCTGCGTCGACGGTGGTCAGCCGGATCGGGCGCCCGAGTAGATCCTCCCGCAGGGCGTACGTGAAGCCGCGCACCGCGAACTTCGATGCGACGTAGCTCGCGCCCTTCTCGTACGCCTGGCGACCGGCGATGGAGCCCATGTTGACGATGTGCCCGCCGTCGCGGATGTGCGGGAGGCAGAGCCGCGTCATGCGAACGAGCCCGTTCACGTTCGTGTTGAAGACTGCGCTCTCGTCCTCTTCGCTGGACTCGTCGAACAGGTATCGGCCGAGTGCGAGGCCGGCGTTGTTGAAGAGGATGTCGATGCCTCCGAGCTGCTCGACCGCCTCCCGGACGAAGCGCTCGGCGCTCGTAGGATCGGTCACGTCGAGCTCGAGCGCGACGTCGGTCTCGAGCCGGTCGATACGTCGCGCGCCGCCTGCGACGCGAACACCGGCGGCGGCGAGCAAACGCGCCGTCGCCCGGCCGATGCCGGACGAGGCGCCGGTGACGACCGCAGTCTTACCGTTCAGGTCGTACGTCGTCACGGGCCGATGCTAACTCGACCGGCTGGGAGCGCCGCGCGACATGGTCGACCTGCAGCGTCACGTGGTGCAGATGGAAGCGCTCCTCGAGCAGGTGCTGGAGGCGGCGCCGCGCGGCGTGGCAGTCGGCGTCCGGCGAGACGAGCACGTGCGCGGCGAGGGCCGGGAAGCCGCTCGTCACGGTCCAGACGTGGAGGTCGTGCACCTCGACGACCTCGGGATCGTCGACGAGCGCCCGCGCGACGGCCGGCGGATCGATCCCGGCGGGCGACCCCTCCATGAAGATGCGCCCCGACTCGCGGAGCAGATACCAGCTCGAGCGGACCATGAGTGCAGCCACGAGGGCCGCCGCGATCGGATCGAAGCGGTCCCACCCGGTTGCGAGCACGAGCGCGCCCGCGATCGCCGTGCCGATGAATGCGGCGAGATCGGTCGCGACATGGAGAAACGCACCTTGGACGTTCAGGTTCTCGCGATCGGCGCGGCGGAGCACGAGCGTCGCGGCGAGGTTGACGGCGATACCCGCGAGAGCGACCACGAGCACGACGCCTCCGTGCACGTCCACCGGTGAGACGAGGCGGCGCACGGCGCCGTACACGATCCAGACGCCGACGAGCAGCAGCGTGATGCCGTTCGCCTGGGCAGCGAGGATCTCCGCCCGCCCCCAGCCGAAGGTCCACGGGCCGCGCGCAGGGCGTGTCGCGAGCCGCGAGACGACGACCGCAGCGCCGAGCGCTGCCGCGTCCGTGAGCATGTGCCCGGCATCGGCGAGGAGCGCGAGCGAGCCGGCGAGGAGGCCGGCCGTCACCTCGCCGGCCATGAGCGCGAGGATCAGCCCGAGAGCGATGCCGAGCAGCCGCCGGTCCCGGGTCCGGGAGTGATCGTGTGCGTGCACCGTCCTATCCTTGCGCCCAGGAGCGCCCGAATGCGAGCCGCTCCGGCGGCGTCGGATGCGAGAAGAGGAGCAGGTACACGAGCCGCGGGGGAACGAGGTCGCTCAGATTCTTCCGTGCGAGGTCCACGTGGGCCCGCTCGAAGGACTCGAGATCGCGGGTGAGCTCGAGCGAGTGGCGGTCCGCCACGCGCTCCCAGCGCCGCGAGAGCGCAGCGCCCGGCGCGAGCACGAGGAGCCGCAAGCCGAGCGAGACGAGAAGCACGAGCGGCAGCTCCCGTGGCGAGGCGATCCGAGAGCCGAGCAGCGCCCAGAGCGCGACGACCCACCCGGCAGCCCCAGCCATCCCGAGGAGCGTGAACTTCGCGACGTGTCCCTCCCGCCGGTGCCCGAGCTCGTGCGCGACGATCAGCTTCAGCTCGCCCTCGCCGGCGGACTCGAGCAGCGTGTCATAGAGGACGACGCGGCGCGTGCCGCCGAGTCCGGAAACGTAGGCGTTCACCTTCGTCGTCCGCCGGCTCGCGTCGGCCACGAGGACGTCTCGGACGGGCACCCCTGCCCGCTCGGCGAGCGAGCGAAGCTCGCCGGCCAGGCGCTCGTCGGCGAGCGGACGGAACCGGTTGAAGATCGGCTCGAGCACAACCGGAGCAACAAAGGAGAGAAATCCGACTGCGAGCGCGACGGCCGCCGAAGCCGCGGCCGGCCAGCCCGACGGCAGCGCCCGGGCGAGCCCGACGAGCCCGGTCCAGAGCGCAACGGTGAGCACGAGCGAGACCGCCTCGCCCTTCGTCCAGTCGACGAGCCAGCCGGCGAGCCGCTGCGTCGAGAAGCCCCAGCGCCGCTCGCGGACGTGCCCGCGCCAAACGGCGAGCGGCAGCCCGACGAGGCCGCCGAGGAGGGAGACGATCGCGGCGTAGGCGGCTGCCGCGCCGGCCCAGGCGAGGCTGTCGACGAGGCGCCACGGCCCGGACCAGGCCCACTGGAGGACGACGAGCAGCCCTGCCGAAAGCAGGAGGTCGACGACGAGCGCGACGTATCGCGGCCGGTGATACCGCGCAGCGCGCTCGACGTCAGCGTGAGAGAAATCTAAGGAGTTCAATCGGGCGTACTGAGGGTACGCTGAAGCGGGATTACACTGAGGGGCCGATGGCAACAGCGGACGTTGCGGAACTTACGGGGACACTGAGGTCGAGCCAGGAGTCGGTGGCCCTTGCGACCCAGCTTCGCAAGCTGGCGCGGATCGCCACCTTCATCGCGATTCTGACCAGCCCGGCGGCGTACTTCTGGTACCACAAGCAGGTCGGCCTCGGCACGGGTGCTGCGATCGCGGCGACCGCGGGCACGGTGATCGGCTTCCGCGGCTTCGTCGATCTGATCATCCGCCGGCTCATCCCGTGGCCGAGCCTCTTCGGCACGCAGGAGACGAGGCTCCGCGAGGAAGACGTCGCGAACCGCCGCCGCGCGTGGACCTGGCGTTTCTACTTCCGCGTCGGCATCTGGCTCACGAGCCTGATCACGATCGTCTGGCTCTTCCGTGTCCTGAAGGACAAGCCCGACGCGACGTGGCCAGGAGCGGCGACGAGCATCCTGAACGGGATCGGCCACGTGCTGAGCACGCCGGCGCTGTGGATCCAGGTCGTGTTCGTCTTCTTCCTCTTCATGGCGAACTTCCTCATCTTCATGGGGCCGATGATGCTGATGGGCATCTCGCAGATCCGCGGCTACGAGCCCGGCGACGCGGAGTGGGGCGTCAAGCTCGACCACGTCCGCGGGCAGGCCGAGGCGAAGGAGGAGGTGCGGCGGATCGTCACGCTGTGGCAGTCCGGGGAGGCGTTCGAGCGCGCGGGCGGCAAGCGCGAGCGAGGACTCCTGTTCCTCGGAGCACCAGGCACCGGCAAGACGATGCTCGCCAAGGCGATTGCCACCGGGTTCAACTCACCCTTCGTCTCGATCCCGGGCTCCGGGTTCGCGCAGACGTTCATCGGCATCGACGCACTGATCGTGCGCTTTCTCGCTCGCAAGGCGAAGAAGCTCGCCCGGAAGTGGGGCGGGCAGTGCATCGTCTTCATCGACGAGATCGACGCCGTCGGGATGCGCCGCCAGGCGCTGCAGGGGCAACGGGCCACCGTCGCTCCCGAACTGCCGCTCTACGGGCCGTTCGGGGCGCTCAACCCGAGCGGCGATCTGATCGTCGAGACCCGTGCGTGGCGGGAGCGGATGTTCGAGCAGCGCGCGCCGGAGCGGGTCTCGCCGTATCCGGCGTGGATGCACCGCATCGGCAACCTCGTCAACCAGGGCATCTTCCCCGGAATGATGGGCGGCCAGGGCCAGCTCGCGCTCAACCAGCTCCTCGTGACGATGGACGGGATCGACAATCCGCCGTTCATGCGCCGCTTCCTCACGAACCGGATCAATTCATTCCTCGACGCCGTGTACGTGGTCCCGCGGCGCATCGGGCGGGTGAGCCTGCGGCTCCGCCCGCCGCGGCCGCTCAAGGCGCAGATCTATTTCATCGGCGCGACCAACGTGCCCATGGAAGTGCTCGACCCCGCGCTGACGCGGCCGGGGCGCATGGGCCGGCACGTGTGGTTCCGCACGCCGACGAAGGAAGACCGGAAGGACATCTTCGATCTCTACCTCGACCGCGTCACGCACGATCCCGACCTCGACACGCCGCAGCGGCGCGACGAGATCGCGCGCATCACCAACGGCTACTCGCCGGCGATGATCGAGCAGATCTGCTCGATGGCGCTGACCAACGCGCACCACGAGGGCCAGTTGGCCTTCAACTGGCAGCATCTCGTCGATGCGATGACCGCAATCGAGTCAGGCACGGCGATCGGCGTCCGCTACGTCGAGCACGAAACGCGGGCCGTCGCGATCCACGAGGCCGGGCACGCGACCGCCGCCCACATCTATCGGCCAGATCTCGAGTCGAGCCGGCTCTCGATCAAGATGCGCGGCGGGTCGCTCGGCCACCACCAGGCGTTCCAGAAGGAGGAGCGCTTCAGCGAGTGGCACAGCGAGGCCATGGGCGATCTCGTCCATGTGCTGGGCGCGATGGCAGCGGAGCATGTCTTCTACGGCGAGACGTCGAGCGGCGTCGGCGGTGACCTCCAGTACGCGACGGCACGGGCTGCGTCGATGGTCGGTGCAGCCGGCATGGGCCCGCAGCGGATCGACCTGGGAGGGGCGAAGTTCGCCGACGAGAGCGATGAGCAGACGCGAACGCGCGTCATGAAGCGCTTCGAGGAGATCGGTACACAGCTGATGAACCGCACACGCGGCAGCGCCGACTTCGGCGGCGACCCGATCGCGTCCGTCCTCCAGGACCGCGAGAAGCACGCGCTGGCGGCGCAGATTCTCGGTCAGGCCTTCGCGACCGCCCAGAACTTCATGATCGCGAACAAGGAGAGCGTCGAGAAGGTTGCGGATGCCGTGATCGAGCGGCAAGAGCTGTACGGCGACGAGCTCGTGCGGCTGCTCGATCAGCAGGACCTGCGCCGCCCGGAGATCGACTGGACGAAGGAGGAATCGTGGCCGCGCATGTGACCACCACCGACGCCGCGCCGGCGGAGCCGGTCAAAGGGCCCCCGGCACCTCGTGAGGCCCGCCCGCACCGCACCCGGTTCCTCTTCGTCTACTCAATGCTCGCCCTGGCGCTCGGAGCCGCAATCGCGGGGGTCGTCGTTTTCGCAGGCCGGTCCATCAACCCCGGCCCGACGTGGTCGTCGTGGAAGCCGAGCGGCGGGGGGCAGGGCGCGGCGAAACAGATCGCGGCGCACGTGTCCAAGTCGTACCGCTTGCCGTCGGGTAAGCAGCTCGTCGACGTGATCGCGAAGGCGCCCTCCGTCTCTCCGGCCGACCAGCAGATCCCGATCCACTACGTCGTCGTGCGCGGCAAGAAGGGCGCCGAGGACAAGATCGTCCAGGTGTCGGCGGGCGACAGCGTCATGTACGCGCTGTGTGGGCTCGGCACCTCGTGCGCGATCGCGTCCGGCAAGCCGTCCGTCGAGCGCGGCACGCTCGTGCGGCGGCAGATCCTCGAGCTCGCGCTCTACACGTTCAAGTACGTGCACGGCATGAAGAGCGTGATCGCCTTCATGCCGCCGCCGTCCGGCGCCCAGCCGCAGTACGTCGTCTATCTCGAAAAGTCCGACGTCGCGGATCACCTGAAGATTCCGCTGCTGCAAACGCTCGGAGCGAAGGTGCCGCTGCCGTCGGCGATACCGAGCAAGGAACAGGAGACGGTCGACGCCGCGACCGAGTCGCGCGTCTACAAGTTCAGCCTGTCGCAGGCCCAGCAGGGCGACGCGATCCTCGTGCTTGCCCCGCTCACTGCCTGACGCGCTGACGCCCGCCGCAGTGGCGGTGTGCGTGTGGGTCGCCGCCGGATCGCAGCACGCGTGGACGGGCGTGGTGCCCGCCACGGCGGCCGCAGTGTTTCTCGTCGCCGACGACCGGATCTGGCGCGCCCGCCGAAAGCCGTGGCATGACCCGCTCGTGATCGCTGCGCTGCTGCCCGCGCTCGCGTGCGGGCTGTGGATCGGGATCGGTGGCATCGTCACAGGCGTCGGGCGAGGCGACGCCGGCCGGTTACTGCTCGAAGTCGGGCCGGGGCTCGCGCTGACCGGGCTCGTTTGCACGCTGGTGAGCTATCACGGCCGCCACCGCCCGTAACCCTTCGAAGCGGTCGTCCGTTCTCTGAGGGAATCAACTCACCCCTCTGCTAAGGAGGCGACTAACGCATGCTGCTTCTCGTCCTACTGGCGATCCTCGCGATCATCGCGTTCGGCGCTGGTTTCGTGATCCACTGGCTGTTCATCGTCGCTGCCGTCCTCGCGCTGCTCTGGCTGATCAGCCTCTTCGCGGGCGGATTCGGCCGCCGCGGCAGCGCGCTCTAGCGACACACCGAAAGCTCGGGGTGGAGCGGTTCCTCGGGGAATCGCTCCACCCGAACCCTTGCTAGGACCGCCCGGCCGGGCCTCTGGGCCCCCCGGCCTATTGCCACACGCCCCGGGCTGCCGATACGTTGGACGACGTGTCGCGGACCGAGATTCTCCTCTGGATCGTCGCCCTGTTCGTGCTCGAGGTGAACCACCTGAAGTGGATCTGGTGGGAGCACTGGAGCTGTCGCGCCTGCACCGTCAAGCACAAGGACTGTGCCTGCGGGGCGACTGCCCGCTGGATCATGTATCTGTAGCCTGACCTGACCGGGCCCCCATCGACTAGCGGTCCAGGTCGCGGCCCTTTCAAGGCCGTCGCACGGGTTCGAATCCCGTTGGGGGCATCAGGCTCCGCCTGGCTTCGAGAACTTGGCTCAACCACGCGGTTCATGCCGGTCAGACGTGCCAGCAAGCCAGGCCGCGCAGTTAGTCCGGGCAGAACAGCCGGGACTGGTAGCCCCGTTCGGCGGGCCCTCCAGGCAGGCCTGTTCTGGCGATGAGTTCTCTCATCGTCTGCCTGCGTAGGAGCAGTTCGGGCGTAGGGTTCCGGCTGGCGCCACGAGGCGTCACTCGGAGAAGGGGGAGAGACGATGCGGCAACTCCTGCTTATCCTCGCGGTCGTAACGGCGACCCTCGGCAGTGCCGGAGCGGCAACCGCGACTGGCGTGACTCCTGCCCAGTTGATCAACGCCGGCTGGACCTGCTTCACGGATCCGGGTGCTCCACGGACGGTCTGCAGCGATCCTGGTCATGGCCGGCCGCTACCGGGCAATCCGGACGCGCCTCCTTCGTACAACTTCAAGATCTTCGGACTCGACGGCACCTTCCGCGGGACATCTCACCTAATCCGCGCCGACCTCTACCAAGGGCAGCCGTGCCCTCAGACAGGAAGCCCGTACTTCTTCATCCCCGTCATCGGCTACTACAGGTGCGAGCACTTTTAGCGCGCAGCTCGGGCGAAGGTGAAGATGGGTCGAGGGTTGGACTCCGCTCCACCCTTGGTCTCCCTACGGCTCGTCCAGCAGCGGCATGTAGTTACCGCGAAAGATCCGCTGCCCTCCGAGCCGGAGCGTCGCATTGCGGACCGCGGAGGGCAGGTTGCGCGTGCGGTCGCGCCGCTGAGTTTGCATCTGGACGAACCCGACGCGCGGCCGGCGCCGCGCCTCGAACTCTTCGAGCGGACTGCCTGCGGCGATTGTCTCGGCGAGCACGATCGCGTCCTCCAGCGCCATCCCGGCGCCTTCGGCCATGTTGGGCGACATTGCGTGGGCAGCGTCTCCGACGAGCACGACTCGGCCGTTCACCCACGGCTCCTGGACGACCTGCTCGATCGGCGAGAAGTACGGGGGGTCTCCGGCCGCGAGTAGCCCTCGCAGGATCGCGGGGACCGGCTCGGCGAAGTCGCCGAACAGCTCGGCGAGCTTTCCCGGATCCCCGCCGGTCGGATCGACAGGCCCTTGCGCGTTGACGTCCGCGTAGCAGTAGATCCGGCCATCGCCCAGCGGGATCGTGAGGAACGCTTTTCCGCGACCGAGCCGCACCGTCCACGACGAGATCTCCGGAACGTCGTCGACAAGGAAGCGCCAGGATGCCTGCCCTACGAACATCGGTGCGGTGTCGCCGAAGACGATGGAGCGCACCCACGAGCGTACGCCGTCTGCACCAACCACCACGTCGTACTCGTCGGTTGTGCCATCGTCGAGGACGGCGCCGACCAGCGGCCCGTCTCCATGGAGCGCGGTGACTGTTGTTCCGGAGCGGACCGGCATCCCCTCGCACAGGATCTCGTGGAGGTCGCGGTGGCTGATGGCCGCGCACGGCCCGGCTGCGCCCCAGACGGCGGGCAGGTCGACCTCGAGCAGCAAGCGACCTCGGTGGTCGAGGAATCGCTGCCGGGTGATCTCGTAGGCGCGCTCGAGCAACGCGGCCTGGAGCCCGAGCGCGCCCAGCGCCCGCACGGAGTTGGCCGGCAGGTACATCCCTGCACCCGGATGCGACCAGCCCGGCGCGCGCTCGACGAGATCGCACTCGATGCCGTGCCGAAGCAGCGCCCGGGAGGTTGCCAGGCCGGCGATCCCGGCGCCAACCACGAGAACATGCCACGAGGAAGCCGTCTCGCCCTTCATCGCCTCTTCCAGCACTTTCTCAGCACAACAGATGCAGAGCAAGGCCGACGCTTTCTCTGACTAGAATCAGAGAATGGTCGACGCGGCTGTCAGCCGGGTGCGGAGCTTCAACCGATTGATCACGCAGCGTGTCGGCGCACTGAACGATCGGTATCTCGCGCGGGACAGGCCGCTGGGCGAGGCGCGACTGCTCTGGGAGATCGGCGTCGACGGGTGCGACGTACGGCGGCTGCGGTCCAGGCTCGACCTCGACTCGGGCTATCTCAGCCGCCTTCTCCGCTCCCTCGAGACCGCCAAGCTCATCCGGGTCGAACCGAGCGAGGACGACAAGCGCGTCCGTACGGCACGCCTCACGCCGGCCGGACGTGCCGAACGCGATCTGCTCGAGCGTCGCAGCGACGAGCTCGCCCACTCGTTTCTCGAGCCGCTGAGCGAGCCGCGCCGCCAGCGCCTCGTGGCCGCGATGGCCGAGGTCGAGCGACTGTTGACCGCCGCTTTGGTCGAGATCGACGTCGTCGACCCGGCCCAGCGCGATGCCCAGCTGTGTATACGCGAGTACTTCGCCGAGCTCGGCCGGCGTTTCGACATGGGGTTCGATCCCGCATTGAGCACACCCGTCGAGCTCCACGAGCTCAGGCCGCCTGAAGGCCTGTTCCTCGTCGCCACTCTGCGCGGTGAGCCTGTCGGCTGCGGCGCCGTCAAGTTCCACGGCGACCAACCGGCCGAGCTCAAGCGAATGTGGGTCGCAGAATCGGCACGCGGACTTGGGATCGGTCGCCGACTGCTCGATGAGCTCGAGCGCTACGCGGCGGCCGGCGGCGCCCGAGTAATCAGGCTCGAGACGAACAGGACACTCACCGAGGCGATCAGCCTCTACCGCTCGGCGGGCTACCGCGAGGTCGAGGCCTTCAACGACGAGCCATACGCACATCACTGGTTCGAGAAGCAGCTCCGGCAGTCATATCGGGCTCTCCGGCCTCGTTGAATCCTGGCGGTGCCTCATGCGTCGGGTCGTGTCCGCCGGCGGAGAAGTCCGCGCGCGTCGGCGAGTGGCCCGAGATGCCGGAGCTTGTCGGGATTGATGATCGAGCGAACGGTCTGTACGACACCGTCGGCGATGTCGAGTGCGAAGACGCTGACAAGGCCGCCGTCGGGGTCGACTACGAGCGCGCCCGGCTGCCCGTTGACCTCGGCCGGCCGAAGAGTCACCCCGAGCTCGCCTACCTGCCGGCCGAGGCCGATCAGCAGACGTGCGACGCGCTCCCGGCCGACGATCGGCTGCGGCCAGGACGGGCTCGTGCCGCCGCTGTCGCCGTAGACGACGACGTCTGCAGCCAGCAGCTCGACGAGGCCGTCCATCTTGCCTCCTCCGACCGCTGCGAAGAATCGTGCGGCGAGCTGTTCGCGTTCCTGCCGGGACGCCTCGAAGCGCGGCTTGTCCTGCTCGATGTGTCGGCGCGAGCGGAGCGCCAGCTGGCGGCAGTTGTCTTCGCTCTTGTCGACGATCTGGGCGACTTCCCCGTAGCCGTAGCCGAAGACGTCGTGCAGGAGAAAGACCGCGCGCTCCACAGGCGACAGCCGCTCGAGCAGAAGGAGGAAGGCCATCGAGAGCGAGTCGGCCTGCTCGGCATGACCGGCCGGGTCCGTCGAGCGTTCATCCGTGAGAAGCGGCTCGGGGAGCCACTCGCCGACGTAGGTCTCCCGGCGTGCTCGCGCGGAGCGCAGTTGGTCGATGCTCAAGCGAGTGATCACCGCCGACAGGTACGCCTTGGCCGATTCGATCTCCGCTCCCTCGGAGAGCGCGCGGTGGTAGCGCAGGAACGTCTCTTGAACGACGTCTTCCGCTTCGGTGACGCTCCCGAGCATCCGGTACGCGATCGAGAACATCAGCGGGCGCAGACTCTCGAAAGCATCGCCTGTCTCCACGTCCAGCCTCCCGGTGATTGTCACCTACGGTCGCTACGCGGCCGATCGGGACGTCTGCCTCGTCGAGTGCTGCGACTCGAGATCGTCGAGCCCGTGTCGGAAGCCGTCGCGCCAGCTCTTCCAGGTCGGCTGCCAGCCGAGCTCCCGCTTCGCCTTCGCGTTCGAGGAGCCGCGGATCTGCGTCATCAGCGAGACGGCAACCTCGCCTGCCGCGAGACGACCGACCCAGACCGGTACGCGCATCGGCGCCTTGGCGCCGACCGCGTCGGCCAGGTACGGTAGCCACTGGGCTACCGCCGCCGGTTCGTCGTCGACGATGTTGTAGACGCCGGGGGTGCCGCGCTCGACAGCGGCTACGGTGGCGGCGGCAGCGTCATCGATGTGCACGAACGACCAGACGCCGGCCCCTGCACCGACGACGGGGAACTTGCGCCGCTTGATCAAGTCGACGACCTGCTCGGAGGCGCCCGGTCCGTAGAAGGACCCGTACCTGAGCACGATTCCCTCGATCGGCGTCGCTTGGAGCACCGCCTGCTCGAGGTAGCGGATTGCTGCGAGCGACTCGCGCTGGGCCGGAGGCGGTGTCGGATCGAGCGGATCCGCCTCCGTCTTCACCGGTCCACCGGCGCGGATGTTGGTCCAGCCGGTGTAGCTCTGCGCGATGAGGCGGCGTACGCCCGCCGCGGCGGCGGCCGCGAGCAAGTGGTCGGTTCCCTCCGTGCGGAGGCGATTGGTGACCGCGAACTCGCGGTCGAAGCGGCGCAAATTGCTCACTCCCGCAAGCGCCGTCATCTGGTGGATGACAACCTCAGGCTCGGCCCGGGCAACCGCCTCGCCGATAGCG
>WNGE01001687.1_pt1 | contig 27794 bp, 30 predicted proteins | sample 5400651 | NCBI WGS metagenome assembly WNGE01 (sample SAMN13153370, study PRJNA577476) | soil metagenome | isolation source: 60 cm soil or saprolite under grassland replicate 2 | place: USA:California | collected 2016-06-15 | reverse complement strand
CACCGAGCGGCCGAACATCTCGTGACCCATTGCGATGACGCGCCCGCCTGCGGGGGCAGCCGACTCACGGGGACCGGGCACCGCCAGCGCAGTCGCGATCATCCCTATTGCTGCGAATCCCCACGCGGCTTTCATGATCGACGTCGCTCCTCCCTGCCTGGTGCGACTCCGCCACGTGCCGCAGACGCGACGATCGAGTTCTCTGTCTGTGTCGCTCACAGGACGGCCGGATGTGCGCGTCTCTTCCCTCCGGACCGACGAAATGCGGTCAGGTCGGGCGACGATCGAGCAAGGGTGGTGCGCAACGAGCTGACCCAGCGCGAGGCACGGCGCGAGGAACTCCCTCCCCTTGTGCACGGACCCAATTCGCGCCGAGCCTATTCTCGGGTCGGCGGTTCTAGCGCGGCCGCGCTACTCCCGAAACTCGATCTGCCGATGCGTGCCGTCGCACAATGGCTTGTTCATGGAGTGGCCGCACCGGCAGAGGGTCACGCGATTGCGGGTCTCGAAGGGCTGCCCGTCCGCTCGTCTCACCGGGACCCCGCCCGTGACCCACAGGGCTCCCGCCAGCGAGCGCTCCTCCTCGGTGACGGCGATCGCCACCGGCAGGTCCGCCTCGACGTCGGGGCCGTCCTCCTCGAGCGAGTACGTGTAGGAACCCGAGGGGCAACGGTCGATCAGCGCGATCACGCGGGCGCGGACGTCGCTGTCCTCGGCCCCTTCCAGCATGGCCGGGATCCGCTCCACGCGGCCGACGCAGAACGCCGCGTGCATGCACAGGGAGCCGTCACGCCGCACGACGATCCCATGGCCGTCGAGCACGCGCTGCCGCGAAGCCGTCGGCTGCGGATCCGCGGTTTCCGTGCCGTCGAAACCGACCCGCGCGTGCGTCCCGTCGCAGAAGGGCTTCGTACTCGACTGCCCGCATCGACAAAGGGCGTACGTCTCCTCGGTGTCGATGACCTCGGTCTTGTTCCACGTGAGGGCGTCGTTCGACTCCGACACGATCTTCGTCTTGCGCACGAGTGGGACGTCGCCGTAAACGAGGTACGGGCCGTTGCGAAGCACGACGATCCGCTGCGTCTCCTTGGCTGCGTGGTGCCGTAGCTCGGGCGGTACGTACTCGAAGCTCGGCCCGACGGTCGTCTCGCCGTCCCCGGACGGCAGCTTCATCAACTCGATCGCTTGCTCCTTGAGCCCGTACATCGCTCCGGTTGCGACGGCGAGCAGCCTCGGACTCCCGTTGAAGCACTCGTCGAGGAGATGGAGCACGCCCGAGTACGCATGGTTGAACTCGTCCATTTGCGCGCGGATCTCGCTCCCCTTCGGGTAGTCCCTGCTGCGCGGGTTCGGCCGCATGTTGTGCACGGCCTCCCAATCGACCTGGAACGGCTCGCCCGTCGGACCGGACTGCGGCGTGTCGCCGGGGGCATGACGCCGACCGACGTAGATCTCCTGGAAGCGAAAGTAGTGCGCGACCTCTTCCCGCTCCGGATGGAACATGTCGCGGTCGCCGTCCCACACTTCCTGGTGCTGCAGTCCTTCGCCCTGCTCGACGATCTCCTCGAGGGCCGCCAGAGCCGACTCGAGATCGAGGACGGTGACGATCCGGCCGCTGCCGCCGTAGTACAGCTCGTCGGTCACCTGACGGGCAGGGTCGCCGCAGAAGAGCGCCTCCTCGCCGAGCTCGCCGGCGAGTCGCTTCAACGCCACCTCGATCGCCTCGTAGAACTGGCCGATCGTCTCGAACTGGTTGTCTTCCGGGAGTCCGTCGTGCTCTCCCGGCCTCTCGATCTGCATGAAGACCTCGACCGCTTCCGGGGAGAACTTCATGAGGGGCACCTCGAAGGCGCGGTTGCTGTGGGGCAAATAGGTCGGAAACTTCGGCAGGAGCGTCGGCGTGTCCAGCTTCGGTGAGCCTCCAACCGCGTTCAGGAGGTTCGCCGCCATCGTCAGATGCAGCATCTCCTCCATGAAGACGCTGTGGACGACCTCGGCGGCCTCCTGGTTGCACCCCTCCTTGATCGAGTAGAGGGCGCACAGGTAGGGCGGGAGCGTCCCGTGCTCGATCTCGATCGCCCACTGCAGGTGGCGCCGGAGACTGTCGACCGTCGTGATCGCCATGGCTCTCGGCCCACGATATCCCGCGACGCTGCGGGCTAGTGGGCGCGTACGACTGCGGCGAGCTCGCGGGCGATCGCGTGCTCCCCTGTGGCGGTGCGGACGCTGATCGGTCCGCCGAACGGGGCGATCGCGGTCAGCTCGAAGGCTTGTCCGGGTAAGAGCGCGAGCTCGGCCAGGTAGCGAAGGAGCTCCGCGTCGTTATCCGGCACACGCGTCACCGTCGAGCGGTCGCCGGGCCGGAGGTCGAGGAGGGCGCGGGTTTCGGCGTCGATGATGTTCAGATCCTTGTCCGGGATCGGGTCGCCGTGCGGGTCGTGGGTCGGGAATCCGAGAGCTTCGTCGATCCGCTGCTCGAGCTCCTCGGAGAGCGCATGCTCGAGCCGGTCGGCTTCGGCGTGCACCTTGTCCAGGGGCAGGCCTAGCGTGTCGGCGAGGTAGCGCTCGAGCAGGCGGTGATGGCGGAGCACCTCGAGGGCTCGGCGCCGTCCGGCGGCAGTCAGGACCACACCGCGGTACGGCGCGCGCTCGGCGAGCCCGAGCTCGGCCAGCCGTTTCATCATCGCCGTCGCCGAGGGCGCGCTGACCTCCATCCGGTCGGCCAGTGCCGACGTCGTCACGCGGACGCCGGCGGTGTCCAACGCGTAGATCGCCTTCAGGTAGTCCTGGGCGGCTTTTGAGAGCTCGTCCGTCGCCATGGCTCGATTTAAGGTTACACTTCCAACTTAACTTAGCTTTGGCTAACTCGAGGATCACCCGCCGTCGCCTGCTGGCTGCCGCTGCGCCACTTGCAGCGGCGCCGATGCTCGCGAAATACGGGATGGACGGCACCGCGGAGGCCGCCGGACACGACCATTCCGGCCACTCGATGGCTACCGGTCACGCAGCGATGATCGGCGAGGGTGCGCCGGCGGTCGGCGGCCCGCACGACCTCGACTCGCTTCTCTATCCGCCGCCGGCACTGCCGTACAAGCGCGGGCGGATTCGCGAGTACACCTTGACCGCGATCGACAAGGACATCGAGGTCGCCCCCGGTGTCTTCTTCCCGGCCTGGACGTACAACGGCACCGTCCCCGGGCCCGTGCTCCGCGCGACCGAAGGCGACCTGCTGCGCGTGAGGCTCGTGAACGGCGGCTCGCATCCGCACACGATCCACTTCCACGGCATCCACCCACCGAAGATGGACGGCGTCTTCGAGGTCGTCCCCTCCGGCGGCGAGTTCACCTACGAGTTCGAGGCACGGCCGGCTGCGCTCCAGCTCTACCACTGCCACTCGACGCCACTCAAGAAGCACATTCACAAGGGCCTTTACGGCGTCTTGATCATCGACCCGAAGGAACCCCGAGCGCCCGCCCAGGAGCTCGTGCTCGTGATGAACGGGTACGACACCGACGGGGACGGCGGCAACAACTTCTACACCGTCAACGGCCGCACCTTCTACTACGCGCGCTACCCGATCACCGTCAAGCGCTCGGAGCTCGTACGCATCTACCTCGCCAACCTGACCGAGTTCGACCTGATCAACTCGCTGCATCTGCACGCCGACTTCTTCCGCTATTACCCCACCGGCTCGGGCGACCAGTTCGAGTACACGGACACGGTCATGCAGTGCCAGGGCCAGCGGGGCATCATCGAGATCGAGTTCTCGAACACCGGCACCTTCATGTTCCACGCTCACCAGTCCGAGTTCACGGAGCTCGGCTGGATGGGCTACTTCAACGTCGTCGACTAATGATCACGCGCGCCGAGAACCGGCCGGGCGAGGGGAATGCGTGGCGGCTGTGGGCGCTCGGGCCGATTCTCCTGCTCGCCGCCGTCGTCGGTGTCTTCGTCACATCCGGCTCCTCGCTCGTCGATCTGATCGGTCGTAACCCACCACCTGCCGACGTGTTCGACCTCCGCCGGGTCGAGTTCAGAACGGGTGAGATCAGGATCCGGGTCACCAATCCGCAGGCGGACCCGATCACGATCGCGTCTGTCACGGTCGATGATGCGATCGTGCCGTTCACAGTCGACGGCCCGAACGAGGTCAAGCGTCTCCGCTCGAGCACCATTGTCGTCCCGTTCGACTGGGTGCCCGACGATCCAATCACCGTCGGCGTCACGAGCTCGACCGGCATCGAGACCACCAAGGAGATCGGAGCCGCTGTCGAGACGCCGACTGCGACGGCGAAGGGTTTCCTCGGCTACGGACTCATCGGCTTCCTCGTCGGGATCGTCCCGGTCGCGCTCGGCTTGCTCTGGCTCCCCTCGTTGCGACGCGCGAGGCCAGAGTGGCTCGGCGCATTCATGGCGCTCACCGCCGGCCTGCTGACGTTCCTCGGAGTCGAAGCACTGTTCGAGTCGTTCGACCGGCAGGCTCTCCTGCCACAAGGCATGGGAGGAGCCGGACTCGTGCTGCTCGGGGTCGCGATCAGCTACCTCGGAATGACGTTTCTGTCGTCGCGGCTCCGCGCAGGTGGGCGGGAAGCCGGCGGCATGGTCCTCGCGCTCCTCGTGGCGCTTGGCATCGGCGTCCACAATCTCGGTGAAGGACTCGCGATCGGAAGCTCGTTCGCCTTCGGCGAGCTCCAACTCGGAACCTTCTTGATCGTCGGCTTCATGATCCACAACGTCACAGAAGGCCTCGGCATTGCAGCTCCCGTCGCCGAAGGAAAGAGCCGACCCGGGCTGCAGCGTCTCTTGCTCCTTGCGCTCGTCGCAGGAGCACCGGCGATTCTCGGCGCCTGGATCGGCGGCTACACGACGAGTGACGCACTCGGCGTGCTCTTCTTCGCTCTCGCTGCAGGCGCGGCCCTGCAAGTCGTCGTCGAAGTCGGGCGTTTCATCGCGCGGCGCGCTCCGGGAGGACTCTCCTCCGGATACGCAGTTGGTGGATTCCTTGCCGGCATCGTCGTGATGTACGCCACCGGGCTGGTCGCGGGCTAACTACGACGCTGGCGCGCGCACCGCCCGGAGGGTGGTCGCGATCGAGCTCGACCCTCGGCTCGCGGATCAGCTGCGCGGCCGTGGCTGGAGCAACGTGGAGGTGATCGAGGCGGACGCGGTGGGAATCGTCCTTCCGCGAGAGAACCGTTTCGCGGTGCTCGAGTCCTCAGGCTACGCACTCGTTGAGGCCGCGTCGCCGCGCGAAGCGCTCGAGCTGGCGGCGACCGTGAAGGAGCCAATCGACCTCCTCGTTACCGACGTCGTCATGCCGGAGCTGAACGGCCGCCAACTCGCCAACATGCTGCGGGAGGAGAGGCCGGACCTGCCGGTCCTCTACATCTCGGGCTATACCGGCGAGGCGATGATCTCGCGCGGCCTCCTCCCGCCGGGCACCGCATTCCTCCAGAAGCCGTTCAGCGTCGACCAGCTGCAACACGCCCTGCGCGAGATCCTCGACGGTCGCCCGGAGCTCCTCGCCGCCGAGTGACGGACCGGCCGCAACCTGCTTTTCAAGCAGGTTGCAGTCTTTTCCGGAACGACTGCAACCTGGCTGAAGCCAGGTTGCGCTGCCGCGGCATCGATCAGCGTGGCTGCGGCACGATCCGGATGTACGGCCGCGGCTCCTTCCAGCCGTCCGGATAGGTTTCCTTGGCCTCGTCGTTGGAGACCGAGCCGGCGATGATCACGTCCTCGCCCTGCTGCCAGTTCACCGGTGTCGCGACCTTGTGCGTGGCGGTCAGCTGCAGCGAGTCGATCACCCGCAACACCTCGTCGAAGTTGCGCCCCGTCGTCATCGGATAGATGAGCACGAGCTTGACCTTCTTGTCCGGCCCGACCACGAACACGTTGCGCACCGTCTGGTTGTCGGCCGGCGTGCGCTCGGCCGGATCGCCCGAGGTGCTCGCGGGCAGCATGCCGTAGAGCTTCGACACGTTGAAGTCGGTGTCGCCGATCATCGGATAATTCGGCGCCTCCCCTTGCGTCTCCTCGATGTCCTGCGACCAGGTCGTGTGCTTGTCGACCGGATCGACGGATAGCCCGATGATCTTGACGTTCCTGCGGTCGAACTCGGGCTTGATCTTCGCCATGTATCCGAGCTCGGTTGTGCAGACCGGCGTGAAGTCTTTCGGGTGCGAGAACAGCACCGCCCAGGAATCGCCGATCCAGTCGTGGAAGCGAATCTTGCCTTCCGTCGTCTCAGCCTCGAAATCCGGTGCCGTATCGCCAAGTTGCAGAGCCACTTTCTCCTCCTTCTGGAGAGCCGTCAGTCCATCTGTATGTGGAGGAAGTCTTGCACCGGCGGCAAGGCGCTCGCAACGGATTGGCCGGTTTCGAGCTAGATCAGGGCCAGCGCGTCGCGAAGCCAGCGCGCCTGGCGGTCACGCTCCGCGTCGTAGCCGTCGGGCCCGTCCTGCAGCTCCGCGAGCCGCGCGGTCATGTAGGCGGCCACGGGCGGGCGGGTCGTGACCGCCTCCGCGTCATCCGCATAGCCCGCGAGCTCCGGAGTGGTGGCGACGCGCCGCCGCGCCTCAGCGGCGCAGGCTTCGCCGAACCTGCGTGCGGTCTCGTCGTTCCAGGCCTCGATGCGTCGCACGAGCCGGCCACGCTCGGCGACGGCATGGCGCTCGGCGAGTACGATCTCGCCGCCCAGCTCGACCTCCCACAGCTCCTCGGCGAGCCACACGGGGAGGCCGTTCGGAAGCGCCGCATGGATGACTGTCGGGCAGCTGTCGATGTCGGCCTCGAGCCAGGCACCAGGCTCCGGCCAGGGTACGTCGGCGAACTGCCCGACTCGGCCCGGATGGAGGAACGCGTAGGCGATCAACCGGCCTGCCAGCCCCGGAAGACGTCCAGCAGCTTGTCTTGGAGCTCCGGTGAGAGGTCATCTTCCCGCAGCCGGCCCGCGGTGCGGATCGTCTGGCGCATCTGCTCGATATACGTCACGCACCAGTCGCAGAAGCCCAGGTGCTCCTCGAACCGCGACCGCTCAGCCGGAGCGAGCCGCCCCTCGAGGTAGTCGGTGACCAGCTCGACGAGCTCGGCGCAGGTCAGATCACGAGACAGCTTCACGAGTCTTCAGATTCCCCGTAGTCCTCGAGGGCACCTCGCACTTTCGACCGGGCACGGTGCAGAAGTACCCGCTGATTCGTCTCGGAGATGCCGAGCGCATTACAGATCTCCTCGGGCTCGAATCCCGCGACGTCCCGCATCGTGATCACGGTCGCCTGCGCGGGGTGCAGCGCGGCGATCGCCGCGTCGACGACGGCACGGGTCTCCGCCGCGAGCAGCCGGCCCTCCGGCAGGGGGCTCGGCGGCGACGCCCAGTGGCCGGTCCATGGCCCTTCCGTCCGGAAGCGCGCCGGGTCGACCGCAGGCTCGTCGCTCTCCGTCTCGTCGCTTGCGAGCGCTGAGAACGGGATCGTCCTCGACTCCCGCTCGCCCCGTGTCTTCGCGGTGTTCGTGAGGATGCTGAAGATCCAGGTCTTGAGCGACGAGCGGCCCTCGAAGCGCTCGATACCGCGCAGCACACCGAGCCAGGCTTCCTGTACGACCTCTTCCGCGACCGCGACGCTCGGCGTATAGAGCCGCGCCACCCGCAGCATGGACGAGCCGTACGCGGCTACGAGGGCGCTGAATGCCTGCTCGTCACCCCCACGAAGAGCGTTGACAAGCGCAGCGTCGCCGAGCAGCGCCGCCTGATCGACAGCCGGCATGCCGCGAACGTAACGCATCACGCACTCGATAGACAGAGGCGGCATGAAAGCAATCGCCGTTCATCCAGGTCAGCCGAATTCGATGCACCTCCGCGACGTTCCCGAGCCTGGGGTCGATCAGGTCCCGGGAGGGCGCGGAGTCAAGGTGAAGGTCCTCCGTGTCGGCGTCGACGGCACCGACAAGGAGATCAACGCGGCGGAGTACGGCGCTGCGCCGCCCGGCGACGACTACCTCGTCACCGGCCACGAGAGCTTCGGCCAGGTGGTCGAGGTCGGCCCAAACGTCCCGTCGACGATCCGCCCCGGCACCTACGTCGTCGCGAGCGTGCGGCGGCCGGACTCGTCGGTCTACGGGGAAATCGGCCTCCAGGACTTCACCACCGACGACGTGTACTACGAGCGCGGGATCAACCTCCTGCACGGATACCTCACCGAGTACTACGTCGAGGACGCGGAGTACGTCTTCCCGCTACCCGCGAACCTGCGCGATGTCGGCGTGCTGCTCGAGCCGACAACGGTCGCCGAGAAGGGGGTCAATCAGGCATTCGAGATCCAGCGTCGGCTGAAGGTGTGGCGGCCGCGGAGCGCTCTCGTGCTCGGCTCCGGCACCGTCGGCTTGCTGACGGCACTCGTCGCACGCTTGCGCGGGCTCGAGCTGACGGTCTACTCACTCCCCCAGAAGCCGTACCGAAACGCGGATCTCGTCGAGCAGCTCGGCGGCACGTACGCCTCGTCGCAGGACACGACTCTCATGCAGCTGAGCGCCGAGCGCGGCCCGTTCGACCTGGTCTTCGACGCGACGGGCTTCAGCCCGATCGTGTGGGAAGCCGCGGAGGTGCTCGCGAAGAACGGCGTGCTCGTCCTCGCATCGATCACGGGCGGAGATCGCAAGGCCGAGATCAACTCCGACAAGATCAATCAGGGCTTCGTGCTCGGCAACAAGGTGATGTTCGGCACGGTCAACGCGGCGCCGGCGGACTTCCGCAGCGGGGTGGACGACCTGATCAAGGCCGAGGCGCTCTACCCCGGCTGGCTGGGCCGGCTGCTGACCACGCCGATCGACGGCCTCGAGAACTACGCCGAGATGATCCGCGCGCTCACGGAGGACCGCGACGCGATCAAGGTCTTCGTCGAAGTCGCCTCGTGACATGGCGGTCATGGAGACAACTTCCCCGTTCGTGATGCACGCGGCCGCGTTCGAAGACGTGCTCGGCGAGACGCCGAGCCTCGAGAAGGTCGCCCACGTCGACGCGCACGAAGGACCGGTCTACGCGCGCGACGAGCACGCGCTCTACTTCACATCCGTCCCGCCGCACGCGTCCGTCAAGCGTCTCGACCTCCACACATTCGAGGTGTCGGTCGTGCGCGCCGACGCGAACGCCCCGAACGGCATGACGCTCGACATCGACGGCAGCCTCCTCGTCTGCGAGCAGGGCTCGCATGCCGAGCATGCGCGCATCAGCAGGCTCGATCCGGAGACGGGAGCGGTGGAGACCGTCACCGACGCGTGGGGCAACCTACCGTTCAATTCGCCGAACGACGTCGTCGTGAAGAGCGACGACACGATCTGGTTCACCGACCCGAGCTACGGCTACCTCCAGGGATTCAAGCCGCAGCCGCAGGCCGGCGACTACGTCTACCGCCACGATCCATACACCGGCCGCACGACGGTTGTCGCCGACTCATTCGACAAGCCGAACGGGCTCGCGTTCTCGCCCGACGAGCGCATCCTCTACGTCGGCGACAGCGGCGCGAATCAGGAGCCGGACAGCTTCTATCCTCAGCGACCGCACCACATTCGCGCCTTCCCCGTACTCGGCGCCACACTTGGCTGCGGTCGCCTCTTCGCCGTTACGAACCCTGGCTTTCCCGACGGTCTGAAGGTCGACAATGCCGGACGCGTGTACGCGTCGTCGTTCGGCGGCGTCCAGGTCTTCGCACCCAACGGCGACTTGCTCGGCGAGATCTCGCTACGCGGCGCCGTCAACTTCACGTTCGGCGGTCACGACCGCTCGACCCTCTACATCACTGCCGACAACGCGATCTGGGCCGCACGGCTCGTCGCGAAAGGAGCCTGACCATGAAGCACGTCCGAACCCGCAAGATCATCGACGACGCCGGCGCAGCAACTGTGCTCGCTGCGGCCGATGCTGCGGCGCGGCAGCAGAGCAGTCGCGTCGTGATCGCTGTCGTCGACCCGTCCGGTGAGCTGATCGAGCTCCGGCGCACGCCCGGCGCGCAGATCGCGAGCTCCCGGGTCGCCGTCGACAAGGCACGGACCGCCGCGATCTTCGTTCGCCCGAGCCGTGAGCTGGAGCAGCAGGTAACCGGCGGACGCCTTGGCGCGCTCGCGCTGCACGGGGCATCGGCGCTCACCGGCGGCATTCCGCTCGTCGCCGACGGCCAGGTCGTCGGCGCGATCGGCACGAGCGGCGAGACGCCGGACGAGGATGAGGCGATCTCGATCGCGGGCTCGCAGGCGCCGTTCTCGACCGTCGAGGTTCCCGCGCTCACCTTCGACGGCGCACGGGCGGCGGCGGAAGCCGTCGGCGCGGTCGCCGCGAAGCGCGGCGTCGCACCGGTCGTCGCAGTCGTCGACGCGGGCGGCGACCCGCTTTATCTCTTGCGCCCCGACTCGGCTCAGGTGGCGAGCGTCAACGTGTCGTTCGACAAGGCACGCACGGCCGCGATCTACCGCCGGCCGAGCAAGGACTTCGAGGACCAGGCCTCGGGTGGCCGCCCCTCGGCCCTCCACCTCGCTCGCGCGGTGCCGCTGCAGGGCGGCATGCCGATCTACTCCGGCGGCGATGTCGTCGGCGCCATCGGCGTCAGCGGCGCCTCCTCGGCCGACGAGGACCAGGAGCTCGCGACGATCGGCGCCCAGGCGATCGGCGTCAATGGGACGAGCAACGGGAACGGCGCGGCGTACTTCGGCGGCGCCGACGTCCTGAAGAAGTTCGAGACGGGCGGGCTGCTGCTCGACACGAAGGGCTACAAGCTCGACGCCGGCCGGCGCGAGGCGCCGGGCGAGGTCGAGTACCACGAGCGCGTCGTCGACGTGATGCACGTCGTCGAGGGAAGAGCGACGGTCGTCACGGGCGGCGAGATGATCGAGCCGCGCACAGTCGACGCCGGCGAGATCCGCGCGCGTGCGATCGACGGCGGCACGCCGCACGAGCTCGCCGAGGGCGATGTCCTCGCGATCCCGAACGGCGTTCCGCACCAGTTCACCGAGGTGTCGGATCCGTTCCTCTACTTCGTCGTGAAGGTCGAGGCGTAGCGATGGCGACCACCGAATCCCTGACGCTCGCGTCGCGCCTGCCCGGTCCGCCCGAGCTCTTCCCGGGCCGGCCCGACGCAATCGTCGACCTGCAGACCGAGGCCGGAACCGAGCTCGTCGGCGGGCATTGGCGCTACTCCGACGCCGAGGTCGAGGAGATCGACTTCGTCGACCTCGGCTCGCCGGATGACCCGCTCGGGCCCGGCACCGTGCCCAACCGCACGTACGACGTCGTCGCGGGGCCCGACCGCCCGCTCGCGGCCGAGGACACCCGGCTTCGGCTCGGCAACGGCCGCGTTTGCTTCAACTGGTACCGGATCGACGTCACGATCCCGGAGCGCATAGGCGAGCTCGATCCGACGGGGTCGACGGTCGTGTTCGAGGTGGTGATCGACGACTACGCGGAAGTGTGGGTGAACGGGGAGCTCCCGCACGCGCTCGGCGACGTCGGCGGGCATATCGCGGCCGGCTTCAACGCGCCGAACCGCGTCGTCCTCACGCAGGACGCGCAGCCCGGGGAGACGTTCGAGATCGCGGTGTTCGGCATCAACGGCCCTATCTCCGCGTCGCCGCGCAACTACATCTGGATACGCACGGCGACGCTCGACTTCTACGCCGCCGAGCGCGCGCAGACGTTCGAGGAGGCGTCGCTCGAGGTCGAAGGCGACCTTGGCGGGATCCTTCCGGACGACGTGCGCCTCGAGCGGATCGCCGGCGGCTTCGAGTTCACGGAGGGGCCTGTCTGGCACGACGGCGCGCTGCTCTTCAGCTCGCCGAACACAAATACGATCTACCGCTGGACGCCGTTCGGCGCCGTCACGGTGTTCCGCTCGAAGAGCGGCTATACCGGCGTCGACATCGGCCGCTACCACCAGCCGGGGTCGAACGGCCTCGCGTTCTCTCCGGACGGCCTGCTGACCATCTGCCAGCACGGCAACCGCCGCGTGCTGCGCGTCAACCCCCACGGCGACACCACCGTGATCGCGGACTCGTACGAGGGGAAGCGCCTGAACAGCCCGAACGACCTCGTCTACCGCTCCGACGGCACGCTCTTCTTCACGGATCCGCCGTTCGGCCTCGCGAGCCCGGACGACGCAGAGCTCGACTTCAGCGGCGTGTTCGCCGCGAGGGACGGCGAGGTGCGCCTCGTCACCGACGAGCTGCGCTGCCCGAACGGGCTCGCGTTCTCGCCGGACGAGCGGTGGCTGTACGTCGGCAACTGGGACTTCGAGCGCGTCGTCGTGATGCGGTACGACGCGGAGACCGGCGAAGGCTCGGTCTTCCACGACATGACCGGCGCCCCCGGCGAGGACGCGATCGACGGCCTGAAGGTGGACGGCGACGGGAACCTCTACGTCTGCGGGCCCGGCGGCATCTGGGTGCTGTCGCCCGACGGCCGGCACCTCGGAACGCTGCGCCTCCCCGAGGCCCCGCACAACCTCGCGTGGGGTGACGACGACGGACGGACGCTCTACATCACCGCTCTGACGAGCGTCTACCGGCTGCGCCTCCTGAAAGGAGCGACACGATGAGCAAGATCAAGGTGGGAATGACGCTTCCCGACTTCGAGCTCTCCGACGAGAACGGCGTCATGCACAGGCTGTCGGAGCTGCAGGGCGACCAGGTGATGGTGCTCTCCCTCGGCCGCGGCGAGCACTGCCCGCGCGAGCGACAGCACCAGCGGGAGTTGCTGAAGTTCTACGAGTGGTGCTCGGTGGCGTTCACGCAGCTCGTGACCGTGCTGCCGAACGAGCTGCACGACGTGTCGAAGCTGAAGCTCTCGACCGGTGCCCACTGGACGTACCTCGCCGACTCCGACCTCGAGCTGCAGACCGCGCTCGACATCCGCGAGTACACGGACCCGATCCATGCTGCGACCGTGCCGCACGTCCTGATCCTCTCGCCCGGCCTGAAGGTCGAGAAGATCTACGTCGGCTACTGGTTCTGGGGCAGGCCGTCGGTGTACCGGCTCTGGGACGACCTCGAGGAGGTCTTCCGCACACTGAAGGCCGACTGGGACCCGACCACGCAGGCCGCGAAGGCCGCCTGGAAGAAGGCCACCGCAAACGGCAAGGTTCTGGCGCACCACTGACGGCATCACGTGCAACCAGGCTTCGGCCTGGTTGCAGTCGTCTTCTCCGATCCGTACGACTGCGGCCTGGTTGAAACCAGGCCGCAGCTGTAACGAAAGGCGAGCGCACCGGACTACTGAGCATGCAGGAGCTCCTCGAGACGGCGTGGTGGCCCTCCCCCTTTGGGGCCGACGACGAGCTCGGGATGCTCAACCACATCACCGACGCCAAGCGCCTCGCGGCGCTGGCCTCGGTGCGTCAGGGACGCCTGTACGACCTCGGCCGCGTGCTCGACGAGCACGTGCCGGTGTTCCCCGGACGCGCGTTCCATCAGACCCTCGTCACGACGGCGCACCACTCGAACGTCGGCGGGCTCGGCGAAAACCGCGTCAACTGGATCACGGAGGTCATCTCGGGCACGACGCAACTCGGAACGCACCTCGACGCGCTGAGCCACCTGCAGATCGGCGACCGCGCGTACAACGGCTATACGGTCGACGAGCTTGCGCAACCGGCCGGTGTCACGGCGCTCGGAGTCGAGACCGTGCCGCAGATCGTCACGCGCGGCTTCCTCGTCGATGTCTCACATCGCGAGCTCGGCCCGGGTGGCGTGATCGATCTCGATGACATCGGCGAGCTCGAGCCGGCCCCGGGCGACGCCGTCCTCTTCCACACCGGCTGGGGCTCGCGCTGGGACGACGCCGAGGCATATCTCTCCGGCGAGCCCGGCCCTGGACTCGAGCTCGCCGAGTGGCTCGCCTCGCGCGGCGTCGCGCTCACCGGCTGCGACACGTGGAGCTACGGGCCGGTCCCGGCCGAAGATCCCGCGCGGCCCTTCGAGGTGCCGCAGCAGCTGAACGTGTGTCACGGCGTGTTCATCGTCGAGAACCTCGACACGTCCGCGCTCGCACGCGACGGGATTCGCGAGTTCGCATTGATTCTCACCCACCCCAAGCTCCGCGGCGCCACCGGTGCGTGGACGTCGCCGATCGCTCTCGTCTGACTGGAGGAACCGCAATGCGCGACGACCACTACGACGTGATCATCATCGGCACCGGTGCCGGAGGCGGCACGCTCGCATACCGGCTCGCCCCGACCGGCCTCCGCGTCCTCCTGCTCGAGCGCGGCGACTACATCCGGCGCGAGCCCGAGAACTGGGACTCGACCGAGGTCATCACGAAGGCCCGCTACAAGACCCACGAGAAGTGGTTCGACAAGGACGGGCAGCAGTTCCACCCCGGGCAGCACTACTACGTCGGCGGCCAGACCAAGTTCTACGGCGCGATCCTCTTCCGAATGCGGGAGACGGACTTCGGGGAGGTCCGCCACCACGGTGGGATGTCGCCCGCGTGGCCGATCGCCTACGACGAGCTCGAGCCGTACTACACGGAGGCCGAGCGGCTGTACCACGTGCACGGCACTCGCGGCGCCGACCCGACGGACCCCTGGCGCTCGACACCCTATCCCTATCCGGCCGTGAGCCACGAGCCGCGTATCCAGCAGCTCTCGGACGATTTCGAGCGCACCGGCCACCGGCCGTTCCCGCTGCCCGTGGGCGTGATGCTCGACGAGTCGAACCCGGAGCGCAGCCCGTGCATCCGCTGCGCGAAGCTCGACGGGTTCCCGTGCATGGTCGAGGCGAAGGCCGATTCGCACGTCATCGCCGTACGACCGGCGCTCCAGCACGAGAACGTCACGCTCTTCCGGAATGCGAAGGTCGAGCGGCTCGAGACGGACGAGTCCGGGCGCACCGTGAGCGGGGTGCGCGTCGACCGCGACGGAGCACCGGAGCGCTACAGCGCAGACGTCGTCGTCGTGTCCGCAGGTGCGGTGAACTCGGCCGCGCTGCTGCTTCGCTCGGCGAGCGACCGGCATCCGCACGGTCTCGCCAACTCCTCCGGTGTCGTGGGCCGGCACTACATGTCCCACCTGAACAGCGCACTCGTCGCCGTCTCGAAGGAGCCGAATCCGACCCGGTTCCAGAAGACTCTCGGCGTGAACGACTACTACTACGGCGCCGACGACTTCGAGTTCCCGCTCGGACACATCCAGATGCTCGGAAAGAGCGACCGCGCCGTCATCAAGGAAGGCGCGCCCCTGCCGGCACCCGGTCCCGTGCTGGACTTCATCGCCGCACATGCGATCGACTTCTGGCTCACGTCGGAGGACCTGCCGCACCCGGAGAACCGCGTGACGCTCGACAGGCAGGGACGCATTCACGTCGCCTACACCGACCGGAACACCGAGGGGCACAAGCGGTTGATCGCGAAGCTCAAGGGCCTGCTGGGCAGCCTCGGGTGTCGCCCGACGCTGATCCCGAACCAGCTGATCCGCGACGGGCGCATCCCGATCGCCGGTGTCGCACACCAGTGCGGCACCGTGCGCTTCGGAACCGACCCCGAGGCGTCGGCCCTCGACGTCGACTGCAAGGCGCACGACCTCGACAACCTGTACGTCGTCGATACGAGCTTCTTCCCCTCGTCCAGCGCTGTGAACCCGGCGCTCACGGCGATGGCGAACGCGCTCCGGGTCGGCGACCACCTGATCGACCGACTCGGCGCTCCGGTGACCGAGCGGGTGGCGGAGGAAGTGATGGTGTCGTGAGGCTCACAACGCTCGCACACGGCATCGGCAAGGGCATCGCAGCGGGTCTCGCCGGCACGGCGGCGATGACCGTCTCCAGCACGATCGAGGCGAGGCTCCGCAAGCGCGCCACCTCGACCGCTCCGGCCCGCGCGGCCGCCAAGGCGCTCGGCATCGAGCTCTTCGAGGACGGGGAGGCGTACGCGAAGTTCAGCAACCTCGTCCACTGGAGCTACGGAACCGGCTGGGGCGTGGCCCGCGGCGTCATGCGCGCGGTCGGCGTCTCCCCGCGGCTCGCGACGCCAGCGCACTTCGCGGCGCTCTGGGGCAGCGCGGTCGTGACGCTGCCGAAGCTCGAAGCCGCTCCGCCCGTTACGCAGTGGGGCAAGAAGGAGGTCGCCATCGACCTCTTCCACCACGCGGTCTACGTTGCTGCCGCCGGTGCGGCTTACGAGCTGCTCGACCGGGCGTGACGGTCTCGTTCACGTCGATCGCAGTGATCGCCGGCGTCGCGCTCGTCGCGCCGCTGGCGATCAACCTGCTCGGGTTTCGGCTGCCGGCGATCGTCGTGGAGATCCTGCTCGGGATCGTCGTCGGCCCGCAGCTCCTCGGCTGGGCGGCGAACGACGAGCCGGTGCAGACGCTGAGCCTGATCGGCCTCGCGTTCCTCCTGCTGCTCGCCGGCCTCGAGATTGACTTCGAACGGCTACGCGGACGGCTGCTTCGCATCACCGGTCTCGGCTATGTCGTGTCGTTCGGCCTTGCACTCGTCGTCGGCTACGGGCTGCGCGCGGGGGATCTCGTCAAGTCGCCGCTCCTCGTCGCAATCATCCTCTCCGCCACCGGGCTCGGCGTGATCCTGCCCATCCTCAAGGATGCCGGCCAGACGGCGACGCCGTTCGGCCAGGTGATCGTCGCCGGCTCGTCGATCGCCGAGGTCGGGCCGATCGTGCTCCTGTCGCTGTTCTTCTCCGGCGAGTCGGGTGGGCTCGGGTCGAAGCTCGTGCTCCTGATCGGCTTTGCCGTGTTCGTCGGCGCAGTCGGCGTCGCCATCGTCGGCGCACAGCACTCGATGCGCCTCTCGCAGGCGTTGCTCCGACTCCAGGACACGACAGCCGAGATCCGCGTGCGCGGCGCGTTTCTCCTTCTCGCACTGTTCGTCGTGCTGGCGTCACGTTTCGGCCTGGAGGCGATCCTCGGCGCGTTCCTCGCCGGCGCGACGCTGAAGCTCGTCGACCGCGACGAGGGCATGACACATGCGTTCTTCCACAAGAAGCTGGAGGCGGTGGGGTTCGGCGTTTTCGTTCCGTTCTTCTTCATCTCGACCGGGATCAAGCTCGACGTCTCGAGCCTCTTTCACAGCGGCTCGGCGCTCGCACGGGTGCCGCTATTCCTCGCCGCTCTGCTGTTCGCGCGCGCGCTGCCGGCGCTGCTCTACCGGCCGTTCGCCGAACGCGGGAGCCAGCTCGTTGCAGGCGGCCTGCTGCAGGCGACCTCGCTCAGCATTCCGGTCGTCGCCGGACAGATCGGCGTCGAGCTCGGGCTGATCCGGCCCGAGAACTACGTCGCGCTCGTCGCCGCAGGGCTGCTCTCGGTGATCATCTTCCCGCTCGTCGCGCTGACGCTCCTGCGTAACGAATCGGTCGCCGTCGAGACCACAGCGTATGCGTAAATTCATCCTTCTCACAGCCCTCGCGACCTTGCTTTGCACGGCTGCTCCCGCCATGGCGGCCGGCGTGACCCTCGGCGTCAAGAAGTCGCCGTACGGGCCTATCCTCTTCGACGGCCGCGGCTTCGTCCTCTACGCCTTCACGCACGACCCGCGTGCCAGGAGCACCTGCAGCGGCGACTGCGCGACTGCGTGGCCGCCGTATCTCGCCAAGGGGAAGCTGCGCGCGGGGATGGGCGCGAAGCAGTCGCTCCTTGGTACGACCGCGCGTGCCAACGGGACGAAGCAAGTGACCTACGCCGGGCGGCCGCTCTATTACTACGTGGGCGACACGAAGCCGGGTCAGATCCTCTGCCAGAACGTCCGAGAGTTCGGCGGCCTCTGGCTCGTCGTGCGCGCCGGTGGCGCGCCGGTAAGTTGACCTTCACTGATCTCGCCCTTCCCGACCACAACGGCCGCCCGCGCACGCTCTCAGAGCTTGCGGGCGGGGACCCGCTCGTGCTCGTCTTCTCACGCGGCTGGTGGTGTCCGAAGGAGCAGACCTTCCTTCGCGGCCTCGTCACGTTGCAGAACGAGCTCGAGGTCGCGTACACGAAGCTGGTTGTCGTCAGCGTCGACCCGCCGGAGGTGCAGGCGGCGTTCCGCGCCGGCCTCGGTGCGCGCTTCACGTTCCTGTCCGACGCGCAACGGCGCTATCTCGACGAGCTCGGTCTGCGCGAGACCACCGACACCGTGCACCACCCGTATAGGCCTGCGACGTACACGCTCTACCCCGACCTGCGCGTGCACCGCGAGTACAACGGCTACTGGTACTGGGGGCGCCCGACGCTCGAGGAGCTGAGACACGACCTGCGCGCCATCTCGCAGGGCGTCCGCACGGACTGGGAGCTCGCGTGAGGCGCGAAGGCTCGACGCTGGTGCTCGACTCGGGACTGCGGGTGCGGCCGGATCCGCGCTGCATCAGAGGAGAGCCCGTCCGCGGCGCCTGGGCGCATGTGTGCGTCGGCGAGCCGCTTCCGTACGACTCCCCGGAAGTGCAGCAGGTGCGTCGTGACGCCCTTGCGTGGTGGATTCCGCTGCTCGGCGAATCGCTCGTGTGTCTCACGACGCTGGCATTCGATTCGGTTCGCTATGCCGGCGGGATCACGGTTGCGACCGATCCGTCGTTCTTCGACGATGACCCGTTCGCGCGGCTGCACTCGGGCGTCGTCGTCCAAACGAATCTCTTCTGTCGCGTTGCTCCGCCTGCGGGGCCGGTCGTCGAGCGCTACGCCGGCGTGGCCTGGCCGGGCGGCCGCTTCTTCTAGCGGCCGCGACGGATGATCAGGTCGGCGACGAGGCCGGTCCAGCCCGTCTGGTGCGACGCGCCGAGGCCCTGGCCGGTGTCGGCGTGGAAGTATTCGTGGAACGGGATCAGGTCGCGGAACGACGGATCCTCCTGCAGCAGGCGGTAGCCGCCGAAGACCGGGCGCCGCCCGTCCTCGCCGCGCAGGAAGATCGAGGTCAACCGGCCGGCGAGCTCGTCGGCGATCTGCGCCAGGTTCAGCGCGCGGCCGGAGCCGGTCGGGAACTCGACCTGGAAGGCGTCGCCGAGGTAGCGGTGGTAGACGCGCAGCACCTCGACGAGCAGGTAGTTGACCGGGAACCAGATGGGGCCGCGCCAGTTCGAGTTGCCGCCGAAAAGTCCGCTCGTCGACTCGCCCGGTTCGTAGTCGAGTGTCGCCATGACGCCGTCGACGCTGATCTGGAGCGGATGGTCGGCGTGGTAGCGCGAGAGCGCTCGGAGGCCGTGGTCGGAGAGGAACTCCGACGGATCGAGCATCGGCGACAGCACGCGGCGAAGCCGGTCCTCGTCGACGATCGCGAGCATCCGCCAGCCGGCGTGGTCTTCCGACTCCATGTGTTGCACGACGGCGCGCCCCTCGGGCCGGTTGGCGGTGAACCATTCGATGCGTCGCATGAACTCCGGAAGCCGCGCCATCGTCGCGGGGCCGAGCGTCGTCACAGCTGCGAGCGGCAGCAGCCCGACCATCGAGCGCGCGCGCAGGGGCACCGCGACGCCGTTTCCGAGATGCAGGACGTCGTAGTAGAAGCCGTCCTCCTCGTTCCACAGGCCCTTCTCGTTCAGTGCGGAGGCGATGAGCGCGAAATGCTCGTAGAACTTCGTGGCGAGGTCCTCGTAGGTCTGGTCATGCTCCGTGAGAAGCAGCGCCAGCTCGAGGAGGTTCTGGCAGTACATCGCCATCCACGCGGTGCCGTCCGACTGCTCGAGCCGTCCGCTGACCGGCAAGGCAGAGCGATCGAAGGGGCCGATGTTGTCGAGTCCGAGGAAGCCGCCTTCGAACAGGTTGTTGCCCTCGGCGTCCTTGCGGTTCACCCACCAGGTGAAGTTCAGGAGGAGCTTGTGGAAGATGCGCTCGAGGAAGTCGAAGTCCTCGTCGCCCGCGATCTCGTACACACGGAGTGCTGCCCAGGCGTGCACCGGCGGGTTGACGTCGCCGAACGCCCACTCGTAGGCAGGTAGCTGTCCGTTTGGGTGCATATACCACTCGCGGCAGAGCAGAATCAGCTGCGACTTCGCGAACTCGGGGTCGACGTGCGCGAGCGACACGCAGTGGAAGGCGAGATCCCACGCCGCGTACCAGGGGTACTCCCACTTGTCGGGCATCGAGATGACGTCTGCGTTGTTCAGGTGCGTCCACTCGTGGTTGCGCCCGTTCTTCCGCGACTCCGGCGGCTGCGGCCCGGCCGGGTCGCCGTCGAGCCAGCGCTGCACGTCGAGGTGGTAGAACTGCTTCGCCCAGAGCATCCCGGCGAGCGCCTGGCGGAGGACGAGCGCCTCGTCATCACTCGCGCCCGCGGGTGTCAGCTCCGCGTAGAACTCGTCGGCCTCCGCTTCGCGGGCGGCCGACACGTCGTCGAAGTCCGAGCCGACCCCGGCCTCGTCCCGCAGGCGGAGGCGGATGACGGCCGTTTCGCCGGCGCCGACCTCGAGCCGGTAGCGAAACGCAGCCTTCGTTCCGGTCTGGTCGGGGTTCACAGTTGCGGCGCCGTGCACGACGTGGTCGTTGATGCCGTCCTTCGGGTACGGCGTCGAGCCCGGGACCCCGAAGAGCCGCTCCGTGTTCGTCTCGTTCTCGCAGAAGAGCGCCTCCGGGGAGCCTTCGCCGCTCAGCGTGCTGGTGCCGACGATCGAACCGTTCTCGAGCCGCAGCTCCGGCTTCGAACCTTCGAGGCCCCACGACCAGGTGTTGCGGTACCACAGCGTCGGCAGCACGTCGATCGTCGCCGTCTCGGGTCCGTTGTTGCGCACGCTGATACGAATGAGGACGTCGTCGGGCGAGGCCTTCGCATAATCGGCGGTGATGTCCCAATACCACCCGTCGTCGAAGATTCCGGTATCCGCGAGCTCGAACTCGCGCTCGTTCTTGCCGCGTGACCGGTTCTCCTCGACCAGCCACGTGTACGGGAATTCGGCCTGCGCATACATGTAGCGCCAGCGCATCCACGAGTGGGTGGGCGTCGAGTCGAGATACCACCAGTACTCCTTGGCATCCTCGCCGTGGTTCCCCTGCGGGCCGGTGAGGCCGAAGATGCGCTCCTTCAGGATCGGGTCGCGGCCGTTCCAGAAGGCAAGTGCGAAGCACAGCTCCTGGCGGTCGTCGCAGATGCCCGCGAGCCCGTCCTCGTTCCAGCGGTACGCCCGCGAGCGCGCCTGGTCATGCGGGGAGTAGTCCCACGCTTCGCCCGTAGCGCTGTAGTCCTCGCGCACGGTGCCCCAGGCGCGCTCGCTGAGGTAGGGCCCCCAGCGGCGCCACGGCGCGCGGCCCCTGGGAACCTCGTTCAGGCGTTGGCGCTCGGCACCCATGCTGAAAGAGTCTCGCCGATCCGCCGCGTGTTACAGCCCTTCTCAGCGAGACTCACGGAGTATGCGTTTCGGCCGGCAGCTCTGCGGCGACCTCGACGCCGCCTCGACCCGCGAGTGGCTCGTCACGGACGGCCTCGGCGGCTTCGCCATGGGAACGGTCGGAGGGCTGCGTACGCGCCGCTACCACGGCCTGCTCGTGGTCGCCACCCAGCCGCCGGGCGGGCGGATGCTCGGGCTCGCGGCGCTCGACCCGGTGCTCGACGGGCGCGTGCGCCTCGCAGTTCACGAGTGGGGGAGCGGGTCCGTCGACCCGGACGGAAACATTCCCCTCGCGTCGTTCGAGCTCGAAGACGGACTGCCTCGCTGGCGCTGGCAGGTCGGCGACGTGATCGTCGAGCGCGAGCTCGCTCCCGCGTACGGGCGGGCGGCCGTCGAGGTCGTCCACCGGCTCGTCGCGGCACCTGCTCCCGTGCGGCTGGAGCTAGCGGCACTAGGCACATGGCGCGACGTGCACGGCGAACGCTTCGCGGGTGCTGCGCCCGCGGTCGAGCACCTCGCGGACGGATATGTCTTCGAGGGTGCCTATCGCGTCGCCGGTCCCGGGTTCGAGGCGGGCGGCGAGTGGTACACAGGCGTCCGCTACCGCGAGGAGGCGGCGCGCGGCCTCAACGACCGCGAGGATCTCTGGCACGCCGGCCGGTTCGCGGCGCAGCTCGCGCCCGGCGAGACGCTGACGGTGCACGCGTGGGCGGGAGATCTCGACGAAGCGCCGTCGGGGCTCGTCGAGGCCGCCCGCACGCGGGCGAAAGCCCTTGTCGCCGGGGCGCACGACGGAATCGACGCGCAGCTGCTGCTCGCGGCAGACAAGTTCGTCGTCGCAGGCCCGACGATCGTCGCGGGCTATCCATGGTTCGGCGACTGGTCGCGGGACACGATGACGTCGTACGAGGGCCTCCTGCTCGAGACGGGCCGCGCCGAGGAGGGGCGCCAACTCCTGCTGCGCAACGCCGCGACGCTGAGCGAAGGCATGCTCGCGAACACCGCCGACACCGGAACGCTCGAATACAACACCGCCGATGGCACGCTCTGGTTCCTGCAAGCCGTCGGCCGGCACGTCGTGCGGACGGGCGACGCCGAGCTCGCGCGTGAGCTTGCGCCGCAACTGCTCGACATCGTCGCGGCGCACGTCCGCGGGACGCGCTACGGCATCGGGGTCGATGCCGCGGACGGCCTGCTCGTGCAGGGTGAGGATGGTCTCGCGCTGACGTGGATGGATGCGCGCGTCGACGGCCGGCCGATCACGCAGCGCGCAGGCAAGGCGGTCGAGATCAACGCGCTCTGGATCAACGGACTCGCGGTCGTCGCCTCGCTCCTCGAGAGCGTCGGGCGCGATTCGGCGGAGGTGCGCGCCCACGAGGCTCGCGCGCGCGCCTCGTTCGCGGGCGCGTTCGTCGCCGGCGGCCGCTGCTTCGACGTCGTGGGTGACACGAGCCTGCGGCCGAACCAGCTGCTGGCCGTCTCGCTGCCGCACGCACCTCTGACGGACCGCTCGGTCGTCGCGTCGTGCGGGCCGCTGCTCACGTCCATCGGACTGCGCAGCCTCAGCCCCGGCGACGCCGCCTACGTCGCCCACCACCGCGGCGGACCCGCCTCACGCGATGCCGCCTACCATCAGGGCACGGTCTGGCCGTGGCTGATCGGCCCGTACGTCGAGGCGGCCCGTAAGACAGGTGTTGCGGTCGACGGCGTCCTCGCCGGGCTGGAGGCGCATCTCGGCGAATGGGGGCTCGGCTCGATCTCGGAGACCGCCGACGGGGATCCGCCGCACGGTGCGACAGGTTGCCCGTTCCAGGCCTGGTCGGTGGCGGAGCTGCTGCGCGCGCGGCGGCTACTCGGCTAAGAAGCTCTAACTGAATGAAGTTGGTGGTTTTGCCGCGAGCCGATCCGTGTTTGCGCGGATTCGCTGAGCCGCGGAGCGGGTGATCGTTCAGGGCGACAGGAGGTATGCAGGGTGTCCGCGCGCGCGCAGCCGTTCCTACATCGGGGGCATTGGACGCGTAGGTGGCTGCTCTGGTTGCTTGTCGGGCTGACCGCGGCCGCCGCGATCGCGGTCACCCTCGACCGGACCGTCTTCTCGGGCGAGACGCAGGCGGTGGCCTCGGCGCCAAAGGATGTCCAGGACAGCGTCCAGGCGCTGGTCTCCGGGTCGATCCCTGGAGCGATTCTCTTCGTCCGGCAGGGAGAGCGGAGCTACACGGTTACGGCCGGGTATGCAGACAAGGTCAAGAAGGTGCCGATGCGGGCGGGCGACGTCTTCCCGATCGGCAGCACGACCAAGAGCTACACCGCCGTGCTGGTCATGCGTCTGGTCGCGCAGGGGAAGATCAGGCTCGATGACACCGTCTCCAAATACCTGCCGGGTCTGCTTCCCGACGGCGCGCGGATCACGATCCGGGAGTTGCTCTCGCACACGAGCGGCCTCTACGACTTCGCTACCGACCCGAGGTTCATGGCACCCTACCTGCGAGGCGAGTTCGGCTTCGCCTGGACGCCGAAGCAGATGGTCGGGTTCCCGGCGGCGAAGCCGCTGCTCTTTGCGCCCGGCACGCGGTCTCGTACTCGAACACGAACTACGTCGTGCTCGCCCTGCTCGCGGAGCGCGTCGGCGGCAAGTCGTACGGAAAGCAGCTGGCGGACTTCATCTTCCGACCGCTCGAGCTCAGCCACACGAGCCTCCCGGCGGGCAACGAGAACCTGCCGGATGTTCACGGCTACGTCGGCCTGGACGCCGAGGGCAAGACCGCCAACTCGGCGCCCGTCGATAGCGCCGCGCTGACCCCGTCCTTCGCTTGGAGCGTAGGCGGCATCCGCGCCACCGCCGAGGACGAAGCCGACTTCTATCGCGGGCTCTTCTCCGGCAAGCTGCTCCCCAAGGCGCAGGTCGCAGCGATGGAGGAGACCAGCGCAACCGGCGGCGCATACGGGCTCGGCCTGATGCCGACGGGCGGCTACGAATACGAGTGGCGCAGCTACACGACGGCGATCAATACGACCTGCGGCCGCGCCTGGGGCCACGGCGGCGCCTTCCCGGGCTACTACCAGTTGCCGATCTCCAGCCCTGACGGCTCGCGCCAGGCGGTCCTGCTCGTGAACGCCGATGAGACACTGCTGTCGCAGGCCCAGTACAAGCAGGTCTACGCCGTGCTCGCCACCGCCTACTGCCACGGCGTCGCTTCGTAGGCGCGAAGGAAGATCAGCGAGGAGAAGTCAATGAGGCGCCCAGGCGGCGCCAGCGGATGAGACAGCAGGCGAGGGCGTCTACGAGCAGGTGGTGCTTGCTGCCCGCGCGGCCACGATCGACCGGGCCGGGACCAGTTTTCGCGCCCCCCTTTTCGCTTGCAGGTAGCTGGAGTCAGCGACCGCACGCCACCACTCGACCTGATCAGCCGCGTGCAACTCCGCGAGCAGAAGCTCGTGCAAGCGCTCCCAAACGCCCGCCTGCTGCCAGGCGCGCAACCTACGCCACGCGGTCATCCCGCAGTCGAATCCGAGCTCCTACGGCAGATGCTCCCAGCCGATCCCGGTGTGCAGCACAAACAAGATTCCCTGCAGCGCGAGCCGATCATCGAACGGCTTGCGACCCGGATAGCGAAAACGACGCGACTTGTGCGGCAGCAGCGGCTCGACTCGCTCCCACAGCGCATCTTCGCTACCGCCGAACTGGTCCCTTCATTCGGTTAGAGCTTCTAAGCCAGCGCCTTCCAGAAGACGGTCGTGTCGCAGGGCCGTCCGTCCGGGTAGAGGGCGTAGCCGGGAATCACGCCGACCCTCGTCCACCCGAGTCGGGTGTAGAGACGCTCGCCGGCGTCGCCGGTCACCGTGTCGAGTACCAACAGGGTCTTGCCTGCCGCCTGAGCTTCCGACTCGGCGTGCTCCATGAGGAGTTGCGCAATGCCGCGCCTGCGTGCCGAGCGGTGGACGAGGAGTTTTGCGATCTCGGCGCGGTGCGGCTGGTTCGGTGGCAGCGCGAGGTTTACCTGAACGGTGCCGACCAATCGGCCGTCTGCGAACGCGCCGAGAAGCAGCCGGCGGCCCTGCTCGACCTCGGCGGCCACGGCTTCGAATGCGTCGCGCGCTTGCTCATGTGAGAACGGCGCCAGATAGCTGACGGACGCGCCTCCGGCGACGCAGTCGGCCAGCACGGCCGCGAGCCCGTCGAGCTGCGCGTGCGCCTCGGTGACACCAAGGCGGCGGATCTCGATCTGCTCGGTCGCGGACATCGCGTCAAGTTTGCATCAACGCAATCGGCCCGGCTCACGAAGGATGTCGCCGAACTGCCACAGTAGGGTCGTGGCAGAGCACTACGGCGCCCGCTTTTTCGGGGAACGAGAGGCGGCAGTCTATGACGACCTCGAAGCCGGCATGTTCGATGCGGCGGTTGTCACGCCGGTAGTGGAGACGCTGGCTGACCTTGCCGGCCAGGGTGGGGCGCTGGAGTTTGGGATAGGCACCGGCCGGATAGCGCTGCCACTGGCGGAACGTGGAGTGCGTGTCCACGGGATCGATGCCTCGGAGGCGATGGTCGCCAGGTTGCGCGACAAGCCGGGAGGTACGGAGATCGATGTCACGATCGGTGACTTTGCGACGACCCGTGCCGACGGACAGTTCTCGCTTGTCTACCTCGTTTTCAACACGATCTTCAACTTGATCACGCAGGATGAGCAGGTTGCCTGCTTCCAGAACGCGGCCCGGCATCTCGACGCCGGCGGCAGATTCGTTGTCGAGCTTGGCGTGCCTGACTTACAGCGGCTGCCACCGGGCCAGAACATCAGCGTGATCGGCGTCGATGCACGCGCAATGTCGTTTGACGTCTACGACGTGGTGACGCAGCGATTGACCTCTCACCACTTCGTGATGAGCGACGAGAGGATCAGCTCTTACCCGGTAGAGGGGCGTTATGCCTGGCCCTCGGAACTCGACCTGATGGCTCGGCTTGCAGGCTTGAGGCTGGGCGACCGCTGGGGTGGATGGAAGCAGGAGCCGTTCACGAGTCTTAGTCGCTCGCACGTATCCGTTTACGAGAAATCCTGACCTCACCTAGACGCGCGCGCATGATGTGAGTGAGGCGAAGCGCGGGACACGTTCGCTCACCGCCGCTGCTCGACTGGTGGAGGCAGCGAAGAAACCACCCACACTAGACTCGAATGGCCGCATGAATATCGTCGTTGCGAATCTCAAGGGCGGGGTCGGGAAGACGACAACGGCCGTGTATCTTTCCGCGGTCGCCGTCGCGCGGGGATACGACCCGGTTCTGCTCATCGACGCTGACCGGCAGGCTTCGTCGGCCGAGTGGATGGAGGAGCGCCCTATCGAGGGTGTGAGTGTCGTCGAAGCGCCGTCCGAACGGACTCTGACCCGTGCGATGAGCCGTCATGAGGGCATGGGCATAGTTGACACACCTCCCGGCGACGAGCGACTCCTGCAATCTGCAATCAACTCAGCCGACGCCGTTGTCATCCCCACACGAGCCGGAGGTGTCGAGTTCCCACGGGTGGTCGCGACGCTCGAGATGATCCCTGCCGCCACGCCTCGCGGTGTCGTCATCTCCGCCGCGCGGCTCGGCACGAACGATCTCGAGGAGACGATCGCTTGGTGGAGGGCGGAGAGTCTTGCGATCTGGGGCGTGATTCCCGAGCGCGTTGGCATCGCGGCCGGCCCCGAGGCACGCCTCTATCGGCAAGGCCTCGAGGAATACGACGCGGTTCTGCGGCGTGTGCTTCGAAGGCGCTGAGCAGTTGCGCCTGCGGTTGGTGACGTAACACCGACCTGCGCCAGCCTTCGGGAATGTGACCCGAGCGGTTGGACGATGACGGCGGTGCCGCGCAAGAGCGACGGTAGAGTTCCCGCGTGCGCGAAGTCGCGACCGGCGTCTGGCATTGGCGGGCAGCGCACCCGGAATGGAAGCCGGGCCAGAACCGGGATCGGATGGTCTCGTCGCAGCTCGGCCTGCCGATCTACGTCCCGCCGCCCGACCCGCCCGATCCCGATCCGGTGCGCGGAGAGGTGTTCCGATCGACCGGGGCAACGGGCTAGAGGTGCATCGCGAGTGGCCCGGGCAGGGTGTCGCCGCCGAGGAAGTGGTTCACCGCTTGCGCCCGCTGCTCGACCTGCCGGTCGACGTCGTGCTCCCGACGCACGCCGATCCCGCAGATTGCGCGGCGCTCGAGCGTGCGCTGTCCCTCTAGCGGCGCCCGGCGAGAATCGAGGGGCTGCGGCCGCATCGTGGGGTGCGCCAGCGTGCGGGAGCGTCCCTTGAGCTACTGGGTCGCCTTCAGAAGTCGGCGAGCCGCATGGCGCTCCTCCTGTGAGCCACGGTCTCCATGGGCGAACGCGGTCAAGGCAGCCCTGACTTCGTCGGGAACGGCGCCAGCCGTACCATGCTCGTGGAGGCCGCGATCATGAGTAAGACCTATACGCACTCGACCTGGCGCGTGAAGCCGGGCCTCGAGGACGAGTTCGTGCGTCGCTGAGAGGAGCTCGCCGACTGGAGCGGCTTGCA